>Ga0256405_10003564_pt1 | contig 31787 bp, 25 predicted proteins | sample RumenRJG_02DNA_FD_189096 | JGI IMG/M metagenome (GOLD analysis project Ga0256405, IMG submission 189096) | Bovine rumen microbial communities from Lethbridge, Alberta, Canada - RJG_02 | ecosystem: Host-associated > Mammals > Digestive system > Stomach > Rumen | place: Canada: Alberta...
GCGGATATGAAAACCGCTGTGGAAGCCATAGACCAATGGCTGCGCAGGCGTATCCGTATGTGTATCTGGAAGGCGTGGAAGCGTCCGAAGACACGGGTAAAGAACCTAATCAAGTGTGGCATCAAGCCGTACCAGGCATACCAATGGGGGAATAGCAGCAGCGGATATTGGCGAGTGGCAGGAAGCGCAATAATGTCGCGCTCTGCCACCGATATGAACCTCCGCAAAGCGGGTTACCCCTGCCTGCTGGACTACTATGTTCAAATGCACTAAGTATAAGGAACCGCCGTATGCCGAACGGCACGTACGGTGGTGTGAGAGGTCGGTAAACGAAAGTAGGAGATAAACACCATTACTTTCGTTTACCTCCTACTCGATTTAGGTGCAGGTGTATTCAGGTGGATGCGGAGACTTTATTTCGCGCAAAATTGGGCCATTTTTTGGGCCACTCACCCGGGATTTCGCCTTCGGCGACATCCCTGCCCGCCTGCGGCGGGCTTTGCAAAGAGCTGAAAAAAAGAAAGTTAGAGCCAATGCTCTAACTTTCTTCATTCCATCTCTTTGCGGTGAGTGAGGGATTCGAACCCCCGTTGCGCTCGCACGCAAACCTGTTTTCGAGGCAGGCTCCTTCAACCACTCGGACAACTCACCGGGAAGTGGACTGCAAAGATACTAAAAAATATTTACTTTACAAGGGAGACGCCAATACCGGGCGCATCGGGCAAGGTAAGTTTCCCGTCCACGACGCGTACGCCGGTGAAACGGTCGTTGGAGATGAGCAGGTTGCCGTCCAGGTCGGCAAAATCCACGGCGGGGGAGAGCTGCGCGGCGGCGGAAACGGCGCAGGAAGTCTCCGTCATGCAGCCCACCATCACCTTCATGCCCAGGGCACGGGCGGTGGAAACCATCTTCCATGCCTCCCGCATGCCGGTGCATTTCATGAGCTTGATGTTGATGCCGGAGAAGGCGCCCACCAGTGAAGGGATGTCCTTGAGGCGCTGAATGCTTTCATCGGCAAAAATGGGGAGGGGAGAGCGATCGGTGAGCCAGGCAATGTCGTCCAGCTGCGTCACGGGCATGGGCTGCTCCACCATCACGATGCCCTGCGAAGCCAGCCAGTGAATCTCGTCCAGGGCCTTGGATCGGTCTTTCCAGCCTTGGTTGGCGTCCACGGCCAGCGGTACCTGAGTAACCGAACGGATGGTGCGAATCATCTCCTCGTCGGTGTCCAGCCCCACCTTCACTTTAAGAATATTGAAGCGTCCGGCGGCCTCCAGCGTCTTTTCGCGCACCACATCGGCCGTGTCAATGCCAATGGTATAGGTGGTCGATGGTGCCTTGGCGGCGTCCAGCCCCCAGATACGGTACCACGGCTGTCCCATGAGTTTGCCCACCAGGTCGTGCAGGGCAATGTCCACGGCGGCCTTGGCGGCGGAATCACCCTCCGACAGGCTGTCCACGTAGGTGAGGATGTCCTCCAGCTGGAACGGGTCCGTGAATTGCGACAGGTCCACCTTCTCCAGGAAGGCCGTCACGGAGGCTACGGACTGCCCCAGGTAGGGCGGCATGGAAGCCTCTCCATAGCCCGTAATGCCCTCATACTCAATCTCTACCTGCACGTCTGGCGTGGTTTTCCGGCTGTACGACGCCACGGTGAACGTGTGCGTGAGTTCCAGCTCGTACGGGAAGAATTTCAGGTGCATGCGGCCATCGCCCTTGACGATATTGAACCTTTTCGGTCCGCCGGTGCATCCCGCCAGTGCCACGCCGGCCGCGGCCAGCGCCGAGGTCTTGAGGAAGTCGCGTCTATTCTGCATAATAGGGGTTGCTAAGCGTCGTTTGAATCTGGGGATCCGTGCCGATATACGGCAGGAAGCGCGTGCCGAAGAGGTATCGGCCCGTATTGTAAGCGTCGAAACAGGCGTCCTCCGGCACAAAACTGCCTATCTTCACCAGCCCCAGCGAATGGATGAAACGGCCGCCGCCCAGGTAAATGCCCACGTGGCTCACGCCGGGGGTGCCGTCCTCCTTCCATCGGCCAAAGAACACCAGGTCTGCGGGCTGCAACTGGTTCATGTCCGTGATGCGCTCGCCCACTTTGCTTTGCGGACCGGCGTCGCGGGGGAGGATGAGGTCGTGCATGAACAGAACCGTGCGCACAAAGCCGCTGCAGTCCATGCCCTTGGGCGACATGCCGGCCCAGAGGTAGGGGAAACCTAACATGCTTTGGGCCGTTTCTAAGATGGCTTCGGGGCTGTTGCTGATGCCTTTGCGCCAATCGTCCTCCTCCTGGGCCAGCTGGCGGGAGATGTAGCCGGTACGTCCGTCCGGGAAGGCCACCTTGAAGTAGTTGCCGCGCTTGCCCAGGTAGCGGAGCATGTCGCCCGCCACCACGTCCGACACCGTAGCGGAGTGCCTGGAGGCTTCTTGATAGACGATGCCCGTGAGTGCTGTCACCACCACCTTGGGGGCCACGTTCCACGCATGGTAGGCCGCATAGTCCATCACGGTGATGGCATCCTTGTGTACCCAACCGGTATAGGTGTCCGGCGTCTGCACCTGCGGCCAATTGTACTCGCCGCCTGTCTGCAGGATGTGCACAGGGGTGCCCAGCAGGGCCTGCGACACCATTTCTGCGCTGTACGCAGGCATATCGCGCAGGTTGCACACGGAAATGTTCACTACGCCCCACTCTTGGGCGAGGGCGGAAAGACTGACGAGCAGCGCCGCCGCCAATAGACTCAGTTTCTTCATTCTGCTTGCAATAATGCCAAGGCTTCCTCTACGGAAAGGGCCTTGGCGATGGTAAATGCTCCGCTCCGGGAACGGATGAGCCCGCTCAGGTGCGCCCCTGAGCCCAGCGCTTCGCCGAGGTCCCGTGCAAAAGCCCGGATGTAGGTGCCCTTGGAGCACGCGATGCGGATGGTGGCCTCCGGCAGCCCTAGCCCCGCCGTATCCGCCACATGGATTCGGGATGATGCGGTTTTTTCAGCAGGCACTGACGTCCCAGAATCTGTGGCCACCCTCGGCCGCATAAGAGGGAGGGGCCCAGAGCCGCTCGAAGAGCGCTGCGAATGGGAGGGGTCGCGAAGCGACGATTCGGGGATGTCAGTGCCTGCTGTATATTCCAGCAGCTCCAACTCGCCGATGGTGATCCGGCTACGGTGGAGGGTTTCCAGGGCGGCGGCGTCGATGGCTGCCGTGTTGCCGGCTTTGTACAGCTTCCGGGCCAGTTCATAGGCCCGGACTCCGTCCACGCTCTTGGCGCTGAACAGCGGGGCCACCTGCTCCTGTTCGCCCAGGAAGGCGGGAAGGGCGGCGCGCACGGCATCGGCCGTAATGTGCTCATAAGGGAAACGGCGGTCCACCTCCTTCTCCAGGTCGTACGACGGCGTGGTGGCGCCAAAGCGGATGCGCGCAATGTACTCCTTGTCGTGGTCCTGCAGCTCCTGCGCCCGTTTGCAAGCATTGCCGATGCACACCAGCAGCACCCCCGTCGCCAGCGGATCCAGCGTACCCGCATGCCCCACCTTCAGGTTCTTCTTCCCGAAGTGCCTGATGGCGGCATACTTGAGCTTGCGGATAACGTCGGCCGAAGTCCAGCGGTAGGGCTTGTCCACCGCCAGCACAATGCCTTCCGGATAGTCGGCAATGTCCCGGGTAAAACTCATTTGACCGGCATCTTGTCGATGCGCCTCTGGTGCCGGCCGCCCTCGAACGGGGTATCCAGCCACTCACGCACGATGGCCGATGCCAGGCGATAGCTGATGAATCGGGCCGGAAGCACCAGCACGTTGGCGTTGTTGTGCTGCGCCACCAGATGGCCGATGGCGGTGCCCCAGGCCAGGCCGGCGCGGATGCCCTGGTGCTTGTTCAGGGTCATGGCCATGCCGTTGCCCGTGCCGCAAAGGGCGATTCCCAGGTCCACTTCGCCGTTTTCCACGGCATACGCCAGCTTATGCGCAAAGTCCGGATAATCCACGCTGTCCGTGGTATCGGTCCCAAAATTCACCACCTCGATGCCGCGTTTCTGCAGCATTTTTACAAGCTTGAACTTGTACTCCACGCCTGCATGGTCATTGCAAATGCCTATTTTCATATCGTCACAAATTTATTCCACAAAATTAATAAAAAACTCCGATAAAGACGTGGACTCAGGCAAAATTACGCTGGCGTCACATTTGCCCCATTCTCCAGGAAGCGGATGCGAAACGCACTTTTCGTTGTCTTGGCTTTCCCATTTTAGGTGCACGAAAACACGAATAATTTGGATGTTACAAAATAAATCTGTACATTTGCAGGCTAAAATTTTTAAAACTTTAAACTCATTGCATCATGGCAGAATATTTACAGCCTGAGAAAAAGCAAGAGATTTTCGCGAAGTACGGGAAGTCCAATAAGGACACCGGCTCTCCTGAGAGTCAGGTTGCTTTATTTTCCTACCGTATCGCTCACCTTACAGAGCATGTGAAGAAGAACAAGAAAGACGTGGTAACGCGCCGCAGCCTTCTTCGCCTGGTCTCTAAGCGCCGTCAGATTCTGAACTACCTTCAGAAGATTGACATTGAGAGATACAGAGCTATCGTCAAGGAGCTGGGTCTCCGCCGATAAGCAAAAGGATAGGAAAAAACGGGGGCAGAGTAATATGCAAGGCATATTCTCTCCCCCTTTTTAGTGAGAAACAAGCGGAATTTGGTTTTTTTCGCACCGTCGAAAAAAATAAATTCCGGCCGCAATAAAATAAGAAAAAGACATCCTCCATAGGGGAAGATGAATATTGACGAAACAAAGACGTAATCAGATGAACATTATCAAAAAGACCATCACGTTGCCCGACGGTCGGGTAATCGAGATTGAAACCGGAAAACTCGCCAAACAGGCTGCCGGTTCTGCTGTTGTGAAAATGGGTGGCACCATGCTGCTGGCCACCGTCACCTGCGCCACGGAGGTGAAAGAGGGAACGGACTTCATGCCCCTCACCGTGGATTATCGTGAAAAATATTATGCCGCCGGCCGTTTCCCCGGAGGTTTCCTCAAGCGCGAAAGCCGCCCCAGTGACTATGAGGTGCTCATCGCACGCCTGGTGGACCGTCCCATCCGCCCGCTGTGGCCGGACGACTTCCATCTGGAGGTCTTTGTAAACGTCATGCTCATTTCGGCCGAGAAAGACATCCAGCCGGATGCCCTTGCCGGCCTGGCCGCTTCGGCTGCCCTTGCCACCAGCGACCTGCCTTTCGGCGGTCCCGTGAGCGAGGTCCGCGTAGCTCGCATCGACGGTAAATTCGTGATTAACCCCGGCTTCGAGGACAACAAGCGGGCAGACCTGGACCTCATGGTGGCCGCTACCGAGGAAAACATCATGATGGTGGAAGGCGAAATGAACGAGGTGTCCGAGCACGACATGCTGGAGGCCATCAAGTTCGCCCACGAAGAAATTAAAAAGCACTGCCGCGTGCAGAAAGAACTTATGCACGAGCTGGGTACGGACGTGAACAAGCGCGACTATCCGCACGACGAGGAAGACGAGCAGCTCAAGAAGGCCGTGCACGAGGCCTGCTATGACAAGTGCTATGAACTGGCCAAGAGCGCCAAGCCCAAGCACGAGCGCGAGGACGGCTTCAACGCCATCCGCGACGAATTCAAGGCCGGCTTCTCGGAGGAAGACCTGGAAGTGAAGGGTGCCATGATAGACCGTTACTACCACGACGTGGAGAAGGAAGCCATGCGCAACCTGGTGCTGGACGAAGGCAAGCGCCTGGACGGTCGCGCCACCAACGAGGTGCGCCCCATCTGGTGCGAAGTGGACTACCTCCCTTGCGCCCACGGCAGCGCCATCTTCACCCGTGGCGAAACCCAGTCCCTGGCCACCGTCACCCTGGGTACCAAGATGGACATGAAGGAGATGGACGAGGTCCTCATCCAGGACGACCAGCAGTTCGTGCTCCACTACAACTTCCCGCCGTTCGCAACCGGCGAGGCCAAGCCGCAGCGCAGCACCGGCCGCAGGGAGATTGGTCACGGCAACCTGGCCATGCGCGCCCTCAAGCCTGTCATCCCCACGGCTCCCGAATTCCCTTACGCCGTACGCGTAGTTTCCGATATCCTGGAATCCAACGGTTCCTCCTCCATGGCCTCCGTGTGCGGTGGCTGCCTGGCCCTGATGGATGCCGGTGTCAAAATCAAGAAGCCGGTGGCCGGTGTGGCCATGGGCCTCATCACCGACGCCGTCCGTCCCAACGACCGCTATGCCATCCTCACCGACATCCTCGGTGACGAAGACCACCTGGGCGACATGGACTTCAAGGTAACCGGTACCAAGGACGGTATCACTGCCACCCAGATGGACATCAAGGTGGACGGCCTGTCCTACGAGGTCCTGGAGAAAGCCCTGGAGCAGGCCCGTCAGGGACGTCTCCACATCATGGGCGAGATGCTCAAGACCATTCCCGAGCCGCGTGAGGACTTCAAGCCCTTCGTGCCCCGCATGGTCCAGATCGAGGTGGCTTCCGAGTTCATCGGCGCCATCATCGGCAAGGGTGGCGAAACCATCCAGGGCATGCAGAAGGAATTCGGCACCACCATCACCATCGACGAAGTGGACAACGGCGACGGCACCACCAAGGGTGTGGTCGATATCTTCGGCACGGACAAGGCGGCCATGGATGCTACGCTGGAGCGTATTAAAGGCATCTGCGCTGTCCCCGAGGTCGGCACCGTCTATCACGGCAAGGTGGTGAGCATCCTGGATTTCGGCGCTTTCATCGAAATCCTGCCCGGCAAGGAAGGCCTGCTGCATGTTTCCGAAATTGCCTGGACCAAGACCGAGAAAGTGGAAGACGTGCTCAAGGTGGGTGACGAGGTAGATGTCAAGCTCCTGGAGATTGACGCCAAGACCGGCAAGATGCGCCTGTCCATGCGTGCCCTCACTGAAAAACCGGAAGGTTATGTGGAGCCCAAGCGCGCCCCGCGCGGAGACCGTGGAGACCGCGGCCCGCGTCGCGAAGGCGACCGCAAGGGGGGCAACGACCGCCGTGGAGACCGTGGCCCGCGCCATGAGGACCGGCACGACAAGCCCCGCAAGCCCCGCTTCGAGGACGAAGAGCCCAAGCAGAACGAACCTGACGTGTTCTAAAAACTGAAACTCCTGAGGGCCGGTCTTTGTGACCGGCTCTTTTTTTCTTATCTTTGTATCATGCTTATCGTATTGGAAGGCCTGGACGGGGCAGGGAAGTCCACGCAGGTCAAGAAATTGAAGGAATATCTGCAGCAGCGGTGCGGCACGTTGGAATACATCCATTTCCCGCGCTACGATGCTCCTGTATATGGGGACCTCATCAGCCGCTTCCTTCGGGGAGACTTTGGCTCCAATGAGGCTGTGCATCCGCAGCTGGTCGCTCTCCTTTTTGCCGAGGACCGTCACGGCGCTGCGCCCGTTATCCGGAAAGCGCTGGAGGAAGGGAAAACTGTCCTGCTGGACCGCTACGTATATTCCAATATTGCCTATCAGTGCGCCAAACTGCCGGATGCGGCGCTGCGTAAACAGCTCAGGGACTGGATTTTCCATACGGAGTACGGAGATTTTGAGCTCCCTGTTCCGGACCTGAATCTGTTCCTGGATGTTCCCATCGGCTTTGTGGAACAGAGCCTCTCACGGCACCGCGCCGGCGCAGACCGGGAGTACCTGGAGGGTGCGCAGGACATCCATGAGGCGTCCATTGCTTTTCAGCGGGAGGTCCGCTCGCTCTATGTGGAGCAGACGCAGCTGGACCCTAAATTCCAGCGTATAGACTGTTCCGGCCCGGCGGGTGAGATGCTTCCGCCGGAGGCCATTTCCGCCAAAGTCCGTGCTATTGTAGAACCTTACCTCCAATGAATTCTTCGTATCAGCGTTTCCGCCGTTTTTCGGCTGTCCTGGTGGGCATCGTCTTCCTGGTGTCGGGCCTGCTGAAAATGATAGACCCGGTGGGCACCATGCTCATCCTGCAGGAATATTTCCGCTTCTTCCGGCTTCCGGCCCTCATGCCGGCGGCCAAGGGACTGGGGATTGCGTTGTCCGTCCTGGAAGCCGGCGTGGGCATGTCGCTCATTACCGGTATCGTCAGGAAGATATCGGCCATCCTGACTTATGCTTTGTTGGGCTTTTTCACCATCGTCACCTTTGTCCTCTGGCTGCTGAATCCCGCCATGGACTGCGGATGCTTTGGGGAGGCCGTTCATCTTTCGCACGCGCAGAGCTTTTGGAAAAACGTGATTCTGCTCCTGTTGAGCGTGGTTGCCTTTACGCCCTTCCATGACTTCGGCCGTCCGCGAAAGGGACGTATCGTTGCGGCTGCGCTGGCCGGCCTGTCGCTCTTATATGTGGTCGTTTACAGCAATACCCACCTGCCAATTGCAGATTTCACCGCCTTTGACTGGGGCGCGGAACTCTATGCTTCGCTGGACGACGATGTCGCTGCGGACAACCATTACAAGGCCGCCTACGTGTACCGGAAAGACGGGCAGGAGGGCAGCTTTGACCTTACCGCCCTGCCGGATACCTCCTGGACCTTTGTCCGGGTCGATACGGTTTTCCGCAATACTTCGGCCGTGTCGGACGAATATCCCATCCTGAGTTTCCGCGATGCGGAGGGTGCCTATTGCGACCGCATGGCCGCGGAAGGGAACGTGGTGGTGCTTTCCGTGTACGATGCCCCCAGGGCTCCCTGGGAGGTCGTCAAAGAGCAGTATTATGCCGTGCTGAACGCCGGAGGTACGCCGCTGGTGCTGGTGTCGGCTGTTCCGGGGGATGCTGCGCTTCCCAGGGATTTGCCGCTGTATTATGCCGACTACAAAACCCTCATCACCCTGAACCGTTCCAACGGCGGCGGCTCCTATTTCAATGCGGGAGAGCTGGTGAACAAATGGGATTCCCGTCATGTCCCGGACAATTTACAGGCCGATTTTGCGCAGGATCCCGTAGACCTTTCCACCCATTACATTATCCGTCGCCGCTTACGCACGCAGGGCTTTTGCGTATATCTGGCGGCATTGCTGCTGCTGATATAAACGCAAAAGCCCTGTACGGTGCTTTCCCAAGCGCAGTCTTTACAGGCTGCGCTTGATTTCTACAATCTGGAAGGCCTCGATGATGTCTCCGGGGTGGATGTCGTTGTAACGATCCAGGCCGCAGCCGCATTCCATGCCGGCGGGCACTTCCTTGACCTGGTCTTTTCCTCTCTGCAGGGAGGAAAGCGTACCGGTATAGACCACGATACCGTCGCGGATGAGGCGGACATCGGCTTTGCTGGTGAGTTTGCCTTCCTTTACCAGGCAGCCGGCGATGGTGCCCACCTTGGAAATCTTGAAGGTTTGCTTTACCTCGGCGGTGGCGGTCACCTCTTCCTTCTTCTCCGGCTCCAGCATGCCCTCGATACCTTCCTTCACTTCGTTGATACAGTCGTAAATCACGGAGTACAGGCGGATTTCGATGCCTTCCTTTTCTGCGGCACGGCGTGCCTCAGCGGAAGGACGTACCTGGAAGCCGATGATGACGGCGTCGGAGGCTTCGGCCAGCAGGACATCGGACTCGCTGATGGCGCCCACGGCTTTGTGAATCACGTTCACGCGTACTTCCTCGGTGGACAGCTTGATGAGGGAATCCGACAGGGCTTCCACGGAACCGTCCACGTCACCTTTCACAATCACGTTGAGCTCCTTGAAGTTGCCAATGGCGATACGGCGGCCAATCTCTTCCAGGGTAAGGTGCTTCTGCGTCTTGATACCCTGGATACGGATGAGCTGCTCCCGTTTCTGGGCGATGGACTTGGCTTCTTTTTCGTCGGCCATGATGTTGAACTTCTCACCGGCCGCCGGGGCGCCGTTCAGGCCCAGCAAGGATACCGGTGTGGACGGGCCGGCGCTCTGCACCTTCTGTCCGCGTTCGTTGTACATGGCTTTAACACGGCCGTAGTAGGCGCCGGAAATGATGACGTCGCCCACGTTCACGGTCCCGTCCTGTACCAAAACCGTGGCCAGATAACCGCGGCCCTTGTCCAGGGAACTTTCAATCACGGCGCCGCTGCCCATCTTGTTGGGATTGGCCTTGAGTTCCAGGAGGTCGGTCTCAAAGAGCACCTTCTCCAGCAGTTTGTCCACGTTGAGGCCCTTCTTGGCGGAGATTTCCTGGCACTGGTACTTGCCGCCCCAGTCTTCCACCAGGATATTCATCTCTGACAGCTGGCGGCGGATGGTGTCCGGATTGGCACCGGGCTTGTCAATTTTGTTGATGGCGAAGACCATGGGCACGCCGGCTGCCTGGGCATGGGCGATGGCTTCCTTGGTCTGCGGCATCACGGCGTCGTCCGCTGCCACGATGATAATGGCCAGGTCTGTCATCTGGGCACCGCGGGCACGCATGGCCGTAAAGGCTTCGTGACCGGGCGTATCCAGGAAGGTGATGCGACGGCCGTTCTCCAGCTTCACGCTGTAGGCGCCAATGTGCTGGGTAATGCCACCGGCTTCTCCGGCAATCACATTGGAGTTGCGGATGTTGTCCAGCAGGGAAGTTTTACCGTGGTCCACATGGCCCATCACGGTGATAACGGGCGGGCGTTCCACCAGGTCTTCCTCCTTGTCGGGCTCCTGCTGCTGCACTTCCTCGGTGAGTTCGGCGGTGACGAATTCCACTTTGTAGCCGAATTCTTCGGCCACCAGCACCAGGGTTTCTGCGTCTAAGCGCTGGTTGATGGACACCATCATGCCCAGGGACATGCAGGCGCCGATGACCTTCACCACCGGGGTGTTGTTCATCAGGGTGGCCAGGTCGTTCACCGTCACAAATTCGGTAACTTTCAGCACCTTGTTTTCTGCAGCGGCGGCTTCCATTTCCTCCTGCGAACGGATGGCGGCAATTTCGCGCTTCTCCTTGCGGTGCTTGGCGCCGAAATTGTTCTTGCTCTCGTTCATGCGGGCGTAGGTTTCTTTCACCTGCTTCTGGATTTCCTTCTGCATCTCTTCCTGCTCGGCTTCCGTCATCGCAGGCTTGAAGCGCTCGCCCTTCTTGCCGGACTTGGCGGCTTTCTTGTTGTCGTCCTTTTTCTTGGGCGCTTTCTCAGCCTGAACCTTGGTAACATCTACCTTCTGGGAACCGCTGCTCTTGATGCGTTCGCGCTTTTTGGTGCGTTTGGGGTCAAACTGGGACAGGTCAATCTTGCCCACCACCTTGAAGGGGGCTGCGCCTTCCTGGGCCGCAGGGGTTTCCGCTGGGGTCGGGGCGGATTCCGGCTCTGCTACCGGCTCCGGTTCAGGCTCTGCTACCGGCTCCGGTTCAGGCTCTGCTACTGGCTCCGGCTCGGGTTCTGCTACAGGTTCCGGCTCAGGCTCTGCCACAGGTTCCGGCTCAGGTTCTGCCACCGGTTCCGGCTCGGGCTCCACTACTGGCTCCGGTTCCGGTTCGGGCTCTGCCACAGGTTCCGGTTCCGCCACAACGGTGCGGGACAGGTTGTTGTTCTTGATGACGGTCACCCGCTCGGGCTCGAACTCGTCTTCTTCCTCGTCCTGTTTCTTGGAAGCCTTGTCCAGAATTTCGGTAAGCTTTACGTCCACCTTCTCCGCCTGTTCCTTCAGCTCCAGGTCTTTTCCGAACTTCTTGTGCAGTTCCGGCAGGTATTCGTCGGAAACCTTCAGGTTTGGATTGGCATCCTCGATTCCGGCCCCTTGGGAGTTAAGGAACTCCACCAGGGTGTCCAGACCGATATTGAATTGTTTAATGAGTTTCGATAATCTGATTTCTGCCATATATAACCCCCTATATTTTCTAAATTAGTCTTCAAATTCCTCGTGCAGGATGCGGAGCACGTCTTCCACCGTCTCGTCTTCCAGGTCGGCCCGGGAGGCGATGTCCGCAGGGGAGAGTGCCATGACGCTGCGGGCCGTGTCGCAGCCGATGGCCTGCAGGCGCTCGATCACCCAAGGGTCGATTACGTCCGTGAACTCGCTCAGCAGCACGTCGTCTTCTTCTTCCTCGTTCTGCGGAAGTTCGCGCCAAACCTCAATTTCGCGGCCCACCAGCATGCCGGCCAGCTTGATGTTCACGCCGCCCTTGCCAATACCTTTCTTCACCTCGTCCGCCTGCATATAAACCTTGATTTTCTCTTCCGGGCTGCTGCCCAGGTCGATGCGGGAAATGCGGGCCGGGTTGAGGGCGCGCTGAATCATCAGCTGCGGGTTGGAGCTCCACTGGATGACGTCGATGTTCTCGTTGCGCAGCTCGCGCACAATTCCCATGATACGGGAACCTTTTACGCCGATACAGGCACCGATAGGGTCGATGCGGTCGTCATAGGATTCCACTGCCACTTTGGCGCGCTCGCCAGGGATACGGACCACCTTCTTCACGGTGATGAGCCCGTCGTAGATTTCCGGCACCTCCATTTCGAAGAGTTTCTCCAGGAAGCTGTCGGTGGTACGGGAAAGGACGATGTAAGGCGTGGTGTTGTTCTTCATCTCCACGCTCTTGATGATGGCGCGTACGGAATCGCTCTTCTTGAAGCGTTCGCCGGGGATTTGCTCGCTCTTGGGCATGCGGAGTTCGTTGCCGTCCTCGTCCAGGATGAGCACCTCGTTCTTCCAGGTCTGATAGACCTCGCCGGTGAAGATTTCACCTACGCGCTCCGAGTATTTCTTGAACACGTTGGCTTTCTCGATGTCCATGATACGGCCCTGCAGGTTCTGGCGGATGTTCAGGATGCCGCGGCGGCCGAAGGAGGCCAGGGAAAGCTTGCGGGTGAAGGTGTCGCCAATCTCGTAGTCGTCGTCGCCGGTTTCCGCGGCAATTTCCTCTACGGTAATCTGGGTCACGGGATCTTCCACTTCCTCTACTACCTCGAAGTTCTGGTAAATTTCGCAGTCTCCTTTGTCCACGTTGATAATCACGTCAAAGTTGTCTGCGCTGCCATAGGTCTTGGCCAGCTGGGTGAGGAATACATCCTTCAGTACGCCGAGCATCACCGGACGGTCGATGCTCTTTTCTTCCTTGAAGTCCTTGAAAGCATCAATCAAGGTTACTTCTTTCTCTTTTTCTTTTGCCATTATATATAAGTTTTACTTTTTTGTCATTCCGAGCCGAAGGTCTTTTTGTCATTCCGAGCCGAAGGCGAGCGAATCTCCTCCTACTTGAATTCAATATAAGGTGTAACGGAGTTAATCTCCGACAGCGGACAGGTGTCCGTATGTTCCACCTTCTCCTTTTTCTTCTTCCCTTCCACGGCCTCCAGGGCGGTATAACGGAGCGTCACGCTCTCTTCCGTGGCATCTTCCAGCGTGGCCACCAGGCGTTTTCCGCCCTTGAACTTTACGTCCACCTGGCTGCCTTTGGCCTTGAGGAACTGTTTGAACACCTTGAACGGGCGGTCCAGCCCGGCCGACGACACGGTAAGCGCATAGTCTTCTTCGTCCTGGTTGAATGCGGCGTGCATCACCTGGTCTATGGCAGCGCAGTCTTCCCAATCCACAATGCCTTCCTCCTTTTCGATGACAATCTCAATATCATTGTCTGCGCTTACGCTGACATCTACCAGGAAACAGCCCCGCTGTTCCACGGCCGGCGTTACGGCCTGTATGATTTGTTCCTTGTTCATGGCTACTTTTGTCATTCCCGGCTTGACCGGGAATCTCTAATAAAAAAGATAGGGGACCTTCGTCCTCTATCTCGTTCACAAGTGCAAAGATAGGAATTTTATTCCTAAATTCCAAACTTTACAGGCGTTTGAGCCACAAAATGCTGTCCGGCCCCTCGTTGAAAAGCAGGTCCAGACTGCTCAGGCGTGGCGTGAATCCGCCCATGCGTCCCTGAAACACCTGATAGTAAGGCCGGTTCAGGCCCAGCGTTTCCAGTACGTGGTCCGGCTGCTTGGGATGGAGGGAAAAACGGTAGTCGTCGGGGGCGCTGTCCGGTGGGGCAAACGAGCAGGTGGGGGAGAGCGTACAGGCAATGCCCGTCTTTTCCAGCAGCAGGCGGATGGAGGCCAGGTTCAGTTCCCACAGCGTCTGGGGCTGTGCGTCCAGGACGGCAAAGACATCGTCCCGATAATACTCATAGTACGCCGCCGTCTCGTAGGCCGTATCCAACGCCCGCTTTGTCCGTACCACCCACGGCGTGGAATAATCCACCAGCATAGCCTGGATATTCAAGGGGGAAGTGCCATTTGCCCGTACAGGGTCGCTATGCGACGTGGAAGAAAGGGGCACTTCCCCCTTGACAGCATGCTTCACGGGAACCTGAAGCATTTGTACGCCGTCGCCGGCCAGGATGTAGCAACGGTTCCGGTAACTTTGCTTCCGGTAGTTCTCGCAGGCTTCCAGCTGCACTGCGGAAGGCAAAACCCTGTCCGGGGACAGGGTGAAGTCACGGGCCGCCAGGGCCAGCCAGCTCAGCGGCGGAAAGTATGCGCTTGACAGGAGCACTAGCGTGCAGGGCGCGGCTTGGGAATGATACCGCGTTTGGATTCGCGGATAAAGCGCAGGACGGTGTCCCGCTGCTCCGTAGCAGGGAAGTTGGCCTCTATGTATTCCACGGCCTGGCTCACGTTCATGCCTTTGAAGTACAGGGTGTCATAGATATCCTTGATCTCGTTTACCTGTTCCTCGCTGAAGCCGCGGCGCAGCAGGCCCACCCGGTTAACCCCTTCGAAGACGAGGGGCTCACGGCCGGCCAGCACGTATGGCGGAACGTCCTTGGTGAGTTTGGCATAGGCCGCAACAAAGGCGTGCGTGCCCACCTTGGAGAACTGATGGGAGCCGGATTTGCCGCCCATCACGCCCCAGTCGTGGACGTCCGTTTCACCGGCCAGGCCGGCATAGCTCACAATGATGCAGTGATTGCCAATCTGGCAGTCGTGGGCGATATGGGCATACGACATGATGAGGGTGTCGCTGCCAATGCGGGTAATCGCTTTCCCGCTGGCTTTGGTGCCCCGGTTCACGGTGGCGCATTCGCGGATGTTCACGCGGTCGCCAATCTCCACCCAGGATTCTTCTCCCTCGAATTTGAGATCCTGCGGAATGCCGCCTACCACTGCACCGGGGAATACGGTGCAGTCCTTGCCCATTTTTACGTGGTTGTAGATGGTGGCACCATTCAGGATGCGGCAGCCGTCACCAATTTCCGTATTTGCATCGACAAAAGCAAAGGGCCCGATTTCAATATGGTCGCCCAGCTTGGCGGCCGGGTCCACGTATGCCATGGGATGAATATTGTTCATAGTTTTTTTATTTAAGCAGGGCCCGAAGGGCTTTTGCTGCCTTGGTATTGATGGAATGGCCAGGTTTATAGGCTGTAATACGCGCGTTCAGGTAGCCGCCGGTAAGGCGAAGGTCTCCCAGCAGGTCCAGCAGTTTGTGCCGGCCGCATTCGTCCGGGAAATGCAGTTCCAGGTTGCTCAGGTAGCCCTCGTCCGTAATTTTGAGCCCGGGCAGGTTGAACAGGTTGGAAATGCTGCTCAGCTGCTCTTCATTGACGGGGTTTTCCACAATGACGATGGCGTTGTCCACGTCGCCGCCCTTGATGAGGTTGTTGCGGAACAGGTACTCAATCTCGTGGAAGAACACGAAAGTGCGGCAGACGCCAATCTCATGGGCGTAGTCCGTATTCTCGTCCCAATGGGCGCTCTGGATGCCCAGGATCTTGGAATTGAAGTCCACGGTAATATCGGCGCTGGGGGCGGCCGACGGGTCTATGCGCACCCAGGAGCCGGTACGGTCGTCCCGGATTTCCAGCGACTGCGGGATGTCGATGTACTGGCGGGGAACACCTTGGTCTGCCAGGCCATCTTTCAGGATGGCGTCTATATACGGCTTGGCGCTGCCGTCCAGGATGGGCACCTCAATATTGTCCAGTTCAATGAGGGCATTGTCGATTCCCAGGCCGGTGAGGGCGCTCATGATGTGTTCGATTGTCACCACCACGGCATCGTTTACCGAGATGGTGGTACTGCGGGCCGTATTGCTCACATTCTCCGCCAGGGCCTCGATGATGGGTTTGCTGCGGAGGTCTGTCCGGCGGAATTTGATGCCGGTGTTTTCCGGAGCAGGCTGAATCTTCATGTGGGCATAGGTGCCGGTGTGCAAGCCTTTCCCCTGAAAGTAATATGTCTTTTTTATTGTATGCTGATTGCGCTGCATGCAAAAAACTTATCTCTGTAACACGTGTAAAAGTGTACAAAGATAAGTAAAAACAATGGAATCCCCAAACGGGGGGATGGTTTAGCTTTCTGCCGCGCGTTTAAAAAGGGCGTAGGCTTTCATGAAAGTACGGGCTGCAATGGCGGGAGAGCCCAGCAGGACCTGCCCCTCTTCCTTGATATTGCCGATAATGCCGCCTTGCGCCATGATGGTGGTGTGGTCCGCAATCTTCACATGGCCGGCAATGCCCACCTGGCCGCCGAAGATGCAGTATTTCCCCACTTCCGTGGAGCCGGCGATGCCCGTCTGGGCCGCCATGGCGGTATGGTCGCCGATGACTACGTTGTGCGCAATCATGCACAGGTTGTCAATGCGTACGCCGTTGCCGATGATGGTGGATTCCATCTGTGCGCGGTCCACGGTGGTGTTGGCGCCAATTTCCACATCGTTGCCGATCACCACGTTGCCCAGGTGCTCGATTTTCTCCCAGCTGCCGTCCGGGCGCGGGGCGTTGCCAAAGCCGTCGGCGCCAATCACCACACCGCTGTGCAGGATAACGTTGTCACCAATCACCATGCCCGGATAAATGCGGACACCGGGGTAGAAGATGCAGTTTTTGCCTATCGTACAGTTGTCGCCGATATAGACCTGCTCATGGATGATGGTGTTGTCGCCGATACAGGTATGGCGGCCCACATAGGAAAAGGCGCCCAGATAGACGCGCTTCCCGAAGCGGGTGCTCAGGAACCAGCGGGCCCGCAGGCTGCGGTGGCGCTTGGCCATCTTCTTCTTGTCGGCTACGTACTTGAGCAGGTCGGCAATGGCGGAATAGGCGTTTTCCACACGTACCAGCGTAGGGGTCACGGGTTCTTTGGGCACAAAATCCCTGCTGACAATCAGGATGGATGCCTTGCTGGTATAGACAAAGGGCTCGTACTTGGGGTTGGCAAAGAAACTGAGCGTGCCCGGCTTGCCGTGTTCAATTTTGGCGAACTTGGTGGCCTTGGCGTTCTCGTCCCCTTCCACCGTTCCTTTCAGCAGCTGGGCTAAAAATTTGGCTGTAAATTCCATAGGCTGTCATTCTGAGCGAAGTCGAAGAATCTCTTAGATGAGCGGTTCTGCCGTCATGGCTGCGGGCTGCGGAATGCCCATTAGCTTCAGGATGGTGGGTGCTACGTTGCACAGGGCGCCGTCCTTGACGGTCTTCACGGCGTCGCCGGCGTTGATGACCACAAACTGGACGGTGTTCAGCGAGTGCGCCGTGTTGGGCGTTCCGTCTGCGTTTACGGCGAAGTCGGCATTGCCGTGGTCTGCCGTAAGCAGCACTACATAGTCATGGGCGATGGCCTCGTCCACCACTTCCTTCACCAGACGGTCAATGCAGCTGACGGCCTGGGTAATGGAGGTATAGATGCCTGTGTGGCCAACCATGTCGCCGTTGGCGAAGTTCAGGATAATCATGTCCTGCTTCTGCGTGCGGATTTGGGCGATGAGCTTCTCCGCCACTTCCGGGGCGCTCATCTGCGGCAGCAGGTCATAGGTGGGCACCTTGGGGCTGTTCACCAGGATGCGCTCCTCGTTCTCGAACACGGTTTCGCGGCCGCCGTTGAAGAAGAAGGTCACGTGGGCGTATTTCTCGGTTTCCGCAATGCGGAGCTGGTGTTTTCCGGCCTTGGAAACGGTTTCTCCCAGGGTGTCCTGCACCAGTTCCTTGTCGAAGAGGATGTGCACGCCCTTGAAGGAAGCGTCGTACGGGGTGAGGCAGCAATAGTACAGCGGGATGGTGTGCATGCCTTCTTCCGGCATGTCCTGCTGGGTGAGCACGGAAGTGAGCTCACGAGCGCGGTCGTTGCGGAAGTTGTAGAAGATGATGGCGTCGCCTTCCTCCACGGTGGCTACGGGCTTGCCGTTCTCCGTCACTACGATGGGCTTGATGAATTCGTCCGTCACATCTGCGTCATAGCTGGCCTGGATGCCGGCCTGGGCGCTCTCGAATGCGGCACCCTTGCCTTCCACCAGGAGGTCATAGGCCTCTTTCACACGGCCCCACCGTTTGTCACGGTCCATGGCGTAGAAGCGGCCGCATACGGAAGCCACCTTGCCGGTGGTCTGGGCCATCTTTTCTTCCAGCTCCTTCACGAAGCCCAGGCCGCTGTGCGGGTCTGTGTCACGACCGTCCATGAAGGCGTGGACATACACTTTGTCCAGCCCCTCTTCCTTGGCAACGCGCAGGAACTCATACACGTGATCCAGGGAGCTGTGTACGCCGCCATGGGAGGTAAGGCCCATCAGGTGCAGCTTTTTGCCGCTTTGCTTCACATAGTCATAAGCAGCCTTTATCTCCTTGTTCTCCAGTAGTTTATGTTCACGGCAGGCAATATTGATTTTCACCAGGTCCTGATACACCACGCGGCCTGCGCCCAGATTCATGTGACCCACCTCGGAGTTGCCCATCTGGCCGTCCGGAAGGCCCACATATTCACCGCAGGCCTGCAGGTGACCGGAAGGATACTTGGCGCGTAGGGCGTCAATGTTGGGCGTGCCCTGGGTCCAGATGGCGTTGGAGTAGTCGTGACGGCCTTCGCCCCAGCCGTCCAAGATCATGAGTAAAACTTTACGATTATTATTCATAGCATATAATTATAATTCAGCCTTTTACCTTCGATTGAGCGTCTCTTTGCCGGCCATCGGCCTCCGAGTTGAGCAATGGGCAATCGAACTTACAAAGTTAGTCATTTTTTGCGGAAATGCGAAGAATCCGGCGGGTGGTGGCGGTAACGCGGACGCTGTTGTCGATGCAGAAGGGGATGACGGCCAGCACATGGTGCGGGTCTCGGGCGCTTTTCAGCAGCGGAACAAACGGTTTTTCATCGGCAGGAATATGATGGTCCGTGAACCAGTCCTGCAGTTTCTTGCGCCCCGGCGCCCCCAGCGGCTTTATCCAGTCTCCGCTTTCCCAGGCGCCTTCCGCATAATCTCCCACCTTGTCCGCATCCAGGATGAGCACCCCCTCCGGCTGCTTCACCGCCTCCGTTCCATCCCACTCCTCTTCAACAAGGGCATGTGCCACCGCTCGTCCTTGATTTTGGCCGTTTTTGAGGATGAGACCCTGGTTTTCGTCCTCTCGTCCTTGATTTTGGCCGTTTTTGAGGATGAGATTCAGTTCTGCGGCGAAGCGGGACATGTCGCGGTTCAGGGTGTGGATGAACGAGGGGTTGATGGTGGCGAAGACGGGGAACACCAGATTGCGGATTTTGTTCCGTTTGTAGTCGGTCTGGGCATTGGTGCTGTCCTCGCGCCAGCTAAGACCCTGCTCCCGAGCGAAGTCCTCAATTTCCTCCCGCGTCATTTCCAGCAACGGGCGGAGCAGGGGAATGTCCCAAAAATCAGGGTCCGGGATAACCCCTTCTGCCTTCATGCCCGTGATGCCCTTTAGTCCGGTTCCGCGTAACAAGTTCAGTATCAGCGTTTCCGCATTGTCGTTGGCATTGTGCGCCACGGCCACGGCCTTATATCCATGCTCCCGGCACAGCTGCCCAAACCAGTGATACCGCAGCCTGCGCGCAGCCATTTCTATGGAAATCCCCTGGGCCCGGGCAAACGCTTTTGTATCAAAGCGCTTCACATGGCAGACAATGCCATGGCGGGCGGCCTGTTCGCAGACAAAAGCCTCGTCACCGTCGCTCTCCGCACCGCGCAGCCCGAAGTTGCAGTGTGCAATGGCGAAAGGCCCGCCTTCCAGACGGACCTTTTCCATAAGGCACATGGAATCAATGCCTCCGCTGACTGCAACCAGTAGCATTAGCGCTGATGCGAGAAGCTGTACGTGAAACCGAACTCCAGGAATTCCTTGAACTGAACTCCCTTGGCATCGGCTTTGCCGTCCTTGTCTGTGTCACGCACATGAACGAGCGGGTCGTAAATCAGGTTGGTGGAAACCGTAAGGGCAAAGAATTTGGCCAGCTTCCAATATACTTTGTTGTCCCAGGTGATACGCGGCTCCACCTTGGGTTTCAGGTAGTTGTAGAACAGGGTGAGCTGCGTGGAGAGGGAAAGGTTGTCGTTGAACACCCAGGAGGCGTCTGCCTTGAGCTGGGCACCGAATTCCATACGTACGGCGCGGAAATCGTTAAAATTTCCGGCCGTGTTGGCCGCCTTGCGGGCGTCGGCCTCTGTGGCGTAGGCATCGGGATTCTTCAAATCCATACCGTAGGTGTACCGCAGCTCAGGAATGGTCACGAACACGGCACTTCCGGTGAGGGGGGCAAAGTTCAGGGAGAACCAGGGAGCGGGCGTCCACAGCACACCAAGACCCAGATTCATGTAGGCCGGAGCCAGGAAACCGGATTTCAGCTTGCGGGCTTCCAGCCAGTCTTCCGCCGTAGGGTCCAGCTGATTCCCGTTTTCATCGTATTTTGTTGCCGGCGTTTTGTAGTCGTAGTTGTGGCCGAACTGGTTCAGGAAGTCGAAGCTGGCGGAATAGGACAGGTGACGCACCGGCGTCTCGTAGCCCCATTTGGACTCAAGGTACATGCGGTCCTTGTTCTTCTGGAGAATGGGCTTGTCCGCGCTCCACAGGAAACCGTAGTCCAGCTGGATGCGGTTTACGCCGGTGAGTTTTCCTTTGGCATAATTGGCGCTGGCGTCCACGTTGCCGGCCAGCGACAGGTTGTTGTAGCCGCCTGCCGCCCACTGGTTCAGGTAGGTCTGGCCAAAGTTGATGTTGGTAAGGATGGTGTTGGTCCAGTATTTGGGCTTTTCCACTTTCTCGGGAACGTCATCCGCGGCACTCAGGGCGGCGGCAGCTGCTGCTGCGGCTTCCTGGGTGTTCTGTGCCTGGGCGGCAAGCACTGCGGCCATCAGGGCAATCGATACAAAAATCTTTTTCATTTTAAGGTAAGTTTAGATGTCCGGTCAAAGCCGGGCATGAAAATAATAGGACCGGGCAAACAGAACTCTCTGGTGGGAGGGCTTGCCGGTGTAAATGCATTTCCCTTCTTCAAAGCACAGGGCGCTGTCCACGGGGATGCAGCGGATGGTTGCCTTGGTCTCCTCCTGGATTTTGGCCTCGGTTTCTGCGGTGCCGTCCCAGTGGCAGAGCAGGAAGCCGCCCTTTTCAATCTCTTCCTTGAACTCCTCCCAGGTGTCCACCTTGCGGATGGACGCGTCGCGGAAGGCCAGGGCCTTGTTGTAAATGTTCTTCTGGATGTCCTCCAGCAGGCCGATGATGCGGTCCTCCAGGCCTTCCAGCGGCTCGGAGATTTTCTCCAGGGTGTCGCGGCGGGCCACCTCCACGGTGCCGTTCTGCAGGTCCCTCGGTCCCATGGCCAGACGCACGGGAACGCCCTTGAGCTCCCATTCGGCGAACTTGAAACCAGGACGCAGGGTGTCGCGGTCGTCAATCTCCACGCTGTGGCCCTTGGCTTCCAGCGCCTTCTTCACCTCGTACATTTTGTCCAGCACGGCGTTGTGCTCTTCTTCGCTCTTGTAGATGGGCACCATCACCACCTGGATGGGGGCCAGGGTAGGGGGAAGCACCAGGCCGTTGTCGTCTCCGTGGGCCATGATGAGGGCGCCCATCAGGCGGGTACTCACGCCCCAGGAGGTGGCCCAGACATAGTCCTGCTTGCCTTCCTTGTTGGTGAAAGTGACGTCGAAGCTCTTGGCGAAGTTCTGACCCAGGAAGTGGGAGGTGCCGGCCTGCAGGGCCTTGCCGTCCTGCATCAGGGCCTCGATGGTCATGGTGTCCAGGGCGCCGGCAAAACGCTCGCCGGGGCTCTTGTGGCCCACTACAACGGGCAGGGCCATAACCTCGCGGGCGAACTTGGCATAGATGTTCACCATCTGCGTTTTCTCTGCCTCGGCCTCCTCTGCGGTAGCGTGGGCGGTGTGGCCCTCCTGCCACAGGAATTCGGCGGTTCTCAGGAACAGGCGCGTACGCATTTCCCAGCGTACCACGTTGCACCACTGGTTGCACAGGATGGGGAGGTCTCTCCAGCTGTGCACCCAGTTTTTATAGGTGTTCCAGATAATGGTTTCCGAGGTGGGACGTACAATGAGTTCTTCCTCCAGTTTGGCTTCAGGGTCCACCACGATGCCGTTTCCGTTGGGGTCGTTCATGAGCCGGTGGTGCGTTACCACGGCGCACTCCTTGGCGAATCCGGCCACGTGTTCCGCCTCACGGCTGAAAAAGCTCTTGGGAATGAACAGGGGGAAATAGGCGTTCTTTACGCCGGTTTCCTTGAACATGCCGTCCAGGATATGTTGCATTTTTTCCCAGATTGCGTAGCCGTAGGGTTTGATGACCATGCAGCCGCGAACGGCAGATTGTTCGGCCAAGTCGGCCTTTACTACCAGGTCGTTGTACCACTGGGAGTAGTTGTCGGACCTTTTGGTTACCTCTTTTGCCATGTTATTGTTTGTTTATTTTTGTTTTTATGCGTAATATTGCGGTGCAGAATGGGCGGTGCAGGTATAATAATTGCAGTTGTGCGCCCAAATGCCCTATTAGGGCACAAAGATACTTATTTTTATTGGATAAAAGGAGGTACTGACGATGAAAAAGAGTTTTTTGGCCTATGCCGTCGCGGTATTTGCCGCCCTGGGCTGCTCTTCCACGAGCCAGCTCCAAACCAAAGTGTACGATGACGGGGTATATACCCGCCCTTCCGTCGCTCCTGCAACGCCCGTCATTTCGGCCGCGACGGAGTCGGAACTGGATAACCTTCTTGCAGAAAGCAAGCAGTCGCAGTCTTATATTGTGAACAGCAACGGAGACACCCTTGTGGTGCCCGCCAGCAAACCGCAACGGCTCACAACAGAGACTACTACTTTGGTAGTGGTAGACCCTGTGTGGCTCAACGACCCTTGGTATTACGGCTATTCCTGGTATCGTCCCTGGTATTGGGATCCCTGGGACCCCTGGTACCACCCTTGGTACTGGGACCGTCCTTTCTATTATCGTTCCTGGGCCTGGGATCCCTGGTATCGTCCCTATTGGTATGGCCCGTATTATCACTGGGACCCCTGGTACCGGCACCGCTGGTACACGTATGGCCCGGGCTTCTATTATGGCCCCGCCGTCGGTGTGGTCTGGCCCCGGCATGGCAGTTACAACGGTCCTTATGCGGGCAGTTATAGCGCCCGTGGCGGCGCCTATCGCTCCGGGGGACGCAGCGTGACGTCCGGCCGTGTGGGAACGGCCCGCAGCACTACCCGCACCAGCGCCTCTTCCCGGACGGTCCGCTCCGGCCGTACGTTATCCGCCGGCGGAACGGGCAGCAGCCGTTCATATACCGGAACCTCCCGTACGGCAGGTACGTCCCGCGCCACTTCGGTGGCCCGCTCCGCCAGCAGCAGTTCCCGCTCCGGCGTCTCCTCGGTTTCCCGTACTGCCAGAACGGTCTCTTCCGGCTCTTCAAGCCGCTCGGCCGGCAGCAGTGCAAGCCGTTCTTCCGGTGTTTCCCGTTCCGGCAGCTCCAGTTATCGCTCCAGCGGCAGTTCTTCCTATCGCTCCAGCGGCAGCAGCTCCAGTTCCCGTTCCAGCGGTAGCAACTCCTCCTATCGTTCCAGCGGCAGCAGCTCCAGTTACCGTTCCAGTGGCAGCAGCTCCAGTTACCGTTCCAGTGGAAGTAGCTCCTCCTATCGTTCCAGCGGCAGCAGCTATTCCGGCAGTTCGCGCTCCGGGAGCAGCTACTCCGGCGGCGGCCGTTCCAGTGGTGGTTATTCCGGCGGAGGCGGCGGTGCCCGTTCCTCCCGCCGATAAATCAGACTTGTCATGAAAAGAATCATAGCTTTTGCATTGGGGGCGGTCGTCACGGTGGCGGCCGCTGCCCAGAGTTGGCAGGATGCCCTCTATTTTTCTGAGAACAATTATGTAGGTACCGCACGGAGCCTGGGCATGGGCAATGCCCTTACGGCCGTGGGCGGAGACCTGGGGTCCATCGGCCTGAATCCTGCCGGTGCGGCCGTGGCCGGCTATTCCCAGATTGTCATTTCACCGGGATTCAGCCTTTCCGCCACAAATGCCAAAGGGGTGGAGGACGGAATCGGCCTGGGCAATCTTGTCCATTCCAATTATGCCCGCTTCAAGTTGTCCAACGTGGGCTTTGTCATCAATGCCGATACAGGCCGCCGTTCGGGCTGGAAGCGTTTTTCCTTCGGCCTGGTGTCCAACGCCACCAACGACTTCACCGGCCGTGTCATCGGTTCGGGCGTGAATGACGACAATTCCTTCGCCGCCGCGCTGGCGTCGTCGGCGGAAGGCTATACGGAGAATGTCCTGGGCTCGGAAGACTGGTGGTACGACGGTTCGGACCAGTCCCGCATGCCGGCCTGGATGGACATGGTGGGCTACCGGAGCGGCATGTTCAACGGCATCCCGGAAAGCGCCAACCGCTACCAGGCGGTTACGGAGAGCCGGAATGCATCCCAGGAGTGCCGGCTTACGGATTCCGTCTTCCAGAAGTACGGCCAGCAAACCCGCGGGTACAAGCACGACATGGTCTTCACCATGGCCGGCAACTACAGTGACAAGCTGTACATAGGTGTCAACCTGGGTGTCGTCCTGCTCAATTACAATCTGTCGGAGTATTGGCAGGAGTCTCCGGAGACTCCCGGTGAGAACTGGAACATTGAATACACGGATGGCACCAGCGGCCGTTTTGCCATGCTGCAGATGAACCGCAATTATTCCCTGACCGGGAGCGGCGTGTACCTCAAAGGCGGCCTCCTGTGGCGGCCTTTCGCCGGTCTGCGCTTGGGTCTGGGTGTCCAGACATCTACGCTCACCAATTTGCGTGCCCGCCAGGCCTATTCCGGTACGGTGAAGATTACGGGTAAAAACCTGCCTTCCTCCACCAGCCCGGAAGACGACTGGAGCTTCCGTCTCCGGCAACCCTGGCGTCTGAACGCCGGCCTGGCATACAGCTTTGGCTCATGGGCGGTTCTGAGCGCCGACTATGAAATGACTAATTACGGATGCGCCCGCTACTCGGTCCGCAGCAGCAGTATGCCCGGCTATCTGAACGATGCCAATGCAGATATCAACGATGCCCTGGGCGTAGGCCACCAGGTCCGCGCGGGCCTGGAAGTAAAGCCTGTTTCCTTCCTTGCGGTCCGTGCCGGATACAACTATATTACCACGGGGCAGCGGAACTGGCTCAATGAGGACTGGACCACCACGCCGCTCAGTACCGCAGACAAGTATCGTCAGGCCAAGCACTCGGTTTCTTTGGGTGTGGGAACTACATTCGGCGCCTTTTTCCTGGATGCCGCCGTGCGGGTGCGTTTCATCCCCGTGAATTACATCCTTACCTATAATTATTATACGTACGACACCGACTTCCTGAACAAACGGGTGGACCATTCCGTCGTTACGCCGGAACTGGAAGTCCGTTCCCGCCTGTGGGATGCCCTTATTACGCTGGGTTGGCGGTTCTAATGTCCCAAAATCTGCCATTTTGTCAGCAGAAAACCGCTGGCACGATGTTCGATAATTCTATGGCGTCGCTCCTTTTGGAGTGGCGCCTCTGTCATTCTGAGCGCAGTCGAAGAATCTCAAGGAGGCAGAATGGAAGAAACAAATTAAAAGCTAAATAACTATGGGTAAAATTATCGGTATCGACCTGGGAACTACCAATTCCTGTGTCGCAGTGATGGAAGGCAATCAGCCTACTGTCATCATCAACAACGAGGGGCAGCGTACAACCCCTTCCGTAGTGGCCTTCACCGACGGTGGCGAGCGTAAAATCGGCTCTCCTGCCAAACGTCAGGCCATTACCAACCCCAACAATACGGTGTTCTCCATCAAGCGCTTCATGGGTGAAACCTATGATCAGGTGAGCACGGAGGTGGGCCGCGTCCCTTACAAGGTGGTCCGCGGTGAGAACAACACCCCGCGCGTGGATATCAACGGCAAGTTATATACACCGCAGGAAATCTCCGCCATGATTCTCCAGAAAATGAAGAAGACAGCCGAGGAATACCTCCGTCAGGAAGTGACGGAAGCGGTTATCACCGTTCCTGCGTACTTCTCCGACTCGCAGCGTCAGGCCACCAAGGAAGCCGGCCGTATTGCCGGTCTGGACGTGAAGCGTATCATCAACGAGCCCACGGCCGCCGCTTTGGCATACGGCCTGGACAAGAAGGACAAGGATATGAAAGTGGCCGTGTATGACCTGGGCGGCGGTACCTTCGATATCAGTATCCTGCAGCTGGGCGATGGCGTTTTCGAGGTGCTTTCCACCAACGGAGACACCCACCTGGGCGGTGACGACTTTGACCAGGTCATCATTGACTGGCTGGCCAGCGAGTTTGCCGCAGAAAACGGCGGCATAGACCTCAAGAAAGACCCCATGGCCCTCCAGCGTCTGAAAGAGGCTGCGGAGAAAGCCAAGATTGAACTTTCCAGCCAGACCTCCACGGAAATCAACCTTCCGTACATTATGCCGGTGGACGGCGTGCCCAAGCACCTGGCGAAGACGCTCACGCGTTCCAAGTTCGAGCAGCTGTCAGACGCCCTGTTCCAGCGCAGCATCGCCCCTTGCCGTCAGGCCCTGAGCGACGCTCACCTGAATCCTTCGGACATTGACGAGGTCCTGCTGGTCGGCGGTTCCACCCGTATCCCTTACGTGCAGGAACTGGTGAAGAACTTCTTTGGCAAGGAGCCCAACAAGAGCGTGAACCCGGACGAGGTCGTGGCTATCGGCGCTTCCATCCAGGGCGGTGTGCTCGCAGGTGATGTGAAGGACGTGCTTCTTCTGGATGTTACCCCGCTGAGCCTGGGTATTGAAACCCTCGGCGGTGTCATGACCAAGCTTATCGAGTCCAACACCACCATCCCGGCCAAGAAGAGCCAGGTGTTCTCTACCGCTGCCGACAACCAGCCCGGTGTGGAAATCCGCGTGCTGCAGGGCGAGCGCCCCATGGCCAAGGACAACAAGCAGATTGGCATTTTCCACCTGGACGGCATTGCACCGGCACCCCGTGGCGTACCGCAGATTGAAGTGACCTTCGACATTGACGCCAACGGCATCCTGAACGTGAGCGCCGTGGACAAGGCTACCGGCAAGGAGCAGCACATCCGCATCGAGGCCTCCAGCGGCCTGTCAGACGCCGAAATCCAGCGCATGCGCGACGAGGCCAAGGCCAACGAGGCTGCGGACAAGGCGGAGAAGGAACGCATCGACAAAATCAACAATGCCGATGCCCTCACCTTCCAGGCGGAGAAGTTCCTCAAGGAGAACGGCGACAAGGTCCCCGCAGACGTCAAGAGCGAGGTGGAATCGAACTGCAACGCCCTCAAGGAAGCCGTGAAGGCACAGAATATGGCCGATATCGACCGCTATTCCGAGGCCCTCAACAAAGCCTTCGAGAAGATGTACCAGGCCGGTCAGCAGGCCGGCGGCCCTCAGGGCGGTCCTCAAGGCCCGTTCCAGGGCGGTCCTCAAGGCCCGTTCCAGGGTGGTCCCCAGGGTCCGTTTAACGGCGGCCCGCAGGGTCCCCAGGACCAAGGTCCTGATGAGCAGTAAGCAAACAAAAGCGACGCTTGCGGGCGTCGCTTTTTTTGTGTACTTTTGTAGGATTAAACGAAAGATTGTTATGGGAAGAATCATCCTTACTGGCGACCGTCCTACCGGCAAACTCCATCTGGGCCATTATGTGGGCTCCCTGCGCAACCGCGTGCTGCTGCAGAACGAGGGCAATTATGACAAGATGTTTGTGTTCATTGCAGACGTACAGGCCCTCACGGACAATGCGGACAACCCGGAAAAGGTGCGTCAGAATATCATAGAAGTAGCCCTGGATTACCTTTCCTGCGGTCTGGACCCGGAAAAGGTGACCCTCTTCATCCAAAGCCAGATTCCGGAGCTTCACGAGATGACGCAGTTCTTCTCCAACCTGGTCACCGTACAGCGCCTGCAGCGCAACCCTACCGTGAAAACGGAAATGGCCATGCGCGGCTTCGAGGGCGGTGCCACGGACGACAACAAACGCGGCCTTCCGGTGGGTTTCTTCACCTATCCCATCTCCCAGGCGGCCGATATCTGCGCCTTCAAGTCCACCACCGTTCCGGTTGGCGAAGACCAGGAACCCATGATTGAACAGTGCCGGGAAATTGTACGCAGCTTCAACGGCACTTATAAATGCGACGTCCTGGTGGAGCCGGAAATCCTGCTTCCCAGCAACCTGGTGTGCCGCCGCCTGCCCGGTACGGACGGCAAGGCCAAGATGAGCAAGTCCCTGGGCAACTGCATCTACCTGAGCGACGACCCCAAGGAGATGGAGAAAAAGGTAAAAGGCATGTTCACGGACCCCGGTCACCTCAAGGTGGAGGACCCGGGCAAGGTGGAAGGCAACGCCGTGTTCACCTACTTGGACGCCTTCTGCGAGGACGCTGACTTTGCTGCCTTCTGGCCGGACTATGCCAACCTGGAGGAGCTCAAGGACCATTACCGCCGCGGCGGACTGGGAGACATGAAGTGCAAAAAGTTCCTCATCAACGTGCTGAACAACCGCCTGGAGCCCATCCGTGCCCGCCGGCATGAGTACGAGCAGGACATTCCCGGCGTATATGACATCCTCCGCAAGGGCTCCGAGGCGGCCCGTGAGGTAGCTGCACAAACCCTGCATGAGATGAAGGACGCCATGCAAATCAATTATTTTGACGATGCCGCCCTCATCGCCGCCCAAGCCGCAAAATATCGCAATGAGTAATATCAAGAAAAGAAACTTCCCCGTACAGGGGATGGGCTGCGCCGCCTGCGTGGCCCGTGTGGAGGGCGCCCTCAAGAACGCCAAAGGCGTGTGCGCAGCCCAGGTGAGCCTGGCCTCCAACAGCGCCCTGGTGGAATATGACGCCAGCGTTACCAGCCCCGGTGAATTGCGCCAGGCCGTGCAGGACGCCGGCTACGACATGCTCACGGACGGCTCCGAAGACGAAGCTGACCTAGAAGCGGAAGCCGCCCGCGCAGAAGCCTACCAAAAGCTGAAGACCGACACCATCGTTGCTGTAGCCGGTGCCGCTTTGGTGATGCTGGTGGGCATGGGCTTCCCGGAATTCCCTTTTAAAGGCTTTGTCCTATGGGCGCTGGCCACACCGGTTGTATTCTGGTGCGGCCGTCGCTTTTTTAAGGCCGGTTTTTCCGCTGTCCGCCACGGAAGTGCCAATATGGACACCCTAGTGGCGCTTTCGGTGAGCATTTCCTACCTGTTCAGCATGTTCAACCTCCTGTTCCCGGCGGTCTGGACCTCCCGGGGCCTGACGCCGCACCTGTATTTTGAATCGGCCACCATGATTGTGGCATTCATTCTTATCGGGCGTTTACTGGAGGAAAGGGCCAAGCACAGTACCACCGCCGCCATCCGGGGCCTCATGGACCTGCAACCGGTGCGTGCCGTCCGGCCCGGCGAAGTGCTGCCCGTCAAGCCCGGGGAACGGATTCCTGCCGACGGCATTGTCCTGGACGGCCGCTCCGTGGTGGACGAAAGCATGCTCACCGGAGAGGCTGCTCCCGTGGAAAAACGCCCCGGGGACCGTGTCTATACCGGCACCTTGAACAAGGGCGGTGTCCTCAACGTAAAAGCGGAGAAAACGGGGCAGGACACCATCCTGTCGGCCATTATCCGCATGGTGCGGGACGCCCAGGGCACCAAAGCCCCCATCCAGCAGCTGGTGGACCAGATTGCCGCCGTGTTTGTGCCGGTCATTATCGGCATCGCCCTCCTCACCTGGGCCTGTTGGGGCATTTGGGGCGGCACGGACGGCGTGACGCTGGGCCTCCTGAACATGGTCACGGTGCTGGTGATTGCCTGCCCGTGTTCGCTGGGCCTGGCCACCCCCACCGCCATCATCGCCGCGGTGGGCAACGGTGCCTCCAACGGCATCCTCATCAAAGACGCGGAGAGCCTGCAGACGGCGCATCAGGTGCAAGCCGTGGTGCTGGACAAAACCGGCACGCTCACTGAAGGGTTCCCTGCCGACAAACTCCGCGACACCGCCGTAGCAGCCGTACAGGAACTGCAGCAGATGGGTTTGGAAGTGCATCTGGTGAGCGGCGACAAAGCGGAAGCGGTACAGAAGGTGGCCGATGCCTGCGGTATCAGCCACGTAAAATCCGGCGTTTTCCCCGCCGATAAACTATCCTACATCAAGGACTTACAGGCTTCCGGCAAGAAGGTGGCCATGACCGGCGACGGCATCAACGACTCCGCCGCGCTGGCCCAGGCGGACCTGAGCATCGCCATGGGCGGAGGCTCGGAGATTGCCATGGGCGCCGCGCAGGTAACCATCGTCTCCGCAGACCCGGCCAAAATTGGCAGCCTCATCCGCCTGTCCCGCCGCTCCGGCCGCATCATCCGGGAGAACCTCTTCTGGGCCTTCTTCTACAACGCCCTGGCTGTCCCCGCTGCCGCCCTGGGGCTGCTCAATCCCATGGTGGCTGCCGCCTGCATGGCGCTCTCCAGCGTGTGCGTAGTCACCAACTCCCTCCGCCTGAGGAAATAGTCCCAGCCGCGATTGCAAAAAAACGTCGCTGTGGGGCAGTCCAGCTGCAATCGCGGCAAAATACAGACAATAAAGAATCAGTACAACAAGACCTGCGGCGAACAATGCAGGACGCGGGCAAGTTGGAGGACGGTGGCGGCTCCGGCCCGGGAAAGGTCTTGGGTCCCCTGTTCGTAGGCACGTATCATCCGCAATGAAACGCCGCTTTGCTCCGAAAGCGTTTGCTGCGTAAGTCCTGCGCGTTTCCTGCTCTCTTTGAGTCCGGGAATCCGGGGCTTGAAGTAACGGTCGAAAACTTCCACAACCTTGGTAATGTCGGCTTCGTGAAGGGGCGAAAAGAGGCCGTGAATCTTTTCAATGGGAAGCCCGCCGCGGTCGATGGACGCAAAGCTTTGGGCCTTGTACCACTGATACTGGCAGAGGGCCCATCCGGTCCAATAAACAGAAGAATCGCCTTCCGGGAAGCAATAGTCTTCTTTTACGGGAAGCGTTCCTCCGGTGTTTTCCATCACTTTGACCGCCAACTCAATCCCGCTCATCCCCAGTGCGTATTTGGGATACCCATCTTCCAGAAGCGGCGCAATTCCGCTGCCCAGAAAACGGTCATAGAAGGCGCGTAGCGGGATTTCACAGTAGGACACGGCGTAGTCCAACATCACGGCGAAGCGCTCCCGTGCGCTAAGCATCACATCTTTATCGTAGGCGTGCATCATCGTTCCTCCATTTTCCCCTCAGGATATCGACAGCCAGGATTCCGTCTGCGCCCAGTCCGGCTCCTTTCATAGATATGTTCTATCTCACCTTCCCTTCGAAGGTAGTAACTCTCCACTTTCTCTTACAGTAGAACGAGGGACGGTGAAGAGAGGGACGCAGCCCCGGCCCCGGGCTAAGGACAATTAACCGACCTTACACACAAATTACTATAGCCTTGGAGTTGTAAATGTCATTTTCTCGATATATATTTGCAGTTGCGAAACGGGGGTTTCGGAAATAACTATTTCGGATTAAATTGAACGTACTATGAAATTCTACGACAGAGAACAAGAAATAGCCTTCCTCAAGGAAACAAGAGAGACAGCGAAAACTACCGCCAAGTTTACGGTTGTCACGGGGCGGCGGCGTA
>Ga0256405_10003565_pt1 | contig 31779 bp, 20 predicted proteins | sample RumenRJG_02DNA_FD_189096 | JGI IMG/M metagenome (GOLD analysis project Ga0256405, IMG submission 189096) | Bovine rumen microbial communities from Lethbridge, Alberta, Canada - RJG_02 | ecosystem: Host-associated > Mammals > Digestive system > Stomach > Rumen | place: Canada: Alberta...
TGGAGTTCCCTGAACGCATCCAGCATGAGCGCCAGCCGTTTCCCGTAGACGAGACTGTCCGAATTGAACCCGGCAAAGATGCGCAGATATTTGATCCCGAGTTTCGCAGCGATATCAATGACCGCCGTCAATTTCTGCGTCTGTTGTTCGACGTCGTCGCCGGTCAGATCGTTGCCGGTGCAGCCGCAGTCCAGCCGGACGCCGTATCGTCTGAACAGCGCCCGGACCTGAGCGATCTCCTGATCGGTGCTGGTGACCTGAAGCACGTCACTGTCGCAGTTGGCAATGGAAAATTCCAGCAGATCCAGCCCCAGATCACGGGTGATCCGTAGCTGGTTTTCCAGGGATTCTTCACGCAGTCCCCATGCAGCAAGGCCGAATTGCATCACAGGTTCCTCCAGTCAAACAGGATCTTGAAACAATCCACGCCTTTCTTCGATTGATATTCGAACGCCTCTTTGCATTTGGGCGCTTCCCAGACTTCATACGGCAGGAATTTCGTGTTTATCTTCCCTTCGCTGAGCCATTGCAGGATCTGGCCTTTGCCGCGCCACTTCATGGCACAGGTCATCGACATACTGACGTTTTTCACAAACCAGCGGTGATAATGGTCGAAAATCAGTCTCTCCGGATAATCGCCGTTGAGGTGGATATAACCGGGCTCGTCATCGTCATTCCAGCCGCCGTCCTTGATGAAACGGTGCAGGATCCCGGGGACTTCCGGATTGCCGGAACACTCGATAATCCGGTCGGCTTTTTTGCCGTTGGTGATCTCCAGCAGTTTCGCGATGCCCGCGGCGTCCGGCGTGATGACATGGTCGGCATAGTGCCGGGCGATCTCCTGCCTGTAAGTATTGGGTTCCGCCAGGATCACCGTCGATTGCGGAGCCTTGATCTTGATGATCTGCGCCGCACCGATCCCGTTCATCCCCGCGCCGAAAACCAGAATGTTCTCACCGTTCCGGGGCTGGAGCCGTTCCACTCCTTTCAGGGAAACACAGAAAAGATAGGCCAGCACGGCGTCCTCATCGGACACATTGTCAGGGATCTTGCAGAGCGGATCGCCCGGGCCAGCGGCATTGTTCATGTCCTTGTGAACCAGCTGGGTGCCGCCGCCCCACGCGGCACAAACGTCCATATATTTGCGGCATTCGTTGATCATCACGCGGTCGCCTTTTTTGAGACCCGGCGCGTAATCGCCTTCTTCCACGATCACGCCGATATTTTCATACCCGGGGACCAGCGGATAATAACATTGTTCCGGATGCTGCAAACCGTGATAAGTCTTCATATCGGTTCCGGTGGAAATGGCATTCATCCAGGTGCGGCAGACCACGGTGTCCGCGTGTTTCGGGGTCAGCGTAACTTTACGGAACGCGGCTTCGCCGGGACGCTCGATCACGATGGCAGGTGTTTTGATGTCAGACATGGGAAATCTCCTTTTTTCGTGTTTCCTTTCAGGAAATTTAAGATTGCCGACGCGGGAAATCAAATAAAATTTGGTTGCTTTTGAAAAATAATCAAAAAAAAATATGGTCTTATTTGATTTCCTCTGTTTTGGGTGTATGGTTTTATTTAAAAAGGAGGAAAATGGATTGCAAGCAGCATGATCTGATAAGGACTATTCTGGATCGCATATTCATGCAGGAATATACGGATAAACTGCCGCGTGCGGTGGATCTGGCCGAGGAATTTCAAGTCAACGTCAAAACCGTCAATAAAGCCATTCTCCATCTGGTGAAACGCGGTATTCTTGAGCGCAAACGCCGCGGCGGGACCTATATTGTCTCCAGGCAGCAGAACACTCCGGAACCGGTTGTGGAAGTTTTGTTTGACGGCTTCATGTCGATTTTTTCGCATCCGTTCTGGCACCATATCTGGGAAGCGATGATCCAGGAACTGGATGCCGGAGGATTCCGCGCCATCCTGACCATCCTGAAAAGCGATCCGCAAACCGGCCTGATGAGTTTTGACCATAAGGATTTTTATCCGCTGGCGGAGGGCCGCATCATTCTGGGCTCCTATGAAAAACTGTTCCTTGACCGGGCGGCAGAAACCAAAGTGCCTTTTATCACCGCAGGCGACCAGTTGGACCCGGCGATCCCGCAAGTGTCGTTCGATTTCACCGATGGGATTCACGATGCGGTCAAATATCTTCATCAGCAAGGCTGCCGTAAGATCGGGTTCATCGGTCAGACACAAAGTCTGATCCAGCCGCGCCACCTGAATAAATTTCATGCGTATCTGAATTCGATTCAGGATTACTGCCAGGTGGATCCCGCCTGCATCGGCAATACCAGGCCGGTTCCCGGCGGAGGAGCGGCGGCATTGCGGAAAATATTGGAATGCGCTGCTCCGGATGCCCTGATCGCAGCTTACGACCATCAGCTTCCGGAAATCCTGCAACTTCTGGACGAAAAGAAAATAAAGATTCCGGTGATTGGATGCGACGGGCTGGATCTTCCCAATATTCCGCCGAACCGGCCGGTGGTCCGTGCGCCTTTGAGGGAATGCGGCAAATTAGCAGCCGAAAAGATCATTCTGGCGATCCGGAAGCATAGAATGCCGAAATCGGCTTATCTGAAAGCCGAATTCGATCCCGGGAAATAGAATTTAGTCCGGTGATCCGTTCGGAACAAATGGTTTCCAATCTTTGTTTTTTCATCAAAAAACAGTGTAAAGTTTTTCGGAAATTTTCCGGAATTTATTTCGTCAGACATGCGATTTTATGACGAACCGGATTATATCAAAAAGTAATTTTTGAGGTAAAAAAATGGCACCCGGAACAGGATTTGAACCTGCGACCAACGGTTTAGGAAACCGCTGCTCTATCCCCTGAGCTATCCGGGCACACAAATCAGTTATCAGTTACTTGAAACTTGTAACTTGCAACTTGTCACTTTTTTTCTATCCCGCCTTTGTCCGCGAGCTGATCTGCATAATACGAACTTCGCACCAGCGGGCCGCTCGCCACATGCGTGAAGCCGATCTCTCGCGCATATTTGCCGAAGGCGTCAAACGCTTCCGGCGTCACATAACGATCCAGTTTCCAATGTTCCGCGGACGGCGGCAGGTATTGTCCCACCGTCAAATACTCCGCACCCGTATCCCGGATATCCCGTATCGTCTGACGGATCTCGTCGTCCGTCTCGCCCAAACCGACCATGATCCCCGATTTCACCGGGATCCGGCCGTCGGTCATCTTATATGCGGTCCGCAGGACCTCCAGCGAACGGCGGTATTGCGCTCTGGAACGGATCAGCGGGGTCAGCCGCTCCACCGTTTCCACATTGTGGTTGTAAACGTCCGGCTCCGCATCCAGCACGGTTTTCATCGCGACCGTGTCCAGGTTGAAATCCGGCACCAGCACTTCGACCTTCACGCCGGGGATCCTCGCCTTCAGCGCACGGATCGTCGCGGCGAAATGAGCCGAACCGCCATCCGGCAGGTCGTCCCGCGTGACGCTTGTCACCACCACAAAAGACAATTTCATCGACGCGGCCGCATTCGCCAGATTTTCCGGTTCGGCCGGATCGGGCGGCAGCGGTTTTTCCACGTGTCCGACCGCACAGAACTTGCAGTTCCGCGTACAGCGGTTTCCCAGGATCATGAACGCCGCCGTTCCGCGGTGCCAGCAATCGCATAAGTTCGGACACTGCGCTCCGCGGCAGACCGTATTGAGCGCGTTCACCTTCAGCAGCGCTTCCACATGTTCGCGTTCCGCTCCGCAAGGGACCCTCACCCGGATCCACGGCGGCAGTTTGGGCCGGAAATTATGTTCGTTCCCGCTCATTTCACCATGGGATCACGGTTTGGAGATCACGATCGTGGCATTGGAGCCGCCGAATCCGAAACTGTTGCTGATCGCATGCCGGATCTCCACACCTTCGCGCGTTTCACGGACCAGATCCGCCCAGTCGAAACCATCGTCCGGATCATCCAGATTGGCCGTCTTGGAAATGAAGGAATGTTCGATCATCAGCGAAGTGAAAATCGCTTCCACCGCGCCCGCGGCTCCGACCATGTGTCCCGTCATCGACTTGGTGCTGTTGATCGCGATGGAATGGTCTCCGAACACCTGACGGATCCCTTCCAGTTCGATCGGATCCCCGACCGGCGTGGCAGTCCCGTGCGTATTTACATAAGTCACATCAGCGGGTTTCAAACCGGCATCCGCCAAAGCACGGCTGATCACATCGGCCACCGCCGGTGCATCCGGCACCACCATATCCAGCGCATTGCTGTTGGAGGCATAACCCGAGATGACCGCTTTCGGCTGCACACCCCGTTTCCGGGCGTGTTCTTCGCTTTCCAGAACCAGCATGCCCGCTCCGTCGGCCAGCACGAATCCGTCACGGCCCTTGTCAAACGGACGGCTCGCGCAGCCCGGACGGTCGTTGTAATGAGAGGAGAGCGCACGCATGGCGCCGAACCCGAGGGATTGTCCCCAGGAGAGTTCTTCCGAACCGCCCACCAGCACCAGATCGTATTCTCCGGCGGAGATCAACCGCACTCCGGCGATGATCGCAAGCGCACTGCTGGTGCAGGCGCAGCTGATATCGTAACTTTCACCGGTCGTGCCGAACAGCAGCGACATATTGGCCACGCCGCAGGAAGGCATGATCCGCGGGATCGAAAACGGTGAACAGGAACGTGCCTTGTGTGTCCGTTCGAAATTGGACAGGCTCTGGTAAGCCGTATCATAAGAACTTCCGGCACAGCCGTTGATCATCGCGATCCGCCGATCCGGCAGGTTTTCCGGCGGCAGACCCGCTTCCATAAACGCCTCATACGCTGCAGCCGCCGCCATCCGGGCGTTCGGGGCCATGAAACGGACATTCTTCACCGTGAACATGGGACAACTAACCATCCGGTCCGACGCCCCGGCCACACGAACATCAAGTCCTTTGTCCGCCCATTCCTGCATGAAGACCGTTCCCGTTCTTCCTGTCTTCAGGGCTTCCAAATTGGCCGCCAGACCGTTGCCCAGCGGAGTCACCAGCCCGCGGCCAGTAATGAATACATTCCGAGACATATCCGTTTTATTGCCTTTCCTTGAAAATATTTTCCTTCAGAATGATTTGCTGGAGCAATATACTTCGCGGAAAGTGTTTTGTCAATCCCGGATCGAACGAAAAGTGAAAATTGTCTGAAAATTTTACCACGACGGCATCGGAGATACGGAGGATGCAGCCGAAGAACGGCGCAGGTTTTCATCATCAAAAAAAATTGCGTTTTTTTTCAATTCCCGCTTGCCATTTGCCGAAACAGGTGGTAAAATGCTGACAGGTAACGGTTATGAGTAAGGAAAGGCAGCGCCGGAACATGAGAAAAAACATCCTCAAATCGGGGTTCAATCTGATCGAAGTCACGATGGCCATAGCGATCGTCGGGATCGGCATTGCCGGCATCATGGCCCTGTTCCCCCCCGCCATCGAGGCGAATAAGGCAGCCAACAATCAGAACTATATCGGACTGGTTGCCAATTCATTCCTGGGATATCTGGAGGATAAGATCCTGAACGATTTTAATAAAGTGAAAAATCTTTCAGCCTCCAATCCGGAACCGGCCAATACCCTGTGGACCGGGAGCAAAACGAGTTTGGGTCCCCAGGGTTTTCCGGGATTATATACCACGACCAACAATTCAGTTTTTGCGGTGGAATCCGCGGACGGCACGGTCAATGCCCTGATCGCCATGTGGCAGAGCGGAACTGCTGCTGTAGAGGGATTTACCACATCCGATACGAATAAAGTCCGCCGGGTCTATATCGAAGCCAGCTGGCCGGCCGTCCTGCCGTATGCCAACCGGCAGAAGAAACTTTATATCTACGATGTTTTCAATGAATGACGGGAGATTCCGATGCGCAAGATAAAAAAATCTTTCTTCACGCTGCTTGAAGTTCTGATTTCCATGGGGGTATTTTCCCTGCTGATGCTGGCTTTGATGCAGTTTTTCTCCGCCGCGCAGGGGGTCTGGGAACGCACCGGCGACAAGGCGGAACTTTTCGAAACCGCAAAAACGGCCATGGACATTCTGGCAAGCGACCTTGCCTGTGCTTATTATGAACCGGACCATGATGCCAACTACCAATTCTTCAATATCAGTTCCAGCGACACATCCCAGATCGTTTTTGCCGCGCAGAAGGAAGACGGCAATGCCCAGCTGTTCTATAAATGGACCAATACGAACTGGAAACTGCACCGGGTGGAAAAAAAGGAATCGACTGTATTTACTTCGGGAACTGTCACACCATCCGGAAACTGGTTTACCCGGAGCGGAAAAACCGGCTGGATAACCGACATGTCCGGGACCGCACTGACAAACTCCAGCGGCGATACGCCTTACTGTCTGGCGGAAAATGTGCTGGATTTTTCCGTCACGGCATATAAAAACAACGCGCTGACCACTCCGCTTACGATCTCCACCAGTACAACGAATAAATTTCCGGATGTGGTCATGGCGTCCATGACCCTGCTTTCCGAAGATGCCTATGAAAAACTGCTGAACCGTTTTGCTTCCGAAGCCGACAAGAATGCCGCCATCAGGACGCTGTTCAATACCACTACGTTCCAATATATCAAATCCGATGGTACTGACTCCGGGGAGTCTGACAAGAAAACGGTCAGAGAGCTGCTGATCAATGGAACTCCACCAAGCGGGGGAGAAGACACCAATCAGGCGATCCTGTTCAACGGCTGCCAGCGGTTCACCCGGGTGATCCCGCTGGACCGGGGACAAAACGATTAAGGTGAAGAAAGGAAAACGATCATGAAGAAATCCTTTTCATCCAATAAGACGCCGAAGAAAAACCGCGGAGTTGCGGTTATTTTCACGCTGGGGATCCTCGGGCTGCTGACCGTCATGGCGCTGGGGTTTGCCTCCACCGCACTGCTGAACCGGAAAATCGCGGACAACACTTCTTCCGCCGAATATGCGCAGCATATCGCCAAAAATATCGCACTCGCCCGCGCCCAGTGGGTCGTCAGAAGCAATCTGATCGCGGATTCGGTTTACAGTTCTGGCGCGATCAGCGGGGAACCGACTGAACAGGACTTCCTGCACCGGATGGATACCGTTCTGGATGGAGTGGAACTTTACCGCGTGACCAATGATTCAGGAACCATTAAAATACAAGACGGCACCGCCCGCTGGCAATATGTCAAAGATTCCAGCGGAAAACTCCTTGGCCGTTATGCCTATGCCATCGTTCCGGACTCCGGACATCTGGACCCGGTGGGGAATCGCGGACAGACATCAGTCAACGGGAGATATGGTTTTTCGGAAAAGGAAATCGGGGTCTACTCTTTGTCTGACGGAAGCACTGGTCTGAACGGAAATGCAGATAGCGTCGGGACGGTCAAGTTAAGGTCCTTCAAAGAGTTTTCCTCCGCTTTCAGCGCGTTAAGTTCCGACAACAAAAAGAATTTTCTGAAAGGCGGATATCGAATTCAGCTTGCTCCGACTCCCGATGCCTTCTGGATCGATAACAATCAGGATGGGAAAAAGACCAAAGATGAATTGTATCTCCGGTTCAATATGCCCAAAGACGAAACAGGCTGGAATACGATGACCGTTTCCCAGTTGATCGGTGATGGAGCCGGCGAATCGGATTCAGACATCAAATATACATCAACGACCCAAAATTCAGTCGGATTCATTCCGTGGCTGAAATACTGGACACATTCCCATGGGGCGTGGACAGCCGATCTCATGAAAAAACAGATCGCCGCCAACATCATCCAATACAACCGGCCGCATCCGACTGCGATCGACCCCAGCACATCCAAACATTATCCGACAGTTTCCGATGTGTCAGGCGATTGGCTGACTACTGCGCCGACTTACGCCGGAATAGGCAGACATCCAATGCTGAATGAAGTCGGACTCATGGTCCAGGTGAAAGCAGATGTTTCCGCAGTCCAGGTATCAGAGGACCCCAAACGGTTTAAATATGAACCCAGCTACAAGATAGTTTTTGCTTCAGGTGTTGAACTGATCAACCCTTTCAGTTCAGCCCCGACCACGAAATGCCATGTCAGATTTTCCAATGACATGGAGATCAATATAATGGTAAGGTCATTCAAAGAAGATCTTTCCGGCGTAGCGATCAGTTCGGATGACGATTTGAAAAAACTCTTTTATGAAAAGGAAAGTTCAGGTTTTTTCGGTCTGACGCAAAAGTTGAAGTTGTTGGGATTACAGATAAAACCAAACCAGGTGTCCCAGAAGCTGAAACAAATAACGACTTCTTTATTCTCAGGTGACCGCGACCCGGATGATGCGGGAGATCCGACCAACATTGAAGAAGGTTTGACCAACGAATTATCGGCCGTTCTTTCCCGTGAATTTTTAACAACGGATTGGAGTGATAAAGGCTACACGAAAGCTGATAAGTTCTGGAAGGAACATACATGCGTTATCCGTTTTAAAGAATTCACCTTGGACGGGGATGATTATTCAGCAAAAATCAAACAGCGTATGAGGTTTTATCAGGCCAGGATCAAACTGGGAAATGCAGTTCTCTATTATGGGGATGACAGCAGCGAAACCACCAATCAGCGCGATTTCGCAAAGCTTTCCGAAAAAACGGTCAATACCTCGGGAACCAACGCCATCATCAAATTCATACATCTCTCCTGGTCTGATCTTTGGTCCAATGCCGACGGAGGCAAAGAAATTTCGGACAAATCATGGCTAGGCTTCTGTTCTACCGAGGCTGCGGATCCTTTGGTAAACCACTATGGAGCAGACTGGGCAACGATCAAAACCGAAGACAGTGACTGTGATGAAACGGATCCGCAGGACGACATCAATAAAAAATATCCCGGAACCGTCTTCAACAAAAGTGACGGGGGCTCCGGATCAGATTCCCATCATCTCAACAGTGCGGCGAAAGATTCTTCTGGCAATCCTGTTCCGCTGCTGAAAGATACGGAAAATAGTGTTGAAGTTTCATTGGAAAGTGCCACGGATCCGGCAGGCACAAGCACCAGCCGTTTGTCCTCGTCCTATATACGCCACGCTCCGATGAGATCCTTATGGGAACTGGGATTCATTTCCCGTGCGGAAGCATTCAAAACCTTGAATCTGGGACGGACCCGGATATTTAACGCGGGAACCGCCTACAATGCCCGCGGAGGCGGGACCTTTGAGCAGGGAGACGCCAATCTGCTGGACCAGGTCAAATTCAGTGATACCGACAACTTGAAGGACGCTCAGGGAAAGATCAATATCAATGCCAGATATCACCAGGTTTTTGAATGGATCTTCAATAAGGACACGGCCTCGTCAACGGGAACAACGGTCAACTGGTTCAAAACGCTGATTTCCGGCTCCGGGACAAACCCATACGAAACAACAGCCGTTGAAGGAACGACACAGAATGTGGTTTGCAGCCAGACATCGTCTTGCCTATCCCAACAGCATTCCGACAGCTGCACCGTGTCCTGTCTGGCACATCTCCTGATGGAGCGCAGCCGGATCCTGCCGTTCGGAAACCGGACCGATCTGCTGCTGGATCCGGATTATCCGAACTCGACGTCTCCGGATATCACCAAAATTCCGGGATACAGCAATCTTTCCAGCACAAATAAGGCAAAACTGAAAACCCTTCAGAGAAAAGTACGGAATTATCTGCTGAATCCGGGAAATGAAAATACGAACGAAGCCAAAAGCAAACTGGTGCGCGAACAGTATGCGGCCCGGTTCATGAACCTGCTGAAAGCGGATTCGGATGAACATGTATATATCATCGTGGTCGCTCAATCCATTAAAGACGTTGGCGGCGCACCGGCATTTGTGGATTGGAATGGAGATGGGGAATTTACCCCCGTCGGCGGAAGCATGCCCACCTATCAGACTACAGCAAAATTCATAAAAACAGGTTTTGTCCGGAAAAAATTGGACGGAACGAATTCCTATGAAACGATATCCCCCAGCAGTGGAACCGCTCCGACCCTGACAGAGACCTTGACCACCACGGCGGCGGGAACTTACGATTTCGGAGCGGATAAGATCACAGGAGAATCCAAACTGGTCGCGGAAATGGTCAAAGACGAATATACCGGCAAATGGAAAATGATCGGATTGCGCTATGTGGAATAAATATTTTCTGATTTTGCTGGCAGGCATGCTGTCTTTTTCTCTGTCGGCACAGAGTTCCCGTTATGGGCGGCGATACAGAAATCGCCGCGCGACTGAAACGCAGAATGTTTCCCCTCAGCCGCAAAAAAAGACTTCGGATCAGGCTGCAGTCAAAAACACATCCAAAACTTCGAAAACGAATTCAAGACGGAAAACCCGTGATCTCTCTCCTAAATTTGACCCGAGCAAGCCGGGTCTTTCGGAAGCGATCGTAAAAAAACTCCTGGAGGAAAAGATTCGGAAAAACCTTCTGGAAAAAGAGGTTGCATCGACCATCAAAGAAACGACAAAAGAAAACTTTTTTTCCCGCGCGGAATGCAATTCCATTTTGTGGCAATACCGGAATCTGCTGAACAATTTTGAGCTGGTGGAAGTGACGAAGATCAAGCTGGAATGGTATAAACGCTACGGGGAAGAACTGCAGAAGTTCAAAAAAATCGCCGATGACATGTATTTTGCCTTACGCCGACATTCGGATGAAGATTTTGCCAATGCCGTTGAGAATTTCAGAAAACAGCAGCAGGTTTGTCTGGGGTTTCTGAAAGGAAAACAGCCAAAGCTCTCGAATGAGGCATACCAATCATTGATCCAGAAAAACTCCAAGATCCGGCAGCAGAATTATCTGAAACGACAGCGGGAAGAACGGGAAGCCGCCGCAAAACGCAGGAAGGAAATGCTCAAGCGCCAGGAGGAAAAGCAGAAAAGACAGAAATATCTGAAAGAACATCCGGAATATCTCAAAGAACATCCGGAAGTTTTTCTGGAATATCCGGAATTGAAGAAACTTTTCCCGGAACAGCAGAAAAACCAGACTCAGAATAAAGACCAGAAGCCCGAACAAGACACGGAAAGCAAAAAGAAATGAATAGGGCTAATGGGGGCATAGGGCTAATGGGGCTGGTGCAGCGATGAGGCTGATGAAAATAATGGGGCTGATAGGGCACATAGGGCTAATGGGGCTGCTAATGCAGACAAGGATAAGCCATGTCTAAAATCATTCTTGATCACGGCAATTATCAGGATCTTGAATCCTACAAGAACAGTGTGGTGATCTATGACGGAACAGTGGATTTCTGTGAGCGTTTTCTGAAAAGAGGCGACCGCACCATCGATCAGATGATCCAGGCAGCCCGGAGCGGGAAACAGAATATCGTCGAAGGCTGCATGGCTTCCGGAACCAGCACCGAAACCGAACTCAAACTGATCGGCGTCGCCCGTGCGAGTTTCGAAGAACTGCTGGAAGATTACCATGATCATCTGAGGGTCCATGATCTGCCGCTGTGGGAAAAAACGATAAGCGGGTATTGGTCATCCGGCAGTTGGGCCGGCAGGGAAATAAGTCCTACGAGACCTATAAGGCTTATCTGGAGCAGGGAAATAATACGCCGGAAATATTCTGCAACCTGATGATCTCGCTGATCCATCAGACAAACTATCTGCTGGACCGGTATCTGCAGAGTCTGGAACAGCATTTTGCAGAAAAAGGCGGTATCCGGGAACGGATGCACCGGACGAGAAATGTGCGAAAAAACGAGCAGCGGGAAAAAGCGCTTGCACTGCTTCGTGAAATCTATCGGGAATTGGCGGGACTCAATCAGCCGCCCCTGATGGAGAAGGTGGTAAAAACCGCGGAAATACTGAAAAACAACCGGTGATCATGAGGCCCATGAGGCGAATGAGCATAAAAACTAAACCTGAAAAGGAATATCCGATCATGAAAAAAATTGTTTTCTCCGGACTACGGCATGAACATATCAATTTGCTGTATCTGAATGCGGCAAAATCACCGGAACTGGAGATCGCCGCGATCTGCGAGGAGAATCCCGATGCCCTGCAGGCATTCCTCGCCGCCCATCCGGAGAATCAGGCGCCGGTCTATTCTTCGCTGGACAAAATGCTCGCGGAAGTCCCCTGCGATATCGTCGCCACCGGCGATTATTACGGGAAACGCGGCAAGGTCCTGATCCAGGCGATGAAGGCCGGAAAACATGTCATCTCCGACAAACCGCTGTGCACCACGCCCGCAGAACTGGACGAGATCGAAAAACTCGCCCGCGAAAACCATCTTTCGGTCGGCTGTATGCTCGACCTGCGCACCAACGACAGTTTCATGCAGGCGCGGAAAATGATTTTGGCCGGGGAGATCGGCAAAGTTGTCCAGATCCAATTCGGCGGCCAGCACCCTCTGATGCTCGGGGTCCGGCCGCATTGGTATTTCGAACCGGGAAAGCATGGCGGCACCCTCAATGACATCGCGATCCATGCCATCGACTGCATTCCGTGGATCACCGGGCTGGAGATCAAAACCTTCATGGCGGCCCGCACCTGGCAGGCGTTCGATTCCGGCTGCGACTTTTTCAACGACGCCGCCCAATTCATGATGGTCATGGACAACGGCTGCGGCGTGCTGGGCGACGTTTCCTACTCCGAACCCGATTCACACGGCTACAAGATGCCGCAATACTGGCGGTTCACGGTCTGGGGGACCAAGGGCGTGCTGGAATTCAATTCATCCGAGAAAAAAGTCTGTGCCTGGATCCAGGGGGAAACGGAAATGCGCACGATCGTTCCGGCCCCCTACACCGGCCCGCAATACATCGACTGGTTCCTGCAGGAGATCGACGGCAAGGAAGCGGCACTCAATACCTCGCTCGTGCTGAAACGCGCCCGCCAGACGCTCGAACTGCAGAGAATGGCGGACGGGAGCAAGTAAGTTGCAAGTTACAAGTTACAAGTTGATAGTTCCAAGTTACTGTCTTGAAACTTGGAACTTGCTGCTTGAAACTTTCAGGGCAGCTCCAATTCCATTTCCATGGTGTTGAAATTGCGGTATCCTTCCGGGGTGATCACCACCAGGTCTTCCAACCGGATCCCACCCCATTCGGAATAATATAAACCGGGTTCCACACTCACCACATTGCCGCTCTTCAGCGGATGCGGATTCAGCGGGGAAAGACGCGGATTTTCATGGATCTCCAATCCGACCCCATGTCCGAGGCCGTGGAAGAAACCGCAGGGTTTGCCGTCGCGGTCGCAGCCGGTGGGGAATCCGGCCTGATCCAGCACGTCCGCAGCCGTCTGGTGTGCTTCGGCTCCGGTCACGCCGGCACGCAGCATTTTCTTCGCGGCTTCCGAGGCTTTGAGCACGGCCTTGAAGGCACGTTTCACCACGGGTGCGGCCTTTCCCTTGACATACGTCCGGGTCATGTCGCCCCAGTAACCGGTCTCATCGCTGCGTGGGAAGATGTCCGCCACGACCGGTTCCCCTGCCAGGATCGGGCCGCTGCCGGTATTGTGCGGTTCGGCGCCCTGCGGACCATGAGCGAAAATGGTGCTCTGCGCACTGAAACCCATGCGTTTGAACTCCGCTTCCAGCTCCCGGCGCAGGAATTCGCTGGTCAGCACTCTGCCCCGGTATTCCAGATATCCCTGTGCATTGACCTTGCTGTCGATCAGGAACTGACGGAACTCGCGCATGATCTCCTCGGTCGCCGCCTGCGATTTCCGGATCATTTCCTGTTCCGAAGCGCTTTTTGCTTCCCGTTCGGGAAAGAACGAATCATCAGAACTGCAAATCACCTCGATCCCCGCCGCGCGGAGTCTTTCCGCTTCGGCGAGCGGGAAACGCGCCGGGACCAGCCAGCGGCCGATCCCAAGCGAACGGCTCAGGTTGACCGCGATGGGTTCATTGGGTTTTCTCCGGTTCACGAAACGGGTGCGGTCGAGCACTTTCACGCCCGGCTTGACCGAGCCCATCGCACGGGCCAATTCCAGCGGCGACACCACGATGCAGCGTTCCGGACCGGTTTCGTAATACAGGAATTCATCCGGTGCGTCGAAACCGCCGGCATACAGCAGGTCGGCACATTCCGAGGTGGACGCAATGATCAATTTCGGCTGATCCTCGGCTCCGGTTTTCTTCTTATTTTTCTTTTCGGCCATGATTTCCTCCGTTCGTTTCCGGTAATATATCCCCGTTTCCTTCAAAGGGCAAGCACGGATGAACTGCAATTTACCCTGAAAAATCAGGTGAAAGTTCCGTTTTCTGCATTGATATTCTGCAAAACCGCTGTATATTATGAAAAAAAATACAGGTTCAAACTCAAGAATGAAAGGCTGTTTTGAAAATGCTTGCTCGTGAACTCCGCAAAAAATATATCGACTTCTTCCGTTCCAAAGGCCATGCAGTCATCAAAAGCGCGCCGCTGATCCCCGATAACGATCCGACGGTCCTGTTCACCACTGCCGGAATGCATCCGCTGGTGCCGTATCTGCTGGGCGGAAAACATCCGGCGGGAACGAGGCTGACCGACGTTCAGAAGTGCATCCGGACGGGTGATATCGACGAGGTCGGCGATCCCGTGCATCTCACGTTCTTCGAAATGCTCGGCAACTGGTCGCTCGGCGATTATTTCAAAAACGAGGCGATCGAGTTCAGTTTCGAATTCCTCACCGGCATAGACAACCTCAACATCCCGCTGGACCGTCTGGCGGTGACCGTGTTCGCCGGCGATGAAAACGCCCCGTTCGACGAGGAAGCCTACAACAAATGGCGTTCGCTCGGCATCAGCGAAAAGCGGATCGCCAAACTGCCGAAAGAAGACAACTGGTGGGGCCCCGCCGGACAGACCGGTCCCTGCGGACCCGATACGGAAATGTTCTACTGGACCGGCCCCCTGCCCGCGCCGGAAGTGTTCGATCCGAAAAACAAACTCTGGGTCGAGATCTGGAACGACGTGTTCATGCAGTATAACAAGACCGCGGAAGGGAAGTTCGAACCGCTGAAGCAGAAAAACGTCGATACCGGCATGGGCGTTGAACGGGTCACCGCCATCCTTCAGGGCAAAGGCAGCTGCTATCTGACCGAACTCTTCGCCCCGCTGTTCGCCGAACTGGATTCCCTGCGCGGCATCGCCTCCGTCCCCGCGGAAGAACGTTCCCGCTCGGAACGGATCGTGGTCGAACACATCCGCGCCGCCACGTTCATCATGGCCGATGGCATCACTCCGGGGAAAGTCGATCAGGCTTATGTGCTCCGCCGGCTGATCCGCCGCGCCATCCGGGAAGCCCGCTCGCTCAACGTGCCGACTCCATTCACCTCGCGCCTGGCCAAGGTGGTCATCGACAATTACAAGGAATTCTATCCCGAACTGGCCGAAAACGAAAAACAAATCCTGGAAGAATTCGACCGTGAGGAACGCATGTTCGCCGACACGCTCGAACGCGGGATCAAGGAATTCGAGAAACTCATCGCCCGCGTCCCCGCCCATATCCAGAACAAGGTCATCAGCGGGAAAAACGCGTTCTATCTTTACGAGACTTACGGGTTCCCGATCGAACTGACCCGGGAAATGGCGGCCGAGCAGGGATTCAAGGTAGACCAGCAGGGTTACGAGGAAGCCTACGCGAAACATCAGGAACTTTCCCGCAAAGGCGCGGAACAGAAATTCAAAGGCGGACTCGCCGACCACTCCGAGGCGTCCGCAAAACTCCATACCGCGACCCATCTGCTCCATGCCGCACTGCGCAAAGTGCTGGGCGACCATGTGGCGCAGAAAGGTTCCAACATCAACGGCGAACGGCTCCGGTTCGACTTCTCCCATCCGGACAAAATGACTCCGGAACAGTTGCAGGAAGTGGAAAAACTGGTCAACGAGGCCATCGAATCCAAGACCCCGATCCAATGCGAAGAGATGAGCGTGGACGCTGCCCGCGCACAAGGCGCCATCGGTCTGTTCGGCAATAAATACGGCGAGGTCGTCCGGGTTTACACCATGGGCAAATTCAGCAAGGAGATCTGCGGCGGGCCGCATGCGTCCAACACCGGCGATCTGGGACATTTCAAGATCCTCAAGGAAGAAAGTTCCAGCCGGGGCGTACGCCGGATCAAAGCGGTCCTGGAATGACCCGGGGAAAGGAGCAGAAACATGAGCAGCGGAGAAACCATTATTTCCGGCAGCGGAGACCGCTATGCAGTCAAAGTGATCGGCCGCGGCACCTTTGAATGTGTCGCACCGCTCCGTGCCCTGGCCAAACAGCTGGATACTGCCGATTTCAAGAAGATCGAAATCGATCTGGCCGATTGTCATGGCCTGGACAGCACCTACATGGGCATCATGGCAATGCTCGCCCTGAGAGCAAAAAAAATCAATGCTTCCATTTTCATTTGCAATGCCGATGCGGCAAACCGCACGCTGCTTTGCGGACTTGGACTGAAAAAACTTTTCCAGTTCACGGAAGGAGCCGTGGAGATCGGTGCGGAATGTCAGGCTGAAACTCCGGCTCCGGCCGACGACAAAGTGGCCCATGCGGAAACGGTACTGGATGCGCACAAGACCCTGATGGATGTCGATCAGCAGAACGTGCCGAAATTTGAAAAAGTGGTTGATTTTGTCCAGAAAGACCTGGACAAGCTCAACGAAAAATGATTTTGCAGGACAAATATCCGGCCACAGGGACCGCGGCATCAGACCGCGGTCCTTTTTTTGGGTAAAAAATCGGCAGATATTATCTTTCCGGGGAAGAAAAACGGCATGATCCCGATCTCTAAAAAAAATTTCGATATTTTATGATTTCAGCCCTTGATTTTTTTGGACAGAACATTAAATTCCGGTTTAGAAAAGAAAATCCTCCTTGGAAAAATTTTTAACAAACCATTTTGCATAAGGCGGCTGTTTCCATGAAAAGAATTACAGGTGTATTGTCGGCGCTTCTCGGAGCGGGTTTGGCTGCGTCCATCACTCTCAATGTCTGTTTTTACCAGAAAATCTCGGGAGGAAAAACCGTCCGGACAAAACAAAAAACAGCACATCCGAAAAAATATGGCCAAAAAAGGAAAGCCCCCGTCAAAAAGGCTTCGAAACCGGCTCCGCTGTCGGTCAAAAAAACAGGACATCGGGAGTTCAGCGAGGTCTATATACGATTCAACGGCTCCGACCATAATTTCATAAATCTTTCCCCGAAAAGCATTTCCATCCAGCCGGCGATCCCGTTTAAAATCAGCAATGAATCCTACTGGGACCATGTTCTGGTCAAGGCGGACTTTCAGCCGGAAACGGAATATTTGTTCACCCTCCGCAAAGGGCTGGAAAACGATGAAGGCAGGAAACTGGATTACGATGCAGTGTTCAAAATCCGTTTCCCCGCCAGAAAGACTTCGGTCAAGGCCCTGGTTTCAGGGTTGATTTTTCCGCTCAAGCGAACCAACCGGACCGTCCCGCTGGAGATCTGCAATGCGGATTCCATTCAGGTGACCGTCCTGAAACTTTACGAAAACAATCTGCTCCGGTTTTCCATGGAAAAGAACTGGGACGACAATATCCAGGCCATTGAATACGGCCGGAAAATCGCAAAGAAAACCATTCCGGTCAAAATCCCGCGCAACCAGGTGGTCAATTACGCACTGGATCTGGATTCGTTCCTGCCTCAGCCGACGGAACCGGGGATCTACGGACTGATCCTGACGCCCGCGAACGGAAATAAAAAAGGGAATGAAGTCCAGATGTCGCTGGCGGTGACCGACCTGGCAGTACAAAGTGTCATCGACAAAGTGAACCGCTGCACTTTTGCCGCCGTTCATCGTCTGTCCGACGGCACTCCGGCGGCAGGCGCGGATGTCAAGCTGGTCAGCAACAAATATCAGGTCCTCGCGGCCGGGATCACCGATGCTGCGGGAATGGTCCGGCTGGATTACAGCAAAACCACTGCCGATCCGGAAGATTATCCGAATGCCCTGCTGGTCAAACTGGGGAAAGATCTGGTTTTTCAGCAAAACACGTTCTCCCGCGGACATTCGCTGGCGGAATTCGAATCGGACGGCAAGGCGGTCTCCGCCGAACCGGATGCTCTGGTTTATACCGAACGCGGCGTTTACCGTCCCGGCGAAACCGTTTACACGACCGTCTGGGTCCGGGATTCCGGCCGGAAGATCTATGCCGATGCGCCCTGCCTGCTGAAGATCCGTGATCCGAAATGGAATATCATTTATACCAGACAGGTCAAAACCTCTCCCGCCGGCACCATTCATTTCCCGTTTGTGCTTCCCGAAGATGCGCCCGGCGGAAAATATACCGTCTGGTGCCAGGCGCCGGATGGTTCCTGTGTCTGGGGCGAAACCGGGTTCCTGGCCGCGGATTTCATGCCGGACCGGATCAAAGTCAAACTGAATGCGGAAAAAAGCGAACTCACCGTGGACGATCCGTCCGGGAAATTCTCCTTCGGAGCAGAATATTATTTCGGCGAACCGCTGAAGAAGTCGCCCTACCAGTTTACGGTCACGGCCGCGCTGGCTCCGCTCCGGCCGGAATGGAAGGAATGGACCGTCGGCAGCACTGAATTCACTGCCGGGAAAAGCTTCAGCCGCAGCGGACAGTTCGACGGGAAAACCATCACGGTCGACTATCCCGGATTTGCCAGACAGCGTGGAGAAGCCTACCGTCCGGTGGCACTGGCGGCCGCGGCACAGGTCAGCGAACCCGGAGGACGGGCGGTCACGGATCATACCACGGTCATCTACCATCCGACGCCCTATTATCTGGGGCTTCAGTCTGGTTCGGAACAGGATCAGGCAGTGATCCGCTGGAAATTCTTCCCTGCCCGGAAGACCGTTGCAAAGAAGCCGAACCATGGAAAAATCGAACTGACGATCTTCCGAAATGAATGGAAATACCTGCTCAAGAAAAACAACGGTGTCCTTTCCCGTGAATGGGTCAAGGAAAAACGTCCGCTCGGCAAAGAAATCATCGACACCGCCGCACTGGACAACGGGATCTGGCGCAAAAAACTCGAAAACGGCAGTTATGAGATCATCGCCGTCTGCGGGGATATGCGCACCGATCTTGATTTCTGGCACTGGTATGGCGAAGGCGGAGCACGCAGCGCCAATCCCTCGGTCATTGCCTGCACGACCAACAAAACTTCCTATCGGCCCGGCGAAAATGCCGTGATCTCGTTCCACAGCCGCTTCGACGGCACGGCCCTGATCGCAGCCGGAGGCCGGAAACTGGAAACCTATCAGTCGTTTCCCGTTAAAAAAGGAAAGAACTCGCTGACGTTCAAACTGCCTTCAAAGATCCAGACCTCCGCCTGCTATGCGGGGATCACACTGACCGCAGGCGAAGAGCGGCAGTTCGGTCTGATCCGCTTCAAGATGGAACAGAACAAACATAAACTCGCCGTTTCCCTGGAATCACCGGAGACCGCGTTGACGAAAACGAAGATCAAAGTCCGGGTCAAACTTGCTTCGCCCGAAGGATCGCCGCAGAACGGCACGGTCCAGCTTTATGCGGTGGATGAAGGGATCCTGGCTCTGACACGGTATTCCGTCCCGGATATCTTCGGGTTCTTCTATGGCAACTTCTGCTGCAGCTTTGTTTTCAGTGATATTTACGGCGAACTTTATCCCGATCTGAAGATCGGAAAAGACGGCAAGTTTGGCGGCGATGCGGCCGGATCGGCCAACGCATCCGCCGGGGATAAAGATCGTCTGACCGGACTCCGCAAGGCTGCGCCGCAGTCGGCGGTGAAAGTCCTTCCCCCGCTCGCCGTGAACGGGAGCCGTGAAGTTGAACTTGCACTGCCGGACCATCTGGGGGCAATGCGGCTGATCGCAGTCGCTTCGTCCGCAGACCGGACCGGTTCGGCGGAACGGGTGCTGAAAGTGCGCGACAAGATCAGTCTGCTGGTCTCCGCGCCGCAGGTCTGCGCTCCCGGAGATGAATGCGAGGTAACCTTTACAATGTTCAACCACGATCAGCCCGCCGGAAAAATGGAACTGGCGAAGATCCCCGGCCGGCCGCCGAAAATTCTGATCGTCGGGAAAGGCAAGAGCGTCAGCATACCGGTCCGCCTCAAAGTGCCGGACAAGGAAGGTCTTTTCTCCTTTGATGCCGTGTTGAAAAAAGACGATCTGGTCAAGCGGACCACGGTGAAGATCCCGGTGCGGCTGCCGAATCCAGCCATTACCCATTCCGTATTCCATACGCTGAAACCCGGGGAGAAATGGAACTCCGCCAAATCAGGTGTCCCGGCTTTCGCCGCGGATGCCGGATATTCATTGTCGGTCTCCAGTTCCGATGCCGCCGTCCTGAAGGAAGCCGTTTCCTGGCTGAACGATTACCCCTACGGATGTCTGGAACAGACCGTTTCCGGTGCCTTCCCGTTCCTCTGTGCGGACTCGCTGGAAAAATGCGGCGTCATTACGTCCGGCATGGCCGGGACCGCAAAAGTGAAAATGAATCTGGCCGCGGCGAAGATCCTGTCCATGATGCTCTACAACGGAGCATTCCCGATGTGGCAGGGCGGAACGCACGAATGGTCCGGAGGTTCGGTTTACGCGGCCCATTTCCTGACGGCGTCCGGCAATCTCCGGGATACCCGGCAGAAAAAACTGCTCGCTGGATATCTGAAGTCGCTGCTGCAGAAAGCATCCGCTTCCCGTTATGAACGGGCTTATGCAGGATATGTCCTGACACTGATGAAGGAAAATCAGCAGGATTTCCTGGCCGGTCTGCGCAACATCCTGAAGTCGAAGGAAGATGATTTCGCCGCCTTCCTGGCCACGGCAGGACTGCTCGAAGCCGGATATTCCGGCGAAGGATATCCGCACCTGGAACGACTGCTGAAGAAAGAGATCTGGCGGACGGACCATTCCGCTCCCCATTTTTCCGATCCTTCGGCGCGGGCGGGCATGACTCTCTATATTCTGATGAAACTGCAATCCGACGCACCGGAAGCGGTCGCGAAACTGCGCCATACGCTGCTGGCCGCGCTTAAAACCAACGGGACCGGCTGGGGCATGACTCATGCCAATGCCTGGGCGGTGCTCGGACTGGCTGAACTGAACCGCAGAGCCGGCACGGAAAAAGCCTCTGTTTCGATCACTCTGCCCGACGGGAAAAAAGTTCAGCCTGATCTGGCCGGCATAGTCCGGATCCCGTTGAAAAAATCCGGCCCGGCGGAGGTGGAAAACACCGGCAGAAAACCGGTCTATATCCATTATCAGATCAAAGGTGTTCCCCTGAAAGCCGCTCCGGTCCAAGGCGCATTGCGGATCACCCGGACGATCCGGAAACCGAACGGGAAACCGGTCCAGTCGGCCAAGCAGGGCGAACTGCTGGAAGTTCAGATCGATCTGGAAACCACCGGTGCCGTCAAAGACCTGGTGCTGAGCGACCTGCTGCCCGGCGGACTGGAAATCGAGGATGAACGTTTCGCCACCCGCGCCAAAGGAATCCCGGCCAGAAAGGCAAAAAAGAAGGGACCGGAGATCATGGAAGTAAAACAGGAAGAAAGACGTCCCGGGGAATTCGTGCTCTGCGGCGATTTGATCTCGCGCGGAAAAACGCAGATCGTTTACCGTGTGCGCGCCGTTTCCCGCGGGAAGTTCGCCATGGGGTCCGTTTCGGCGGAAGCCATGTATGATCCCAACACCCACGCTTTTGAACCCGGCAACGGGATCTTCGAGGTGAAATGATCCGCCGTATCCTGTGTTTTTCCGGCATAGCCGCCATGGCAATCGGCTGTGCCGGATTTTTGTGTTTTGCCGCAGTGTTTTTTCTGCTGCCGCACTTCGAACCCGATCCCATGGAGATCCTGCGGCGCCAGACACCGGCGAGAGTCTGGACCGATCCGGATGGCAAAATTCTCCATGTCCGGCGGACTTTCGACGCCCAATGGCGTTTTGAAGTCCCGCTCAAACGCATTTCTCCGGCCGTGCTCCAGACCATTCTGGTGGTCGAGGACCGCAATTTTTATTCTCACGGCGGAGTGGATCTTTCCGCCATGATCCGGGCTTTCAGCCAGAATCTGCGCCATGCACGGATCGTCTCCGGTGCCTCCACGATCACGATGCAGCTGGCGGGCATGACCGAAACCGGCCCCCGCCGTTCCCTTTTGCGGAAGATCCGGCAGATCGTCAAAGCACGGCGGCTGGAACAGCTTTACAGCAAAGACCGCCTCCTGGAGGAATATCTGAACCGTCTCCCCTTCGGCAGAAAAATATACGGGATCGAAGCGGCGGCTCAATATTATTTCGGACAATCTGCCTCGAATCTGAACCGTGCCGAAGCGATCCTGCTCTGCGGCCTGCCCCAGCGCCCCAACGCCTACCGTCCAGACCGTTTCCTGCCGCTGGCGGTCGAGCGGCGCGACCGCGTCCTGAAACAGATGGAAAACCTGAATCTGATCGGAACGGCGGAACGGCAGAGGATCCGCCGGCAGGAGCCGCTCCGGTTCCGGGAATACCGCGTCCCCGCCGAGTTCAGTTCTCTGGCCGGATCACCGGACAAAATGTATTTCGACCTGGCCGCGCGCGAAGCAGGGAAAGATTGTTTCCGGATCGTTTGCGCTTATCATCCGGAAATATCCCGCCTGCTCCGGCAGACCCTGACCGAACAATGCCGTCTGCTGCCCGGAGTCGAAGATGCGGCAGGGGTCGTGATCGAAAATTCCACCGGCAGGATCATTGCCCTTACGGGAACCATCCGGAAAGAAAACGAACGGAATGGACAAGTCAACGCCGCTGTTGCCGTCCGTTCCGCCGGGTCCGCGCTGAAACCGTTCATCTATGCGGAAGCCATTTCGGGCGGACTGATCACGGCGGACAGCATCCTGAAAGACCTTCCGGTCCGCTTCGGCCGTTATGCCCCGTCCAATTACGACAACATCTACCGGGGCGAAGTCAGGGCAAGCGAGGCGCTGGCGGCTTCGCTCAACACGCCGGCAGTCCGACTGGCGGAAGAACTCGGGACCGACCGGATCCGGCACCTGCTCCATCAGCTACACCTGCTGCCTCGCAGCCGCAGGCGTTACGACGGTCTTTCCATTGTGCTGGGCACGGCCGGACATACCCTGTTGGACCTGACGGCAGCCTACCGGGTTTTCCCGCAAGGGGGAAAATGGTCGCCCGCAACCTTCCTCGCAGACCGGACGGACCGGACGGAAGTTTCCGTATTTGTCCCGGGCACCGGGGAAATGATCGCAGGGATGCTGAAACGGCCGATGCCGGGAAGTTCCGGCGACGGCCCGCGATACGCATGGAAAACCGGCACGTCCAACGGCAATCACGATGCCTGGTGTTTCGCGTTCTCCAAAGACTATACGGTCGGTGTCTGGTTCGGAAACAAAGACGGCAGGGCCGCCGCCTCGCTGGTCGGTGTGACCGCAGCCGCGCCTGCTGCGGGGAACATCATGGCCGGCATCGAACGATTTTCCTGTTCGCCCGCGATCCCGGATTTTCCGGAATCGTTCCGGCATGACCGTCTTTGCACGGACAGCGGACTGCGGGCGACCCCGTATTGTGAAAAGACATTTCAGGGATTCTCTCTCCGGAAAGCGCCGCTGCGTCCCTGCCGGGAATGCCAGCCGGGGAACCGGTCAGCGATCCGGATCCTGGCTCCGGCCCCGGAAACCTATCTTGCCGCCCCGGGGAACGCGCTGGAACTGGATCTCCGGGCAGAAAGCAAAACCCCTCCGCACTGGTTCTTGAACGGAAAATATCTGGGCCGGTTCCGGGAACGGAAACACAAGTTACCCACCGGGAACCACCTGCTGAAAGCGGTTTCAGAAAATGAACTGGAATCTTCGGCCTCCGTCCGTTTCCGGATCGCCGAAGAAAAATGAACACTCCTGACTTAAGATCACTTCTTGCTCTCGTCCGAAGCGGGCGCGGACTCGGACGGGACCTGGAGCATCTGCGGATTCGGCAGCTGGGGAGGAAGCAAATGTTCCAGCTTGGCGGAATCAAACGGCTGTTCCGTCTGTTTCTCCTGCCTGGCCTCCCGCCGGGCATTCCGGATCCGGATCGAAACAATGCTGGTCACGATCAGTGAGACCAGCAGGACCAGAATGATGACGCCGTAAACCAGAAACATTTTGAGCTTCTTCGTTTCCGTCTCATTGATCTGCCCGTCCTTGCTGATGTCTTCCAGCAGTTTTTTCGGCACTTCGGAAGCCGGCTGCACTTCCTTCAACTGATTTTCGATCATGGCGACCGAGTTGGGATCCAGATTGTAGATTTGGATCAGGGCATGGACATAGGCACGCAGGAAAACCTGATTCGGCAAAGCATCCGGCCGATTCTGTTCCAATGCCTCGATATAATCGGCCCGGATCCGGGTCGCGGCGGCAGCATCACCGACCGACAATCCCGCCATGGTTCTGGCTTCCGTCAGCAGGGTGCCAAGAGAAGGCCCGGATCCCGGGGGCAGGACCACTACGGAGTTTTCTTTTTCCGGTACGTTTCCCTGTTCGGACGAGTTGTTTTCGCTGAATGTCCGGACCGGCGGGATCTCATTCTCATTGATCCGGAACTCCGGCTCCTTCACGGGCTCCGGTTTTGCCGTTTCTTCGGCGGACGGCTCACTGGCCGGCGGAACTTCACCAGCCGTTTCCTGAGGAACGGCCTGCCCGTCCGATATGGTGAAGAGATCGTTTTCAACCGGTTTTTCTGTAAATGCGCCTTCTCTATTTTCGTTTTCCTGATCCATGTTTTCTTATCCTTATTTTCAGGGTTCAATTATTTTCGGGTGGACGATTGAGTTCGTCGAAAATCAGAATGTTGCGTTTCTGTCCGCCGGCCAGCGGTGCGGAAACGATCCCGCGCTGTTCGAGCCGGTCGATGATCTCCGCAGCCTTGTTGTAACCGATCCCCATGCGCCGCTGCAAATAGGAAGTGCTGGCCTTGTTTTCCCGCAGGATGATCTCCAATGCCTTGCGCATGTTCTCGTCATCCCCGGGCTGGAGATATTTGTTGACCGTGGTACGCAGGAAATCCGCGGTGCCGCCGTCGTCTTCGGGTTCGAAATCGCTGAAGGAGTTCTGTCCGTCGTCCTCCTCGGCTCCCTCCTGATTTTCCAATACCACCGTAGTATCGAAATGCTGTTCCACCTGCGAGGAAACGAAATCCGCGATCTTCTGGATCTCCGGATCGGACACCATCGAGCCCTGGATACGTTCCATTTCTCCCGCCGGGCCCTTGAACAGCATGTCGCCCTTGCCAAGGAGTTTTTCCGCGCCCTGCGCGTCGAGGATCACGCGGCTGTCCATGCCAGTGGAAACCTTGAAAGCGATCTTGGTCGGCAGGTTGGCCTTGATGACGCCGGTGATGATGTCTTTTCGCGGAGTCTGCGTGGCAATGACCAGATGGATCCCGGCGGCACGGCCTTTCTGCGCGATCCGGCAGATCGAAGTTTCCACATCTTTTTTCGCTTCGGTCATCATGATGTCCGCCAGTTCGTCCACAATGATGATCAACAGCGGCAGTTTCGCAGGGATCGGATCGCCGTTTTCATCCATTACCGGTTCCGGATCGGGCGGACGGTTGTTGAATGCCTCGAGATTCTTGGCCTTGACCCGCGCCATCTGCTGGTAGCGGTGTTCCATTTCATTGACTCCCCAGCGCAGCGCATACGGCACCTTCGTGGGATCGTTCACCAGAGGCGTGATCAAGTGCGGCAGCGGACGGTAAATTTCCAGTTCCACATACTTCGGGTCCACCAGGATCAGCTTCAGTTCGAACGGAGAGAAACGGTAAAGAAGACTCATGATCAGCGTGTTCATGCAGACGCTCTTTCCGCTGCCGGTGGAGCCGGCGATCAGCAGATGCGGCGCTTTCGCCAGGTCGGCGATCATCACTTTCCCCGCCACGTCCTTGCCGAGAATGATCGGTATGTTCGCCTTGGTGTTCCGCCAGGTATCGGATTCCATCAGTTCCCGCAGGAAAACCATGTTGGAAACCTTGTTCGGCAGCTCGATCCCCACCGTGTCGCTGCCGGGGACGGGAGCCAGGATACGGATGCTTTCCGCCCGCATGTCCTTGGCGATGTTCTGCTGGATCTGCGTGACCTTTTCCACCCGGACGCCCGGCTGGAGGTCGATTTCAAAACGGGTGATGCGCGGGCCGACCACCGTATTGCAGACCGTTCCCTGGATGTCAAAACTGTCCAGCGTTGCCTGCAACGTCGCGCGGGCCAAGTCCAGATGTCCTTCATCCTCGCCGCGGTTTTCCTTGGGCTTGTCCAGCAGGGACACCGGCGGCAGTTCATACGGTCGGTTGGTATCCGGAATCGGAGCCACTCTGCGGGTGCTCTTCGTCACCGTGGACTTCTGCGTCTGCAAATAAGGATCATCGGGATTTTCCGTATTGTCGGCAGGTTTCGTTTCCGGAACGGCATTCTGCCCGGCAGGTTTTTCCTGTGCAGGCGAGACTGCGGCCGGAGCGGGTGCGGGCGCCGGTTCTGTGGCCGGCGTTTCCGGAACGGGTTCAGCAGGTGCGGCAGAAGTTTCCGCGGCGGGTTCAGGTTCACGGACCGGCGGTTTCAGTTTGCTGAGAGCGGAAAGGATCCCGCCTTTTTTCGGCGGTTCCTCTGCCGGCTCCGGACCAACGGACTGCGGAGCGGGAACGGCGGCGGAGCCTTCACCCGGGTCCGCGCCCTGCGCAACGGCTGCGGGGACCACAGCCGGACCCGTTTCCTTCCCAGGTTCGGTCCGGCTGCTTTTCACCTTCTTTTCTCCGAAGAAAAAGATTTTCCAGTCCGCTATGAAAATGAAAAACAGTCCGGCCAGGATCAGGACGATCGCGCAGATGCTGGTCCCGATCGGTCCGATGCAGCGGCGGATCAATCCGTCCGGACAGCCCGGCACAGCCGGAGCCGCGAGAAACGCGCCGAAGATACCGCCGGACAATGCTTTCGCCGGTTCGCCCGCATGACCGATCCCCAGCCGCGCGGTGGCAGTAACGAATTCCGCCGGGAACACCGCGAAAATCAGGGAAAGCCCGGCAATGACCGCGATCAGACCGGGAATATATCCTTTCCGGTCCATCGGTATCGGGATGAAACTGCGGACCGCACACAACAGCAGGAGCAGCACGATCGGATAGGTCGCCACCCCGAAAAACAGGAAAAATGCCCGGGAAATATGTGCACCCAGCGGTCCCGCCCAGTTCCTTACCGGTTCGGAAACACCCCCGTCCAGCACCGCGAGATCGCTGCTCGTATAAGTGAAAATCGACAGGGCAAACAACAATACCGCCAGCCCCGCAAAAACGTATCTCCATTTGAAAGTGGGTAACTCTTCATTCGTCATAGTCCGCTCCTGACAGAATTAATTTTCAGCCTCATACCGGGTATAATAGCACAATTCCCGATTTTTAAAAGCCGAAAAACCGAAAAGTATGCAATAAAAATGATTTTTTTTCGCGCACCGGCATCCCGTCATCTTTTCTGGCAGCTGCTCTTCTCATTTTCCGCCGGCTTTGTTTCTGTCCCGCACGAAAAGAAAATACAATGCGGGGATCAGATACAGGGTCAACAGAGTGGAGAAGGTCAGGCCGCCGACCACGCCGATGCCGCAGGAGGAACGGATCTCCGACCCCAATCCCGTGCCGAATGCCATCGGCATGATCCCGATGATGCTGGTCAGCGAAGTCATCAGGATCGCCCGGAATTTGTTGCGGGCCGCCTGCAGCATCGCCTCGCCCGGAGCCATCCCCTGCCCGGTCAGGATCGTGACTTCATCCATCAGCAGGATCGCATTGTTCACCACGATCCCGATCATCATGATCGCGCCGAGCATGCCGACGATCGAAAACGGCGTATGGGTCAGGATCAGGATCAGGAACAATCCCACGAATCCCAGCGGCACGGTGAACAGGATCAGGAACGGCTTGGTCCAGGATTCCATGATCGCTGCGATCAGCAGATAGGTCAGCACCGTGGCGAGGATGAAGGCGATCTTGAAATCCGCCACGCCGTCAGCAAGCATTTCCGCCTGACCGAAGAAATCCAGTTTGTAACCGGGCGGCAGCTGCGGCGCGAGTTCCTTTTTCAGGATGTCCACCAGCGACCCGAGCGATTCACCGGCAGCCGGGTTCGCATAGATCCACGCGCAGCGCTCCTTGTCCTGACGCCGGATGCAAAGCATCACCGGTTCCGGCTTCAGGCTCGCCGCCACTTCCAGATTCAGCGGTTTGCCGTCTTTGGAACCCACGATCAGTTTTTCGATGCTTTCCACGCCCGTTTCGTCATTGGTTTTGACCCGGATATCGTAGGCGCGTCCGTTGATCTTGTAACTGCCGGCCTTGATCCCGTCGAAAAAGCCCAGCGCCTCGAGTCCGACCGAATCGGCGTCGATCCCGAGATTGCGGAGCACGGCGCGGTTCGGCTGCAGGAAAATGCGCGGCTTGCCCGGCCGGACCGTGGTGTCCAGGTCGGTCGCCTTGCCGGACCTGCGCAGGATCTCCGCCCCGAGCTGGGCATAACGGTCCAGCATCGCCGGATCGGGTCCGGCTACATAAGCGGTCAGGTCCGCGCCCGAAGAACCGCTGATGACCGGTATGGCCAGATTGAATTGCAGATCGTTATATTTGGCGACCTTTTTGCGGACATCTTCGAGCAGATCGGAAACGGCGGCGCGCCTGGAACGCGGAATGAGCTTGATCACGATCCCGGCCAGATACACGCCCTCGGCGAGCTGTCCGGTGGTGGCGTTGCGGTAGCCGACGGTCGTGCCGACCGATTCCACGTAAGGAAGTTTCCGCAGGTCGGCAATGATCTCCTGCACCCGGCGGGCATTGGCTTCCAGCGAACTGTCCGCGGGAAATTCGAGGTTCAACGTCATTTCGCCGCGGTCGTTGCTGGGAACGAAGGAGAAATTGAGTTGGGGAACGCACCACGCCAGCAGTACCGCGCACAGCAGGACGATCCCCGCGCTGACCGGCAGCGGATGACGCCGCACGCGCTGCAGCGAATCGAGGAACCGTTCGAGGGTCCATTCATAGCCGCGGTCCCAGAGACGCGCCAGCACTCCGTCCTGCTGTTTGGAAGGATCGGAAAGCAGGACCGCACCGAGGATGGAAGTCAGCGTGAAGGTGATGAAGATCGAGATCAGCGTGACCAGCACCATGACGGCGGCGAAAGGACCGACCAGCAGACCGGCCACGGAAGTCATCATGGCGATCGGCAGGAACACCGCGATATTGGTGAGCGAACTGGCCAGCACCGCATTCGCCACGGAACTGGTGCCGCTCACCACGGCGAGTTCCGGCGTTTCTCCCTGCGTCATCTTCCGGAACACGCTTTCCAGCACCACCACGGAGTTGTCCACCAGCACGCCGCAGGCGCAGCCGAGCGAAACCAATGTCATCATGTCGAAAGTATAACCGAAGACCCGGATCATCAGGAAGGAAATGATGAAGGAAACCGGCAAGGTCACAGTGATGATCAAGGTCGGACGCAGCCGGTGCAGAAAACAGAACAGGACCAGTGCGGTCAGCAGGATGCCGATGAACACGCTCAGCCAGGCGTCGTTGACCGCCGCCTGAATGAATTCGCCGGTATCCTTGAACCAGATCAGTTCCATGCCGCCGGGCAGCATGCCGGGGGTGTTTTTGAGCAGTTCGAACTTTTTGCGGACCGCTCCGATCACCTTCACCGAATTGGCGTCCGCCTTTTTGACGATGTCCAGCGAAATTCCCGGCTTTCCGTTGAAAAACGCCAGCTGGCGCCGTTCCTGTGACTTGAGCTGGATATCCGCCAGATCCCCCAGAAAGATCCGTTTTCCCCGGACCCGGGTGATCTCCAGTGTTTTCAGTTCGTCGATGCTTTTGAATTCCGCATCATAGGTGAGCGTGATCTCCGAATGGGCGCGTTTCAGCCGGCCCATCGGCAGTTTCAGGTGGTTGCGTTTGAGGATCTGCACCAGTTCGGGCACCGTGATGTTGCATTGCGCCAGTTTTTCGCGTCTGGGCAGGATATGCAGCTGAAGCTCATTGCCTCCATGCAGACGCACCTCCCCTACCCCCTTGATGCTGGCGAAGTGATCGGAAAGTTTGTCGTCGGCATAGTCGTAAAGTTCATCCAGCGTGCGTTTGCCGCAGAGGAACACGGTGGCAACCGGGACGGTATTCACGTTCAGTTTGCTCAAACGCGGCATTTCGGCGCCGGAAGGAAGGTCTTCGCTGATCCGGTTGAGTTTTTCACGCACGTCATGCAGCATCAGATCGACGTTGGTTCCGAGTTCGAATTCCAGCGTGATCGCCGCCGCGTTCTCCATGCAGATCGTGGTGGTGTGCTTGAGTCCGTCCAGCGAGCCGACCGCGTCCTCGATCTTGCGGGCGATCTCCGTTTCGATCTCCTCCGGCGATGCGCCCGGATAGACCGCGGTGATCTGCACATACGGCACGTCGAACTTCGGCAGGATGTCGATCCCGATCCGGTTATATGAAGTCACACCGAGCAGCAGGAGCACGATGATGACGCAGCTCACGGCGATCTTCCGTTTGACGGAGATCGCGCTCAGGTTCAGGGGGGAAAACTTTTCAAACATGGAATATGTCCCCTCCCTCACCTGGAGCTCACGCTGACCGGAGTGCCGGGATTCACGAAATACTGTCCTGACACGATGAAATCACGGTCACGCAGTTTTTCCGCATTGCGTATCTCCGTATATCCATCCCTCGTGATGCCCGGGATCAGGGGGATCTCCTCTGCCTGACCGCCCCGGACCGCGAAAGCGGCAAATTTTCCGTTCTGCCGGAACAGCAATGCTTCCTCAGGCAAAGCCGGAGCGCGGCGTTCGTTCAGGATCACGCGGACATCGCACAACGTGCCGGAAGGCAGCGCGAATTCCGGCGGCAGGTCGGCTTTGATCTCAAAAGTCCGGCTCAGCGGGTCCATACAGGGCGAACAGATCGTGACCGGCACCGAAACCAGTTTCCTTCCGGCGAAAGCGACTTCGATCTGCGTTTTTCCGGTCTTGACCGCGGGATAATAGATCCCGTTCAGCACGGCACCGATCCGCATTTTCCCGGGCTGCTCCAGTTTCAGCACCGGCGTTCCGGCATTGCAGAACTCATCTTTCTGCCGGAATTTCCGGGCGACCACGCCGTCAAACGGAGCATGGACGCAGGAATCGGCCAGTTTCTTCTTTGCGATGGCCAGCGCGGTTTCCGCCAGGGAAATTTCCGCTTCGGTCGTGCTCACGGCCGCACGCGCCTGTTCCTCCACGATCTGCGCCCGCCGGTAAGCCAGCACCATCTTTTCATATACGTCGGAGGAAACGATCTTCGATTTATACATGTTGCGGTTCCGGTCATAATCCAGTTTCGCTTTTTCGAGTGAAAACCCGGCCAGTTTCAGGTCGGCGATACGGGTCCGGTTCCGGGACCGCGCCGCCTTCAGCGCTTCCTCCGCCAGACGGCAGGCGTTTTCCAGATTCTTCCGGTCGGACCGGAAAAGCAGCGTGCCTTTTTTCACCGGATCACCCTCTTCCGCGTTCAGCTCTTCGAGCCGGCCCGGGACCAGCGCGGAAAGCGCGGCATGCACCACGGGTTCGACCACGCCCTGGGTGGAAACACTTTCCTGAAAGGTCCGTTCGGAAATCTTTTCAGTCCGGACCGCGATCCGGAGCGGCTCCCGTCCGTTTTTCTCTTTTTTCGAACAGCCGGTCATTCCCAGCAGGAAGATCAGCAAAACAGACAATATCGAATATTTCATGGTCAGCACCTCCATTATGCAAGACCGACGGCGAACAGGGCTTCGCGGATCGTGACATCTTCGAGTTTCCGGTAAAGTTTTTTATTGATGGCATTGCCGCGGCGGAATTTGGCGAATTCGGTCAATCCGGCCGTAAAAA
>Ga0256405_10003566_pt1 | contig 31775 bp, 50 predicted proteins | sample RumenRJG_02DNA_FD_189096 | JGI IMG/M metagenome (GOLD analysis project Ga0256405, IMG submission 189096) | Bovine rumen microbial communities from Lethbridge, Alberta, Canada - RJG_02 | ecosystem: Host-associated > Mammals > Digestive system > Stomach > Rumen | place: Canada: Alberta...
ACTTCAAAAAACTGAAGATTAAATATTATATAAGGGGGGTTATGAGAAAGGAAGGGTGGAAAAATGTCAGAAAAAGCAATTAAAAGAAAAGAATTAACTAAAGAAGATAGAATTCGAAAAGAAAAGAATAGACTTACAAAAATCTATAAATTTCTACCAGAAAAAGAATTCAAAACTGCTGAAAAGTTAATTGATAATATTGCTTTTATGTCAGCAACATTGGAAGACTTAATGGAAATCATTAATAATGATGAATTGATTAAAACAACAATCAATGCTAGTCAAATATTTATTAAGGAACATCCTGCATTAACTTCTTATAACAAAATGTATGCAAATTTTCTTAAGGGAATTCAACAATTAAATTCATTATTACAAAAAGAAATACCTAATAGTTCAGGTGATAGTGGTGATGAATATCTTGAATTCATGAAAAGGAAAAAATAATGCAGAAAAATTACATTCGTGAATACTATGAAAAGATTTCAAAAGGTGAAATTAAAACTTCAAAGAAAGTATTACGACAGTATGAACTTTTAGTAAAAGAATTGGACAATCCAAACATGATAGCTGATAACTGGAAGTTTGATATTGATAAAGCAACATACCCAATTGAATTTATTGAGAAATTTTGCAGAAGAACACAGGGAACTAACATTGGTGAACCAATTGAACTTGCATTATTTCAAAAAGCAAAAATTCAAGCAGTATTTGGATTTGTTGATAAAGATACTGGATTTAGAAGATGTCGTGAATGTGCAACAATTGAAGGTCGTAAAAATGGAAAAACCACAGAAAGTGGTGGATTATCATTATATGCTTTAATGGGTGATGGTGAAGGTGGTGCTGAAGTTTACTTTTTAGCAACAAAAAAAGACCAAGCAAAAAAAGGATTCATTGAAGCACAAAATATGGTAAAACAATGTCCTACAATTGGAAAACATTTAAAGAAACGACAAACTGATTTGTATTTTGAATTAACATTTTCAAAAATGGAAGCTTTAAGTTCTGATTCAAATACATTGGATGGATTAAATACAAGTTATGGTAATATTGATGAATTACATTCTATAAAAGATAGAAATTTATATGATGTAATTAAACAATCAATGTCAGCACGTGAACAACCATTATTAAATATAATGTCTACAAATGGTTTTAATCGTGAAACGATATTTGATGATCAATATGAATTATATGATAATGTCTTATATGAAAAGAATGGTTTTAAATATGATGGAACTATTCTTTCTTTTATTTATGAACTTGATGAACCAAATGAATGGATGGATGAAAAGTATTGGATTAAAGCAAATCCTGGATTGGATATTATTAAGTCACGTGAAGAATTACGTGCTAATGTTCAAAGAGCTTTAATTGATGATAAATTCAGAAGAACAGTACTTGTAAAAGATTTCAATTTAAAACAATCAAGTGAAAATGCATGGTTAAGTTGGGAAGACTTAAACAATGAAGAAACGTTTGATATTAAAGAAAAGAAATTTAGATATGGAATCGGTGGTGTGGATTTATCTGGAACAACCGATTTAACAAGTGCAAAAATGATATGTAAAAGATATGAAGAACCTGATAAATTCTATGTTATTCAAATGTACTTCTTACCTGAAGACTTATTTGAAGAACGATGTAAGTTATCTGAAAAAGGTGGCGACAATGTTCCATATAAGATATGGCATGATAGGGGATTACTTCGATTAACTGAAGGAAATAGAATTAACTATCATTACATAACAGAATGGTTTAAAGAATTACGTGATAAATATGGAATTTATTTATATAAATGTGGTTACGATCCGTGGGGTTCACCTTATTGGGTTGAAGAAATGAAACAAGAATTTGGTGAAGAATCTATGGAATCAGTTATTCAAGGTGCTAAAACATTTAGTATACCGATGAAAAACTTAAAAGCTGATTTACAAAAAGATAAGGTTAATTATAACAATAATCCGATTGATAAATGGTGCTTAAGTAACACAGTGGTTAAACGTGATGAAAATGATAACATAAGACCTGTTAAACCATCGAACCAAAGAAAAAGAATTGATGGAACGATGTCATTAATAGATGCTTATGTTGTATATACAAATCACAAAGATGATTATGAAAATATGGTCTGAAAGAGGGTGAAAAGATGGCAAGAAAAAGAAGTTTGTTAAAGAAGATATTTGGAAGTGAAGAACAACCTAAAAAAACAAGTTATACACAATTCAAGTTATTGTCTTCTACCACATCAACATTTAGTTCGTTTGACGGAAATATCTATAATAACGATATAGTTCGTTCGTGTATCAGACCAAAAACTAATGCAGTTGGTAAATTACATCCGATACATATAAGAACAGATATTAAAACTGGTGAAAGAAAATATAGTCCTAATCCTAATATAAAGATGTTATTAAGATTTCCTAATCCATATATGAGTATGCAAAAACTACTTGAAAAGATGATGAACCAAAGAGAATTAACAAATAATGCTTATGCATATATTAGAAAAGATGCTTTGGGAAATCCATTAAGTATTTTTCCAATACCAACAACTAAAGTTGAATTATTAGAAAAAAGTGAAGAAGTATTTGCACAATTTACATTTAGAAATGGTAAACAAATGACTGTTCCATATTGTGATGTAATTCACTTAAGAAAAGATTTTAATGATAGTGATTTTTATGGAAGTGATTGTTCAACAGTTTTAAATAATGTAATGGGTGTTATTGATACAACTGATAAAGGAATTATTAAATCAATTAAAAATAGTAACATTATTAAATGGTTGATGAAATTTAAACAAGTTTTAAGACCAGAAGATAAAGAAATGGCAGTTCAAGAATTTACTGATAATTATCTTGATATAGAAAAAGCAGAAGCTGGTAATGTTGCGACAACAGATCCTAGATATGATTTGGAACAAGTTAAAGAAAATAATTATGTTCCAAATGGAGATTTAATTGCAAAATATGAAAGAAGATTGAAAGATTATTTTGGTGTATCAGATGAAATAATTCAAAACAAGTTCACTGAAGACCAATGGAATGCATTTTATGAATCTGAGATTGAACCAATCGCAACTGAATTAAGTGATCAACTAACTTTCAAATTGTTTACTAAACATGAAATTGAATGTGGAAACGAAATTGTATTTGAAGCTAGTTCACTTGAATTTGCTAGTATGAAAACTAAACTTGAATTGCGTGAGATGGTTGATCGTGGTGCTATGAATGTAAATGAATGGCGAAGAGTAATGAATTTGGCATCTACTGAAAATGGTGATGAATTTATTAGAAGACTTGATACTGCACCAATTGATAATAAATTAAAAAAGGAAGGTGAAGATGATGGAAAAGAAGAATGATGATGAAAGAATTCAATCTTTAATTGAAAAAGGTTGGAATTTAAGAAGTTTCCAAAACTTCGAAATTCGTGCTAAAGAAAATGAAGAAGAAAAATCAGATGATATGACTATTGAAGGTGTTGCTTGTGTATTTGATTCAGAAACAACACTTTTTGAATGGGAAGGAATTGAATATAAAGAAAAAGTTGATAAAGGTGCTTTTAAAGAAGCAGATATGTCAGATGTTATATTCAATTATAATCATGGTGGTCGTGTTTATGCACGAACAAGAAATGATTCTTTACATCTAGAAGTAAAAGAAGATGGATTACACGTTCTAATTAGTTTAAATCCTGAAGATGAAGGACACAAACAATTATATCGTGATATTAAAAGTGGCTTAATCGACAAAATGTCGTATGCATATACAGTGTCAGAAGAAAGTTATGACATTGACACACACGTGAGAACAGTTTTGAAGATTAAGAAGTTGTACGATGTCAGTGCAGTGGATTTTCCTGCATATGACAGCACTTCTATATCTGCAAGGTCAGTTTTAGATTTGGAAAAGTCTGAAATGGAAAAGTTGGAAAATGACACCTTGAAGAAGAAGGAGAACGAACAACGAAAAAGAATCGCTTTAATAACAAAAATAAAGCAAGAATTAATTTAGTCAGAAGGAACATTTAAAGATGTTCTTTTAATTTTGAAAGGAAAGGGTGAGTAAAGATGACTAAAGAAGAAAGAAAATTATCAGAAGAAGAAATCAAAAATAGACTTCAAGAAATCATAGATGAACTTGAAGATGAAGAATCTGACGCTGATACTGAAAAACTAGAAGAAGAGTCTAGAAGCTTAACAAATCAATTAAAGGAGATGAAAAAAATGGAAGCAAGAAATAAGTTAGCTAAAGACATCAACAATGGTGTTGTAGAAGCTGAAAAAATTGAAGTTAAAGACGAAGAAGCTAGAAAACAAGAATTATCTAAAATTGAAGCAAGAGCTAATGATTTAAGAGAAAAAAGAAGTATTACTGTTTCAAGTAGTAATTTACTTACACCAAATCATCAAGCAAAAGAAATTAATGATACTTTCACACCAGTTAGTAGATTAATTGATAATGCTGATATTGAAAATTTAGATGGTGGTGAATCTTATCAAGAATCATATGTTAAAACATATGGAATTGGTGATCAAACAGATGAAGGTTCTGATTATGCTGATAATGGTACTGAACCAACATTTGGTTATGCAGATATTAACAAAGTTAAAGTAACTGCATATGCAGAAATATCTGAAGAAGCAGAAAAATTACCTGCACAAAATTATGTTGAAAAAGTTGAAAAGAATATGACTATTGCATTAAAGAAAAAAATGGTTGAATACATGTTAAATGGTAATGGTAATAAACAATTTATGGGTATTTTCAAAAATACACAAGAAATTACTGGTGTAACTGATGTTCAAGCAAGTGCAATTGATAATACTACATTAGATGATATTATATTTGCTTATGGTAGTGATGAAGATACTGAAGATGATGCAGTATTAATCTTATCTAAAGCAGATTTAAAAGCATTTAGTAAAGTAAGAACTGATGATGGTAAAAAATTCTATGATATAGATACTAAAAATAAAACTATTGATGGTGTTCCTTACATAATTAGTTCACAATGTCATCCAGTAAGTAAAAATGATTCAACTGCTGGTACTTACAATTGTATGGCATATGGTTCATTAAAGAATTATAGAATTGCTATCTTTAGTGATATGGAAGTTTCAAAATCAACTGATTACAAATTTAAGGAAGGTATGACTTGTTATAAATCTTCAGTTATGGCTGGTGGTAACGTAGTTAAATATCAAGGATTTGTAAGAGTTAAAAAAGTTGTTGCTTAATTATGAAATATAAAGTAATCGTTCCATTTGTAGATTCTACAGATGGTAAATCTTATTTATTAAATGATGATTTTAAAGCATCAAAAAAACGTGTTGATGAATTATTGGCACTTGGTTTAATTTCAAAATGTTCATCTGAACCAGAAGTAACTGAACCTGATAAAGATTTAAAAAATGATTCAGATGTAAAAGATGAAGAACCTGAAACTGAAAATAATGAAGAAACTGAAGAAACTGAAGATAAAGAAAATTCTGATGAACCAGAAGTAACTGAATAATAAAATAAATGGCAGAAGGGAATGATTAATATGAAAGAAATTATCAAAAAAAGATGTTATATAATGACAAATGTTTTTGATGATGAAATTGAATCTTTGATTTCTGCTGGAATTATAGATTGCATTCAAAGTGGTATTCGTAAAAGTAAATTTGAAAAAGATTCAGAAGGAAATTATGATCCACAAGTTATTAATTGCATAACTGCATTTGTAAAAGCTAATCGTGGTAATGATAGAAGTGATACTGAAATATATATGAAAATGTATAAATCATATCGTGATAAGATGACACTTGAACGTGATTACAATTCAGAAAGTAGTGATGTAAATGAATAATTGGATTAATGCAATTTATCTTGTTTCATATACTTCCACAAAGGATTCCGATGGTTTCCCAGTGGAAGTTGAAAACAAGACTGATGAAATACCTGCAAATTTTAAAAGTGTTACAAGAGCTGAAGAAGAACATTCAAAGATCATGGGTTACAATGCTGAATTAGTTGTGGAAATACTAAAGTGTAATTATGATAATCAACCTGTATTGATAGATAGTTATACTGATAAAAAATATGCTATAAGAAGGACTTATGATGTATCAAGTGAAGTTATTCAACTTACTTGTTCTGATATAGTTAAAAAGAATGGCTAATTTTGAAATTGATAATTCGATTGCAGACATGATTAAAAAGATTGAAAAATTTGCAAATAGTGAAGAAATTTATCAACAGATGATTTCAGAAGGTCAAGGAATCATGAAATCTGCAATTCAAAGTGGTGCAAGTAAACACGTTGTAACTGGTAAAATGGCAAGTTCATTAAAGGCTACTAAACCAACTAAAAATAAAGATGGTATTTGGGTTGGTCGTGTTAAATTCACAGGATCTAATGGTGTATATAAAAGTAAGTCTGGTAAAAAGAATGATATAACAAACTGGTTAAAAGCATTTCGTATTGAATATGGTACATCAAAAGAAAAGGCAGAACCATTTGTTAGACCAGCAATAAAAAGTTGTGAATCAGCAATAAATAATAAATGGAAGAAAATGTTTGATAAGGAAGTGGAAAAATTACGATGAATATTAATAGTATAATTGAAAAAGTATTTAAAGACTTCAAATTTGATGGTGAATCTATACCAATAAGTCCTAATAGTTATGATGGTGATGCAACAACTTATTTAGTTTATTATACATATTCGACAAATGCTGAAGGGTTTGCAGATGATTTACCTATTTTCGAAGGAACATATGGTACGTTAGATATTTATTCTAATAAAAATTATAAAAAATTAAAAAATGAAGTTAAAAGAAAAATTGTAAAAGAATGTGGATTCACATGGACAGATGATGGATTGGAAGATTATGAAGAAGACACAAAATTGTGGCATGTTCCAATTAATTTTTATGTTGAAAGTGAAGTTACATTTTTAGATTAGAAAGGAAGGTAATAAAATGGCATCAATAGGATTAAGAAGATTCAGATATGCATTAATGAATGAAGATGGGGAAACTTATGGTACTGTTGGAACATTAGCAGGTGCTATTGAATGTAAAGTTTCTTTAAATATTGCAAATGCAAAGTTACATGCAGATGATGTAACAAAAGAAAATATAGATGAATTTATTGATGGAACTATAACAATGGGTATTGATGATGACGATGATGCAAAATTCAGTGTATTACTTGGTGAATCAAGTGAAAATTATACAATTGGTGAAGGTCAAGATGCAAAAACTATCAAGGTATATAAATCAAATACTGATGATGTTGCTAAATACTTCGGATTCGGTCAAGTAGTTCCAAAAATTATAAATGGATCTAGAAAATTTAAAGTTGAATGGTTTCCAAAAGTTCAATTTAAACCTTATGTTACTGATAAGAAAACAAAAGGTGATTCATTAGAATTTTCAACACCATCTGTTGAAGGAACTATATTTGCAGATAATAATAAAGATTGGAGAAAAAGAGCAACTTTCGATAGTGAAGAAGATGCAAATACATTCTTGGATTCATTATTTGTTCAATCTGCATAATTACTGAAAGGATGATGTTAAATGAAAGTTGAAGTTATAACAAGATTTAAAGATAAGTATACTAAAATGTGGCACAAGGTTGGTGATGTTTTAACTAACGTAAGTGAAGATAGGTATGCTGAAATCAAAAAATTTGTAAAAGTAATTGAAGATGATGTTGATACTAAAACAAGTAAGAAAACATCATCAAAAAGAAAAGGTAAGGCGAATCGTTAGTGGTTCGCCCTTTTTTTATTAAGAAAGGAAGTTAATTATGGGTAATGATATTAAATATATAGAACTTAAAAATGAAAAGTTTCCAATGGTATTTTCACTAAATGTTATTGAAGCTATTCAAACAGAATTTGGTAGTTTAAATGATTGGAAAGAACTTATTGAACCTAAAGATGGTGGGGAAACTAATCTGAAGGCATTACTTTTTGCTTTTAAAGAAGCTATTAATGAAGGAATAGATATTGAAAATGAGAATCTGCACGGAAATAAATCATTCATTAGTGAAAGAAAAGCAGGAAGAATTATCACAGAATTAGGTTTATCAGAAGCAGGTAATCAATTAAAACAAATAGTAGTTGAATAAAAAAAAGGTGATGATACCACTGAACAAAGTGAAACAAAAGAAAAAAACGTGATGACCACACAGAACCAATAAAAATTGATTTTGTGTGGATTTTATTTGTAGGAACAACAATTCTAGGTTTTAGAGAAAGTGAAGTTAAACATTGGACATTTAATAAATGGACAAAATTGTATGAATATTACAAAAGATTTCATAATTTTAAAACTAAACAAATGTTGTTTGATATAGAATCAACTGAAGAAGAACAAATGGAATCTTTAGAATGGTTTAAAGATTAATAGAAAGGATGGTGAAAATATGGCTAAAGGAAGTAATACATTTGGTGGAACAGTCAAACTTGATGGTGAATCCGAATATCGTAAGGCATTATCAAATATAACTGCACAACTTGGGGTTGTTGGTAGTGAAATGAAAAAAGTAACTGCTGAATTCGGCAAAAATGACAAATCCATAGAAAGTTTATCTAAAAAAGATGATATTTTAACTAAAAGATTAGAAGCACAAGAAAATAAAGTCAATACTTTACGTGACGCTTTGGAACAAGCTAAAAAAGAATATGGTGAAACAGATACAAAAACTTTAAAATGGGAAAAATCATTAAATAATGCTGAAGCTGAATTAATTAAAACTAAAAAGGAAATAGAAGAAAATAATAAAGCACTTGAAGAAGCAAGTGATTCAACAGATGATGCATCAAAGAAAACTGATGATCTTGCTGATTCATTTGATAAAGCTGGTAAACATGCTTTAACAATGGGTGATATTATAAAAGCAAATGTTATATCTGATTATATTGTTCGTGGAATAGATGCAGTAGTTGGAAAATTAACAAGTGTTGGTTCAGCAATAAAAGATTTAGTTATTAGTGGTGGTATGGATCGTGCTTTAAATATTCAAAATGCACAAACTAAAATACAAGCACTTGGTTATGATGTTGATAAAGTTGTTAGTTCAGTAGATGAAGCAGTTACAGATACTGCTTTTAGTATGGATGAAGCTATGAATGTGGCAAGTGGTGCTTTAGCAAGTGGTGTTAAAGAAGGTGAGCAATTAACTGGTGTTTTAAAAACAATTGAAGGTGCATCAACATTAACAGGTCGTTCAATGGAAGATATGGGTGCTATTTGGAATAAAGTTTCAGCTAATGGAAAGGTTACTGCACAAGAATTAAATCAGTTAGCAGATGCAGGTGTTCCAGCATTACAATGGTTAAGTGATTCATATGGCAAAAGTACTGAAGAAATGCAAAAAATGGTTTCAGCAGGAAAAGTTAGTTTTGATGATTTTGAAAGGGTTATGTCTGATAAATTAGGTTCAGTTGCAGAAGAAATGGGAACAACTTTTGAAAGTGCAAATGCAAATTTACAATCTTCATTTAAAAGACTTGGACAATCTATTATGGAACCACTTATTGATGTTGAAACTGGTTTAACACCAATGATGGTAACAGTTAAACAAATGGTTAAAGATTTATCAAAAGGTGTTACTGATAATGTTGATGAATTAAGTGATCAATTGATTGAACAAACATCAACAATGATTGATTCATTTATGGGGAATCTTACAACTATGGCTGATAAAATCCTTCCAGTATTAAATGACATGTTACAAAAAATTCTTACAAGATTACCTGAATTAACAGGTCAATTGATACCACAAATAGTAGGGTTATTATCTCAAGTTGCACAAGTTTTACTTGATAATTTACCACTAATATTAAATGCAATAATTCAAATGGTAATACAACTTGCTAGTGCTTTGGCTGATGAACTTCCAGTATTAATACCATGTATCATTCGAGCAGTTGTTGATATGGCTAATACATTACTTGATAATATTGATTTATTTATTGATGCAGGTATTCAATTGTTAATCGGACTTGCTGATGGATTAATTGAAGCACTTCCACAATTAATTGATAGATTACCTGAAATAATAGAAAAAATTGTTATGGCAATTGCAAATAATTTACCTAAAATAGTAGAAGCTGGTATTACTATAATTATTAAATTAGCAAGTGGTCTTATAAAAGCAATACCACAATTAATATCAAAAATACCACAAATAATTGGTGCATTACTTAAAGGATTTGCAACGTATTATTCAAAAATGGGTGAAATTGGATTAAATCTTGTTAAAGGTATATGGAATGGTATTAAAGATGCAACTAAATGGATTTTAGATAAAATAAAAGGATTTGGAAAAGCAGTGTTAAATGGTATTAAAAGTATATTTGGAATAAAATCACCTTCAAGAGTTATGAAAGATGAAGTTGGTAAATTTTTGGCACAAGGTGTTGGTGTAGGATTTGTTGATGAAATGGAAAACGTTACTAAAGATATGGCAAATGCAATACCTACCAATTTTGATATAACACCTAATGTACAAACTGGATTTAGTGGAAAACCATATTATAACCAATTTGATAATGAAGATAATTCAGATAAGGGTGGAAGTTTTACTGCTATTATTAATAATAATTCAAAATACACTTCACCATCAGAAAATATTAGAAGAATGCGACAAGAATATGAATTGTATAGATTAAAATATGGAAAGGTTGGTGCATAATATGGGTTATTTCACAAACAGAAAGAAAATAGTCTGTAAAAATAGTTATGGTTATAAACTTGAATTTGCATATACTTTTCCATTTTTCTTACATGATTATTCAGGAATACATAATTATGATGGTAATGTTGCAACAATAAAAAGTGCATTTGGTGTTGGTGTTTCATATATTGGAACATCCGTTAATTCTAGAAATATTAATTTAACAATTGCTTTTAGAGATGACCGAAATGCACAAACAAGAAAAAGCCAGTTATATAATGTTTTTCCTTTAAAGGATCATGGAACTTTATATTATTATGAAGGTGATGTTGAAAGGAAAATAAATTATTATGTTGAAAAAGTAACTTTAACAAGAAAAACAAATATAATTTATGCGACTATTAGTTTAATATGTCCTAGTCCTTACTTTATGGATTCAGAAGAAACAATCGCAACGTTAAATAACTGGGACAAACTGTTTAAGTTTAAATTGGAAATTCCTGAAGGAACTGGTATTGAATTTGGTCGTAAAAATGAATCTACATCAATTGAAATTGAAAATAATTCACATATAAACTATGGTTTAACAATTGTATTTATGGCAAATGGTGAAGTAGTTAATCCATCACTAAAAAATACACGTACAAATGAAGAAATGAAGTTAAATTATACTTTAGAACTAGGTGAACAGATTGTTGTAACTACTTATAACAATGAAAAAGCAATAATACATATTGATTCTAATGGTAATGAAACTAATATAACTAATTCATTAGTATTTGGTACTAAATTCTTACAAGCACCTAATGGTGTAAATAAATATGTTACAAATGCAGATGAAGGTTCATCAAATCTAGATTGTAGTATTAGTTATTACAACTATTATGAAGCAGTGTAGGGGTGATTAGATGAAACTTATAGAAAAAGACACACATGTAACTGGTGGAGGAAGGGGTATTGTTTATGTTGATGGTAAATATTATTTGCTATCAGAAAGTCCAGCTAAAGTATGTGTATCTGAAGATTTAGAAAACTGGACTGAATATCAGTTAAATGATAGTTACTTAAAACCATCAAATATAGCATATGGTAATGGTATTTTTATAATAACAGGTGGAAGTAGTACAAGTACAGATACTTGGTATTATCGTTCAACAGATGGTATAAATTGGACACCACATAAATTTATTACAGATAGAACATTTGGAATAAATTGTAATAGTGTTAAGTTTATAAATAATAGATTTATAGCATTACTTGGAATATGGTGGTCTAAAACAGTAGATGGTAAAAAGATAAGAACAAAAACTGAAAATTGGTTTTATGAAAGTACAAATGGTATAAATTGGACAAAACATCAATTGATTGTTGAATCAGGTGATAATTTAGATCAAATGGACATTGATTATGCTAAAGGTAATTATGTAAGAGTTGGTTGTACAGGTTCAATATATACATCTACTAATTTAGATAATTGGACAAGAAGAACATCTGGAACAAATTTAAAACTAGTTGGTGTGACATATGGTAAAGGTCAATTTGTAATAACAGGTGATAAAGGAATAATTTTAACATCTAATAATGGTGTGAATTGGACAAAACAAGATTCAACTACTGATGCATATTTAATTAGATCACGATATGCAAATGGAATGTATATTGCATGTGGTTATAATGGTGTAGTATTACAATCAATTGATGGTGTTATGTGGCAAAACATATCAAATAAAACAAGTGGTAATGCATATGGTCTTGCTTACAATAATATCGATAATATTATGGTAATAACACACCATCATTATAGTTCTGGAACTATACCAATATTGTATTTAGAATTATCACGTGAATTATCTGCTGATTCTGAAGAAGATTCAACATTGTTTTTCTTTGATAAAGAATTAAATATGATTGGAATAGTAGATTATTTTATTTCATTAAGATGGCGAAGAAAATACTTTGAAGCAGGTGAATTTGAAATTGTTTTACCAGTAAATGATTATGTTATGCACATTATTAGGAAAAATGTACTTGTAATGAGAAATAATTATACTGAAGCTGGAACAATTGAAACAATTGAATTTAGTGATAATGGAACTGATGAAGAATTAATCATTAGTGGTCGATTCTTAAGTTCATTATTAGAAAGAAGAATTGTAAAAAGTAAAATCAATTTTAGTGGAAACACAATTGAAGGTATGAATACAATTGTAAATGCTATGACACCACTTACAGAACAATGGGAAACTGAAGCAGTTACAATGACTTCACCACATATTGATTTTCAAGTTTCTTATAAAAATGTATATGAATATCTATGTAAACTTGCTGAATATTCAAATATAGGTTTTAGAGTAGTCCCAAACGTTGATTCTAAAGTATATATGTTTGAAGCTTGGGAAGGTAAAGATAGAACTTCAGAACAAAGTATTAATGAACAATATTCATTTAGTGATGATAACTATAATATTGAACAAGGAAAACTTGTTATGAGTGAAAAAACTAAAGTAAATTATGTTCTAGTTGGTGGTCAAGGTGAAGATACAAATAGGGTACTTGTTACTGTTGATGAAGGAATAACTGGTTTTGATAGATATGAAGTATTTAGTGACCAAAAATCATTAACAAAAGGAAGTTTATCTGATAATGATTATAAAGCTAAATTACGTTCAGTTGGTGAAGGTAAATTATCTGATGGAACATTCCAATTAGAAGTTACTGCACTTGTTCAACAAGATTATAAAGAAAAATGGAATCTTGGTGACATAGTTAATATTAAAAAGGAAAAGTGGGGTGTATATACCACTTATCGAATAATAGAAGTAGAAGAAACTATCGAAGATGGTAAAAAAACAATATACCCAACATTTGGAAGTCCACTTTCAAGTGCATGGGATGATGAATAAGAAAGGAAGGTAAATTATGGCACAAAAATATGGATTTTTTAATTCAGTAAACAATGACAGGGTTTACGATGCATCAGATGTTGCAGGATTCTTAAAAAAGTTCTTCACAAATGGTGTTTTTAATAATAGTTTAGGTGTTAGTGCAAATGATAACATGACTGTTAGTGTTGCAACTGGTAATGCTAATATAAATGGTTATAGTTATGAAAACACTGAAACATTAGTGCTTGATATAGATGAATCAGATAGTGAACTTGGTAGAATTGATTCAGTTATTGTTAGATTAGATTTAACTAATAGACAAATAACTACAATGATATTGGAAGGAAGTTATTCTTCTGATCCATCACAACCAAGTATTACAAGAACTGGAACAATATATGATTTAAGACTTGCGAATGTATCAGTTCCAGCAGGTGCAACAAGAATTACTACTGATATGATAACTGATACAAGATTTAGTGCTGATTGTGGAAATGTAACACAAGCAGTATTAGAATTATCAACTGATGAAATATTCAAGCAATATGAAGCTTGGTTTACTGAATGGTTTGCTAATTTAGAAGACCAACTTGATGATAACCAAGCAGGTCATTTGCAAAATCAAATAAATGACATCAGATTATCATTAGGACTATATACTGATACATATGATTCGACTGAAACATATGCTAGTGGAGATTTAACAATCCACGAACACAAAATATATAGTTGTAATACTAATAATACAACTGGTACATGGGATTCTACAAAATGGGATTTAGTACCAATAATAAATAATAGTTAGAAAGGAAAATTATTTATGAAAAATATTACGAAATGGCTTGAATATATATATATATATCAAATCAACAAAAATCAGAGATTGGAGGTCTATATATCTAGGACTTTCAATCTTACAAAGAAATGGGGTGAGAGATATTTAATATCTACTCACTTCGGTGATGTTCTATGTTAGGACTAAATGGTAAACTACTAGATTTTATATATCCAGTAGGAAGTTATTATGAAACATCAGATACTTCATTTAATCCAAATACTGCTTGGGGTGGTACTTGGCTTGAAGATACAAAAGGTCGTGTCACAGTAGCACTTGACAGTGATGATACTGATTTTGATACAATAAGTGAAACTGGTGGTAGTAAATATTTACAAGCACATACCCATAATAGTTTGTTTTATCAAGTAAAAGATGGACAATCAAGTGGCAATGGTGGTGGTACATATGGTAGTAGACCAATGTTAAAAGGTAATAATGCAAGTACCAATACTACTCTTTGGGATAGTACCAGTGCTGGAACAGGTGATTCAGGAAACTTACAACCATATGTAGTAGTAAAAAGATGGCATAGAACTGCATAGATATTAAATATCAATTATAATGATTGATGGAAAATTATTATACCCAATAGGTAGTATATACATGAGTATACAAGACACAAATCCAAGTGTCTTTTTTGGTGGAACATGGGAAAGAATTGCTAAAGGTAAAACACTTGTTGGTGTTGATGAAAATGATACTGATTTCAATGCTAGTTCTAAAACTGGTGGAGAAAAGACACATCAATTAACTAAACAAGAACTACCTAAATTAGACTTTCCAGTATCTGGAACTAAATCACAAACATGTCAAAGTGGTAATTCTTTTTATACCACTGCTGGTAGTATTGGTAGTAATAGTTTTGGTGACCAACCACATAACAATATGCAACCATATTACACATGTTATATTTTTGTACGTACTGCATAAAAATTGAATTAATTGGTACTCTTAATAATACTAAGATAACCAATGCTAAAACTATTACATTAACTAAAAATAAAAGTGATTATGATTTATTAATAATAATTCATACGATTTATGATTGGTCTCAAACTGTTTTGATAAAAACAGGATTAAGTTTAAGATATGCAAATACAGGTTTAGATACTGGGTCATATGTATTGAAAGTTGATAATCGTATTAATGTTGTAAATGATAATCAACTTAATTTTCAATGTAATGGTAATGATACATCAACTATAAATGTATATGGTATCAAAATATTACAAGATTAAGAAGAACTGAAATATGTTCTTCTTTCTAATTTATGAAAGGGGAAATTATGGAACAAGAAATAATAATGGCTATCGTTAAATGGTGTATACCAATTTTTTTAACAGGTATATGCAGTGCTTTATATAAGATATATAAAGATAATAAAATAGTAAAACTCTCAATATTATCTATAATTCGTAGTCAGATAGTATCTAAATGCGAGAGTTATCAAAACAAAGGTTATTTACCAGAGTACGGAAGATATTGTTTAGAAGAATTGTTCAAACAATATCATTCGCTTGGTGGTAATCATGGGATTGAAGTATTAGTAAATAATACATTTGAATTGCCTAGCAGGAAGGATGGTGAATAATAATGGATTTATCAATATTTACAGGATTTATAAACATTATTATAGTGGGAATATGTTTATGTATTGGTTATGTTATTAAAAACATATACACAAATGATAATATAAATCGTTATATACCACTTATTATGGCTTGTTTAGGTCTAGTAATGAGTATTTCTACAAATATAGATAAAATTACATTAGAAGTCATATTTAGTGGTTTATTTAGTGGATTAGCATCAACAGGTTGCTATGAAGCATTTAAAAATTTAATAAAAGGAGATAAATAATATGAAAATATTTGGAATTGATATTTCAGGTTGGCAAAGAGATATTAATCTTGCACAAGCCAAAGCAGAGGGTGTAAACTTCACAATTATTAGAGGTGCTTATGGTAATAAGAAAGATACTGCATTTGAAACATTATATCAAAGAGCTAAAGACAATGGATTAGGTGTAGGTGTTTATTGGTGGACTAGAGCAGTTAATGAAGCACAAGCTAGTGAAGAAGCACAAATATTAATTGATAATGTGTTAAAAGGAAAACAATTTGAATATCCTATATATATTGATGTAGAAGATAGTCTTTTACAAAATTTAGGTAAAGCAAAAGTAGATGCAATTATAACAAGTGCATTAACAACACTTGAAAAAGCTGGTTATTATGCAGGATTCTATATGAATAAAAATTGGTATAATAATTATTGTAATGGTTCATCACTTGCTAAAAGGTTCACTTGTTGGTTGGCACAATGGTCAAGTGCAGAACCAAGTGGATTTCCAATGTGGCAATTTGGTGGTGAAACAAATTATATAAGAACAAATAAAATAGCAGGTGTTACATGTGATCAAGATTATTGTTATGTAGATTTCCCTAGCATAATTAAAAATGGTGGATTCAATGGTTATGGAAAAGGAACACCTAGTCCTGCACCACAACCAAGTAGAAAATCAAATGAAGAACTTGCTAATGAAGTGATTGCTGGTAAGTGGGGAAATGGTGAAGATAGAAAGAATCGCCTAACACAAGCAGGATATGACTACTATGCAGTACAATCCATAGTTAATCAAAAATTAGGTGGTAATAGACCAAGTTCACAAACTGTATATACAGTTAGAGCAGGCGACACATTATCTGGAATCGCTAAAAGATATGGAACAACATATCAAAGACTTGCACAAGTTAATAATATCGCTAATCCAAATTTAATATATGTTGGTCAAAAAATAGTAATCAAATAAGACTACTATATAATAAGGAAAGAAAAACTAGGGTTTTTATAACTCTAGTTCTTTTTTATTTGAAAGGAATTTTATATTAGTATACCAAATGGAACTAATAGGGAATAAGTCCAAAAGGTATACTGATAAAGTACAAATAATAATCGCTTTATTTATAAACGATTTCAAGGGTATTTTCTTTTTTATTATAAGTGATATGATCAAATAATCTATGAGCAACATCATCTTTTAAGTCAAAACTTGTTTCTTCATCTGAAAGTATTTCATAAGCAGTTTTACATAATTCATAAGTTTTTTCTTTTCTTACTTCTTGTTTTTCTTTATAGTTTAATTCTTTAAGTTGTTCTTTTAATTGTTTTTCTTCATTATCTAATTTTTTCTTGTTTTCTTTATATTCTTCCAAAGTATCTATTTCATTAATATAAGCTTCTTTAATTCTTTCACGTTTAGTTTTTAATTTTTCAATATTTTTCTTAATAATTGATATTTGGTCATATTGTGGTGTATCTTTACCTTCAGTTATTTTTATATTTAATTTATCAGTATAATCTTTTTTAATTTGTTCAAGAATTGCAGGTACTAATTGGTCTTGTCTGATATAATGTGAATCTTGACATCTTCCTTTAGTAAATCCAGTACATTGAAAGAATGGAACTGGTTTTCCTTTAACATTACATCTAACAAGTGATTTTCCACAATCAGAACATTTTACTATACCACGTAACCAAAATTCATTTTTAGTATAATGTTTTTTATACTTAAACCATTTCTTATCATGATCATCCATCTTTTGTTTTGCTAGATTCCATGTTTCCATATCAATTATAGGTTCCCATTTACCTTTTGCAGTGATTGTATCAGGATGTTTATAATTTCTTTTCATCCCACCAACAGTAAATCTACTATAACCAATATAAGCAGGATTTTGCAAAATTAAGTACATACTTCTATCAGACCATTTACAACCACGTGTAGTAAGTATATTCATATCATTTAACATTCTACATAAACCACGTATACTTTGTTCTGGTTTAATCCATTCTTTAAATATTAATTTAACTATTTCAGCTTTTTCTTTATCTGGGTATAATGTTTTAGTGTTTTTATCATAGATATAACCATATGGTGTTCCACCTTGATGTTCACCACGACTTGCTTTTTCGATTTTACCACGAATAGATTGTTCTGCAAGGTCTACTGAATAATATTCATCCATAGCTTCATATAAAGCTTCCATAAGAATTGATTCTTTACCTTCAGAAAGTGGTTGGGTAATTGATACAACATCAATACCTAATTTTTTTCTTAATAATGATTTATACATTATGGCATCTTCACGATTTCTTGCAAATCTAGAAAATGAATAAATAAGAATTACATCGAAAGGTTTTGGTTTCTTTTTTGCAGTTGCTATCATTCTTTTAAATGAAGTTCTTTTTTCAACATTGGTTCCTGAAATACCATCTTCTTGATAAATGTGTTCTTTTAGAATTTCAATATTGTGTTCTTTAGCATATTTGTAACACAATTTTATTTGTGAATCTGGTGAATATTCTGTTTGATCATCAGTCGACACACGAATATATAAAGCACCACGTTTAATATCATTCATAATAAGTAACACCTACTTGACAAGAAAGAACAGTATTTCCTTCTTCATTGGTAAAATGTGATGTTCCTAAAACATTAACTTTTTTAATATTATTATAAATTTCATTCATTTTTGGAATATCGCTTTTTCTAATACTTCCTATTTGTTCATTATTTTTATTAAGAACTTTGAAAGCATCTTCACCTTCATAATCATATTTAACAATAGTTAGTTCTTCACGTAGTCCTAAATGCTTAATTAATTCTTGTCTATTATCGAAAGTTACACCTGCTAGGGTAAATGGACAAGAAAGACACTTTCGTTCTTCTATGGGCTTAATTTGGCTTGTAGAAGTGTCTTTTTTTGTCTTTAAAAAATTAAACATTATGAATCACCATCCTTTTCCATTAAGAATTTAATCATTTCTTTATTATTTTTAATAAATTCAAGTATTACATTTATTTGTTTTTCAGTAAGTTTTTTATTTTCTTCAAGTAATCCCATATCATATAGACCATTTATTAATGCACTTGATCCAGTAATTTTATTTTCATCGGTAAAATTATAAAAACCTAATTGTTCTTTTTGTTCATCAGTAAGATGTTTACTTATTTCTTCCAAATTAGATAATTCTTGTTTATTAATTGGAAACTTTTCATCCCATTGTTCATACGTTGTTCTTTTATCTGTTTTACCTAATAAATAATCAGTGGAACATCCAAATAAATCAGCTAATGATTCAAGTAATTCAGTACTTATACCATTGTTGTTAGCTTCCCAGTTAGATACATTGGAACGTGCTATATGTAATTTATCTGCTAATTGTTGTTGTGTCCATTTTTTAGCTTTACGTTCTGATTTTAATCGTTCACTAAACATTATTATCATTCCTTTCTACTAGTTATTATAACACTATTTGACAGTTTTACCAACAAATTTTAAAAAAGTTATTGACAGGGAAACCGACATTTTATATAATGGATTTAAAGTTAGGAGGTGATAGACAATGAGAGTCAATCTTATAAATCGAAGAAAGCAGAAGAAATTAACACAACAAGAAATGGCTGATTTACTTGAAATATCAAGGTCTACATATGGTGGCTATGAACTTGGAAATTGGAATCCACCATTGGAAATAGCAGTCAAGATAAAGCAAATTTTGAATTATAAGAATGATGATCTATTTTTTTTAGAAGAAAAAGTCGGTGAAACCGACAAAAAGAAAGAAGGTTGAAATGATGAAAAAACCTAAACCTTTAAAAGTAATAGTAAAAAATAGACCATCAATAGAAGAAGCAAAAAGGAAGATTGAAGAAATTTCAAAAGAATTAAGTGCAATTTATTCACAGGAATTAAGAAGGGAAGATTAAATATGGAATTAATTATTAGTAGTGAAGCTTTAAAAGAAAATCAATTAAAAATGAGAAATAAGGAATTAGCAAGAATTAGAAAAAGAAACGAAGCAATTAAAAGAAGAAAAATGATTTATACATTTGTTACTGTATTAGTATTTGGATTTTTATTAATTAGTACAATTCAAATATTTACAAGTAAACCAGTTACAACAAAAACACCTGCTGGTGAATATACTTGTCAAGGTGGATTTATTAAAACTTGTTCTGGTTCAAGGGCAGTAATGGATTATTTAGGTGTTTAATATGTTAAAACTTTATGACTTTCAAAAACAAATATTAAATATGACTAAAGATAGAAATCATGTTGCTTATTATTTAGATATGGGACTTGGTAAAACTTTTGTTGGTTCAGAAAAAATGAAACAACTAGGAAATAAAGTAAATTTAGTAATTTGTCAAAAATCTAAAGTTAATGATTGGATTCAGCATTTTGAAGATTATTATTCTGAATATGAAATTATTAACCTTACTAAAGAAAAACAAGACATATTATTAGAACCTATTACTAAACCTACTATTTATATTATTAACTATGAATTAACTTTTAGAAGACAATATTTAAGATATTTAAAAGATTTTACTTTATTACTTGATGAAAGTTCATTAATACAAAATGAACATGCAAAAAGAACCAAATTCATTTTGAATATGAATCCAACAAACATAATTCTATTATCAGGAACACCAGTTGGTGGTAAATATGAAAACTTATGGTCACAATGTAGATTATTAGGTTGGTATATCAATAAAAGTAGTTTTTGGCAAAGATATATTCAAACTAGATTAATTGAAGTAAATGGATTTAATTTACCAATAGTAACAGGTTACATGAATGTTGGTGATTTAAAACAAAACTTACGTGATCATGGTGCAGTATTTCTTAAATCAAGTGAAGTATTAGATTTACCAGAACAAGTGGAAACTAAACAATTAATAGAACCAATACCAGCATATAAATCATTCAGAAAGAATTCCATAATTGAAATTGATGGTGACACTTTGGTTGGTGACAACATATTAAAGAAAATGCTTTACGAAAGACAATTATGTGGACAATATAACACTAAAAAACTAGATGCTTTAAAAGAAATAATGGAATCCACATCTAATAGATTAATTATATTTTATAACTTCACAAAAGAAAAAGACTTGATAGTAAGTCTATGTGAAAAGTTGAAAAAACCTTATTCAATAATTAATGGTGAAATAAAAGATTTAAAAGCTTATCAAGAAAACGATGATTCAGTCACAATCGTACAATATCAAGCTGGTGCGATGGGACTAAATTTACAACAAGCTAATAAAATAATTTATTTCACATTACCATTATCTTCCGAATTGTTTGAACAGTCAAAGAAAAGAATACACAGAATTGGACAGGTTGACACTTGCTTTTACTACTATTTATTGGCTAAAGGAAGCATCGAAGAAAGCATTTATAAAACGTTATTAATGCGACAAGATTATACAAATGAATTGTATAGAAAGGAAAATCAAGAATGATGAATGAAAGACCACTTGAACCACCTGAACCAAAAGATAAGTGTTTTGTATTTACTTGTGATTGCAGTTCTAAAATTGAATTTGCAGTATGGGCTGAAAATATCGATGAAGCTAGAGAACGTTTGAATAATAGCGAATATGAAGAATTTACACTTAAAGAATTTCAAATTGAAGATGAACTTGATTACGATATCGAAGACTAATGGCTGAAGAAAAGAATTTTGAAAAGAAAGTTAAAGATTATTTAAAATCAATCGATGCTTACTACTTCAAAGTATGGGGTGGTGGATTCCAACAAAGTGGTATTCCAGATGTTATATGTTGCAAAAATGGAATATTCATTGGAATTGAATTGAAATCATCAACAGGAAAACCTACAGAATTACAAAAATATAACATAAAAGAAATTAATAAATCAGGTGGAATTGGAATAATACTTTTTCCTGAAGGATTTGAAGAATTTAAGAAACTTATGGAAGGGGTGATTAAATGCAATTCTCATATTCAAGGGTTGGAACTTTTGAAAAATGCAAATATCAGTTCAAATTGCGTTATATTGAAAAACTAAAAACAATATTCAATTGTGATCCACAAAATGCTTTGACAAATGGGTTAGCACTACATGAAGGTATGGAAACTGATGTAAAAACTGCAATTCAGTCCTTCTATAATGCATTTCCAGTAATTACTGATGAAATTGAGAATGAAGCGATTAAAATAAGACACTGGATTCCAATTGTTAAATCAATGATTCCAGAAGGAATTCATGAAATGAAAATTGAAACTGAAGACTTTATTGGATTTATTGATTTGTTAGTTAAAAATGAAGATGGTTCATATGATCTATATGATTACAAATATTCAAATAATATTGATAATTATATGAAATCAGGACAACTTCATATTTATAAAGATTATGTTGAAGAAATTTATAACATCAAGATAAGAAAATTATATTTTGTCTTTATTCCAAAAACGATGATAAGACAAAAGAAAACTGAAGATTTGTATCAATTTAGAACACGACTAAAAAAAGAATTATCAAAAATGAAAGTAACAGTAAAAGAAGTTCCATATGATGCAAATAAAAGAATTGAATTTTTGGAAACTATTCAAGAAATAAAGAAATGTAAAAATTTCGATGAAAAAAATGAAACAAAATTATGTGATTGGTGCGAATACAAATCACTATGTAAGGAAAGGATTGATTATATGATATTACCAAAAAATGAACGAAAGGAATCCACAATTAATATAACACCTGATATGTGGCTATATGGTGATAGTTATTCAGGTAAAACAGTATTTATGGATTCATTTGATGATAATTTAATGATTAATACTGATGGAAATGTAGATCATATTACATCACCAGTAATTAGAATCAAAGATGAAGTAACAGTTAATGGAAGATTAACAAGAAAAAAATATGCATGGGAAAGTTTTAAAGAAGTAATAGATGAACTTGAAAAGAAAGATAATACATTCAAAATTATTACAGTTGACCTTGTAGAAGATATGTATGAACATTGTCGTTTATATATGTACCATAAAGAAGGATGGGAACATGAATCAGATGGTGCATTTGGTAAAGGTTGGGACATGATAATGACTGAATTCTTATCAACTATGAAAAGACTTAAGAATACAGGTTATCAAATCGTTTATTTATCAAAACAAGTCACTAATACAATAACTTATAAATCTGGTCAAGAAGTAACTACATTCAAACCAAATATTAAAGATAAGATTGCAAATGTACTTGCAGGAACAGTTGATTTAACTGCACGAATAGTTGTTGAAGATGATGGAAAACACTATTTAAGCTTTAAAAACTCTGAAACTATATTTGGTGGAAGTAGATACAACTTCGGTGTTGAAAGAATACCACTTAATCATGATGCATTTATAAAAGTTATGGTAGATGCACAAAAAGGTAAAAAAGTGACACATAAAGTCATAGAAGAACCAAAAAAGGTCGAAAATGAACAAATTAAGGACACAGAAGAACCAATTAAGGCATCAAATGATACCATTCAGGGAAAAAATGTTGAAAAAGCAGAAGAAATCAATAAAGTAGACAAAAGTGTTCCCGAAGATAGTGAAAGACCTATTAGGCGAAGAAGAAAGGTAAGTGAATAATTATGAATAATGAATTTTTTAAACGTTTAAGAGAATTTGACAAAGAAATGGCTGAATTAGATAAAGAAATGCAAAAGGAAAAACAAGATGAAGCATGCAAACAATTATATAGTTTATATCAAAGTTTAATGGATGCTGGATTTATTCCAAGTATGGCTAGAGATATTTTATTAGTAATGTTAAAGAAAGGTTTAGATGGTGAAAGTTATGAGTAAAAATATATTTGAAGAATTTGATAAAGCAATTGATACAGAAGGACTACAAAAAGATATAAAAGAATCAGAAAAAAATGGTGCTAATTATCGTGAAGTACCTAAAGGAGATTATGAAGTTTCTATTGAAAAATTAGAAATTAAAGCAAGTAAGAATAATGATCCAATGTTTAGTTGTTGGTTTAAAGTTTTAACTGGTGATTATAAGAATTGTTTAATCTTTATGAACCAAATTATTACACAAGGATTTCAAATACATATTGTAAATGAATTCTTAAGAAGTTTAGATACTGGAAAAAGCATTGAATTTACTACATATTCAAAATATGCTGAATTATTAGAAGAAATTAAGAAAGAAATAGATAATCAAAAATTAGAGTATGGATTGGAATATGGTGAAAGAAAAGGATTTAGCACTTTTAAAATAACTGATGTATTCGATTCAGAATTACCATTCTAATTTATGTTATTTTACGACTTTGAAGTATTTCAATATGACTGGTTAGTAGTCATATATGATATTACTAACAAGAAAGATAATGTAATTATAAACGATGCTGAAAAGTTGAAACTATTTTATGAAGAACACAAGAATGATATATGGGTTGGTTATAATTCCAGACATTATGACCAATTCATACTTAAAGGCATTATATGTGGTTTAAGTCCACAAAAAATAAGTAATTTCATAGTTGTTGAAGGTAAAAGTGGATGGCAATATTCTGATTTATTTAGAAATGTACCAATAAATAACTTTGATATTATGACTACGTTTCATGGTTTAAAACAACTTGAAGGATTTATGGGAAATATGATTAAAGAATCTGATGTTGATTTCACTATAAATAGAAAACTAACTGATGATGAAATTGAAGAAGTAGTTAGATATTGTCGACACGATGTTGAACAAACAATAAAAGTTTTTATAGAACGTAAATCAGAATTTGAAAGTGTAATGTCTTTAATAAAAGCTTTTAAATTACCACTTAATTACATATCAAAAACTAAAGTTCAACTTTCAGCTATCATTCTAGGTGCAAGAAAGACCTTAAGGGATGATGAATTCGATATACAATTTCCTAATACTTTAAAAATTGATAAATATAAAGAAATATATGATTGGTATAAGAATCCAATAAATCGTGATTATACAAAAGAATTAAGGGTTGATGTTGCTGGTGTAGAACACATCTTTGCATGGGGTGGATTACATGGTGCGATACCAAATTATATATCAGAAGGTAAATTTCTAAATATAGATGTTGCAAGTTATTACCCTTCTTTAATGATTGAATACGATTGGTTAAGTAGAAATGTACCTGATGCAACAAGTTATTCAAAAATTAGAGATAAAAGACTTGCTTATAAAAAAGAACATAATCCTTTACAAGCACCTTATAAGATTGTACTAAATGGAACATATGGTGCTATGAAAGATAAGTTCAATAATTTATATGATCCAAGACAAGCGAATAATGTTTGTGTTGGTGGACAATTATTACTTTTAGACTTAATCGAAAAATTAGAAGGTAAATGTAAACTGATACAAAGTAATACAGATGGTTTAATTGTAAAAATAGAAAAAGATAATGATCAAGAAATAATTGATATTTGTAAAGAGTGGGAACATCGTACAAAGATGGAACTTGAATATGATTATTACGTAAAAATGATACAAAAAGATGTTAATAATTACATCATTGTAGCAGAAGATGGTCATTACAAATCTAAAGGTGCATATGTTAAAAAATTAAATAATCTTGATTATGATTTACCAATTGTAAATAAAGCAGTAACAGATTATTTAATTAATGGTATTCCAGTTGAAAAAACAATACTTGAATGTAATGATTTAAAACAATTTCAAAATGTTGTTAAAGTTTCTAGTAAATACATGTATGCACTATATGGAAATGAAATATTAAAAGAAAAATGTCTTCGAGTTTTCGCATCCAAAGATGGAAACGATAAGGGGGTTTTCAAATTAAAAGCAGAAGGCAAGAATCCTGAAAAAATTGCAGGAACACCAATTCACTGCTTTATAAATAATGAAGACATAAACGAAAGGTCAAGAATACCAAGAAGACTAGATAAACAATGGTATATAGATTTGGCTAATAAAAGAATAAATGATTTTAAAGGATGTGGCTATGATGAAGATGATAATTCCTAAATATAATGGTAGACCTATGAAATTAGTAAAAAAATATAAAAATTTTGCTATGTTCGTAGATGAAAAAACAGGCATAAGACAATGTTTTCAATATTGGGATTTAACACACTACATTAATGAATATGGTGAAGTCGTTAAATTAGACAATAAAGGAACTGAAGTAATTGTTGATGAAAAGAAAGATATACCAAAACAAAAAATAAAAGATGATTTGCGATTAAGTGAAATCATAGAAAGGATTATGGATTATGGGGAAATTTTCAAGGATTAAATTAATTTTAAAGTGTAATCGTTTAGAAAATGAAGTTCAAACTTTAACTGAAACAATGAAATCTGAAGTATGGCAAAAAATACTTAAATTACTGGATGTTCCATCTAGGGTTGAAAGATTAGAACGTGAAAATGAACGATTAAATAAAATAATTGAAGAAAGGGGTTGGAAATCATGACAAAAAGACTAGCACAAATCTTGGCAGTCATTGGTTTAGTGCTTATAATTACTGGATTAATAGCAACAATCATTGTTAATGAAAGAGATAATCAACTTGTGATAAATGACTATAAAAAACAAATCAAAGCAAAGGATGAAACTATACAGTCACAAGGTCGTGAAATCATTAAATTGAGATATGAAAATGAAGCTTTATGGGACAATTATTACATGAATGTAAGTGAATATGATGGCGAATATTACGAATAAAGGATGGTGATACAATATGGATTTTTTCAAGGGTTATGTAGAAACAAAGAATAAAAAATGTATTGAAAAAATTCGTGGAAGAAATGATTTTAAAACTTATGATCAAGTTAAGCTTCTTCCAGAATTTGCAGGAATACTTGCAGATGAAACCATTCTTATTGATGTAGATGATTATGAACAATCTGAAATATTATTCAAAATAGTTAAAGATAGAAAGTTAAATTGTCGTGTATATAAAACAACACGTGGAAAACATTTTCTATTTAGAAATACAGAACAACAAAGTTGTAAAACACATACAAAAGTTGCTAATGGATTAACTGTTGATATTAAGGTTGGTGTAAAGACTTCATATGAAATATTAAAATTTAATAATGAAGAACGTGAAATACTATATGATACTGAAAATTATGAAACAGTTCCAAAGTGGCTATTTCCAATAAAAACAAATATTGATTTTCTAGATATGGAAGATGGAGATGGTAGAAACCAAACTTTATTTAATTACATTCTAACATTACAATCAAATGATTTTACTGATGATGAATCTAAAGAATGTTTGGAAATAATAAATAAATACATTCTAAAAGATCCACTTGATAGTTCAGAACTTGAAACAATATATCGTGATGATTCATTTAAAAAACCAATATTTTATAAAGGAAATACGTTCTTATTTGATAAATTCGCAACTTATATGAAGAATAAATTACACATAATCAAGATTAATAATCAATTACATATGTATCAAGATGGAATATACGTAACTGGACAAGATAGAATTGAAGCTGAAATGATTAAGGTTGTTCCAAATCTTAACAGAACAAAAAGAAGTGAAGTTTATGCATATTTAAATTTATTAATAAGAAAAAATGTAAGAAATTTAAATGCTAATTTAATAGCTTTTAAAAATGGTGTTTATAACATAGAAACTGATGATTTTACAGAATTTAGTCCAGATTATGTTATTACAAATAAAATTAATTGGAATTATAATCCAAATGCTAAAAGTGAATTAGCTGAAATAACTTTAAAGAAGTTCGCTTGTTATGATGAAGAAATTGAATCATTATTAAAAGAAACTATTGGTTATTGTTTCTATAGATATAATGAACTAGGAAAAGCATTCATATTAACAGGTGATAAAGCAAATGGTAAATCTACATTTTTAGATATGATTAGTTATTTATTGGGTTCTGATAATATATCTTCATTAGATTTGGCTGAACTTGGTGAAAGATTTAAAACTGCAGAATTATTTGGAAAACTTGCGAATATTGGTGATGATATTAAAGGTGATTTTATTCCTGATTTGGCTATATTTAAAAAATTAGTTACTGGTGATAGAGTTAATGCAGAAAGAAAAGGGCAAGATCCATTTGAATTTAATAATTATAGTAAAATGCTATTTTCAGCAAATAAAATACCACGTGTTAAAGATGAAACTGGTGCAGTATTAAGAAGATTAATTATTGTTCCATTTAATGCTAAATTCACAAAAAAAGACAAAGATTATGATCCATACATTAAATATAAGTTACGTTCTGATGATGTTATGGAACATTTAATTCAAGTTGGTTTACAAGGTTTAAAGGATGTATTAAAAAATAAAGGATTTACAATATCTAGCAAAGTAGAAGCAGAATTACAAGAATTTGATGAAATGAATAATCCGATTCTTATGTTTGTTGATGATTTTGAAGAAGATATTATAAATAATACTACAAATGAAGTTTATCTTTCATACACATCATATTGTCGTGAATCAGGGTTAAATCCTTTAGGTAAAATTGAATTTTCAAGACAAATGTGTAAAAATTTCGAATATAAAATTGTTGTTAAAAAAATAAATGGTAAAAGCATGAGAATATTCTCAAAAGTTACAGATAAGGCATAAAAGTTACACATTGGTTACACATGTTTTATATAGATGTGTAACCTGTGGAAACATATATAATACAAAGGAAAACTAGGAAAAGGTTACAGATGGTTACACATGTTTCTAACTTAAGTAAAGGGTTGTTAAAAACATTACTGTTATAGTGATTTTTCACAAAATATATATAGATAAAAAAGGGTGTTAGATGTGTAACCTTAACCTATAAATAGTGATTTTCCCCTTATTTTATAAAGGTTTTAGTAGTTACACTTCTTCATAATAGATGTGTAACCTTGATTAAGGAAGGTGATTAAATTGATAAAAATTATTATAAAAACAGTATTAATTGTGTTAAGTTTACTACTATGTATAGGTTCTAGTAGAGAATTTACTGAAAATAATCAAAGTTTTGCTTATATTGCATGGATTTTTATAGAATTAATTATTATATTGGTGATTTTATGATACGTGAAGAATTAAATGAATTATATTGGTTAAATAAAGAAGTTGAAGATTTACAAAATAGATTACAAGAATTAGAAGAAACTTGTGGTGTAGGTTCAGCTAAAATTGATAATGAAATTCATGGTCAAGGTGGTAAAAGTGATCCAGTTGAAAAATTGGCTTTAAAAAAGATACAATTAAAAAATCGTATTTATGAAACTATGTTATTGATTTTAGAAGAAAAAGAAAAAATCGAAAAATTTATTGAAACAATACCAGATTCCAAATTAAGAACAATTGTAAGGTTAAGAAATATTGATTTAATGACTTGGGAAGAAATAGGTAATATTATGGAACTTGATAGAAAGACTGTAAGTAAAAAATATAATAATTTTATAAAAGATTTAAGAAAGGCGATGATGGAACGTGATAAGTGCAGTAAATGAAGTTATTAATCAAAAAACTACAAATCAATATATGATTATTGAAGATAGATATTTGACTTTAAAAAGATATTTAAGATTATTGATAAAAGAAAATAGACTTGATGTTCAAAATGTTGAATGTATCTTAAAAGCTTTGGATGATGAACCTATCGAAGTAATTGGTGAAAGTAATGAATGATGGAAAAATAGGATTAAGTAATTTAAAAATAATTACAGAAGATGGTCGAGAATTAGAAGTTGGTAAATGTGAAAATGTTGGTATAGATTTCAGTAATAATGAACATGATGAATTTGTTGAAGGTTTTAAATTATTAACTGATAATAATGGACTAACATTTGAAGCGAATATTAACTTTACTAAAAAATATCATCGAAAAAGAAAAGGAAAAAGATATATCATAACATATTATGAAGAATATTCTGATATAGATGAACTTATTGAATTAGTAACAGGAAAAAAATTAAAACATATTAAAAAAGTTGGTGAAAGTAATGGCTAAAGAAATAAATATAAAACAAGATTTATATTTATGTAGTCCATTATTAAATAAAGAATGTTCCAAAACTAATTGTTATATAAATAATGGATGTTGTTGTCATACAGTTAATAAAGAGTATTCACAAGAAAACTTAATTGAAAAAGAAAAGGATTTATCAGATAGAATTGTTAAAGCATCCAGAAAGATTGATAAATTCAAAGAAACTTATATCATTTGTTTTGATAAACCATTATGGGATTTTGTTAAACGATTAGAAAAATGCTTGAAAAGTGGTGATAAATAATGACAAGTTTTAAAGATTTAGAAAATACAGTAGATGAATTAAGAATACAGTACAATCAATTATTAGAATTATGTATGTATGCTTTAATTAGAGATACTAAAATATATAATCACGAATTAGATGATGTTACAAAACTAAAATTTATGAATATCATAAGAACTAATTTAGATGCTGATACATACACATTAAGAAAACATTTAATTGAAGTATGGGAAGGTGAGTAATAATGAAAGATAAGAATAGTTATGCTGGAATATTATATGCTTGTGCTAGTGGTAGACAAAAGAAATGGGCAAGAAAAACTTTAATAATGGATTTATTATATGATACAACAGAAGATATGGCTAGATACTTAAAAATTAAAGATATAAACTTATTAGATAAATGTGATGATGAAACTGAAGAATATTATATTTATAGATTTGGCTACTTATTTAGATTTCCAAAAACTGAAATAGATTTATATGTATGTAAGAAAGATAATTTAATATTCTTAAAAAAAGATGAAATTGGTTTGGGTTTTGATGAAGTTGAAAAAGAAGTATATAAATTTATTGAAGAACAAATAAAACAAAAAAATTTATATATAAGAACTAACTTTAATTGTGAAGAATATTTAATAAAGTAGGTAATAAATAATGAAGATTAAAGATATAAGATTTGGTGATATTGTTACATATAGAAGTGGAAGAATTAACCACGTTAATAATCCTTATAATTATCATTATTATTTCAATGATAACTTTGAAAATAAAACATTTACTTCTGATTTCGATATTATGAGAATACAAAGATATGTTAAAGTTCTATGGTTCTATAAACTAAAAACAATTTACAGAAGATATTAAATTACCCAAAATTCCCATTAGATTTATGTTATTATGGTAGTGTGAAGAATAGGTTGAAAGACATCTATTCTTTTATTTTGGAGTTGATAAAATGGCACTTGAATATTCAAAATCATTCTATAATTCTAGTCAATGGAAGAAATTAAGATTATATGTTTGTCAATCAAGGCATTGGACTTGTGAAGAATGTGGTGAATATGGTGACCAAGTTCATCATGTTATAGAGATTACACCTGATAATATTAATGATCCTAACATTACTTTGAATGAAGATAACCTTCAATTGCTATGTGAAGAATGTCATAATTCAAAACGTAGGACTGAAAAAGATATTGAAGATGGATTAAAATTTGATGAATTTGGAAATTTAGTCAAGTCCCCCCTGTTTGAAGAAGAAAAATAGTCACGAAAATAC
>Ga0256405_10003567_pt1 | contig 31773 bp, 33 predicted proteins | sample RumenRJG_02DNA_FD_189096 | JGI IMG/M metagenome (GOLD analysis project Ga0256405, IMG submission 189096) | Bovine rumen microbial communities from Lethbridge, Alberta, Canada - RJG_02 | ecosystem: Host-associated > Mammals > Digestive system > Stomach > Rumen | place: Canada: Alberta...
ATGGAGATGCCTTCCTTTCCGAGTGCGGTCTCCAGTCCCGCCCAGCACTCCTCATAGCCGTCGGTGAGCTCGTTGACCTTGTCGTTGATCATCGAGATAAGCTGATTGCTGTCGGAAAAGGTGTCGGGGCCGATGTTAACCAGACGGTCCACGTCGGCACCCAGGAGACCGGGCATGCGGATCATGAAGAACTCGTCCATGTTCCCGTAGCAGATGGCCATGAATTTGACCCTCTCGAGTACGGGGTTGGTGGGGTCCATGGCTTCCTCCAGACAGCGCCTGTTGAAAGCCAGCCAGGAAATCTCCCTGTTGATGTACAGACTGCGGTCGTAGAGATCGGTCTCGCCCTTCTTGGACATCATATCACTTCTTGCCGGATTTCTTCTTCTCCTTCTTCTTTTTGCCGAAACGGATGTCCACAGACATTCCGTGGGCGTGGAGGCCCTCGACGCGGGCGAGGGTGGTGATGGTGGGAGCCAGGGATTCCAGTCCCTCCTTGGTCAGCATCTGGACGGTGGAGGTCTTGCGGAACATGTTGGCGGTGAGCCCGGAATAGACCTTGGCGTATCCCGATGTGGGGAGCACGTGGTTGGTTCCGGATGCGTAGTCGCCTGCAGCGATGGGAGTGTATGGTCCGACGAAGATGGAACCGGCGTTCCTGATCTTGGACAGTGCGTCCTGGGGGTCCTTGACCTCGATGCAAAGGTGTTCGGGAGCGACTCCGTTCATGGTCTCGATGGCCAGGTCCATGTTCTTGCAGACGATGTATCCGGAATTAGCGGTGGATTTGGTGATGATGTCCTTCCTGGGCTCGTCCTTGAGGATGTCCATCATGCATTTCCATACCTTGTCGGGAAGCTCTGGGTCATCGGTCACGAGGACATAGGCGGAGGAAGGTCCGTGCTCTCCCTGGGCGATGAGATCGGCTGCCACATACTCGGGGACGGCAGAGGAGTCTGCCAATACCGCGGCCTCACTGGGACCTGCGGGGAAGTCGATGAGGACCTCCTTCTGGAGCAGGATCTTGGCCTCGGTGACGAACATGTTTCCGGGTCCGACGATCATCTGTACCTTCTCGATGCTCTCGGTTCCGAGGGCCATGGCAGCAATTGCCTGGGAACCTCCGACTGTGTAGATCTCATCGCATCCCGCGATATCGAGTGCTGCTAGTACTGCAGGCTGCACGGGTGCGGGGGTACAGCAGATGACCTCGTCGACACCTGCGGTCTTGGCGGCCACGACGGTCATGAGTGCGGATGAGGGGTAAGCTGCGAGTCCTCCGGGGATGTAGCATCCGACCCTGTTCAGGGGCGTGCTCTTGATTCCGAGGGTGATTCCGGGTTCCACTTCGGTGGTCCACATGTCCGGGGGAAGCTGCATCCTGTGGAAGCGGGAGATGTTGTAGGCGGCGTTCTCCAGCTCGTCAATGACCTCCTGGTCGAGTTTCTCGTAGGCGGCATCGATCTCGTCACGGGTGACCTGCAGGTGCTTGAGCTTCACCTTGTCGAACTTCTCAGTGAGTTCGATGAGGGCCTTGTCTCCCTGAGTCTTCACCTGCTCGATGATTCCCTCGACAATGTCCTTCACCTTGTCGGTCTCGTTCTTCCTGTTGCTGATCCAATACTCTTCGCTGATCTCCTTCCATTTCTCGGGTTCAACGAATTTCTGCGGTTCTGCATTTTTGGCCATGTTCTCCTCTATGCCCCCTTACTTTTAATAGATTCGCCAGCGTGGGAGGGTGCGCGCCTGCGCATAATATTACAGGTGGATGGCTCATCGGCTATTCAAATCACATGTGCCAGCATATCGAAAATACACCGAAATCAGTGTCACTTTGCACATGCTTCCGCACACCCACAACCCTTATTAAAAGAAAAGACTCTCTCGCGCGTAATGAAGATTGTCATCGTCGGTGGAGGTAACGTCGGTCAGGCCACGGCAAAAGCCGCCCTTTCCGGTAACGACCTGCACGTGATTGAGAAGGAAGCCAACGTGGCGGAGATTATCAGGAACGCCCTGCCCGTGTCCATCCTCAACGGAGACGCAAGCAACCCCAACACCCTGCGTAATGCCATCGAACGTATCTCCCCCGACATGCTCGTATCCGCCGTCAGAGAGGACGGTATCAACATCTTCGTCTGCTCCAACGCCAAACGTTTCCTTCCCAAGATCCGCACCATCGCATGCATCAGGGACCCCGAGTTCATCGACAAAGACGGTTACGAGGGCGTGGATGTTCTCATCGCACCTGATGACCTCTCATCAGACAAGATGATCAAGGTCGCCCTGCTGGAGAACGCGACCAACTACGAGAAACTCAATTTCAAGGACTATTCCCTCACCACGTTCAAGATCGAGAGGGGTCACCAGATTGTCGGAAAGACGGTCATGAACATCGAACTCCCGTCGGAATGCACCATCGTCTGCATCTACCGCGGGAACAGAGCTATCACAGAAATAGCCACCACGGAGATCCATCCCGACGACAGGATCGTCATCTTGGGAACATGGAAGGCCACCGAGGAGTTCAACAAACTCGTAGGTATCAAGAAGGAGGCCAGGGAATTTATCATCCTCGGAGCGGGACACCAGGGACTGTCCATCGCCAGGGCCATCGCCGATTCCGGACAGAAGAACTTCGTCAAGATTCTGGACAGCGATGTGAACAAGTGCCGCGAGGCCTCCAAACAGCTGAAGAAGGCCATCGTCGTCAACGGAAACATCGTCGATCCGCAGTTCCTGCTTTCGGAGAGTATCGACAGGGCGGATGCGCTCATCTCGGTCACCGATGCGGACGAGAGGAACCTTCTCGCCTGCATGACAGCGATGAGGTTCGGTATCAGGAAGATCATCTCCCGTTACTCCATCGAGGAGTATGAGGGCATCTTCAAGTACGCCGGTATCGAATCCGTCGTAGGATACCACAAGATCGTCGCCAACGAGATCATCAGGATTCTCAGGAACAGGTCCAATACCACCGTCCATGTGATGGAGAACCAGGGAGATTTCTTCATAGGTTTCAAACTGGACAAGGGTTCCCCCATGGCCGGCGAGTACTACGGAGACCTGGTCATCCCCGAAGGAGTCAACATCTGTGCGCTGGTCCGCAAAGGAAACATGATTTTCCCCGACCTGCTGACCAAGTTCGAGCTCGGAGACTGGGTGCTTCTCTACACCCACGAGGTGGAGCCCCTCCAGCTCACCGGTCTGCTCGGAAGCAACGCACCGGAGTACTGAAGGATATGCTTGAGAGTACGTTGAGAAGAATCAAGGCCCTGCAGCGGTGGGACGGCACCACCATCCGTATTCTCGGAATAATTGAGCTGCTGCTGGCCGGGGCTCTCGGCGTCAACGCACTCTTCGCCTTCGCAATCGGGGAGGATGCCTCCTACTTCAGCTACATCTTCCCCATCGTCGGAGGTCTTGGTCTTATCCAGACACTGTTCTTCTCCAGCAGGAATAAGCTAAGCCCAGCCATGGGTATCCTGCTGATAGCGGTGATGTGGGCGATCTCCTTCGTGGTTGCCTCACTCCCGTTCATCATCTACGGTATGGGCATAACCGATTCCTTCTTCGAGGGAATCAGCGGATATACCACCACCGGTGCCACCATCGTCGACGACCTGAGGACGATGCCCGACAGCCTCCTCCTGTGGAGAGGAATCATCCAGTGGACCGGAGGTATCACCGTCCTTATCAGCTTCGCATTCCTGCTGCCCGCCATCGGTATGGGTGCCGCAGGACTCAGCTCCAATGAATTCACAGGATCCGATAACGACGGATACAGTCAGAAGATCACGACCGCTTCGCTGAATTTCCTCAAGGTTTATGCACTGCTGACCATCGCAGAGGTCATAGCTCTGATTCTCTGCGAAGTGACCGCCTTCGATTCTCTCTGCATCGCACTTTCCAACATCCCCACCGGAGGACTGCTCCCCAGGAACGAGAGTATCGCCTGCTACTCCATCTATGCCCAGGCGGTTACCCTGGTGTTCATGATTCTGGGAGCCACCAACTTCTATCTCGTATTCCGCGCGATGTTCAAGCGCGACCCCCGTGTGTTCAAGAACGGCGAGGAGAAGGCCATGCTGGGCTGGTTCGCACTTGTATCGATCATTATCCTGATTGCGTACATCGCACCTAACCTCAACGGCCTGACCGCGGATCAATTGGGTGATTCCGCCTGGAAATCCGTTTACAGTGTGATTTCCTCCGGTACCGGTACCGGATTCGCCATATTCAGCTACTCCCAGCTCTACGGAGCGGGTAACCTGGCTTTCATCTTCTTCATGCTGATGCTGGTGGAGTTCATGGGAGGTGCCTCCGGTTCTACCGCGGGAGGTATCAAGATCTACCGTATGATGGCCCTGAAGTCATACATCACCAACAGTCTGAGAAGGGTTCTCCACCCCAATGCGGTCGTCTCCATCAGGGCCAACGGAAGGAACATAGATGAAGAGGCCATCAACAACGCTCTCTCTACAATCTTCCTGTTCATCATCGGAACCCTGGTCGGAGTTGCCGTCATCATGGTCTGCGAACCGCACCTGAACCTCCAGGAACAGTTCGGTGTCACCCTTGCGGCTATCACCAACGCAGGTATCGGACCCCTCGATTCCTACGGTTCCCTTTCCATCATCAGCAAGATCGCGATGTGCTTCATGATGTGGCTGGGACGTATGGAGATGGTGCTCATCATCGTTCTCTTCACCAGGGCGTTCTGGTCCGATCTCCGCCTCGAGGTCAGCGGTGCCAAGGGACGCGGTCTCAGATACAAGACCGACAGATACAGGAAGCGCTGAGTGATTCTATGCTGAGCAAAGGTCCGCTGATGCTACTGATTCTCATAATGAGTATGTTCGGTCCGCTCTCCACGGACATGTACCTGTCCGGACTCCCTCAGATGGTGGAGGACTTCGGTACCAACGAATCGACCATGAACATGTCGCTCTACATGTTCATGCTGGTGCTTTCGTTCTGCATCCTCTTCCTTGGGCCCATCAGCGACAAGTACGGCCGCCGCAACATCCTCGCCGTGACCATGTCCGTATACATCGTATCGAACCTCGCCTGTATGTTCGTTACGAACGTCTAGGTCTTCATCATCCTGAGGATGATTCAGGCCTTCGGAGGCGCCGGTGCGATGGTCACTTCCTTCGCACTCATCAAAGATTGTTTCAAAGGCCCGGACAGGGGACGCATCCTGTCGATCGTGGCCGTGCTAGGTATCCTCGGACCCATCCTCTCGCCGGTCATAGGCACGCTGCTGATCAACACCATGGGATGGCACTCCACCTTCCTGGCCCCCGCATTGGTTGCAATTATCTGCCTTGCAGCCGGACTGATGCTCCCCGGCGATCTGCCTGTGGAGAGGCTCAACGGAAACATCGGCGACACCGTGAAGAGGATTGTAGTGGTCCTGAAGGACAGAGGATTCACCAGATTCCTCATCATGATGACCATCTTCGTGGCCTCCCAGCTTGCTTACATCTCGGTGTCTTCGTACATCTATCAGGAGAAATTCGGATTCTCCACAACAGAGTACAGCATGGCATTGGCAGCCGTCTGCATCATCAGCTTGGGTGTGTCGCAGGTCATCCTGCGCCTGCACCTGTGCAACCTCAAGAACGTCACCGCTGTCCTCCTGCTGGGAGTTGTCAGCACCGTGATGATGTTCCTCCTGGCGGAACACAACTGGATTCTGTTCATGGTGTCTATGATCCCCTGCTGTGCGAGCACCATCATCTGCCGTTCGTTCGGATTCGAGATCCTGATGAATCATCATCACGGCGACAACGGTTCGGTTTCTTCCGTGCTGAACTTCGGTGCGTTCATCTTCGCATTCTGCGGAATGGTGATTGCATCCTCCTTCCCCAGCGACCTTTTCATCTACGGCATCGCAGCAGTGCTGGCACTTTCGTGTTTGGTTTACCTAGCGATGTGGATAGGCCTCAAACGCTCGGGATATCCGGTCAGGAATCTGACCGAAGGAATGTGAGAACTATGAGGGGTGTAACCCCTCAGTGTAGTTTCAGTTGTCTTTGCAGACAGCGAGGATCCTGAAGACTGCAGGGCTTCCGGGCTCGATCTCGTTGATGGCTCCGGCTGCAATCTTTGCTTCCCAATAGGAACCCTTCTCGGCGAAGCAGAGGCCGATGGTCTCCAGGGCGCCGAGGTGCTTGTTCTCCAGCTTGAGGGCCTTGGAGGAGAATGCTCCTCCCGCAGTGGTGTTGCCGTCGAGCCACTGGTAGAAGGCCATGAGTGCGTATCCATCAGCGGTCTTCTCCTTGAGACGCTCCTTGGCGTACTTGACGGCTTCCTTAGTCCTTCCGGCAAGGACGAGTGCAGAGATGTAGCACCTTCCGGCACGGTAGCTGGTGCTTCCGCTCAGAATCTCCTGTGCAAGAGCGATTGCTTTGTCGTGCTTGCCCATGGAACCGAGGACCTGAACCTTCAGGACACGGTCGGGCTCGGTGAGTTCGGACATGGCTCCGAGGGATGCGAGGGCATCCTCGTACCTGTTGGTTCCGTGGAAGACCGCTGCACGGGCACGGTGCACCTTGTCGCTGGCGGGCATGTCGGAGAGAATCTTGCCGGCATCCTTGAGGCATCCGAGGGAGATGAGGCCCTGGACCACCTGGTATTTGGAATCGTCCTCCTCGGGGACGTGGGACATGATGACGGGGATGATCGCCTGGAAGTCCTTGTCGTCACCGATGGTGAGAAGCATGGAGGCACAGGTCAGGAGGGTCATGGGATCGTCCTGATTGCGGGAGGCCAGTTCCATAATCTGGGGTCCGGCATCCTCGTTCTTGCCTTCTTTGATCGTTTTCCTGATTGCCTCGAGGGCTTCAGTGTTATCCATGCCTTGGGAGAACCTGTTGCCCTATTTAATCCGTCGACCTCTTTTATAGGGGTGCGGCGTTCTCCTCCGCATGGATGACTCCGACCCCTATCGCGGCACCAACCCGTGGTCATTGGCAAGATACCTCAGGAACAGCTGCTCCCGCTGCCCCGTCTGCAGGAAGGAATGCGGCTTCAAGGTCAGCTTCGACAGGGACGAGGAGGTCATACGCATGTCCTCCGACTGCCCTGACTGCGGTAAGACTGCCTTGGTCCCATATGTGACCGAGCAAGGGGACATTGCGATTGAGACCGTCGAGGGGTCTGCATACGAACCCGATCAGGGGTGCTTCGAGATCTTCTCCCGCGGTCCTGCGGATCCCTCGGGAGCGTCTCCCGAAAGACTCGAGGAGCTGTCCCGTCTCGCCAAGGGATGGGCGGATACCAGGCGCAGACATGCGTCTGCCGAACTGGGGAAGAGTATCGCTACAGAGTACCGTTCCAACCTCGGGAAAGAAGGTTGGGAGGATGCCAAAGACAGATGTCTGGCACAATGCAGTTCCACTGCCAACGTCCTTATTGAATCGACCCTCACCAAGGATGCCCTGGAGCTCTTCAACGAGTTCCTTCCGCTGACCGAGGACAACCCCTCGGGAGCCGCTTTCGCATTCATCCTCAACCGTTCCTTCGCCCTGTTCAGCGAGGGCGACACCAAAGAATCCACCTCATCCGTCAGGGAGGTCATCGCCGCCCTCGACCGCATGAAGTCGGAGAACCGTCTCCCTGCCGACGACCCGTTCATCCGTTCCCGCGCCTACGAGGCATTGGGAGTACTCCTATCGGCCAAGAATGACAAAACGGGATCCATGAAGGCCATGAAGAAGGCGTTCGAGGATTCGCTCGGAGTGCTGTCATCGAAGGTCACCGAGGAAGGACTCACGTGGATGAACCGCTGCTCCAGGGAATACGCATTTGCTTGCTTCCAGGCGGACATGAAGAAACGCAGCATGGAAGCCCTGAAGGATGCTATCAAATTCTGCGTGCAGTACCGCGACAGGTATCCCCACGCATATGCCGAGGCACTCCTCGAGAGGGCGATGTTCATCTCCGATTCCGGTGCGGAACTCCCGTCCTACATGAGGTCGGACATGGACACCGCGATCGAGATGCTTTCCAAACCCGGAAGCGACGGACACCGCGGAGCTCTGCTCCCCGTAGCGTATTTCTACCGTTCGATGACCGGTTCCGACAAGGAGAAACTAGATTCGGCTGATTTGGAGACTGCTTACGGACTGCTCCGCGACGGAACCGAGCAAGGAAAACTCCCTGACGGCGTGTTCACTTCTGTTGTGGACACCTACATCACATATCTCGATGCCAACGATTCGGACAGAGCTTCAGCGATACGCAGAGAGCTGGCGGAGATGGGAATCATGGTCCGTCCCCCGCCCATGAAGAAGAACTGATCATTCTTCGGAATCCGTCGGATTTCTATACATCATGTTCCAAATTGAACATATTTTCAATCAGTACTAAATAGGTTCATCGCGGTTTCGTATACAGAGGGAACCATGCTTACCAAGATCGCGGTTCAGGGACTTTTCAATGAGCTTGATTATGAGATACCTTTGATAGACGGGCATCTGACATTCATCCATGCCCAGAACGGATTCGGAAAATCCACCCTCATGAGGCTCGTGTACAACATCCTTCAGGGAAATCTGGAGGATGTGCGTGTGGTCCCCTTCGAGAGATTGGATCTCGTATTCGACGACCAATCGAATCTCATCGTCGAGAACCGCAACCAGGAACTCACCATTCTCATGTCCAAGAACAGGCTGGAGGAACCCGTTGATGCGGATGACCTCCCCTCCCTGCTGGGAAGCCTGTACATCGGCCCCGAGAGGATGTACCTCTCGGACGGCATGGGCAACCTGAAGCCTTCCATCGATGTCTACATGAAGGAACTCTCGGACAGCATCCGCAGGGCCATCGCCGACAGCGAGGTCGTCCCCAAGTCGGAGGACTCCAAGAAATATACCGACGCCGAACTCGACGAGATCTTCAAGAACGCCGAGGCCAAGATCAACTTCATCAAACAGGCCGGTTTCCAACCCTCCATCCCATCCGGATACCGCTTCCCCCCGAGCAGGTTCGACATCAGCGACAACCACGAGAAATACAAGGCTCTGGCACTTACGCTCAAGGCTTACACTGATACCTACTATCACTTCGCCGAGAGCATAGTGGTTTACTTGGATATCGTGAACACACTGTTCGTAAACAAGACCGTAGAGATCAACGACAAGGGATTCCCCCAGGCCAGGATGGACCGCAGCGGTACCGTCATCCCCATCTCCAAGTTCTCCTCCGGTGAGAAGCAGATTCTCATCATGTTCTACCTCCTGCTGTTCAAGGCGGGGACCGATTCCCTGGTCATCATGGACGAACCCGAGGTATCACTCCATGTTTCGTGGCAGCAGCAGATCGGGAAGTTCGTCAGCGATGTGGCCCGCATAAGGAACCTGCAGGTCATCATCTCCACCCACTCGCCTTCCGTCATCCACGACGACTGGGACAAGACCGTGGAACTCTCCAGCACCCGCACAGACTGATGTTAACATGATAGACCAGCTCAGCTCGTCCGACATCGCCAACGAAGTCTCCATGATGCGTTCGGCGTTCAAAGGCACGGTCCTAGTGGTGGAAGGGGTCAGCGACAGCCGCCTCTACGGGAAATTCATCGACAGGGAGAATGTCAGGATCATAATCGCGCACTCCAAGAACAACGTGATGCAGTCGGTGAACCTCCTCCATGACAAACGCAAGGACAATGCAGTCCTTGGAATCATAGACAGGGACATGGATGCTCTTTTGGGGAGGAAACGTTCCCCTCCGCTGTTCCCCACCGATAAAAGAGATCTCGAATCCACCATACTGGCATCTCCTGCGTTCGATGCGGTCATGGCGGAATATGGGGACAATGATAAAGTCCGCAATTTCGAGAAACGCCACGGTCCGATCAGGGACTGCCTTGTAAGGGCTGCCAGTCCGGTCGGTCTGCTGATGTTCATCTCCTACCGGAAAGGGATGAACCTCAGTTTCAAGGACCTGGACTTCACATTCTTCGTGAATCCCCATGCACTCACCACCGACCTGTCCAAACTCGTTGCCCATGTTTACTCTGTCAGCATGGGGCAGAGGTATCAGCGCGGTGCGGTCGTCGACATGCTCGTGGACCTGATCAAGGACTTCGGCGATTCGTGGGACGTGACCCGCGGACATGATGCAGTTACGGTTCTCAAACTCGCACTCAGGACCTCGCTGGGAGCGTACAATTCCAAAGGACTCACTGACGGGGAATTGGGAGGTGCGCTCCGTCTAGCCTACTCGAGAGGGGCATTCGAATCCACGAACTTATACCGTGCCACCTGGGATTGGTGCAGAGAGAACGGACTGAAATTGTGGTCTTGACAGGCGTTAAGAATTAACGGTGCTGGCACATCACCAATCTTTAAATATTTCGGTGCGGGTCAACGTTAACTATGGTTGAGCTTGACCTGCTTTGGGTTGTGGCCGCTGGCCTCAGCGAACCGATATGGATGGTCTCACTGAAGAAGTACAACGACTCCAAGAACATACTGTGGGGAGCCGTGGTACTGGCATTCATGTTCATCGGGCCCACCTGTCTTTCCATGGCAACCAGAGGCACCATTCAGGTCAGCATCGCATATTCCGTATGGGTTAGCATCGGCGCCGCCATGGTGACCATCATCGGAGTATTGTTCTACAAGGATCCGCTCGACAAACAGACCGTCGCCTTCCTCCTGATGATCGTCACAGGTGTGGTAGGCTTGGATCTCATAACGGGGGCCTGAAGATGAACAAAGGATGGATCTGGGTCATCATTGGCGGAATCGTCGAAGCTGTGTATACCACCTTCATGGGTCTGGCAGACGGCATGACCGATCTGCTCTATTCGGCACTGGGATTCGGGCTGAGCATCGTCGGAACCCTGCTGCTGAATCAGGGTCTGAAGGCAGGACTCGCCATGGGTGCGAGTTATGCCGTTTGGGTCGGAGTGGGTGTCGCAGGTGCAGCCGTGGCGGATATCTTCGTGTTCTCCAACGGCCTCAGCATCCTCGGATACTTCTTCGTAGCCTTGGTATTGGGCGGAGTCGTGGGACTCAATCTGAAGAGCGATACCAGAACACCGGAGACGGCTGATTAAGGATTGCCATATCCTCGAAAAACGTTATATCTGGACACTGTGAGTAAGGTATTATGGCAGAGCTCAATCCGAACTGCAACTGCCCCAAGACCGCATGCCCCAGGCACGGAAACTGCATGGAGTGCGTTGAATTCCACAAGTCAGAAGGGAAGAAGATCCCCTTCTGCCTCAGGTTCATGGTCGAGGGACCCAATTAAAACCGGGTGGCAGGGAATGCCGCCCTTTCCTTTTCACTCTAACTCAGTGAAATCTTCCTTCTTGGTGCCGGAGGCAGTCTCCATAATGGCCTGCACCTTACGGTCGCTCTCGTCGAGGATCTTCCTGCAGTGCTCGCGCAGGGCTACGGCATTCTCGTAAACCTTGAGGCTCTTGTCGAGATCGAGGTTCCCTCCCTCGAGTTTCTTGACCAATTCCTCGAGCATGCTCATGCTCTCTTCGAAACTCAGTTTCTCGACATCCAATTTTCCGGTCTCAGCGTCACTCATTGCAATTCCTCCTTCTCAACTATGTCTGCGAGGGCCTTTCCGTCCCTCATCCTTACTGTTATTCTAGAACCTACGGCCAATCCCTTGACCGAGGTGACGGCCTGCCCGTCGGGGCCGGCCACGAAGCTGTATCCCCTATCCAGGACCTTGTAGGGGCTCAGCGCATCCAATCTGGCGGCCAGGGTCTGTTCTTTGTGGTCCTTGGTAACCAAAATAGCCTTCATACCGGGTTCGATCCTGCCGAACACCCTGTCCGATTGATTCCTCTTGTTGGAGACCATCGCCTTCAGGGCGGGTTCCGGACGGTTCTCGACCGACAGGAACCTCTTGTGCATCTCGGAAACGGTATCCTTCACCGCCGCGGATGCCCTGGAGGACAGATCGTCCAGTTTCATGCCGAGGTATTCCACCTTCTCCTGCGCCCTGGCAGGAGACAGTTTCCCATCCACGGCCACGAACCTGCCCCTCATGTGCTCTATAACAGAGGACAGAGCCTTGTTCATCCTGACCGTTAGGTCGCTGAACTGGCGCATAATCTCGGTCTTGTTCCTCACCGCTAACTCGGCAGCTGCGGTAGGCGTAGCAGCACGTTTATCCGCTACGAAATCCGCCAGGGTGAAATCGGTCTCGTGTCCCACCGAGGAGATGACAGGGACCTTGGATGCTGCGATGGCTCTGACCACGGGTTCCTCGTTGAATGCCCACAGATCTTCCAGAGAACCTCCTCCGCGTCCGACGATGATGACGTCAACGCCCTGCCTGTTCAGCAGCTCTATTCCCGCGACGATGGACTTGGCGGCACCTTCTCCCTGCACCTGTGCAGGTGCGAGGAGGATATCCGCGGGGAACAGCCTCTTGGTGGTGGTCAGGATATCGTGGATGACCGCTCCCGTGGGGGAGGTGACCACACCGATGACCTTGGGGTATTGGGGGAGGGGGCGCTTGCGTGCGCTCTCAAAAAGGCCTTCGGCCTCCAGCTTCTTCTTCAGGGCCTCGTACTTCAGGTAGAGGTCGCCGATACCGGAGCGCTTCATGGATTCCACGATGAACTGGTAGGAACCGCGCTCCACATACATGTCGAGATGACCGTAGGCCTCGATCTTCTGGGAGTCCCCTGGTTCGAAGTCAATGCGTGCTCTGGCACTTTTGAACATGACTGCCCGGATCTCACTCCCGGCATCCTTGATGGTGAAGTAGGAATGGCCGGAGGTGTAGAGTTTGAAATTGGAGATCTCGCCGATTACCCATATATCCTTCAGACCCGGCGTCGAGCCGAAAAGCTCCTTGACGCGGGTGTTCAGTTCGGTTACGGTGACTCTCTCCGACATCCTTTGGGGGTACTCGATACCAATACAAAAACGCTAGCGAGTTATGTTTCACGGGGCGCAAATGAAAGTCATGGATGTGAACCCGTTGACAAACTCCCGTTAAGATAACCCATATAATCCAGCGTTCTCTTTTCGGCACATGGACAGGTCGGAAGCAGAGAAACTCGTATCGGAAGACTGCAGACAATACCTTGACAACATCGTCGACATGCTGAACGCTCCGTTCTTCAGGGACAACGGCATGGAAGCGGTGAAGATCTCCCTGGACGGTGTGGAGATCAGGAAGAAGGTAGTCCCATCCGACCGCAACAGCAACGGATTCTGGCACGGAGGCATCATCTACGGGGTGATGGACCATACGTTCGCTATCCTCACCAACATCGAAGGACACGCGGTGGGACAGAATTCCAACATCAATTTCTACCGTCCCGGCAGGGGTGACTGCATCGTGGCGAGAGCGAAGTTCGTCAACGTCTCCCGCTCCCTGTACCACGTGTACATCGAGGCCTTCGACGGGGAGAAACTCGTGGCGTCTGGGATATCCACTGCGTTCAGGCTGCAGGAAGTGCATTCCTGAAGAAACTATACATACTGGCAAAACTAGAATAAATGGTGGATACCAAGTGGTAAAGGTGGATAGCTGGGTAAAATGAATATTGGGCATAGGTGAGGGGATCTAGACCCCCCTATGGCATCATAATGGACTATCAATCAGGAAAAATCAACGGTTCAGCGACTCTTCCTCCTCGCATATGCGGTATTCTGCGACTTAGATCCGCTGCTTTTTCTCGATGGGGGTGATTTTCTCTTTTTGATGTTAATGGTAACATCATCTTCGAAAATGCCCTTCGTCCGTTTTGGCTTATCAGCGGGTCCAAGATAGGCAGTCTTACGAGAACTTATGGTTGCTGAGGTTCCTTTGACCGTTGAACCCGCCAGAGGTCTTTCCGGATTTCCGCTGCTGTTGGGATACTGCTTGAGCACTCTGACTTCCACATCTTTGTTCGCTACGTGCGTCTGAGCATTGTGGGTGTTGGTCTGATGGTGCTTACCTCTTTTGTTTCTGACAATGGAATCAGCCTCAACCTCTGCCTTTCTGGCTTTAATTGTCGGCATCCAGTACCCTCCTCTTTCCGTTTTCGTCATAATAACGGTCATAAAGCATATCGGAGGTCTCTTCGTCGACACCCCACTCCTGAAGGTTGTGGAAATCGTCGTCTACAAAAACGTGTTCGACTATTTTCTTTTGCCATGCCTCCGGGGGTTTTTCACCAGATGCGAAAAGAACATACTTGCCCATGTTCTCTGACAGGTCGAAAATAGCTTTCTGAAGATTTCTCTTCTCCCATCTCGCCTTCACCAGTTCGATGATGAGCTCGTCTTTGGATAGTTTTTCAAGTTCTTCCCATTCACTTGCCATTCTTTCTCACCTCCTTTTGGCAAACATTTTGTCTTGGTAATGATACTATTCTGTCATAATCTTTGCCCGAAACCGGCAGTATACCGGTCCTGACTAAGTAGCCATTCCAATGTGTTCCTTCATGAAGAAACACCTTTCCTTCTTCTTGTATATCTGTCATAGATTTTCTCCCTGCTGTATTAGTTCGTAAGCTTAGCTCTTCAAGAACCTTTAATCTGATTCTGAAATAATTAGAAATCATCATTATTTTCTAGGATTATTGTCCATCTACCTCCTAAAGTATATAAAATAACTATTGTATTTATACGTTTTCTAACCACTACATATTATAATTCATACAATTAAATATCCATAATCAAATTAAGATTTGAAGTCATGATTACCCGCTCTGTCAAATTATCTGTAGAATTGATCAGAAGTATCGATGAACGCATAGAGGATAAGCAGTATAGCACGCGTGCCGATTTTGTCCTTCATGCACTCAGACAGACCGTTTTAGATTATGCGGAAATCAAAAGACAGATGATGGAAGATCTCGGCGGAGAAGTACCATCAGAAGAAAGTGTCGCTGATGCTTTCATAGGAAAAACCAGCGGATTGCTTTTATGGCTGAAAAAATTCGATGGGAATCAGATTCAAATTAATACGCGTGTTCCTGAAGGTCTAGAAAGAAAAATAGAAATTCTTATCAGGCCGGAATTCGGATTCAAGAAAAAATCAGATTTCACAAGATGTGCTGTTGCCAATATGCTCAATCGTCTCAGAGAATTTGATGGCGTTTTCTATGATGCTGAACAATTCGCCGCCAGACAGAAAGAGGTATACGAAACTACAATGAAAGCTATATCGGAGGGGCTTTCCAAAGGCGTACCTTTGGAAAATATCTTCAACGATCTGAAAAGACCCTTGAAAACAAAGGATACCGTTGATTAACGAATTGTCCCAGATTTGCACTTGATTAACGAATTCCCAACCCACAGTAGATACACTCGGTAGGGCTGATTCTTCCTCAATCTCCCGCTTGTACAGTTTAAAAAATCAATAGCGTTGCCGGCGCCATATCCAGGATGGGGTATTCAATAGAGACCAGGTTGGCGCAGCACAGGCACTCCTGCAGGCTTCGGCCGTTTCAGCAGTATTCTCTGAAATATTGGCGGTACTCCTCATGCGTATATGGAATCCCGGGGCGCGACAGATCCATCATTTTGTCAAGGCATTTTATGAAATACTCATAGGCCTCCTCGTCCATATCCGCCATGGCCCAGTGATTCCAGTAACGCCAATAGGACAGGAGGTGGTTGCCCAGGGTCTGCAGATCGATGTTCTCGAACAATTCCCTCTGGGCTTCTTCCTTTGTCAGGGATTTCTCTTTCATGAGGGATTCTAGCCGATTACGATATCTCTCATCGCTATCCACCTCAAAACCCAACGCCTCTAAATCTTCACAAAAATAGAATGTCAGATAGAATTTGGGATCTATCATTGAACGCGCCTGGAAGAGAAGTTTCCATTTTTGGGCTGTACTGTAGACATCGACGTAATACCTGAGACGCTGTTCCCGTGGTGGATGACCTTCCAGAAACTCCATGTTTTCCTATCTTTGGCTAGATAATTATACCTTCGTGGGTTACGCAGAGGATTTCCGAGCCTCAGAGGATAATCGTTGTCAAAGAAGAACTTCACCTCTGAGTACCGCTAGAATAGATTGCATATCCTCAACAATTCGCCCACCTGATATCTGTTCTCTAATCCGAGACCTATCGCAAATAAATGCAGAATCAAACCAATGCCCTTTTATTATATGAGCAAATACAAAGCCCATCGCCCGAGTTCTTAACCATTCGTACCGGGTGCTAGGCCGCTCCAGACGTTCTCAAGTCGTCTGTATGTCGGAGCGGCCGAACAATTATTCACGGATTTTGAGAAAACATACTCCTTCCGATTACGGAATTCTGCAATTTGTCTACAAATCCCCTTTATAGTAAATCTTCAGTCACTCTCCACACGCGGGAGAAGCGTAACATGTGTCCACAGATCCAAGAACTCACAATGGTCGCCTCGGTAGGAAAGAACTTCGCCAATGTCTACGTATCCGAGAGCTTCGCAGAAGTGGACCGCACCGTGGTCACCGTTTATCTCGAAGCCAACGGCGTCGAGTACAAGCATTTCACATTCGTCCTTGGCAAAGGCAAGACCCGTGTTACCCTGACCGAGCTCGGCGAAGGCAAATACAACTGCTACGCGATCCAGTTCGCCGGCGAGGAGAAGGCGGAGTCCAAGATCTCCTTCGAGATTAGCGGTTCCGACAACATCGTCGAGATGCTCGGCGAGATTAGAGACCATCTCAAGAAACTGTGAAATAATTCTATGTTATCAGTGTTAAACTGATAACATGACAGAGTCCCGGGAAGTCAGCGAAGAGGAATACCTACGCCTGATGCTCTATATCCCGGATAAGATCCGCAAGTGCATCGATGCCCTGGCGTCCGACCATTTTTCAGACCCTGACATGAAGCCTTACTTCGTATCGTACATCACGAGGCTGCATGCGCTAGACGGTGCCACTCAGAAGGACCTCAAAGCCGTCATACCTTTTGATAAATCGCGTATCTCTGTGGTCATCCACCAGCTCATCGACAAGGGCTATGTGTACAACGACGGCGAGGGCAGGAACAGTTCCCTGCACCTGACCGAGAAGGGCGAGGCCGCCTATCCTTCATGCTGCAGCTTCCTTCAGCGCCTGTCGGAAGAACTCTTCAGGATATCTCCCTGCGACCCCAAGGTGAGGCAGGCCAACATCGATTTCGATGCACACATGGACGGACTCCTCGAGAAGTACCGCCAGTGAGCTCATATCGCGAGCGAAGGCACCGCGATCATTATCGCAAGGTATGCAACGTAGATCCCCAGCAGGACGAATGCCGAAGGCCTGCTGATCTGGTTCTTCCATTTGATCATGGCGAACATGCACAGTGAGATCAGGATCATCACGGGGATGTGGAAATACAGTACTGATTCCGAGACGGGAATCTTGGCGACGACCGCTCCTATTCCCAGCACCGCGCAGGCATTGAAGATGTTGCTGCCTACGATATTTGCAACAGCGAGATCGTTCTCTCCGCGGGATGCCGCGATGAGGCAGATACATATCTCAGGCAGAGAGGTTCCGATGGCCACGATGATGAGTCCCACCAGCAGGTCGGAGATTCCGATCATGTGGGCGAGCTCCACCGCACCGTCGACGAAGAACCTCGCTCCGAAATACAGGAGGATGAGTCCGACTGCGATGAGGGCGATGAGTATGGGATAACCCTGGGTGGAACCCTCCTCCACTTCCGAGGTGTATGCTTCCTGTCCCTCGGTGTTATCCTTCTTGGCACGGTAGATGACGTACAGGAAAATGATAAGAGCAGCAATCAGGCCGATTCCGACCCACAGCGACAGGATGTTCAGCGCTGCCAGGATGAAAACTGCGAACGAGGTGATAATCATCATGGCGACCTCCATCCTCATGGTGTCGTACTTGGCGGCGAGAGGACATACGATGGCAGCCAGAGCGATGGCGATTCCTATGTTCACTATGTTGCTTCCGAGCACATTACCCAGAATGATCGCGGGAGTGTTCGCGCTGACCACGGATGTCACCATCTCCGGGGCCGAGGATCCGAAGGCGACGACGGTAAGTCCTACCACGAACGGGGCCACGCCGAGACGGAGTGCGAGGTTCTTAGCGCCTTTGACAAGCCAATCAGAACCAAAATAAAGCATCACAATACCAAGAGGTATTCCCAGCAGTACCCATTCCATGCGTGGGCAATGTTGGAGCTGTTTATACTTTTTTTGTTATAGGGGATAGTATCAAAAACCATGAACCGATGGCGTGACAGATACGATGCTGATCAAAGCCCAGTCCGTCACCAAATCCTTCGGCCCCTTGAAAGTCCTCACGGATGTGAGTCTGCAGATCAACGAGGGGGACCGTATCGGTCTGGTGGGAGCCAACGGAGCGGGGAAATCCACCTTCCTCAAGATTCTCCTCGGAGAGGAGAAGGAGGACACCGGGGAGATCGTCCGCAGGACCGATAAGATCGGCTATATGCAGCAGTTTAACGACCTTCCCGAGGACAAGACGGTCAGGGAGGTTTTGGAAGAATCGTTCTCCTATGTCGAGAACCTGAAGAGGAGGATGCAGGAGATCGACGACATCATGACCGTCGGAGGGGACATCGACTGGAACGCCCTCGCCGAGGAGAGCGCCGAGCTCCAGAGCAAGATGGACCAGTTCAACGGCGAGGTCGGAGACCGCTTACTGGATATACTGAGAAAGGTCAACTTCCCGGAGGACGGACTCGACAGGCAGATCGGCACCCTCTCAGGAGGCGAGAAATCCAAGATCGTCATGGCCAGGACCGCCGTCCAGGTCGGCGACTGCGACGTCATCTTCATGGACGAGCCCACTTCCCATCTGGACATCGGCACTATAGAATGGATGGAACGTTCTATATTATCATCAAAATGCGCGGTCGTCATCGTGAGCCACGACCGTTACTTCCTGGACCGCATCGCCCTCAGGGTGCTGGAGATCGAGAACGGGAAATCCACCGAGTACAAGGGCAATTATTCCCAATACGTGGAGAAGAAGAACATCGCCATCGAGCGCCAGATGAAGGAGTACGAGAGGTACGCCAGCGCCAAGAAGAAGCAGGAGGATCTCATCGAGGCGATGTTCCACGACTCCCGCAGGTACATGGCCACCTACAAGACCCGCAAGATGATGGCATCCAAGATTGAGGAGAAGGAGCGTCCGGAGGAGCAGAAAGAGATCAGCATGAAGCTCACCGCCGCCCAGAAATCCGGCAAGAACGTGATCATCGCCGAGGATATGTCGATAGAAAGGGGCGGCAAAACCATCCTCTCCGGTGTGAACCTCGACATTCAGAAAGGCGACAAGATCGGTATCTTCGGAGTCAACGGGGCAGGGAAATCAACCCTCCTCAAGGCCCTTCTCGGAGAGCTGCCGGTCAAAGGAAACCTGTGGGTCGCACCCGGTGCCAAGATCGGGTACTACTCTCAGGAACATGAAGGATTGGACCTCGGCCTCACGGCGGAAGAACAGCTCCTGATCACCATCGGACCCGACAAGAAAGCTGAAGCACGCAACCGTCTGGCACAGTTCCTTATCACCGGCGAGAACGCCACCAACAAGATGTCCTCCCTCTCCGGAGGACAGAGGGCGAGAGTTGCCTTATGCGTCATGATGTGCGGCGACACCAACCTCCTCATCCTTGACGAACCCACCAACTACGTCGACATCCCCTCCAAGCACATGATGGAGCAGGCCCTGTCCGAGTACGACGGCGTCGTGATAACAGTTACCCACGACAGGTTCTTCCTGGACAACGTCTGCAACAAGGTCATCGAGGTTGCCAATGGAAAAGCGATATGTCACAACGGCAACTACTCCGACTTCAAAGGGGCACCGGAACCCGTCAAGATGGCCGAGAAGGGTCAGATGTACAGAGTGGTGGAACCTTTCACCAACTGGACCACCCGCAAGAAATACGCCAAGGGAGACAGGATCTCCATAACGCCTTCGGAGATGCCCGGATTCCAGGACGCTCTCGACAAGGGCAAGATAAGGAAGAGCTGACCCATCCCCTTTATAGAGGACATAACATTACGAGACTATCCCTGTGATATTATGTGGTATGTGGTTGACGGTATGGACGGCTGCGGCAAATCGAGTGCCGCCTCGTGCATCACCGCAAAACTGGAATCCGAAGGACGCAGGGTCCTGGAGCTCACCCATCCCAACAGGGACACGAAGATTGGCCGGAAGGAAGCCGAGTACCTCCTGCAGGACGACAAGTACGCCAAGATCATGGCCACACTCATGTACATCTTCGATGTCATGCATTCCATCCGCCTCATGAAGAAAGCGAAGAAGACGAACGAGTACGACGACTTCGTATTCGTCAGGTACATCATGGCGGTATCGTATCTTCCGAAACCCCTGGCAAAACTCGCATACAAGTTCTTCGAGATCGTCTTCCCCACACCCGACGTCAAGATATTCGTTGATGTCACCGGCCCTACCGCGATGGCACGTATCAACTCCCGCGGAGAGGAGCTTGAGACTTTCGAGACGGAGGATCAGCTCACCAAAACCCGTGAGAAGATGCTCATGTTCATTCCCAAGGGATGGCACCTGATCGACAACAACGGAGACTTCGAGAATACGAAGACCCAGATACTAGAAGTCCTTGACGAGGTGAAGAATGGCGATCCATGACCCCACCCACCTTTTCGACGGTCACATATCGGATAAGACCCGCGACCGTGCGAAGATCATCTCCGCACTCACCCAGCCCCAGTTCGCATCTATCGTGCTTTTCGCCATCGTGTGTCTGGTCTGCACTTCCGTAACCGAATACCTGGTCATCTACGGCATAAGCGTCTTCTTCGGATGCATATTCCCCATCATCGAAGTACTCTACTACTCCAAAAAGTTCCATAATGACGACGGCGATGTGGTCAGGCGCGAGGACCGTTTCGCTCCCCTGCTGCTTGGTACATTTTCATACGTTCTCGGAGTGCTGGCACTGTGGCTTGTGCATGCGCCTAACCTCATCTTCGTGCTGTTCATCTGCTATGCGGCGGTGACCTTCGCCATCACCATCATAACCAACTGGTGGAAGATCAGCATCCACGCCTGCGGCATGATCGGCCCCGGCATGGCCATCACCTACGCCTTCTTCCCGTGGGGACTCATCGTGTTCGCCACCGTTCCATTCATCTGCTGGTCCAGGTACGTCCTGAGAAAGCACACCCCTGCACAGATGGCCGGAGGAATCATCGTCGGATTCGTCATCACAGCCGTAATATTCTGGCTGATGCTCTGAACCGACCGATAAACAATTATTAACGCGCGCAATTATGGGGGATATGGCATCAGGAACACCCCGCCCGGTAGTACAGCTGAATTCGTCCGACCTCGGAATAGAACTTGTCGGAGGCAAGGGAGTAAACATCGCAAAGATGATCTCCAGCGGATTCAACGTACCGCCCGCGTTCGCTGTCACCGTCGATGCATACGAAATGTTCCTCGACCGCAACGGCCTGAGGGACCGCATATCAGAAATTCTTGACAAAACCGACTTCGATGACGACGCATCCCTTAACGCATCCTCCGAGGAAATCCGCGGCCTGTTCCTGAACGCGGAGATCGGGGATGAGGAGTTAGTGGATTTGAAGAAGGCCCGCGGAGAGCTCATCGGTGAGTATTTCGCAGTCCGTTCATCCGCGGTCGCCGAGGATTTGGCGGATGCAAGCTTCGCGGGACAGCAGGACACTTACCTGAATGTACAGAGGCACGAGGTCATCCGCATGATCCTGACCTGCTGGGCCTCCTACTGGAACGCCCGCGCCATGAAATACCGCCATGACGCATCTAAAGACCATCTCTCATCGGGAATGGCCGTCGTGGTCCAGAAGATGGTCAAATCGGAGATCAGCGGAGTCATGTTCACCTCCGACCCCGTATCGGGAACCGAGAGGGTCATCATCGAAGCCTCCTGGGGACTGGGCGAATCAATCGTGTCGGGGCTGGTCACCCCCGACAGCTATCTCCTCACCAAACCCGCACTCGAGGTGGAGGATTTCACCGTCAACGTCAAAGAGAAGGGATACTACCTGGTAGACGGAAAGGACCAGCTCATCGATCTGCCCAAGGAGAAGGCTGAGGCGCGCTGTGCGGACGATTCCATCCTGAAGATGATAGGAGAACAGGGTCTCGCCCTGGAGAAGCACTTCGGATGCCCCCAGGATGTGGAATGGGGTGTCGAAGACGGACAGGTGTACATCCTCCAATCCAGGAACATCACCACCCTTCCCGATACCTGCGAGAAGGATGATATCCTGTGGTCCAGAGGTTACGGAGACGAGTACTGGGCAGATGCCACCACACCGATGTTCTACACGGTCATGGGCAGGATGCTTACCGACTACGTCAATCACGAAGGAGCGCACATGATGGGTTACAAGGACCTGGAATCCGGACCCCTCACCAAGCTTCACAAATCGAGGGTGTACTTCTCCGCCACCGTGTTGGAGAGGATCTTCGCCCACTATCCCAAATTCATACGCTCGAGGGAACTCCTCGAATACTTCCCTGCCAAGGAGCAGGAGAGGATCGCCGCCTACGGCAACAATTACTACGGAACCGTCAAGTCCCAGATATGTCTTCTATTCAGGGACAGGGACGGAATGATCTGGAAGACCGACAAGGTCTACAGGAAGTGGGCGGAGGGATTCCTGGAACTCTGTAAGGAGTTCGACGCGAACGATCTCACCAAGATCTCCGATGCGGAACTCGCCGACTGGTACTACCGCATACAGAAGGGCTCCACCAAGCACTATCAGCTCATCCGTTACGGAATGGTATCCCATTCCATCATGACCAACCTCCTGGTCAAGAACTGGTGCGCCAAATGGCTGAAGGACGACGGTACCATCTACGCAGGACTGATGTCCGCACCCGAGGACAACAAGACGGTGGAGACCAACAAGGGCTTCTCCGACATGGGTAAGGCCCTCAGGGACGACCCCGCCACCCTGGAGAAGGCGGAGAACATGCCTGCGAAAGAGTTCGTACAGTGGCTGCAGACCTCCGACTCACCCTTCAAGGAAGCATACAACTCATTCATCAAGGAATTCGGCCACAGGTCCGGCACCAGGGAGCTCAACGCCCTCAGGTGGGCGGAAGACCCCGAGTACATCATGGGCGTGGCCATACAGATGGCCAAGGGAGACTCCGACCTCAGGGAGGAGTTCGACCGCAGCGTCGAACGCAGGAAAGCTACGGAAGAAGAGGTCCGCTCCAAGCTCGGCTTCTTCAAGAGGTTCCTGCTGTTCAAGGTCCTCGGCTACGCACGCACATATCTCACATTCAGGGAGAACCAGAGGTTCTACCTCGACCACATGATGTACAGGAACAGGCTCATCTTCCTCGAAGAGGGCAGGAGGCTCTGCGAGAAGGGCCTCATCGACGAACCCGACGACATATTCTTCCTGGAGGACACCGAGGCAATCGGCATCCTGCAGGGTAAGGAGATGCCTGACATCAGGAACGTGATTGCACCCCGCAAGGCAGAGTTCATGAAGTACCGCGACAGACTGCCTCCGAAGTTCCTGCTCAACGGAGAGGACTTCGACGACGAACCCATCTCCCACGGGGCAACCCTGGTAGGTGCGGCATCCAGTCCCGGCAACTACACCGGACGCATCAGGGTCATCATGGACGTGAGGGATCTGGGACAGGTGGAGAAAGGAGAGATCCTGGTCACCAGCAACACCGACCCCGGATGGACCGTGGTCTTCTCCAAACTGGGAGGACTCATCACCGAAACGGGAGGAATCCTCTGCCACGGAGCGGTCATCTCACGCGAATACCGCATCCCCGCGGTAACCGCCGTCAAATCGGCAACTACCATCCTTAAGACCGGAGACATGGTTTCCATAAACGGAAGCAAAGGAGAGGTAACAATCCTGGAGGAACAAGAATGAACGACAACCCCGAATGGAACGAGAGCTATTACTTCAACCTGCACGACCACTCCAACGGAGTGACCGTGTTCATGAGGATCGGCAACAAACCCAACAAGAACGAGAAATCGATCTTCCTGTTCGTCATCGAGAAGAACAGGGTCTGCGGAATGAGGAACGCAATCCCCTGTGATGATGACAAGACCTCCTGCTGCGGCCTCAAATTCGCTCTGGAGGATAAGGTCTGGCACATCACCTACAACGGCCCCCTCTTCGACACCGCTTCGGAGAAACCGGTCCCCCTGATGTCCTCCATGGATCTCCGCTGGACACCCGTCAACCCCGAGATGGATTACCGCGACTGCGTCGACGCCCACGGCACCGCACTGTCCGCCAGTACCGCCTCCGAGCACTATGAACAGTTCGGAATGGTATCAGGCAAACTGACCGTCGGAGAAGCCGACTACGACATCTCAGCCACCGGAGAACGCGACAAGAGCGTCGGGGTGCGTGACTGGGGAGCGTCCAAAATGTGGATGTGGCTGAACTCGGTCTACGGTACAGATGTGGGATTCAACGCGACCAAACTCTGCACCGCATTCGGCGATGTGGACGCGGGATTCTACGGAACGGCGGAATCCAACGACCCCGTCGTCAAGATCGATATTGATGTCCACTACGACGGAAACATGCCTACCGGTTACGACATGACCATGCACGGTAAGAGCGGAAAGGCATACGAGGTGAAGGCCAAGATCCTCGGCAAGGCAGTCCTCCCCATGCAGGGAAGCAAGGACATGCTCCTCATCGAGACCATCTCCGAGACCGTCATGGACGGCCGCACCGGATACGGTATCGCGGAGTTCCTCATCCCTGCTCAGAAGCAGTAAAACCATTACAACGCCGGGGCTCCCCCCGGCATCTTTTTTCAATATAATTCAAAGACCCAGAAGTACCAGGACTACGGCTATGCAGACGGGGATGACGATGTTGTCCAAGTCTCCAGGCACGACCGCTTCCGCAACGGAAGCGATGATTCCAGCAAGTGCGGCATAACCAACTGCTGCTACAGCAGTCACATAGGGGACACGGGACACAGGAATCATTCCCTGGGAAACGAGCCATCCGTAGTAGGCTATGATAATCAGGGATACAATGAAGGTAGCGAAGAATACTGCCAAGCTGCCTTCGGCGGATTTCCCGTTGATAATCTTGTGCTTACCGAACTTCCTGCCGATGACACTGCCGAAGCCGTCGCCGCGGGTCATGGCAACGATTGCTATGGTAGCTGCAAGCCAATGGTCGAAGAAGAACGCCACCATGACGATAATGGTCATCACGTAGAGGAACAGTCCGTAGCGGTGACCCATGTCGCTGGTGATAGCACCGAGCTTGGAATCCGATACAGGATTGCCGGGGAACATGGCCAGGAACAGGATGATCTCGAAAGGTATCGCGAAGAACACCAGCATGATCCAGTTAGCCGTGAAGGCCCACCATACGTAGATGAAGGCTCCCACACCGATGTGGACGATCTTGCGGACGTCCCAGTTCCATCCTTTCTTCTGAACGAACTGACTGAGACCCAATGCTGCCGCAATGATGAGGTAAACGAGAATCAATGCAATGATGTCCTGGGTCTCCATGTTATACGTCCTTAACGCTAGTAACTCGGGACATGGTCCCCAGGTTCATATACCCTATCCTTGGGAAGCATTGTAAAAAGGGTCCCCCGGTCATCCGGGGGTAAGTGGTTTCTGTGAATTTCACTTCTTTTCCATCTCACGGTCGACTTCGGTGACATCGCCGAGAGTCATACTGCTGTACTCATGGGATTTGTCCTTCTTCGTGAAGAAGAAGATGGTGCCGGAGATGAGGTAGATTATCGCCAGACCGAATCCGAGTACGAGGATTATGACCACGATTAGAGCCACGATGGTCTCGAGGAGATTTGTGTACCAAGCGTATATAAGCGCGGCCAGTAGCGCGATGAGCACCACAACGGCCGCGATTGCATAGCCGTCTTCCTTGGACATGTTCATCAGTTCTGCTGGTTGGGAAGGAAGGGAGCCAGGGCCAGAGCCAGGTCGGAAATGGTCATGGACTGGATGACAACTTTTCCGGGACCGGTCAGAGTGGTCACGAACAGTCCTTCGCCGCTGAAGAGTGCGTTCTTGATTCCGGTGGATGCGATATCATATTTGACGCCTTCCTGCCAGGCGACTGCGTTGGCAGTGGAGACCTTGAGCACCTGTCCGGGCTGAAGGTCGATGACGTTGAAATCTCCGCAGGCGTGGATGAATGCCATTCCGGTTCCGGAAAGCTTCTGGAGGATGAGTCCCTCTCCGCCGAAGAAGATGGAACCGAGCTTCTTCTGGAAGGCCATGTCGAGATTAACAGTCTTCTCGCTGCAGAGGTATGCGGTCTTCTGACAGAGCCAAGCTCCTTTTCCTACATCGATATCGAGGATTTTTCCGGGTGCGTTTCCGGCAAGGCTGACGGTTCCGGGACCGTTGGCGGCGGTGTAGTTGACAAGCATGAAGGAGGATCCGGAAAGGGACCTCTTGAGTCCGGAAAGGAATCCGCCCTCCATCTTGGATGCCATAGTTACATTGCCGGACATGGTGACCATTGCGCCGGCCTGGGACTGTAAAGTCTCTCCGGGCTCGATCTCGGCGTTCACGAACTGAAGGTTACTACCAGTAATAGTGTATTTCATGCTCTCTAAATCGGGATATTGCTTTAAAAAGCTTGATGCGAAAAAGTACAGTAAAGAAGGGCTCCCCCGAAGGGGAGTAAGAGGTTTCAGTGACTGTCCTTAGGGATTCACATTCCGAACTTGGCCTTGACATCGCTGTCAAGGAGGCCCATGAACATGAAGACTCCGATGATCATCATGCAAATTCCGATGGGGATGGTGATGATACCGAAGAGGGCGATGACACCACCGATGATGGTGAGGAGGAACAGGATGAGGAGGATGATCCAAACGATCTTGTCCACGACAGAGTCCTTTCCGTCGGTAATCTTCTTGTAGAGGAAGAGTGCGATAACACCGATGATGATGTCGATTACTCCGTTTGCGAGGAGAGCGTTGTTGAAGAAGCCGCCGATGATCTCGAAGACTCCGCCAACGATGCGCACCATTGCGAAGACCTTGACGAACTCGCAGATGATGTCGAATTTGTCGTTGAGTGCTCCGCCGCTTACGCCGAGTTTGTCACTGATTATGTTAGATCCGGTCTGACCCCTGACCCTCTGTGCGAAGGCAAGGTAGAGGAATCCTCCGATGAGGGTTCCCACTGCTACAATGATGTTGGCGACCTGAATGTCGCTTCCATCGACAACCTCCCAGATCATGGTGACGATGGCCATCACGATGGAGACAATGGCAAGGATGAGCAGTGCGAGACCGGCATGGTCCTGGTTATCAAAGAATGCCATGCCCACTTGATGTAAAAAACTGCTATTAATACATTTTTCAGAATTTGTAAAAAAAATCAATACGCGTTGATACACAGAAGGTGTCCAACGAAAAATGCGAGAAAGAAAAGTGATTCTCCCCCGAAGGGGAGAAAGGAAGTTTTAGCTCAGATTCCGAACTGGTCGCGGACGTTGATGACGTAGACCAGGAGGACGAGGTAGAGGATACCCTCAACCAGGGATGCGATGGCGGTGATGATGTTGACGCCGAAGACGCCGAGGATTCCACCGACGAATCCGAGGAGGAAGATGACCACGAGGACGATCCAGATGATCTTGTCGCCAAGGGTGTCCTTGCCGTCGTTGATCTTCTTGTTTGCCCAGGTAAGGATGACCCAGATGATGACACCGACAACGATGCTGATTGCTCCCTCTGCCCACATCTGTGCGATGAAGTAACCGATACCTCCGATGATTCCAGAGATAAGGCTGGCGTATGCGACAGCTGCGATGAAGGCGCTGATTACCTGGAACTTGGAATAGGATCCATCTTTGATGTCCTTTCCGAGCTTGAAGTAAACGATAGCAGCGACAAGGGAACCGACTCCGATGACCGCGAATCCGACTTTCTTGAGCATTTCCCAATCTTTGCACTCATCGAGGATGAAAGGTGCAATGATTGCGAGGATTCCGGCGATAATCATGAGGATTCCGCCGATCCAGAGCAGGAGACCTGCGTTTTTAGTATCGTCAAAGAACGACATGAATAGTTATCTTCTAAACAGTATATATAGGATTCGCTAAAAGCACCGATGTGAGTTTATAAAGTTACCGTGCTTTGGACGAATCACGTGGGCATTAACCCAGCAAAGGTTTTTTCAAGCACGGTATGAAGAGTTGGATAATATGTTTGAAGAGTATGAAGAAATCACTTTTTCTTCTTCATCTTTTTCTCGAGCTTCTCGAGTTTCCTCTTGGCTTCGGAATCGCCTGAGTCGGCCTTCTTCTGAAGCTCCGCGGCTTCCGCCTTGTCCTGCTGAGCCTTCTTGGTCAGCTGCTTCTTGCTCATAGGCATGATATTTTCCTCGACGGTGAGTGTTCTTATCCCTATATACGGCTTTTTGAAATTGTTGATCCGATTTCTGTCACCGAAGAAGAACCTAAATCGTAGTATTCCATATGGTCAATGTTTCGGAGGGTACATATTGGAAAAAGAACGCGCGGCCAGATTCGATTCCGTATTCGTCCCTTCGTCCAATTTCCCAGAACAGTCGGCCAGGATGGCTGAGGGTACCGCTTCCGATCCATATTACCTGCCTTCCCGGTACAGGAATCCCGATTTCTCGGTCCTCACCGAAGGCCAGATCGCATTCTACAGATTCTGGAAGGAGTCGTTCTTCGAGGCCAATCATATCCGGGCGGATGTCGGCTATGTCAATCTGTTGGCGTCGGAATTTCTGTGCTCCGACCTGTCCCCGATCAAGCTCAAACAGCAACTGCTGGCACTGTATGATTTCTGCTCCGAAGACCCTCTCGGAAAGAAGGATGTATCCGCAGCTGTATTCGACCTCTGCGTCTCCGAAGACCTCACACTCCCGATCATCGACTACTGCGGGAATCCCGGTATGAACGAGGTCGTCGCCGCAGAAGCTTTCTCTTCCCCTCCGTCCTATGTGTCAGCAGCATTCATAAGAATATTCAGCCCCGATTTCGCTGCAGACCTCACCGGAGCATTCAATTCCGCCATACACGACCTCGACCAGCTGCTCATATCCGAAGAAGGCAGAGGATTCGCAGAGGTCTACGGCAGCGGCATCCGCACATTCAGACGCCGCCTTTTCGCAGATAGACCCTTCATGAACGGCAGGACCGTCGTGATAGAGGTGCCCGCATTGGATATCGGGGGCCGTTTCGGCGATGCTGTGCGTGCTGTGTGCGATCTGGTCGCAGATAAGAAACCCAAAGATGGAGTGCTTCCCGCATACTTCGTTCCAAGCGGAGAGCCCGCTGAGCCGGAATTCAGAAGTTCGCATGTTTACAGGGTCAAAGAATCCCCCTACGGAAGGATGCGTATGTTCTTCGGCAGCGAACCCATCCCCAACGGATTCCGCAAGGAGATGGAGAAACACTGGGAGGAATACAGCAACAAACCCTGCAAATACATACCGTCCGGGACTTCGAGGGCACTCTATTCCGAGATGGATGCCTCGCAGTATGCCTACTTCCGCTACTGGAAGAACGAGGTCCGCGAGGGCAGGTACCCAGAAACCGATAACGGCTATGTGTGGTTATTCGCCAACGAACAGATCTCCGATTTCCGCAACAGGCAGGAGGTCTATCGCCGTCTGTGCGGAATGTGCCAGGCATACGAATCCACCGAACACGGACTGCTCCACAGACTGTGCTTCGAATATGCCGTTCTGTTCAATCTGCCGGTCAGATTCGCAACTACTGCACATGACGAAAGCGCTGCTGCCGTTCTGATGGAAGCGGTGAGGGGCGGTTCCGCAGAGGTGCTCCCCTACTGTTTCATCACAGCTGCCGATGCTCCCGTCCCCTGGGCGAGAGCCTTCGACGACAGATGCTGCAGGATTGCGTGCGAAGCTCTCAAAGAGATTTCCCGCAGACTGAGGGCTGCGGGTTCCTCGTTGGAAGACATCGGAGGTCTGAAGACCTCTCCCCGCAAGATCAGCATATTCGGAGGTACCGGGATCGGACACTCGTTGGGTCCCTTTGCATGGGCGGACCTCCCTGTCATCGAATCGGACGGACGTTTCGAAGAAGTTCTCAGATTCCTGATCTCCGAGACCTCCGAACGCATCCACAGGAAAAAGGGCGGCCGCAGGAACAGCGGAGGATTCATCCTCGAAGGAATCGACTGCGGAAAGATCGTGGAGGAATGCATCTCCCGCAGGAGGTCCTCTAGTACGGTGAGATCCTACGAAAGATTAGATCTCGATGCGATTGTCAAAGCAGAGAACGATCTTGAGGAAGTCACCCGCATAATGTCCACCGAGGAGGAAACCGAAGAGGAGACCCCTGCCGAGACCGCCCCGGGATCAGCGGAGGGATGGTTCGGATTCTTCTCCTCCCTCACCGAAGAAGAGGGCAACTATCTCCGCTCGGCATTGAAAGGAAGGTCCGAACACGACAGTTCCGTCGAGGACTCGATCAACGGCAAGGCACTCGATGCCATCGGCGATACTGTCATCGATGGCGGGGAGATAGTGGAAGACTACCGTTCAGACCTGGAGGAGGGACTGTGAGCGACAGATTCTCGGAGCAGAGGTCGAAACTCACCGACGAACTGCCCCGCTATGCAGGACAGACCGCTCCCGAATGCAAAGCAGTAGGCATAACCCTCAGATACCCCGTATACACGGATCTGACCGCGGATCAGCTCGAATATTACCTGTATTGGAGGAGCACCCTCGGCACCCCCGATTTCAAGAGAGCCGCCGAAGGTTACACCTGGTTGCTGGTCAGCGAACTCCTCAACACCGAACCGAGTAAGGTAGCAATACTCTGCTCCCAGACCGGAAGGGACGGCTCCCCGCTGTATCAGAACCTGTTGGGTACCGCCGTCGAATGCGCCATGGTCTTCGGTACCGACCTTCCCTCCTTCGTTCCGTGGATGGCCAATGTGAAGGAATGCGATTTCCTCTCGAGGGCGTTCTGCCATCCAGTCTCCGACATCCCTCCCGATGCACTGACCGACTATGTCCCGGACGTCATGCTGAGGATAAAGGACAGGATCGCCTTCGCACGTTTCGCGGGAACGGTATTGCGTGAGTATGATGAAATTCTGATCAAGAAGACCGGGCGCAACCTCAGGCAGACATACCTCAGACCCAAGAAGCAATCCCTGCTTCCGTTCGCCCAATACGCCCATCTCGGGAAGAAGACCCCTGTGGAGAAGATAGTGTGGTCGCCCTTCGATGATTCCGTGAAGGACCTTGCCAATCTCCTCTGCGACGTGTTCTCCGGCAGGCCTGTCCCGAGGACCACCGTGCTTCCTCTGAAGGAGCAGCTCCTGTCCGTTGCCGAACGCGTCAAGGAATCGAAAGAGTACACCGATGGTGCAGATCCGTTCTCCAAACCGGAAGGTATCAGATACCGCAAATTCGGAAGTGCCAGCACCTCATTGGGACCCTCGTGTCTCCGCGACCCGAATGCCGGCACGTCCAAGACCCGCTGCACCATGGGAGATATCCTTACTTTCTCCGACATGCCCCACAAAGGCCCGGTCGGATTCATCACCTCGGACCTTGAGCATCCCTCTTACAACGACCTCTCCCGGGATCAGTTCGCTTACTATCTCTATTGGAGGGACATGTTCAGGGAGGGCAGATGCCTTGACACCGACACCGGGTACGTGAACCTGTATCTCACCGAGCTCATCAACACAGACAAGGGAGAAGCCACCTCCGGAATCATCCGCAGGCTCCTCGATGCCTACGGCGATTGCGAAGGGAGTCTGATAGGCACCACCCTGATGGA
>Ga0256405_10003568_pt1 | contig 31773 bp, 22 predicted proteins | sample RumenRJG_02DNA_FD_189096 | JGI IMG/M metagenome (GOLD analysis project Ga0256405, IMG submission 189096) | Bovine rumen microbial communities from Lethbridge, Alberta, Canada - RJG_02 | ecosystem: Host-associated > Mammals > Digestive system > Stomach > Rumen | place: Canada: Alberta...
AGGAAAATATCCTGGTGGCCATAGTGGAGAGGAAATACCCGTTCCCATACCGAACACGGAAGTCAAGCTCTCTAACGCCGATGATACTGCCTTCGAGGCGGGAAAGTAGGCAGCTGCCAGGTTTTTTTTATTTAAATACGTTTTCAGCTTTTCAAATTTATTGTTTCTGAAAATACATTTTTATTTGCTTAGTGGCAGCTACCTACGGCGCGGCAGCATAGCTGCCACGAGCCCGTTTTAAAGGTAAATCCTAAAAATCTGCTGAGCGCAGATTTTTTTAACGGATTTCCTATTTCAGGCAAGCTGCCAGTTTTTTTTTAACCTGAGGGATCCCCGGACGCAGGCCGCGGGGATTTTTTTATGCCCGGGGACCGGCCGGCCCCGGCATGGAGGGGGCGCGGAGCGCGTGCGAACGCAGGTGAGCACCGACCGTGAGGGCAGCCCCGGAACGCCGGTTGCGGATGAACTGGCCTGGGAAGATAGAGAAAAAAAGAAGGATGCGGTTGTAGGCGGTTTGTGATATAATGAGGATATGCTGAATTCATTTTTTAGTGAAAGGACTGATGAAAAAAATTTGAAGTGGGAAAAGTCTGTTGCCCGTGAGATTCCGATTTACGGCAGAAATGAGATCCGGTCGGATTTTGAAAGAGATTACACGAGGATTTTGCATTGTCAGGCTTACAGAAGGCTTAAGCACAAGACCCAAGTTTTTTATGCACCTCATAATGATCATGTTTGTACGAGAATGGAGCATGTTATGCATGTTGCCAGTGTTGCGGTTACTATCTGTAAGTATTTGGGATTGAATGAGCAACTGGCGAATGCAATTGCTCTAGGGCATGATATCGGGCATGCTCCGTTCGGGCATCATGGTGAAGACTGTTTGAATTCGTTGATGGAGCAGAAGGAAGGAGCCGGCGCGCCTAAGAAATTCTGGCATGAACGTAACAGTCTTTTTTTTGCGGACTATATTGAAACTTTGCCGGATCCTGAAGGAATTGCTCAACCTTTGAATTTGACTTATGCAGTTCGAGATGGGCTTATATGTCATTGTGGGGAAATTGACCAGCAGGGAATAAGACCTCGCGAAGATGCCATTGATTTGTATTCTATTAAGAGGCCTGGCTTGATTCAGCCGTTTACATGGGAAGGCTGTGTTGTTAAGGTTGCTGATAAAATTGCTTATTTAGGACGTGATATTGAGGATGCAAGGCAGTATCACATTTTGGATATGGGTGCATACAGGCATATGCGCGAGATTGTTGCTTCTACTTTGAATTCCAAGGGGAGCAATGCGTTTAGGAGCGGCAAGGCTGTTAATACTACGGTTCTGATTAATGATTTGATTGTGGATTTATGTGAGCAGAGTTCGCCAGAAAAGGGGCTTTGTTTTAGTGATGAATATTTTAAGTTTATTCTTGAATTGAAAAAATTTAATTTTGCACATATTTATAACCACTGGCGGTTGATTGAATTTTCTAAGTATGCGGATAACTGTATTGAAACAATTTACAGGACTTTGATGCGTTTTTATGAATATGCAAGGAATGGGCGTATGGCGCAGGCGCTGAGGTATTATCCTGTTTTGGCGAAGAATTTTGAGGAATGGCTTTTGAAGTATACCCGCTATGTTCCTGTTTTATGGAAGAAAGATGTTGATAAGAAGCGGCTTCTGCATATTAATACCGTGAATATTTTTGATCTTGATGATATTGACTCTTATGAAAAATGTGTTGTTGAATATATTTCTGGGATGACGGATGTTTTTGCGATTAGTATTTATGAGGAAATTATTTCTTTTTAGGTAAAATAACTTACGTGAAATAAAAAGAGCCGCCGGAAAAAAAGGAGGAAACCGGCGGCTCCGAGATAAGTCTATATTTATTAATCGCTTCCATACATAACAACATTATTACAGAAAGTTAGTTACAAAAAAAATAAAAAAAATCAAATCTTTTATATAAGAAATTTATGCCTTGACTGTTTAAAAAGAATAATGTTAGAATAGAAAAGTAAATGACAAAAAATTAAAAAATGTCATTTTGAAAATTTAATAGAGGTTTAATCATGTCTAAGAAATTTGCTTTTTTATTCCCTGGTCAGGGTGCTCAGGAACCTGGAATGCTGAAGGATATTTGTGAAGCATTCCCAGAAGCTCGTGCTGTTGTTGATGAAGTTTCTAAAATCACTGGCGTTGATATGCCAAAACTTATGTGGGAATCAGAAAAGGAAGTTCTTAGCCGTTCAGATAACAGCCAGCTTGCAATCACAACTGCTTCTTTGGCTACTATGAAGGTTTTGGAATCTAAAGGAATCACTCCAAGTGCTTCTATGGGATTCAGTCTTGGTGAATTCCCTGCTTTGTATGCTGCCGGCGTTCTTTCTTTTGAAGATGTAATCAAGGTTGTTCAGAAACGTGGTCAGATTATGCAGAAGGTTTGTGAAGAAATAACTGCTGCAAACGAAGGTCATGCACCTGGAATGACTGCTGTAATCGGTCTTAGCCAGGATCAGGTAAAAGATCTTTGTTCTGGAATTAAAGATGCATACGCTGCTAACTTGAACTCAAGTGTTCAGACTGTAGTAAGTGGTACTTTTGATGCTCTTACAGAACTTGAAGCAAAGGCAAAAGAAGCCGGTGCACGCCGTGCTCTTCGTCTTGCTGTTGCAGGTCCTTTTCATTCTCCATTGATGCAGAAGGCTGCTGATGAATTTGAAAAGGCAATCGCTGATGTTAAATTCAACGATCCAAAAATTGAAATGTTCAGCAATGTAACTGGTGCAAAGGCTACAAGCGGTGAAGAAATTAAAAAGAATGCAGTTCTTCACCTTACAAACCCAGTTCGATGGACAGATGAAGAAGCTGTTCTTGGATCAATTTTGAACGAAGACTGGCAGGTTCTTGAAGTAGGTCCTGGAAAAGTATTGAGCGGACTTTGGGCAAAAACAGAACTTGGCGAAACATACAAGGTGCCTTCTATCAATACTGTTGAAACTGTAAACGAAGTACAGGCTTAATTTCGAGGTTAATATTATTGCAATAAAAAAAATAGCTACCGGTCGATAAACGTCTGTCAAAACCGCCCGCTAGCGGGCTACATGCTGATTTGCCTTGGAACTATATAAGTTGCCGCTCTCGCGGCAGCAAATCAGAATGTTTTTGCAGACATTTCTCTCCCTCCTGCTATTTTTTTAATGTATAAAAAAACTTGAAATTCAACGCCAAAAATATAACAGATACATTCAGTAATTGAATGCAACGGGAGACGAAATTGTTAAAAGGAAAGAAAGCGCTTGTTACAGGTTCTAGTCGTGGAATTGGGCGCAAAATTGTTGAAACATATCTGGCTAATGGGGCTGAGGTTTGGGGACTTTGTTCTAAGCCTAGTGCTGCTAAAGAAGAACTTGAAGCATTTGCTAAGGAAAACGGAACTGTTTTTCATGAAATTTGTGCAAATGTTGGGGATGCAGCTCAGCTTTCTGAAGTTGTAAAGGCTGCTTTGGCTGAAGCTGGTAACTTTGATATTCTTGTAAATAATGCAGGAATTACACGTGATGGTCTTAGCTTCCGTATGAAGATGGAAGACTGGCAGAATGTTTTGAATGTAAACCTTACCGGAACTTTTGTTGTAACACAGATTGTTTCAAACGCTATGCTTAAGGCTCGTGCAGGTTCAATCATCAACATGAGTTCAATTGTTGGTGTTCACGGTCAGGGCGGTCAGGTAAACTACGCTGCTTCTAAGGGTGGTTTGATTGCTTACAGTAAGTCTTTGGCAAAAGAAGTTGGTGCGCGCGGTATTCGCGTAAACTGTATTGCTCCTGGATTTATTGAAACAGACATGACTGCTGTTTTGAATGAAGATCTTAAGAAGAGCATGATTGATTCTGTTCCTCTGAAACGCGGTGGAAAACCGGAAGATATCGCCAACGCAGCATTGTTCCTTGCCAGCGATTTGAGCTCGTATATTACCGGACAGGTGCTTGGCGTTGATGGAGGAATGGGAGCCTAAAATAGCAGAACCGTTAAAAAGCAAGCCGCTAGGGTTGCTTTAGGTTCTACGAAAAAATGGCTGGAACCGAGACCGGTAGAGGCGAGGTTAAAATCGAAGAACCGTTAAAAAAAATTGTACGACAGTGCAATTTTTTAGGATTATCGAGAAAACGGCTCGCTCCGAGACTTGCGAGGAGCGTGGGCAGAAATGCCTAATAGAGCAGTTACATTACTGGTCAGGTTTTGGGTGTTGATTGCTAGAATCGAAGAACCGTTAAAAAAAAGGCTGCGACAGCGGGCTTTTTTAGGTTCATCGAGTAAAGGCAGGGGCCGAGATTTATCGAGGCCGGAATGGGAGCCTAAGCGAGCGTGTCGGTGCGAGTTTACGCAGTAAACTCGTTTGTTCGCGCAATGCGCGAACAGCTTGCTCCGAGACTTGCGAGGTGCCTAAAATAGCAGAACCGTTAAAAAGCAAGCCACTAGGGTTGCTTTAGGTTCTACGAGAAAAGGGCTCGCTCCGAGACTTGCGAGGAGCGCGGGGAGCTAGTTTTTGCTGGTTTCGACCCTTCGAGAACCTCAGGGATCGAAGCCCCAGCCACCGCGGACGGGCTCAGGGACCGAAAAGTCAACCACCGGGTTTCGGTACGACCTGCAGTCTACTCAACCACCGAGCAAAAGGGCTTGTTTTGGCGACTTGCCTACGCCAGATGCGGAAGGGCGCGGAGCGCGTGCCGAGCGTAGCGAGGTACCGACCGTGAGGGTAGCCTGGAGCAGCTGGTTTGCAAATGAAATTTCGTACAAAAAAAATATAAAAGGAAAATAAAATGGAAAAACGAAGAGTTGTAATTACTGGTATGGGTGCTATTACTCCGCTTGGAAATAGCGTGGATGAATTCTGGGCTGGAATTAAGGCTGGAAAGAGTGGTATTGCGCCAATTACTCATTTTGATGCTACAAAAAACAAGGTTCATTATGCTGCTGAGGTAAAGAATTTTACTGCCGGCGATTATATGGATCCAAAAATTGCAAGAAATATGGCTAGGTTCAGTCAGTTTGCTGTTGCTGCTGCTGGTCAGGCTTTGAAGGATGCTGGTCTTGAAGGTAATGCTGAAGTTCTGGACGAAACTGGTTGTATTCTTGGTGTTGGTATCGGTGGTTTTGAAGTAACTGAAGAAGGTGCCCGCGGATACTTTAAGTCTGAATGCACTAAGACTGCTCCTATGACTATCCCTAAGCTTATTCCTAACGAAGCTGGTGGAAACATTGCTATTACTTATGGTTTGCACGGTCCTGTTGAAGCTGTTGCTACTGCCTGCTCTTCTGGTACTGATGCTCTTGGTGTTGCATTTGATATGGTTCGAAGCGGTCGTCTTGATGTTTGTATGACTGGTGGTGCTGAATCTACAATTACCGGTTATGCAATCGTTTCTTTTGAAGTTTTGCACGCTCTTTCTACTGGTTTTGATGATGATCCAACTAAGGCTAGCCGTCCGTTTGACAAAAAGCGCAATGGCTTTGTAATGGGTGAAGGTGCCGGAATTCTTATTTTTGAAGAATACGAACACGCTAAAGCTCGTGGTGCTAAGATTTACGCTGAAGTTGCTGGTTACGGTGCTTCTTGTGACGGTTACCACCTTACTTCGCCAAATCCTGATGGAATTTGTGGTTCAAAATGTATGAGCCGCGCTCTTAAGGATGCTGGTATGGATCCAAGTGAAATTCAGTACTACAACGCTCACGGTACTTCTACTCACATTAATGATCCTAGCGAAACAAATATGATTAAGATTGCTTTCGGCGAAGATAACGCTCGCAAGCTTAAGATTTCTTCTACAAAATCTATGCATGGTCACTGTCTTGGTGCAACTGGTGCTATTGAAGCAATGGTTTGTGTTAAGGCTATTACTGACAGTTTTGTTCCATGCACAAAGAACCTTGAAGAACAGGATGTAGAAGGCGGATGTGACCTTGACTACGTTCCAAACAAGGGTATTGAAATGAACGTTGATGCTGCTATGAGCGCTACATTCGGTTTTGGTGGTCATAACGGTGCAATTATCATTAAGAAAATCAAATAGTTTAAATAATTGACATGTTAATGAGGGGGAGAGATCCCCCTCGCTTCCAAGCAAGTCGTTTTACGCCCCGTCTCTGCCAACAGTGCCGGGGCGTAAATCTTTGTTGCTTGTACGCCCCCCTCCTGAGAGGGCTTCAGTCGCCAGCCCGCAACGCCTGTCTTAAAAAAGATTTTTTTATTCTATGCAGTTGCTGATAGCTTTGAGGCTGCAAGTAGAGTTTTTATCTTGCCCAGAGCGTTCATTTGCAAAGAAGCGAAAGGTTGCAGTGGCTTGGTTCTGATTGCAGACTATTGTAAAGATGAAGCCCGTTTCCTAAACAGTTTTTCCAGTTGCGGCATTTTGCACAGCTTCCTTTTTTTGCCCAAGAGCGGTCGCGCATTGTTTTATAGCGAGTGTTCCATAGGCGCATGAATTCAAAGTTTTCTGAATATATATTTCCCTGAATAAAATCTTTTGCACGTACGGAAAGGCACGCGGAAACGGATCCATCGCACATTACGCTTGCTACATTTATTCCGCCACGGCAGAAAAAGAAAAAATCCCTTACTTTAAGTTCGTATTTTCCAAGATATCCTTCGCAGGAATAGTTAAGGTGTATTGATTTTTTTATTCCGGCATTGAGATTTTTATAAGTTCGGGTTTCTTTTATAAAATCCATAAGTTCGCGGTATTCTATGGGTGTAAGAGCCAGATTGTTTTGTGCGGCGCGTCCTTCCGGGAAGATTGAAAAAATGCGCCATTCTTTTACATTTATGGAAATTAAAAAGTCGCGGAAATTTCTTAAGGTCTTTAAATTATTGCGGTGAACGCATGTAATGACATCATATTTTAATCTGTGAGGATAAAGTTTTTGAAATTCGTTAGCGAGCTTTATTGCTTCTGTTACTTTTTTGAAGGAAGCGGGATTCCGGCGTAAAAAATTGTGCTGTTCTTCAAAGCCGTCCAAACTGAATGCAATGGAAGTCATTCCGGCATTCAGGAGAGATTGAAATCGTTCTTTTGTAAGAAAAAGTCCGTTTGTTACGATTCCCCAGTGGAAGCCGCGTTTTATTATTTCTTTTCCTGCAATTTCTAAATCTTTTCTTAAAAGAGGCTCTCCGCCGGTAATGCAGACAGTAAGCTTCTGGTATGGATTGTTTTTCTTTATGTCATCAAGAACACGAATGAAATCAGAAAGAGGCATGTCTGGAGTTCCGCTTGTAGCAAGGCAGTCGCTTCCGCAGTGAAGACAGTTTAAATTGCAGCGCAGGGTACATTCCCAGAAGAGGTAGCGTAATTCGTGATTTTTGATTTCTTTTGTACGGTAAAAACGGAAAATCGCCTGTTTTAATTTATTCGGCATTAGAATTCTGTTCCATTGAGGCAGAGTCTTGATTTTCAATTGTATTTTGGGCGTTCTGTTGATTTTGTTTCTGCTGCTCAACTTTTGCTTCGTTCAGGAGCATATACATCATGTAGTCGTCGTCGTTTTCTACCATGCCGTAACAGGAAGTAAGCGTTCCGATTCCGCAGATTCCTAATAGGGTACCTAGAATTTTTTTCCAGGTCCAATGAAGCTTTGTGTTCATAATTCTCTCTCTCTTTTTCTAATTAGACTGACTGTAGAGTTTATGGAATTGCATTTAAATTGACTCCCAGTCGCAAAGCAATGATTAAAAAACGTGTGCTAGCACACTACACGCTGTTTATGGCAATGAAACGAGCAAAACTCCGTTTTGCTTAGCTGGTTTTTGCATGCAAAAACTAGTCGTAACGGTAGAACATTTGCTAGTTGAAGTAAGTATTACAACCGTTACTAGGCGGCCATAAACAGAGTGTTTTTTTCCTCATCACTCCGCTCCTTCGCGCCGATTTTACAGGAATTCCAAAAAAATTGACATTAGACCTAATTATAATTTTTGAAAGAAAATTATGTCAATATTTGATTTTGAGATTTATTTTTAAATTTGATTTACCTGATAAGAAGTGCGGTTGTTTTTAACATCATTTTAAGATAATATGAGCTATCATGGTAAGGCTGAATATTGTTACATTGCAAGTATTCTAAGCTTTGCTACAGAATATAGACCGCTCTGATTGGCGGGCTTTCATAGGAGAAATAAATGGCTTTGACTACTGATATCAAATCATTGCTTCCACATCGCGAACCATTTTTGTTTGTTGATGCAATTTTGAGCGCTGATGACAAAGGTTGTGTTTGTGAACACACATTTACTGAAAATGAGTTTTTCTTTAAGGGACATTTTCCTGAATATCCTGTTGTTCCTGGTGTAATTCTTTGTGAAACTATGGCTCAGGCTGGCGGCGCTGCTTTGCGTTACAGCGGAGTTGTTCCAGCAGACGGATTGTTTTTCTTTGCAACCTTGGACAAAGTAAAGTTCCGCAATCAGGTTCGTCCTGGCGACAAAGTGCGCATGGAAATCACATATTTGCGCACAAGCCCAAAAATGATTAAGCAGGCCGGCAAAGCATACGTAGGCGACACACTCTGCGCCGAAGCTGAGTGGATGTGTTTAGTAGGATCTGCGCAATAGCGCAGTCCTACGTGTAGGATAATTTCCTTGTACAAAGCGGAGCGAAGCGACGCATGTGTCTCGTTGGTTCCGCTCAATAGGAGCGGACTAACGGGTATGATAATTACCTAACACAACCAGACACGTAAGCGGCTGATGTGCCTTGTCGGATCAGCACAATAGCTTTGAGTTTGTGGAATCTTCATTAAAATTTGCTCCCGGTCGCTTTGAGCGGCTCGGAACCGGGGCTGTCTAATAATTTAGAACCTGCGTTCATTAAGCTTGTCGAAATGCTCGTTCACTGCACAATTGGTGGTTTCGAGAACCTCAAACACCGTCCATTTTTTTGACAGCTTCTACATGCTGTTTGTTGTAAGGGAACTATATATTGTCGCTTTGCGACAACAACAAACAGAATGTTTCCGTTTCACTCAATACTTTCTCGCGCCAATTTTAATTATTTTTCAGTAACTCAAAACTATTGCCTTAAATATTTATAACTAAATAGCGGGTTGATTCAGCGAATGTGTTGAAATCTGCCCGCTTTTTTATTGTCTGAAATGAAAAAAATGCCGATAATGGAAGAGTAGGATTATCGACTGGTTTATGAAAAACCGTAACGTTTGCAGGATTTTTCAAGTTTCTCATTTTTTTCAGAATGCGTACTTTTTACGCCGGGTAATAGTTTTTGCGCTGGTTGGATTTTTTGCGCTTTCCGGGGCATGGGGTTCTGAAAAGTGGAGCGGTGTAAAAAACAATCATGGGGAAAGTACAAATTTTCGTTCTGATAGTGGTGGTTTTACATTTGATTTGACAGGTGATACGCAGTGGAACGGTAATCTTATTTTAGGTGCAAATAATTACGATATTGTTATTAATTTAAACGGACATTCATTGTATATATACAGGCTTTGTATTGGATGGATAGATTCAGATGTTTCTTATAAGTTGAAATTAATTATAAAAGGGGAAGGGTCCGTAAAAATAGATAACTGGCAATTATCTACTTATGGCAGTCAGACTGCAGCTTCTTCAAATAATCTTACTGTAACTGGGAATGCACTTTACAGTTTCCCTTCTAATGGATCTTCATATTTTGCATCTGGTTATGATACTTCTGGAGGAATTTCTGCTGAAAATAATATTTTTTATTGGACTGGCGGAGGAGCGGACGGCAATTGGACTACAAAAGAAAACTGGCTATACAATAACGAGAGTGCGCATTATCCTGGAGAAAGCGGTTATTCGGACAAAACAGTATATTTTCTAGGTACAGAAGATGCTGATGTCATCCTGAATGAAACTATAACGCTGACGTCAAAATTGTATATCAATTCTGCTGGTGAAAATCCGATAACATTAAATCTCAATGGAAATACTCTTAAGGTTGATACTATTATTTTAAATAGTGATGATACTGCTAGTACTAATTCAAATATGTTTATTTCTGGTTCCGGTTTATTCGAATGTGCAAAACTTGATTATCCGAACACAAAAGAACATACAGTAACAATTAATGAAGACTGTGAATTAAAGATTACGTCTACATTTTATGGAGACGGAATTTCTGATTTTATGTGGTTTACGGGTGATGGAACGCTTTCGATTCCTGGATCCGGAGCAAATTTAAACTGGTGTGATGGAAATAAGAAAACAACTGTAAAATATACGGACATGAAGAATATCAAGGCATCGTGTCCTCCGTCGTATTATGCTGTGTCTTTCTCTGGAGCAGAGAATTTTGGTTCAGGGAACGATATCACTGTTTCTGTAACAAAAGATAAGAACGGTGAAAATCCTGGTTCGAATCCTCTTAATTTTCCATATAAGATTTTTCTTACAGATAATTCAAAAAACAGTATTTTTAAATTTGATTCAAATGCGCTTACAGATACTGTTGATTCTAATATTTCTAAGACTGAATACAGTACAGAATCAAAAATCTTTGCTGTAAATGATCCTTCAGGATTTACGAATCTTGAAAATGAAGATGGTTTTACAATCACTTTTTATGCACCTGACGGAAGCGGACTTGTATTAGGATCGGTAAACTGGAAGAAAAAATATCCTACCTGGACTGGAACTACTGATTCTGACTGGACAAAAACCTCTAACTGGGCGGGAATCAGTGAACTTACGGGGCTTGATTTATCTGATTTAAGTGATTATGAAATCACGCTCATTAACGGACTTACTCATTATCCGGAAATAGAGGATGGGCAGGATGTTTCTGTAAAAAAGCTGGTAATTGAAGGCGGCGCGGAATTCAAGGTTTCTGGCGGAAGTTTTACAGCTCAAGAAAGCATTGTTGTAAAAGGTGAATACGATTTTGGAATTTCAGAAGTTGATGTTTCTGGCGGAAGTTTAACAGCGGCAGAAATAGAAGTTCAGAATAACAGTGAATTTAATTTATCTGGCGGAGAGTTACATATAGATCTGCTTTTTATTAATGGAAAAAATGACAGCAGAAAAACGGAATTTAAGTTTTCTGGTGGAAGTTTTACTGGGAAAAATGGCTCCGGCTCTTATGCAGATTTTAAGGCTGTTCAAAACGCCTGTACAAATTTAACGGTTGATTTGTTTGAAGTAAATAATTTTACGCTTTCTGATGAAGATTCTGGAATTGCTCCTGTGTTTAATTTAAACCGGACAGTTCTTACTGTTAATGGTGCGTATTCTAATACGGGTGGCTCTGTATACACAAAAATGCGCTACTCAGAGAACTGTTCTATTGCTTCTGCAACAGAAGACGGCGGTACCTGGGTTTTTGTTGCTCCAGAGGCAAGTGATAAATGGGTATACGTAAAACCTGTCACAAATCTTAGTTATAATGATGTGATAATATCGCTTTCCTCCATAAAGCAGACTTGTATAGGCGGAGATATAAAAGCAAACTCAATTGAAATAAATACAAGCGGTGGTTCAAATGACTCTCTTGTAGTTTTTTCTGATTGTACGGTTGATTCTCCTGTAAGTTATACTTTATCCCAGGACGGACTTACATTTATAACAACATATACAACATCTTCTTCTGAAAGTCATCATGCAATTGAATTTAAACAGACGGTCAATACAGGTATATATCCTCTTAAAACAAGTGGTGAAGGAAGCGTAAAATTCAGCGGTGCTGTTACAGCTGGAAGTTTGACTGCGGAAACAGGAGTTATAGTTGCGGCCGATGTAACGGTAGGTGGTGCAATTACTTTTTCTGAAGCTGTAACTTCAGAAGGAACTATAACTCTTGCAGCCATTGGGAATATTACGTTTGAGAAAAAACTTGATGTTTCTGGGGATTTGAATTTGATTTCTGGTGCTGCCGGTACGCCGGAAACGGTTACATTTACTTCAACTGTTGATTCAGAGGCAGGGGCTGCCGGCTCTATAACGGTTGGAAGCGAAGAAATTCCAAGTCTGACTGAATTAAATAAAAGCGTGGGCTCAAATAAAGCTCTGGATTCGATTTTATTCTATGGCGCTGTAACAGTAGAAAGCGGCTGTTCTCTTATAAAAACAGGCGGAGTGGCAGGAAAATACGCAGAGTTTAAAGGCGGTTTTAGCGGAACGCCGGACATTTTACTTACCGGAAATGCAAAAATTTTCGGTGATAATACATTCAATTCGTTTAAGGTAGATAATTCTGCAATTTTAAGGGCAACAGAAGTCCTTTTTGAAGACGGAAAGACTCAGCATTTTTATACGGCGGTTGATGGTTCAGTACCTCCCGTTTCTGTTGAAATTTTTAAAGGAAATGGAGAAGGACTTCTCTCACTCTCTTCTATATATAATTCTGACTCAAAATGGTCTGCAATATTTGAAAACACTCCGACTAACAAAAACTTTGCATATACGCGGGTTTCTTATTCAGAGTCTGTTGATTCTGCCGGAAATGCAAACGATCTTCGAATACTGCCAAAGGATGCTTATGTTGACGAAGGAACTTCCGGTACGACATTAAGCTGGTTCGCTCTTGTGTCCTATAAATGGATTGGCGGTGCTTCTGGCTTGTGGAGCACTCTTGCAAACTGGACGGATGTTTCTGGCAATTCTGTTTCTTATCTTCCTGTCTATGATGATGAAATCTGTAAGATTGTGTTTGTTTCTGACTTTGATTTTGAAAATGCATTTACAGATGTTTCGCCGGCTGTAACAGAAATAAAGCTTGATTCCATGAAAATTGCCGGCGGAAAACGTTTTGCGCTGGCAGACGGTAATCTTACGCTTTCGGAAATAGAAATTGATGCGGATGCAACTTTTGCCCTTTACGGAAAATCCGGACAGACCGTAAGTGTAAGCGCAATTACCGCGGATTCTGATTCTGCAATAGAATACTATGATGACGGTAGTTCTGCCGTTGCTGCTACTCCTGTTTTTGCTGTGGGAACGTCTGTCGGCGCAAAGGTATTCGAAAATCTTTCTGTAAAACAGACGGCTTCGGGGTCAAGTTTTGATTTTGATTCGGCGGTTTCTGCAAAAAGCATAGACTGTACTTCTCCTGTAAGTTTTTCAGGGGATGTTCAGACTACAGAAAATCAGAATTACGCCGGCACCGTAACACTTACCGGCGCCGTTTCCTTTAAGGCGGGCGATTCTTCAAATTCCAGTTCAGAAATCAATTTTGCCGGCGGCGTGTCATGCGGTGGAAATGCGCTTTCTGTAGAAACAACTGGGAACGCTGTATTCGGAAACAGTTCGTCCCCTGCTTCGGGTTTTTCAGAAGATTCTGTAGTTCTTTCCCTTGTCGGAAATGCAGAAATTTACGGCGATAATAGTTTTTCTTCCCTAACAATAGATAATTCGTCTTGTGGTACAGAAACCACGGTTAAATTTGAAGGCGGAAAGACACAGTCAATTGGGAATTCTTTTTCTTCTGCTGAGATTCTGTTTGCAGGATCGGAATCTTATCCTCTGACCGTAACGCACTCAGGAGACGAATCAGCTCCACGCTGGATCGCAAAATTCGCGGAAAAACCCAGTGCTGAGAATTTCAGGTTTGTAAAAGTTTCATCTGCGGATTCCGTAAAAAATGACGGTTCCGGAGATCCAAATTTTCTTGATATAATTCCTGCTGCCGGAAAAATCATAAATGAAGGAAATAATCTTAATTGGTTTATAAAAACCGTATCGTATATTTGGACGGGTGCTGGTGCTGATAAATTATGGTCAACTCCAGGTAACTGGGAATATGCAGATATAGAACCGGCTTCCCCTGTGGAGGAATGTCCTAGGTATACAGACGGTGTTTTTTCTGTGAAATTTAATTCTGACTTTGATTTTGCGCAGGCTTTCGATGGGCTTTCGCCTGAGGTAACGGAAATAAAACTTAATAAGGTTGAGGTTGCTGAGGGAAAGCGTTTTGCAGTTTCTGGTGGAAAACTTATTGCCAATGAGCTTATTGTAAAGGACGGCGCTATTTTTGCGCTTTACGGAACTCAGATCCAATATTCAGATGTTTTGGAATTGCCGGATGCTGTTTCTGTTCAGTGGGGGCAGAATTGCAGCATTGAATATTATGATGATGGAACTGCACTTGCTCTGAACAAGGAGTATCTTCCCTTCTATAAGAATACGGCTACTACAGGTGCAGCCAGCTTTGATAATCTCGTGATAAACCAGATCGGAACGAGCTCAGAGTTTAAGCTATCTGGAAAAATAGAAGTTTCTAAAAAAACAAGAATAAAATCTGTTGCCGGAAATTCTGTGTCTCTTTTGAATGAGGGAAATTCTTTTGATGGAACTGTATGCATAGAAGGCGGTTCTGCGCTGGAAATTAATGCTTCTGATGCCTGTGCTCTTAGAATTTCAATGGCTGATACATTAATAAGTTCTGGCGGCTGTGATTCAGTAAAGATTACGTGTGCAAAAAAGATTGTAATAGAGTCTTCTAAAATGTTCTCAAGGGGAAGTCAGATATATAACGGAGACATAGAAACTTCGGCTGTGGATTCAGAAGGAAACCCTGTTTCTGTTTTGTTCTCTACGAGTCAGGATTCAACATTATTGGATTTTGAAGGAAATTTTACTTCCTCAAACGGTCAGGGGATCACTTTTGGAACTTCTGGAACAACGGGTGTGGATCATAAAGTAAAACTGGCAGGAAGTGTTTCTGGAATTTCAGAGTTACAGAGTTTTTATGAATCGGAAATTTGTGGAAATGTCAGTTCTTCCGGTGCTCAGAATTATGAAAAAGCAGTAATTTTTAGTTCGGATGTGCTTGTCAGTGCCTCGGACGTAAATTTTAAGGGCGGCGTATCATGCGCTGGGAATGCGCTTGCAGTAGAAACAGCAGGAAATGCAATATTCGGGAACGCGGAAGACTTAGTTGCTGGATTTACAGACTCTTCTGTGAATGCTGCAACTGTTACTATAAAAGGAAATGCAGAAATCTACGGTGACAACATATTCAGGAAATTGGTTTTGGATAATTCTGCAAGGACTTTAGAAACTTTTGTAAAATTCCAAAGCGGAAAGACGCAGACTGTAAGGGACTTTTTTGATGCTGAAGGTTCGGAAAATGCCTTGCTTAATCTGTACGGTACTTCAGATTCTGAATGGATTCTGGATCTTTCTTGTATTGCCGAAAGCCAGATACAGAATATAACTGCAAAATATCTGGCTGTAAAAAATTCAAAGTCAATATTTGACAGTATCGATGCACAAAACAGTTCTGATCTTGGAAATAATATAAACTGGAATTTCTGTGGATTTGAATATGAGTGGACTGGAGAAGTGTCTTCTGTATGGACAGAAAAATCTAACTGGAATCCTAAATCTTTTCCTGGAAAAAAATCCAGTATGAAAATTTCAGCAGGAACTAACGAGCCGTTAATTGACCGTGACATAGAGACTGTAAAACTTACAGTTTTGCAAAATTCGGTTCTTGATTTGAAATCTTATTCGGTTTTTGCACAGGAAATAAAGAATGAAGGAACGGTCAGAATAAAGGGGACTGCTTCGCAGGTTGTCAGTGGAACAAAAGTTAACGGTACAGGAAGTCTGATTGAATATAACTGCGGTTACGGGGAAACGGCTGTAAATCCGGTCTGGGGCAGCTCATATTGCAATTTGTTAATAAGCGGCGCATCAGATTTTACAGAGGATTTTGCTGTACTTGAAAAACTGACGTTTACTACACAGGAAGCCGTAAAATTGAATGGAAATATTTCTGCGGCTGAACTTTCTGGAGAAAGCATAAGTCTTGAACTTGGGGAATCATGCACAAAGCTAGAAATTTCTGGAGCTGCCACACTTTCTGGTAGTTTGAAGTTTTCTGCTGATGTTTTGGCTCTTTCCGCCTCTTCGTGGACATTTACAGATTTTTCTATTACGGGACCAGTTGTTTCTGTTGCAGGTGCTGTGACAACAGAGAATAATTTTTTATGTGATTCAGCTGTTTCGTTCACGGGCGGATTCGTTCAGCATGGAGATCGCTGCGAATTCAAAAAAGACGTAAAATTTACATCGTATAAAGCGGATTCAGGTACAATCGCTTTCATGGGAACGGATGAACAGAAGGTTGAATCTTTTGCTGGTCCGGAAAAAAATGTAAATATTACAGAAAGTTCAGGCGGTTTCATAAGTACAGCACTTTCTGAAACGTCTTCAGGGGCAAATCTTGTTTTTGCGGACGTTGAATTTGGTTCTGAGAACAATACTGCTTCTCGCATTGATTTTTACATTGATTGTGTTGTGCTTGGCAACTGGACTGCATATAGTGAATTTAAGGCTGCCTGCGGAACCGTCAGATTTACAGGAGACAGCGTTGTCTCAGGAAACAACGTTTTCTACGGTTTTGAGTATTATAAGGACAGCGGAAATCTGGTATTTAAAAACGGAAACGAATTTGATTCATTTGATATAAAGGGTAATAATTCCACGGTTACATTTCCTGCCGGAGAGCAGAATAAACAGGTGATTAATTCCCGACTTAAAATGTATGGTGCAAAGGGGAATTTTCTTGTATTGCAGTCATCTGCTGCCGGGGAACGCTGGTACATTGATTTTAAAGGAAACGGTATGGACCGCACGGCAGCGGATGTATATTACGTAAATGTTTCTTATTCCTATGCGGTGAATCAGATTGCTGCAAGGGAAAGTAAGAACGGACACCATAACGTGAACTGGATATTCCCGGCAATGAGCATTTCGTTGTCCTTGTCAAAACCAGGAACCAACCAGCTATATTTTATGTTTGACAGAAAAATTGACTGGAATAATTCAAAAGTAGCTTCAACATTGATTTTCATGAATGAAGAGGGGGAAATTTCTGATCTTGCTGTTGATGCCGCTGACAGAGTTGCTGAAACATCTGAATATACCTCGGTTATCTGTCGTCTTAGCAGAAATGTTACGCAGGATGATTTAAAGGATCTTTATATAGTTTACCGTCCATCTGGAACGGACGTTATATGTGATACCGCCGGTGTAACGCCTCAGGATTATTATGCGCATACTATAAGTGATTTTGCCGTCGATTTTATAACACCTCTGTATGGATACGATAACCGTCATACTGAATATTCTGGCGAGCAGTTTGCTCAAAATGTTGGAGATGGCAGTTGGAGCATAAGAAACTGGAATTCTGATCAAGGAAAGGACGGAACTCTTTTATACGGTACAGATATTCTTATTTCTGCGATCCAGAATGAGTCTGTTATTTCTTCAAAGGTTGTCATGTTCTTTGATAGCAAACCAGATTCTGGTTCGGTTTCTTCGGAATATAATGCGGTTACAGGTTCTTCTTGTAGAATTTGGATTCCTTCTTACCGGAGTGACCAATCTGCAGTAAATCCAATAGAAAGTTTCTCTGAAAATACAAATAATCCGTCTGGTTTTGTCGTTAATGAAACTGGTAAAAAGAACCTTAATTTTATAATCAAGAAATCATATTTTAATGGCGACAGAATTAAGTCTGGCGAACAGGTGTCATTTCTATTTGCCCTTGAAGATTTTGAAGTTTGTCATGAACCGAAGATTATTTACAGCGGTTCAGGAGCTTCTTTTGATACGTCCAGCAAAACTCCTTTATTCGCAATACGGCTTAAGAATCCCGCAGATTATTCTACAATTGATTTATGGTCATTCCGGTTAAAGGATATGACTTTACAGCGAGGCGGTGTAACGGTTGTGAATAACGTTATAGATGCATCTGCCGGAGAGGAAGCAAGTATAAAGGTCAATATGACAGAAACAGGGAATTTGAATGTTGTTGTTATGACTTTGGACGGAAATGTTGTTCAATATCTTCATCATGGAACAGCGGTCTTTGGAGACCATATATTCAGCTGGAACGGAACTACGAAGAGCGGAAAGCCTGTCGCTAGAGGACTTTATTTTATAAGGGTATTCGGAAGCGGAATTGACGAGACGAGAAAGGTAATGGTTGTTAAGGAATAATAAAATCTTTATAATGTCTGCTATATGAATTCAAAAGAACGGCTTTCACAAAGATTTGAAGATATGGGGCGCTTTTTTGCAGAGTCAATCTGTGCCCTTCCTGGAATTCTTGAAAATATCAGTCGTGAAGGTTGTAAAATCCGTTATCAGTTCCCTGTAACGGTTGATATGGATTATGACTATGAGGTAAAAATTACTTTTGCGAGGGCTGCGTCGGATTCTTTTGCTTTGGTTTGTCATCCGCAGTGGATTCATGAAGAAGGAAATTCTACTGAAATTGGATTCAGGATCCTGCCGTCAACGGATTATACCCGTCTTGCATCTTATATAAATCAACTTGAAGAAGAAAGCACGGCTGATGACATTGATATTCAGCTGAGTGATTCTGTGTGTCAGATAATAAAATGAGATCAACAAAACTAAAAGGAGCGGCATTTCTGGCTTTTCCAGACATGCATGGAATGCTGCTGACAGAACTTTCGGGGCGTCTCAACTTTAATTCAAAACCGACAGCGGTTTACGGGGATTTGCTATATTTTGAAGATTTTCCTGTTGATTCTGTTAAAAATGAAAATGGTCTGCCCTATTGGTCGCGCTGTACAATGCTGGAACCGCAGCGTATTTCGTTTGAATCTATCGGCGAAGCGGCTTCTGCTTTAAAATCTATACAACGCAGCTGGGCTCCTTACCAATACCAGTTTTTCCGCCGTGCAAATTTAATCCAGGAAAAACTTCCGTATGTTAATCTTAAGGTTAGAAAATTCCCTGTAAAAATTCCTTCAACGCCGATCGGGCTTTATACGCTTATCGATGAAAAAACTATGATTGCTAGTGCCGTAACGTCCAGCTCGATTCCTGCAGGTCAGATTATTTTTGAAGAAGATCATGAAAATCCGCCTAGCCGGGCATACCTTAAAATTCAGGAAAGTCTTACAATGGCGAATCTTTTAAACGGAACTCCACTTCCAAAGGCTGGAGACCGCTGTTTTGAAGCCGGAGCCTGCCCTGGCGGCTGGACATGGGTCCTGGTTGGTCTAGGAGCAAATGTATATGCTGTTGACCGTGCAGAGCTTGCTCCGTCTTTGATGGAAAATCCTTTGGTTCGTTTTCAGGCTCATGATGCCTTTACTCTTAAGCCGCGGGACATTGGTGAATGCGACTGGGTTTTCAGTGATGTAATATGCTACCCAGAGCGTCTTTTAAAATGGGTGAATGAATGGCTTTCAAGCGGACTTGTGCGCAATATGATTTGTACAATAAAAATGCAGGGCGAGCCACAGTGGGATGTAATCCGTCAGTTTGCCGAAATTCCAGGAAGCCGCGTGGTTCATCTGAATTATAATAAGCACGAACTTACGTGGATTCACACGGAAATTGCAGCGGCGGATCAGTCTGCCCGTTCTGAATAATTCCGCGTTTTTTTTTCTCTGTACGTAACGTCGCTCCCGACGGGGGGGGCGTTAGTTTTCGTCCTTTAGTTTTTCCAAAAGTTCCGGTAGTTGATATATGCTTTCCAGTCTGAATGTTCTTCCTGGGTGCGGGGCAATGCCTTTAAAGGCGGAGCTTGCATCCGAAGTCAAAGGTTTTCCGTTTTTATTTCCAATTAATACGGCTGTCCCGCCCATAGCCTGATAGCCGTCTGTATATTTCTGCATGTCATCAAGAAAAAGGGTATTGTCTATGGTTGCACCGGCGTATTCCAACGCCCTTTCGAATGCGGAGGCGTATGGTTTTCCAAAAAGATTGCAGTCTCGTATGTCACAGATTGTATCAAACAAGTCTGAGATATTAAGTTTTTTTAGTACGCGTTCTGCATGTTCCCGAGGTGCGTTTGTGCAGATGATTTTTGGTATTTTAATCGATTCTAAAAAAGGGCGTAATCTTTTATCTTCTTCAAGTTCGTCAGCTTCGTTTTCCGGGTGAACGTGCGAGAAAAATCCTTCTATATCGCTGAGACCTTCGCTTCTGAGCCATTCCAGCGTAGTAGAAAAACTGCGGATTTTACCTTTTCGTATTTCGGCTGCTTCTTCCATGCTGACTTTGAAAAAATCTGCTACGCATTCCATCATTCTTCTGGTTATTCCAGCATCCATTGCTGCGCTGGCGGGATATAAAGTGTTGTCCAGGTCAAAGATAAGGTGTTCAATGTGCATGTGCTTATTCTACTTCATAATGCAATTGAGGTGAACCCCGCATATAAAAGCTGTACTTTACAGGATAAAGCGAGAAAAAAATATTTTTAATCCGTGAGAAGGAAGTCTGGTTTTCTGAAGCAGCGGGCGCCGGCATGGAATGGGGCGCGAAGCGCGTGCCGAACGAAGTGAGGTACCGACCGCGAGGGAAGCCCTGGAACGCCGGTTTGCAAAGGAATTCCGCCTGAAAGCTCTTTTGAATAAAATTATTTTGCAAAATTGATTTTTGTTTGCAGTTGCCGTCTAACGTTGACATGTCAATTTTTTGAGCGTAAGATAAAAGAACGTCAAAAAATTTTCATTGGGGTAAATAAAATGGGAAAATTGCTTAAGGATGCTTACGGAAAATATTTTAAGGAGATGTTACAGTATTCAAAAGCACCTGCAAAAATCGACAGTACTAATGTTTATCAGGAAGCAAATAAGGATCTGACAAAATATATGGAAATGCTTATTTCTGATAATATTCTGCCGGGCTCAGGACTTGGAAACGTTGAAAATTTTAAGGAATTTTATGATGCTGTAAAGGCTGGAAAGCGCGGTCTTATTCTCATGGAACATTATACGAACCTTGATCTGCCGGAAATCATTTATTTCTTGAAAATTCATGGGGAAGACTGGTCTAAGGAATTCTCCGAAAAAATCGTTGCTGTCGCCGGAATGAAGCTTAATGAAGCCGGCGCGGACATACGTGTATGGACAGAAGGCTTCACACGTGTTGTTATTTATCCGACACGTTCGCTTGATAAGGTTGGTGCTTCTGGGGCAAGTGAAGAGGAAAAGATTGCCGAAGAAAAGAAGGCCCGTGCTATAAATCTTGCTGCAATGCGCGCTATGGACGACTGTAAGAAACGCGGACAGGTTGTTCTTGTATTCCCTAGCGGAACAAGATACAGACCTGGTCATCCGGAAACGAAGAAGGGTCTCCGTGAAATTGATAGTTATCTCCGCCTTTTTGATATTGTACTTCCTGTTGCAATAAACGGAAACTGTCTGCGCATAAATCCTGATAATCCGGAAGATATGGTTTCTGATATCGTTGAACATGACAAGGTTCTTCTTACTGCCAGTAAAATGCTTGACTGCAAGGCTTACAGAAAGCAGGTCCTGGATAGTCTTCCTGCTGACGAACCGGATCCAAAACAGAAGACTATCGACGGAATCATGGATATACTTGCAAAACTTCATGATGAAGTGGAAAAAACTCGCCTGAACTAGTTTTTTTTTATATCTTATAGGTATGGGGAATCTCAGAAAGCTGAATTGACCTGAGGTTCCCTATATTTTTTTATGCGCAGTAAAATTGGGCGCATTTTTAGAGAGGTTCTGATGGCGAAAAAAAACGGTTCGATTGTATATAAATGTTCCAACTGTTCTTATACTCAGCCACGCTGGCTTGGACGTTGTCCCGAATGCGGTGAATGGAATACCATGGAAGAATGCATAGTGGATACGAATGCCGTAACGCCTGCTGGGAAGGGGTCTGCAGTATGCGAAAAGGTCCGCCCGGTTCCATTGGAATCTGTTTCTGCGCAGGATACATCCCGCTTTCAGACGAAAATAGAGGAATTTGACCGTGTTTTGGGTGGCGGTGCAACAAGACGTTCTGCAATTATGATTGGAGGCGAGCCGGGAATAGGAAAGTCAACGCTTCTTATTCAGTCCGCTTCTGGAATGGCGGCGCAATATCCTGGAAGGATTCTGTACGTCTCCGGCGAGGAGTCGGCGGCACAGATAAAGGACCGTGCTGATCGGCTTGGACTTTCCTGTAAAGGGATAGAAGTTCTGTGTACTATGCGTCTGGAGGATATTCTGGATGCCCTTGATAAAATAAATCCGGTGCTGGTGATCGTAGATTCGATTCAGACGGTTTATTCTGCCGAGGCTGGACTTGTTCCTGGAACTGTAAATCAGCTTAAGTATTGTGCAAATGAACTTGTTTCATGGGTCAAGAACAGGGATTCAGTTCTTATTATGACTGCTCATGTAACAAAAGAAGGGACGATCGCCGGACCAAAGACGCTTGAGCATATGGTGGATACTGTGATTTCGTTTGAGAGAAACAGCGATGACGTGCGTTTTCTGCATGCGCAGAAAAACCGATTTGGTTCTGTTGACGAGCTTGGAATTTTCAATATGACAGAAAAAGGGCTGGTTCCGGTTCTCAATCCGGCAACAATGTTTCTTTCTGAACGTCGCGAAGTGCAGCCGGCAGGCGTTGCGTGCTGTGCGGTTTTTGAAGGAAACCGAGTCTTTATGGTAGAAATTCAGGCTCTTACGGCTCCTGCAAAATCCGCAGTTTCAAGGGTTTTCAGTGACAAGATTGATTCTGCCCGGGTAAGCCGGATAGCGGCAATTCTTGAAAAGCGTGCCGGAATAAAATTTATTGGTCAGGATATATACGTAAATGTTGCAGGTGGAATCCGGCTTAGTGAAAGCGCTGTTGATGCAGCTCTTGCTGTTGCAATTTATTCTGCCCGAACGGACATTCCTGTTGATGTCGGAACCGCTGTGTTTGGCGAGCTCAGCCTTGCCGGTGAGATTCGCCCTGTTGCAAAGATAAAGGCCCGTGCAAAAACTGCCGAAAATCTTGGGTTTACAAAAATCTATGCTGCCGAAAAGTCTGAAGGTGTTATCCTTTCAAAAGATATCGCATCGCTTGTAAAGACAATTTTTTCCTAGCAGTAAACTTTTGTACCTGGGGCAACGCTTTCTGTAATCCAGGTATTACCGCCTATTACGGCTCCTTTGCCGATTACTGTACTGCCGCCAAGAATTGTTGCTCCTGCATAGATCGTAACATCATCTTCGATTGTTGGGTGTCGCTTTTTATTCATAAGCTCTTTCTTTACGCTTAAGGCACCAAGTGTTACACCTTGATAAATTTTTACATTGTTGCCGATTACTGTTGTTTCGCCGATTACGATTCCTGTTCCGTGATCAATGAAGAAGGAGTCACCGATTTTAGCCCCCGGGTTAATGTCGATTCCTGTTCGGCTGTGGATATATTCACTCATGATACGTGGAATTACGGGGGTCCCGTTTTCATGTAGGAAATTTGCAACTCTGTATGTAAGTATGGCCTGTAATCCTGGATAAGAAAGAATTACTTCTTCTTTGCTTTTCGCTGCCGGATCACCTTTGTATATTGCATCAACATCCATCATAAGTTTTTCACGTATCAATGGAATTTGTTCTATCATTGAAAATGTTGTCTGTTCTGCAAGCTTAAAACAGTGTGAATCCATAAGATTTGCCTTGTCATCCGGGGTTTTGCAGACTGCATATACGAGCGCTTTTTGAATTTCTGTCGTAAGAGAAGTTATTATGTCATTCACTTTTCTTCCAGTTACATATCTCATGTTTGATGGCCGTATGTCTTCTGCGATTTTGAAACCTGGAAAAATAAGACTTTGAAGTTCATTCAGAACATTTATAACGTTTTCTCTGTTCGGAAAGTTTTCGGCTTCGTTTCTGTTTATTCCGCCAAAACGGTCATAAGAATCAAGAATTCCATCAATAAGCATGTCAATGTTCATAGAACCTCCAAGATTGCTAAATACTAGCATAAAGCTAGGAAAAAAACTATAAAAATTCTTCACATTTTAGATAAAAATCAATTGACACAAAATTATGTCTTTTATATATTGTATGAACGCATTGTTTTAGATTATAGGGGTGCGGAAACGCCCTTGTAGCTCAGTTGGTAGAGCGCAGCCATGGTAAGGCTGAGGTCTGCGGTTCAAACCCGCACGGGGGCTTTATAACTGAAGCATAAGCTAACAATAACCTAACTCAGGAGTATAGATATGGCAAGTAAGAAAAAGGGTGCAGTAGAAATTGTTGCTTTACAGTGTTCTGAATGCAAACGTAAGAATTATACAACTTACAAGAACCGCAAGAATATCACAGGTAAACTTGAAATGAATAAGTACTGCCCGTTTGATCGCAAACATACATTGCACAAAGAAACAAAGGCAAAATAAGCTTTTGATAAAATTTTATATTTTTCATTTGGCTTAGGTCAAATGATTGAATATATAGGGCAGTAGTTCAGCTGGTAGAGCAGCGGTCTCCAAAACCGCCTGTCGTGGGTTCAAATCCTGCCTGCCCTGTTTTTTAATTTTATATTTGGAGGAAATATGTCAAAAGTTGGTCAGTTCATACGTGAAAGTAAGGCAGAAATGAAAAAGGTTGTATGGCCTACAAAAGATGACGTTGTTTCTTCTGTAAAAGTTGTTATCATCTCTACAGTGCTAGTTGCGGCTGTGCTCGGTCTGCTTGATTTTGGTTTTACAGAAGCATTCCGTGCGATCGCAGGATAATAGAAGGGGTTTATGGCAAAGTCTTGGTATATGCTTCAGGTTTTTGTTGGGCACGAAGCAAAGATTGAAAGAACCGTAAGAACACTTCTGGAAAGAAAAGAGCTTGATTCTGCAGTTGTAACAGATGTAAAAGTTCCGGTAGAAGAAATCATTGAAATTAAAGACGGTAAGAAAAAAACAAAGCATGAGAATTTTATGCCTGGTTATCTTATGGTAGAGTTGGATCTTCCTGAAATTGGATGGAAGGATACATGTACTGCTTTAAGACGTATTCAGGGTGTTACAGGTTTTGTTGGAACGGATCCTAATGTTCGTCCGCGTGCGATTTCTGCTGCAGAAGCAAAAAATCTTCTTCAGAAGATTGGTGTGCTTAAGAGTGAAAAGACTGTTAAAATTAAGCAGTCATATTCAATCGGTGATATTGTTAAGATTACAGATGGTCCGTTTGCTTCGTTCAGTGGTAACATTGAAGAGGTTAATGACGAAAAAGATAAGTTGCGCGTTAATGTACAGATTTTTGGACGTGCAACTCCGGTTGAAGTAAGCGTTCTTCAGGTTGAGCGCGTTTAATTAGTCAAAATTTCAGGTGCTCGCATGCCAGTGCGGGCATTACCTGTTTTTGGGAGAATTACAAGTCCGTTGGACAGAGGTAATTCGTTATACCAATTTTAGGAGAATCACAATGGCAACAAAGAAGGTAACAGCCGTAATTAAATTGCAGTGTCCAGCAGGAGCTGCTACACCGGCTCCTCCGATCGGCCCTGCTTTGGGACCTCACGGTGTTTCTGCACCAAAATTTGTTCAGGAATTTAACGACAGAACAAAGACTATGGAAAAAGGACTTATCATCCCTGTAGTTCTTACTGTTTATTCTGACAAATCTTACACATTCATTCTTAAGACACCTCCAGCAGCTGTACTTATTAAGAAGGCTCTTAAGCTTGATAAGGGTTCAGGAAACCCACTTCGCGACAAGGTTGGAACTCTTTCTCAGAAAGACCTTGAAGAAATCGCTAAAACAAAGCTTCCTGACGTTAATGCTAACGATATTGAAGCTGCAAAGAAAATCATCGCAGGTACTGCACGCAGTATGGGCGTAGAGGTGGAGCAGTAGTATGAAACACGGAAAACAGTATCGCGCATCTGCCGCAAAATACGACTTGTCAAAGAAGTATAATGTATCAACTGCTTGTAAGATGATACAGGATATGAAGTTTGCTAAATTTGACGAAACAGTAGAAGCTCATCTTTGCTTGAAGATGGATAAATCAACTTCTGTTCGTGACACTTTAGTATTCCCAAATCAGTTCAAGGGTGAAAAGAAAGTTTTGGTTTTCTGTAAAGATGACCGTGTAAAGGAAGCTCTTGATGCTGGTGCAACTTATGCAGGTTCTGATGAATACATCAACAAAGTAAAGGGTGGCTGGCTTGATTTTGATATCGCAGTAGCTACTCCAGATATGATGAAAGATGTAGGTCGTCTTGGTATGGTATTGGGACGCAAAGGTCTTATGCCTAACCCAAAAACAGGTACAGTAACAAACGATATCGTTGCTGCTATCGCTGAACTTAAGAAGGGTCGTACAGAATATCGCGCTGACAAGACTGGTGTAATCCACATTGCAGTTGGTAAGGTATCTATGGATCCGGCTAAAGTTGCAGAAAATATCAATGTACTGCTCTCTGAAGTTGGAAAGAAAGCTCCTAACGGTGTAGTTTCAAACTTTATTTTGTCAGTATCCCTCAGTTCTACTATGGGCCCAGGCGTTTGGGTTGACATGAAGGAAGGTGAGTAATTATGGCAATGATGGCAAAGAAAGTTCAGTCTGTAAAAACAGAAGCTATTGAAGAAACAAAGAAGGCATTTGCTGACTACAGTAACTTCATTTTCGCTGACTACCGCGGAATGACTGTAGAACAGATTTCTAACCTTCGTTCAAAGCTCCGCGAGCAGAACGCTGTTCTTAAAGTTGTAAAAAACAACTTTGCTCGCATCGCGTTTGAATCTATGGATATCAACAACGTTGCTGAATACCTTAAGGGGCCAACAGTTGTTGCAATGGCTAAAGAAGATGCTAACGTTGTTGCAAAAACACTTTTTGACTTCGCTAAAGATGCACCTGTTGTAGTAAAAGGTGCCTGCGTAGAAAAAGAAGTGTTCGATGCAGCAAAAATCGAAGCATTCTCAAAGGTTCCTGGAAAGAAGGAACTTATCGCTATGCTTATGTCTGCAATCAACGGTCCAGCTCGTCAGCTTGCCGCTACAATCAAGGCATACGCAGAAAAGAAAGAAGCAGAAGGTGCAAACTAACAGTTTGTTTACCGTCCGTTTCTTAGTGATTTTTAATCACGCACGCGTTCAGGCTTCATAGCTGTCGACTGTTCGCGTTTGATTTGCAGAACCTTTCGTATGATTGGCAACTGCACAACCCTCGGGTTGAATATATTTTTAATTACATATTTGTGAGGAAGACAATATGGCAGCATTAACAACAGATCAGATCCTTGATGCAATTTCTAGCATGACAGTTCTTGAATGTTCAGAACTTGTAAAAGCAATGGAAGAAAAATTCGGTGTAACAGCAGCAGTTGCAGTAGCAGCAGCTCCAGCAGCAGGCGGAGCAGCAGCAGCTGAAGAACAGACAGAATTCACAGTTACATTGGATTCATTCGATGCAGCTAAAAAGATCCCAGTTATCAAGGCTGTTCGCGAAATCACAGGTCTCGGACTTGGTGAAGCAAAGGCTCTTGTTGAAGGCGCTCCAAAACCTCTTAAGGAAGGCGTAAGCAAGGCTGACGCTGATGAAATGATTAAGAAGATTGAAGAAGCTGGTGGTAAGGCTTCTAAGAAATAATTTGCTTTTAGCAGGTTATTAAAAAACTGCCGGAAGTTCGCTTCCGGCAGTTTTGTGCGTTTAAATGATTTACTGTTCTTTTAAAAATTAGTATATTTTGGATTAATTTTCTGCTTCCCGGCAGATACATCAGCCGTTTCTGTGCTGTGAGGAGTTTCCTCATGTAGCAGATGTGCGCTGAATTTATATTCCAGGGGGAACTGATGTTCGCAAAAACACGAACTATCAACCGTCAGTACATAGGTAAAGACATCCAGAATTTTATGGATGTTCCTAATCTTATTGCTATCCAGACTTCATCTTATGAAGATTTCCTTCAGGCAGAACGCCTTAAGAGGGGAGAACCGTTGCTTAACCAGGGACTTCAGGAAGCGTTTACATCAACATTTCCTATTGAAAGTCCAAATGGTGACATGTCTCTTGAGTTCGAATACTATGAACTTGATTATGCAAACATTAAATTTTCTGAACTTGAATGTAAACAGAAGGGTGTAACTTATTCTGTTCCTTTGAAGGCTCGTATTGACCTTACATTCTTGAATGACGGACACATTATTCAGAAAGATATTTACATGGGTGATATTCCGCTCATGACAGACCGTGGTACATTCATTATTAACGGTGCAGAACGCGTAGTTGTATCACAAATTCACCGTTCGCCTGGTGTAATTTTCCAGCATGAAAAAGGTGTGTGGTCAAGCCGTATTATTCCATATCGTGGATCATGGCTTGAATTTGAAATTGATCAGAAAAAAGAACTTATTTTTGCAAAAATTGATCGTAAGAAGAAGATTCTTGGTACAATTTTCCTTAGGGCTCTTGGCTATAACACTCGTGAAGATATTATTCGTTGCTTCTATAAGACAGAAAATGTAAAAGTTGTTGATTCTACAGAAGCAAGAGAAGAGCTTGTTGATAAGGTTCTCGCATCTGCTGTCATCATCAAAGATGATAACGGAGAAGAAAAGCGCCTGTTCAATGCAGGTACACGTCTTCATCCGCATGATATCGATGATCTCGTTGCAAACGGAATTGGCGAAATCTGTGTAATTAAGTTCAATACAAAATCTAATCCGAATGACAAGGATGAAAAGAATGAGTCGCTTGATTCTCAGATTATCATCAACTGTTTTGAACGCGAGGAAGTTCGTTTTGTAAAAGAAGGTTCTATTGATAATGAACCGTCTAAAGAAGATGCATTGGCTGCCGTATACGAAATCCTTATGCCAGGTGAACCGATTACTGTTGAAAATGCAGAAAAAGATTTGAATTCTATGTTCTTCTCTGAACGCCGTTATGACCTTGGTCGTGTTGGTCGTTACAAGTTGAACAAGAAATTTGATTATAAAGACGATGTAAAAGTTTTCACTCTTGTAAAAGAAGATATCATTAATACAATGAAGACTTTGATCAATGTGTACAGTGGCGAGGATGTAATCGATGATATCGATCATCTTGGAAACCGCCGTATACGTTGTGTAGGAGAACTTTTAACAAATCAGCTTAAGACTGCATTCAGCAGAATGGAACGCATTGTTAAGGAACGTATGGGACTTAAAGAAACAGATACTATGAAACCGCAGGATCTTGTTTCAATTAAGCCTATCGTTGCTGCAATCCGCGAATTCTTTGGATCATCTCAGCTTTCTCAGTTCATGGATCAGATTAACCCTCTGTCTGAACTTACTCATAAACGTCGTCTTTCTGCTTTAGGTTCTGGTGGTCTTTCTCGTGACCGTGCCGGATTCGAAGTTCGAGACGTACACTATTCTCACTACGGACGCATGTGTCCTATCGAAACGCCTGAAGGACCGAACATTGGTTTGATTGTTTCTCTTCCAATGTTTACAAAAATCAACGATTACGGATTCCTTGAAACTCCATACCGCAAGGTTGTAGATGGAAAGGCTACTTCTGAAGTTGAATATCTTTCTGCTATGGACGAAGATAAGTACTACATCGGTCAGCTTGTTCCTGGCATGAAGGAAGATGGTTCGTTCCCTACAGATATGATTTCTGTTCGTCATCGTGGTGATTATACTCAGAGATCTCCAAAAGATATTCAGTATATCGATGTGTCTCCACGTCAGGTAATTTCTGTATCTGCTTCTTTGATTCCATTCCTTGAACACGACGATGCTAACCGTGCGCTCATGGGTTGTAACATGCAGCGTCAGGGTGTACCTCTTCTGTTCCCTGAACCACCTTATGTTGGTACAGGTATGGAGCGCAAAACTGCATACGATTCTGGGGTGCTTGTAAAAGCTAAATACGAAGGTGATGTAGTATACGTTTCAAGTGAACTTATTAAGGTTAAGCCTACAGATAAAGCTGCTGGCGAAATCAATGAATACAGACTTGTTAAGTATCAGCGCACAAACAATGATACATGGAATCATCAGCGTCCGGTTGTTGAAGTTGGTGAACACGTAAAGCAGGGACAGGTTCTTGCTGACGGTCCGGCTACATTCAACGGAGAACTTGCTCTTGGTCGCAACCTTCTTGTTGGTTTTGTACCTTGGAACGGATATAACTACGAGGATGCTGTGCTTATTTCTCAGCGCGTTGTTCGTGAAGATATGTATACAACTATTCATATCAAGGAATTTGAAACAGAAATCCGCGAAACAAAGCTTGGTCCTGAAAAGATTACACGCGATATTCCTAATACAGCAGAAAAGGCTCTTGATAACCTTGACGCAGAAGGTATTGTACGTATCGGTGCAAAAGTCCGCTCTGGAGATATCCTTGTTGGTAAGGTTACTCCTAAGTCTGAAACAGAAACAACTCCTGAATTTAAGCTTTTGAACTCTATCTTTGGTGAAAAGGCTAAAGAAGTTCGCGATTCTTCACTCCATGTTCCTCATGGAATTGAAGGTGTTGTAATTGACGTTCAGCGTATGAAGCGCCTTGAAGGTGATGAACTTTCTCCAGGTGTTGATGAAGTTGTAAAAGTTATTATTGCTAACAAGCGTAAGCTCCGTGAAGGTGATAAGATGGCCGGACGTCACGGAAACAAAGGTGTCGTAGCTCGTATTCTTCCACCGGAAGACATGCCTTACCTTGAAGACGGTACTCCACTTGATGTTTGTTTGAACCCTCTTGGTGTACCTTCGCGAATGAATATCGGTCAGATCATGGAATCTGAGCTTGGTGTAGCAGGCCGCTACCTGAACCAGTTCTTTGAAGCACCTGTATTCCAGTCTCCAAGCCAGGAACAGATTGCTGCAAAACTTGCAGAAGCAGGGCTTACTTCGGATGCAAAGCAGGTTGTTCGTTCAGGACAGACTGGTGAACCATTTATAAACCCAATCTTTGTTGGTGTAATTTACTTTATGAAGTTGCACCACTTGGTTGATGATAAGATGCACGCTCGTTCTACAGGTCCATACTCACTTGTAACTCAGCAGCCACTTGGTGGTAAGGCTCAGTTCGGTGGTCAGCGTCTTGGAGAAATGGAAGTTTGGGCTCTTGAAGCTTATGGTGCTGCAAACTGTCTTCAGGAAATGATGACAATCAAGTCTGATGATATGACTGGTCGTTCTAAGATTTACGAATCTATCGTAAAGGGTGACCCTTCATCTCCAGCGGGTGTTCCAGAAGCATTCAATGTAATGGTACAGGAACTTCGTGGTTTGGCTCTTGATTTCACAATTTATGATGATAAGGGTAAGCAGATTGCCCTTACAGAACGTGATCAGGAATTGATTGACAAAGCTGCATCTGGTTTCGATAAGGAGAATGCAAATGCGTGATATTCAGGATTTCGCAAGCCTTAAAATTAAATTGGCTTCACCGGACACAGTCCGCGCTTGGTCTTATGGCGAAGTAAAGAAGCCGGAAACTATAAATTATCGTACTCTTCGTCCGGAGAAAGACGGTCTTTTCTGTGAACGCATTTTCGGTACTACAAAGGAATGGGAATGCTATTGTGGAAAATTCAAGTCTATCCGTTACAAGGGTGTAATCTGTGACCGCTGTGGTGTAGAGGTTACTCACTTTAAGGTTCGTCGTGAACGAACTGGTCACATTGAGCTTGCTGCTCCAGTAAGCCATATCTGGTATTACCGTTCGGTTCCAAGCCGCATGGGTCTTTTGCTTGATATGCAGGTTGCACAGCTCCGTTCTGTATTGTATTACGAAAAATACATCGTAATTGATGCAGGTGATACAGATCTTAAGAAAATGCAGCTTCTTACAGAAGATGAATATCTTGAAGCTCGTGAACGCTACGGTGAAACATTTACAGCAGACATGGGTGCTGAAGCAATTAAGACTCTTCTTGATTCTACAGACCTTGATGCTCTTGCTGCGGAACTCCGTGCAAAAATGATTGAAAAGGGTGCAAAGAGTGATAAGCGTCTTCTTAAGAGAATTGAAATTGTAGAAAATTTCCGCAGTTCTGGAAATAAAGCTTCATGGA
>Ga0256405_10003569_pt1 | contig 31771 bp, 24 predicted proteins | sample RumenRJG_02DNA_FD_189096 | JGI IMG/M metagenome (GOLD analysis project Ga0256405, IMG submission 189096) | Bovine rumen microbial communities from Lethbridge, Alberta, Canada - RJG_02 | ecosystem: Host-associated > Mammals > Digestive system > Stomach > Rumen | place: Canada: Alberta...
TTTGATTTAGCTCCGTCCAAACACTAACATTACTTAAAACATTATTGTTTATCCGAAATTATCTTTTTCCTTGAATATCAAGGGTTCGTTAATTCGTTCTTGTCTGCTGTTCAATTTTCAAGGTGCCCCGTATTTGCTCCAACGCTCCGCGTTCTCGCAAATACTCACATTCGCTTTCGCTCATGTGCCGCTGTCTCCGAAAAACCTCTTCTTCTCGACAGCTTTAATATTCTACCACAATCTCTTCGCTTTGTCAATACCTTTTTTCAATTTTTTTCAAAAAAATTTTTTGACCGGCTTTCCGGCTTGTCCCCGGAAGTGGTGGAATGGCACTATTATATCACGTCTTTTTCCGTTTGTCAAGGGAATTTTTTCGATTTTTTAAAAATTTTTCTTTTTTGCTATTTTTCACCAATTGACAAAACCATTTCAATATAGTATAATATAAAAGGTGTACAATAAAAACCCCTCGAAAGGACTGATAACATGACTAATTCATCTGTTCCGCAGAAAACAACTTCGACAGCATCAATGCTGATCCCTGTTTTTGCTGCTGTTGCGCTCATAATCACTGCGGCCGTATATATCGTTTTTAAACTAACCCAGCAGACTGCCTACAACAAATGGGCAGAGTACGACGACTGCGGCTGGTCCTGATATGAACCGCAAATTCAAAACTGTGCTGACAGCGATGATAGTTGTCGTTCTGACGGCTATCTATGTTGTCGGCCTTTTTCTTTTCTGGGACGTGTTCAATGTCGAGAACACTCTGGACGAGCTGATAAACAAGGATCTTTACGGCGTTGAATACTCCCCGGCATCATCAACGAAAGTCGATCTCACTATGACCGGCAAAGTTGTTACCGAGGAGGAAGAGCTTCTTCTCACCGACTTTTTTAAATACTACTACGCCGGTCTTGGGGCTCTTAAACCGGAAAAGATCTCCCGGTTTTACGAAAAACAGGTTGTGTGCGAACTTTTCGACGAATGCTCCCTCGAATATGAGGTCTGGCTTGCAAAGCAATGCCCGGTCAACCTCGGTTTCGCGGAATGCACAGTCTCGCTTTACGTCCGCCGCCGGCATGAAGTCCAGCGCTCGGAAAAAGTCGAAATAGAGCTGCTTCTTTCCTCGGAGTCAGGCTACGTCACCACCGGACGGCATGCGATCGTCCGCGGCGAAACCCACACATTCGTGCTCAACCGTGAAAACAAGGATCTGCTCATAGAGGAGCATACTACCGACAGACCCTCCCGTGTATATTTTGAAGCCGGGCTGGACAAGGTGCTTGAAGCGAACCGCCTCACACAGAGCGATCTTGCGTACACATTCTTCCCGAAATACACCGCGCCGGCTCTTGAGATGCTCAAAACCGGCATTTCCGCGATCTCATTCCCCGTCCCGGACACCGCACTTTACCCTGAGCCGGAATTCGACTATGCCCGCGACATTGCCGCAAACGCAGCTATAAACGGCTTTTCCGGGAACGGCGCATTTGCCGAATATGACGAGAATGACGCAAATTTCGTTTCCCGGTGCATTTTCGAGGGCTATATTCCCATGGACGCGCAGGGCGACAGGTATGACCAGTGGAAATGGTACGACGAAGAGGTCAATACCGAGCGCAAAAAGACAGGCTGCTCGAAAAGCTGGTTTGATCGGGAAGCGTTTTACAAGTACGTTCTCACAAACAGCGGATTCGGACTTGCAGGCTGTGAAACATCGGCAGGCGGCGGAGATATCGGCGATGTGGTGCAGTTCGTTATCGGCGGCAAGGCAGTCGCCGAGTATATGATAACCGGCGTTATGGCTGACGGCGACGGGAACGTGCGGGACTACCTCATCTCCAATGACAGGTATTCCTCAGTATCGCTGCTGTCCGTGGGCTGTGCGGAATTCAGAGTCCTGCACATCTCCGGCTACAATACCGCCAACATTTAAGGAATTTTACAAAATGGCAATTTTTAACGCAAAAGATATAACACTATATTTCGGCGCGGAAATGCTTTTCGGCGGCGTAACATTCGAGGTAGAGAAAGGCGACAGGATCGGTCTTGTCGGCGTGAACGGCTGCGGCAAGACGACGCTTTTCAAGGCGATCCGCGGTGAAGTTGAATATGACGGCGGCGAGTTCGTTAAATCGAAGGACGCCGTACTCGGCTATATGGAGCAGCACGTTATCCGCGACAGCTCGGTCAGCGTGTATGATGAAGTGCTGTCTGTATTCGCGCCGCTGATGAAGCTTGAAAGCGAGCTTGACGAGCTTAATGCGGAGATAGGCGGCGGAAGCCCTACTCCGGAACAGCTGGAAAAGCAGATGATGCTCCGTGAGCGGTTCGAATCGGAGGGCGGACTTACCTACCGCACCCGCGCTATGAGCAGCCTGCTCGGTCTCGGTTTTTCGCTTGAGGAGCAGGAAAAGCCCGTCTCGGTTCTGAGCGGAGGCGAAAAGGCGAAGGTACAGCTTGCAAAGCTGCTTCTTTCGGGTGCAAATCTTCTGCTTCTCGACGAGCCCACCAACCACCTCGATATCGCGGCATCTACATGGCTTGAAAAGTTCCTGCTGGACTACCGGGGCGCCTACATCATCATCTCCCATGACCGTTACTTCCTCGACACTGTAACTACCCGCACATTCGAGCTTGAGAACAAACGGCTCACCGCATACAAGGGCGGGTACAGCGCATACCGGAAGAAAAAGGAGGAAGATCTTGAGATAGCGTGGCGGCATTACGAGAACCAGCTTGAAGAGATCAACCGTATCAAAGGCATTATCGAGCAGCAGAAACGCTTCAACCAGGAGCGCAACTATATTACGATAGCAAGCAAGGAAAAGCAGATCGAGCGTCTCGAAGCGGATCTCGTAAAGCCGCAGGTACTTCCGAAGAAGCTGCGGTTCTCGTTCCACTGCACCGATCCGGTGACGGACGAGATAATGGCGGCGAAGAATGTGTCCATGAGCTTTGACGGCGAGAAGCTGTTCGGCGGTGTGGACATAGAGGTGCGCAAGGGCGAGCGGGTATTCCTGCTCGGCGCTAACGGCAGCGGCAAGACTACGCTTTTCCGGATACTGATGAAGGAGCTTGCGCCGGAAACGGGGAATGTCACCTACGGTCCGGCTGTGCGCGCAGGTTATTACGATCAGCTTATGACCGGGCTTACGGACAGCAAGACGGTTATGGACGAGATATGGGACGCGTACCCGAAAATGTCGCAGACACAGGTGAGGACTGCGCTCGGCAGCTTTCTTTTCAGCGGCGAGGACGTGTTCAAGAAGGTAGGCGTTCTGAGCGGCGGCGAAAAGGCGCGTGTGGCATTGCTGAAACTGATGCTGAGCGGCTGCAACTTCCTGCTGCTTGACGAGCCTACGAACCATCTCGACATAAACTCCCGCGAGGCACTGGAAGATGCGCTTGCGAACTACGGCGGAACGGTATTTATAATCTCCCATGACCGCTATCTTATAAACAAGATCTCGACCCGGCTGTACAAGCTTTCGCCGGGCGGTGCGCAGAGCATCAACGGCGGGTACGACGATTATCTTGCGGCATCTGAGGGCGCGGCAGTTCTCACGGCTGCGAAAGCGGAGAAACCTGCCGCCGACAGCTCCAACAAGCTTGATTACAAGCGCCGCAAGGAACTCCAGAGCGATATCCGCAAGCTTACGACCCGCGTATCCCGTGCGGAAGCGCGGATAGCGGAGCTCGAAGCGCAGATCGCCGAAGTCACAGCGCAAATGCAGTCTCCCGAACTTTCCGCAGATTACGAAAAGATCACCGCACTCGGCTTGCATCTCGGCGAACTCCAGTCCGAGCTCGATGCACAGACAGATGAATGGGCAGAAGCTTCCGAGAGATTGGAAGAGATAGGCATGGAGTCATAATAAAAACATATGAAAGGATTTTGTTTTATGTCTAAGATAAATATCGACCCTTCTAAATATGTTGTCCTTGACGTTGAAACTAATGGCTTATCATCAATTAGAGATGATCTTTTATCTATTTCCATTTATAAACCTGATACCGAGAATATGTATAATAGATTTTTACCATTAGAATTAAATGATGAGGTTGTAACCACTCATATAAACGGTATAAAAACCAATGATCTTATCAATCTTTTACCGTTATCACAAGATGAAGTTGATGATATAATTAAAACTTTTGAATTAAAACACCGAATTATTCTGACGTATGGAGGAATAGACGAAAAATTCTTAACTAAATATTTTCAGCGTCATAATTTACAGGGTATAGATTATTTTGCATTTTATAATTTTAAACATGATATAATTTCATCAAGGTTTTCAGAAGGCAATATAACCAAAGACAATTTATGCAAGCTATATGGAATTGAAAACATTCAAAAAATACATTCGGGAAGCAATGATTGTATTCTTGAATGGAAATTGTTTGAAAAAATGAACGGTAATAAATTGTTAATTACCGGAAATAATGTTTTTGAATTTAATAATGATTACATTATTCCGGTAAGTTATCTTTACACTCACAAAAATTTTAAATACCATTTACCAAATCTACCTAAAATATCATATGAAATAGAAAAAGTTTTTTCATTAGCGATATCATCTAAAGATATTATAAAATTCCCTACTAATTTTAATGGTATGATTGACGAACATCTAATTAATTCCATGCTAAATGTTGAAAAAATAGATTCTAAATCTTTTTTACTTGAAAATAAAAAGAAATTAAAATATATAGGAAAACTTCCATCAACTATAAATATTGTTCCAATGTTTTTTAATCCTGACGGTACTATGACCGCCACTCATGAACAGGATAGAAAACTTGAACAAGATATTAACAGCGTTATAAAATCTTTAAAAGAATTGATATCTCCTTTAATTGACTTTATAAAGAATAATATCTTTCAAGGTAAAAATATCAAATCACAGGAATTAATGATTTATCCTGACAAAAAAATCCTTGCTCTTTGTGATCTGTCCAATGAAAATGCGGTTTTAGAGATAAAGACTACACTATATTTAGATAAATATGCTGAACAATTGTATTATGAAGCCAACGGAAGAAGTTGTTTTATTTTACTTACCAATTGGCGTGAATATCCTGAAAAAATTACATATACAATCAATAAGGTGAAGTTTATTTTTATCAATCCAGTTGATCAACAAATTGTTAGATTAAATAAAGCAAAAGAGAAAATAGAAACAGAAACTATAGAACTAAAATCATATATTGATTCACATAATCCGGTTGTGTTAAAATGTAAAAAATGTGGTCTTGAATGGAAAACCAGTTATAATATCGCAAAACAACAAAGACCCTGTCCTAATTGTACCTCCAAGATTGTAGCATCTAAAAAAACTTCAAAAAAACATATTCTAACGGAAGAAGAGAAGCTATTACAGGAAAAAAATAAACTTGTCCAAAACTTCTTAAAATGCCAAGCCAAATTAGAAGAGCGATCAAATCATAAATTAACATTACTATCATATAAAGATTCAAAAAGTCCAGCAAAAGCTAAGTGTTTATCATGTGGTTACGAATGGCAAAACAGATGGGATCACCTTTTAGACAGACATTTTTGCCCTAATTGCAAACAAGGTAAATAAAAAAATAACTCATTATAAAATGCCAAACCCCGGTCAAGCGGTAGAATGCATCTGCCGTTTGATCGGGGTTTGACATTTGGAGAGAAAATTTTATGAAGAACTCAATGGAGGGGATCAATCATTTGTTTTTTTGCTTTCTGTTTATTTATACGCAGTTATTTCTGATGTGGCAGTATTTTTATAAAATTTTCTGAATAATTAAAAAGGTGCAGAGATAAAATACTCTGCACCTGATGTATCTGTTCATTTTCAACCGTTCTGTAAATAAGCGCGAAGCGATTAAAAGTCTTTGGAAGGGGGTTTGGGGGAGAACCTTTCTTCAGAAAGGTTTCCCCCAAGTCTCGAGCGTAAGCGACCCTCTCGAGCGCGAGCGGCTCTCTTTTATACTGCCTGGGCGGTATAAAGTCTGTAATAATCCCCGCGCTTGGCGATAAGCTCATCATGGGTTCCGGCTTCGGTAATGCCCTTGTCCGAAACATACATTATCTTGTCGCAGTTGCGGACTGTCGAAAGCCGGTGCGCTATGATAAACGATGTGCGCCCTTTCATCAGATGATTCAGACCGTTCTGCAGGTTGCGCTCGGTCTTTGCATCAATGGACGATGTCGCCTCATCGAGCACAAGTATCTTCGGATTTGAAAGTATCGTTCTCGCAAGTGCAATAAGCTGTTTCTGACCCTGTGAAAGTCCGGCTCCGCGCTCGCTCACCTTCGTCTCATACCCGTGTTTCAGCGTGTTGATGTACTCGTCTATTCCGACGATCCTGCATGCCTCATAAGCTTCGTGATCCGTAGCATCGAGCCGTCCGTATTTCAGATTCTCCATGATAGTGCCGCTGAATATGAAGCTGTCCTGGAGCATTATCCCCATCTGGCTGCGCAGCGAGTGAAGCGTTACATCTGCTATGTTCGTATCATCTATGAGCACCGCGCCGGAATCGAGATCGTAAAACCGTGAGATAAGACTTACTATCGTGGTCTTGCCGGCACCGGTAGGACCAACAAGGGCAATGCTCTGCCCTGCCTTGACATCAAAGCTGAGATGTTCGAGCACAGTCGTTCCGTCGTCATAAGAGAAAGTCACGTCCTTGAAATGCACATCTCCCTTTATCTCCGGCATTTCCTTTGCACCGATCCTGTCCTTTACCGTAACCGGCTCGTCAAGCATCTCAAATATTCTTTCAAGATACGCTACCGCATTGATGAACGTGTTCATCAGATTCGACAGGTTCATGAGCGGCTGCCAGAAACGCGCGGAATAATCACCCATAGCAAGTATGGTTCCGAGCGACAGCCCCGGTATGAAAAGCAGTCCCACAAGATATATCGCCGCGCGGGTTGATATCGAAACGATATCCGTTGACGGCCACACAAGGTTAGAGTAGCTTACCGCGCTAATCCATGCTTTCCGGTAGCTCTTCGCCAGCTTGTCGTTGATCTCGGCATTCACTTCCTCGCGGGTGAATACCTGCGATATCTGAACGCCCACAATGCTCTCGTGCAGGTATGCCGAAAGATTCGAGCTTTTGTTCGACGCGTTCTGCCATGCCTTACGCTGGTGGTTCTTGATGAACATGATTATCGCGCCGTAAACCGGAAGTCCGCACAGCACAACGAGCGCAAGCTGCCAGTTCACAAAGAACATGAACACCATTATAAAGAGCAGGTTCATCATTTCAAGCACAAAGTTGATTATACCGTTGGTCATAAGGTCTGAAACGCTGTTGACGTAGTTTATGACGCGGACAAGGATCTTGCCGTGGGGACGGCTGTCGTAATACTCGAAAGGAAGCTCCTGCATGTGCCGGAAAAGATCCTTTCTTATATCGTAGATTATGTCCTGTCCCACCTGCGTCATCATCTTTGAACGCTTCTGCGCCATGAATACGCTCAGAACGATGCAGGCAAGCAGTGCTCCAGCACATGCAGCAAGCATCGGGATAGTCTCCGGACCTTTCATACAGTTATCCACAGCGTACTGCACGATCAGCGGCGAAAGCAGCGACATTACAGCGGCGAGAATGCTGATGAAAAGCGAGAGGAATATCCGCTTCCTATACTTCCCCGCATAAGTGAGTGCGCGTTTAAGATGCCGTATGTCAAAAGGCGTTTCAAGAGTCTCGTCTATATCGAATTTATTTCTTGCCATTTCCGTCACCCGCCTTTACTTCTGCAGCTCATAAACTTCGCGGTAATAACCGTCCTGCTTTATGAGCTCCTCGTGAGTTCCCGATTCTGCGATCTTGCCGTCTTTGAGGACGATGATCCTGTCCGCCGATCTTGCAGTCGAAATTCTCTGCGCAACTATGATCTTTGTGCAGGGATAATCAAGTGCAGCAAGTGCGTCCTGAATGTGTTTTTCCGTTTCAAGATCGACAGCCGAGGTGGTATCGTCAAGTATCAGTATCGACGGCTTTACAGCGAGCGCTCTTGCAAGCGATATTCTCTGCTTCTGACCGCCGGAAAGACCTACTCCGCGCTCTCCGATTATGGTGTCATAGCCGTCGGCAGTCTTTTCAATGAAGTTGTGCGCGTCGGCAGCTTTCGCATATTTCACGACTTCCTCTTCCGGAAGATCAATATTTCCGAAGCAGATATTTCCCTCAATAGTATCGGAGTACAGCAGTACATCCTGCGTAGCAACACCGATCGCGCCGCGGAGCTGTTTCAGCTTCATCATTCTTACGTCATGCCCGTCAACCAGCACCTCACCGGAAGTTACATCATAAATTCTCGGAATAAGGTCTATGAGCGTAGTCTTTCCGCTTCCGGTAGCGCCCATTATTGCGACAGTTTCGCCGGGCTCGGCTTTGAAGCTGATATCTTTCAGGACTTCCGTGTTTCCGTATGAGAATGACACGTTTCTGAACTCAACGCTTCCCTTGATGCGCCCCTCAACTTCTTCCGCATCTTCCCGCTCGACGATAAAGGGTCTGCCGTAGTATAGCTCGATTATCTTGTTCGCGGAAGCTGTGAATCTCTGGTAGTCGTTCACTATATTACCGAGCGTTCTCATGGGGTTGGAGATCGTCCAGACAAGTCCGGCGAATGCGGCGTATTCTCCGAAAGTCAGCCTTCCGATGGATACGAATATACCGCCGAAAAGCAGGCATATCACGCTAAGTCCCTGCGCGGTTATTTCAAGTCCCGGGAAATATTTCAGCCATGTGAACGCAGCTTTTTTGTTCGCTTCGTTGTATGCTCTGTTGCAGCCGTCAAACTTCTCTATTTCTGTTTCCTCGCGCGCAAATGCCTTTACCACCCGGTTTCCGGAGATATTCTCCTCGGCGCGGGTGTTCATTGCGGACAGCTTCTCGCGCAGATCGACATAGAACGGTCCGACTTTATTCTTGAACCCCTTGGTAATCATAAGTATGACCGGCGTGAGTATAAGCATGCAGATCGCCATGAGCCAATCTATGGTGAAGAAGTAGATCATCGTTGCAGAAAACAGCACGATACATTCGAGCGTCGTCTTGATTATCCATGCTATGGAATGGCGCACCATTTCAAGGTCACCGGTCACGACGGTCATAATATCTCCGGTTCTGTGCCTGTCATAGAATGCGGCGTCCTGCTTCTCGATATTATCGAACAGCACTTTTCTCACGCGGTAGATAATACCCTGTGACGCATGCTCGTAGCACATATTCGAGCTGTACTGGATAATGCAGCGCAGCAGCGTGAATCCCACCATAGCGGCAAGCATGAACATAAGCTTGTCGGAGCCCTGGCGGAGATTCTCCGCCGCTTCCTCGCCGACAAGAAACGTATCTATTATACCCTGCGTTATGTATGGGGTAATGATGTACATGGACTGGCAGATAACGGTAAGGCAGAGGGCAAAGCAGTATATAGCCCTGTCGCCTTTCATATTCTTCCAGAGCCACCTTAACATAAACATAAGACCACCTCCGGCATATTGCTTTTGTTGTAGTCAGAAATCGTTTTCACAAAGTTTCATTATAATACCATATATTTCTTAAAAATTCAATATATCCGAAAAATTTTCACCCAATTTACACAAAACCTCCCGCTGCCGTCGGCAGCGGGAGGTTCAGAGATGTCGCTCACGCTCGAGAGAGTCGCTTGCGCTCGAGAGAGTCGCTTGCGCTCGAGAGAGTCGCTTGCGCTCGAGAAGGTCGCTTACGCTCGAGAAGGTCGCTTACGCTCGAGATCGGGGGCAGACCCTTTTTGAAAAAAGGGTCATTCCCCCGAACCCCCTTCCCAAAAAACTTTAGTCGCTCCGCAATTAAGGGAGAGGGCTTTCAGAACAGAATAAAGACTGCTGAAACCAACTCTTTCAGCAGTCTTTTATTTTGTATAGAAGAATAAAACTAACCGAGGTGGCGAACCCGCCGATAGAAGAGTGTCGCTACGCATCAGTTTAGGGTGTCCAGCCCCCTTTTTTAAAGGGGGCTGGCGGGGTCCGGGGCAGCGCCCCGTCTCAAATCTCTCTCCAAACATCTCTCACATCTCTCAAGATCTCTTCAACGTTCTCATGGAGTTCAGTATCGCTATGACTGCAACGCCGACATCGGCGAACACGGCAAGCCACATATTTGCGAAACCGAGCGCGCCGAAAATAAGAACCGCGAATTTCACACAAAGAGCGAAAACTATGTTTTCGCGGACTATACGCATGGTTTTCGACGCTATCTTCATTACTTTCGGTATCTTGCGGAGATCATCGTCCATTATCACGATATCTGCCGCTTCTATCGCCGCGTCGCTACCCATGCTGCCCATTGCTATGCCTATATCGGCTCTCGCAAGCACAGGAGCGTCATTAATCCCGTCACCGACAAATGCCAGCTTCTCGCCCTTTCCGCACTCTCCGAGCAGCTTCTCAACTATGCCGACTTTGTCCGCAGGAAGAAGCTCCGAGAAATGCGCATCAAGTCCGAGCCGGGAAGATACCGCTCCTGCTTCCGCTTCCCTGTCGCCCGTAAGCATCACGCACTTTGCGTCACAGGACGCTTTCAGCTCCTTTATCGCTTCGGCGCTGCCTTCCTTTATACTGTCAGAAATAACTACCGCGCCTTTATACGCCCCGTCTTCTGCCGCATAAACCACTGTTCCGGCAGTATCAAGCTCCTGCACTTCGATCCCGTTATCCCGCATAAGTGCGGCATTTCCGAGCAGTACGCGCTTACCGTCAACCAGCGCACTCACTCCGTGTCCCGCAGTCTCGCCCGCTTCGGAGACACGCTCCGTGCTTATGCTCTTTCCGTAAGCCTCGCGGATAGATACGGCTATCGGGTGATCGGAGTAGCATTCCGCATACGCCGCAAGCTCAAGAAGCTGTTCTTCCGTGCAGCCTGCCGGCTTTACTTCGCTTACCCGGAACTCGCCCTTCGTCAGCGTTCCGGTCTTGTCGAACACAACAGTTTTCAGCTCCGAAACGGCTTCAAGAAAACTGCCGCCCTTGACAAGTATTCCGGCACGGGAAGCCGAGCCGATACCGCCGAAAAATCCCAGCGGTACGGATATCACAAGTGCGCAGGGGCAAGAGATTACAAGGAATGTGCAGGCTCTCGCTATCCATTCGCTCCAGCCGCCAACGAAAAGCGGAGGTACTACCGCAAGCAGAAGCGCGGCGATCGTTACCACAGGAGTATAGACTTTAGCGAAACGGGTAATGAAGTTCTCAACTTTCGCTTTCTTGCTTCCGGCATTCTCCACAAGTTCAAGTATGCGTGTAACAGTCGAATCCTCGAATGCCTTCGTGACCTCTGCCTTGACAGTCCCGCTGCCGTTGATGCAGCCGCTTATCACTTCGTCACCGACTGCCGCATGACGCGGTACGGATTCCCCGGTAAGCGCCGCCGTGTCGATCATGGTGTCACCCTCGGTTATCACCGCGTCCAGCGGAATCCTCTCGCCGGGCTTTATAACGATGATATCACCGACTTCCACGTCGTCGGGATCAACCTGTTTAAGTTCACCGTCCGACTCGATGTTCGCGTACTCCGGTACGATATCCATAAGCTCGGTGATAGAAGCGCGGGACTTCCCCACCGCGTAGCTCTGGAACAACTCGCCGACCTGGTAGAACAGCATTACCGCAACAGCCTCGGAGTACTCCCCGATACAGAACGCGGCGACCGTTGCGACAAGCATAAGGAAGTTCTCGTCGAAAACCTGACCGTGAGCAATATTCTTCGCGGCTTTTATGATGATGTCATAGCCGATGATGATGTAGGGAACGACGAAGATGAGCATAACCGCCCACCACGGCAAAGGCTCAAATACCCCCGTATGCTCGCAGACCATAAGCCCCGCAAACATCACGAAGGTCACGATTATCCGCAGGAGCGTCTGCTTCTGTTTTTTTGTTAGGCTGCCCATATCACATAATGATGCGGCAGTCCGGCTCTACCTTGCTGCAAACGGTCTGCACTTCTTTCATGATATCGTCGAACTTCTCGTCATCTGCCTCAACCGTCATCTTCTGCATCATAAAGTTCACCGAAGCGTCCGTAACGCCCGGTATCTTCTTGATAGCGTCTTCCATTTTCTGTGCGCAGTTCGCGCAGTCAAGATCCTGCATCTTGAATTTCTTCTTCATACGTTTCTCCTATCTGCTGTATGCCGCCGCAGCCTTTGGGCTGCGGACGAGAGAGGAGCTTTGCCCCTCTCTCGAGCTCTTACCCCACTTCCTTTCGTCCGCGAAAGGAAGCGAAAGCGAAATTTTATTTTAAACACTTGAACAACTGTTCAATTGTTATTATATACCTGTAAGCAGGATTTGTCAAGGGGTTTTTACAAATAAACATCGCACTGCCGAAAAAGCAGTGCGATGATTTTTTATTGCTGGTTTAATCTGAGTATTTCTTTTTTCTTGGTCTCAAACTCTTCCTGTGATATAGCACCTGAATCTAAAAGTTCTTTATATTTCAGTACAAGATCTGCATCATAAAACGCATTGTTATAATTGATGAAACTATTATTTACAGCATTGTTCTCAACATTGTTGTTGTTTTCATTATCAATATTGTTAGTATTAATGGTATTATTATCATTAAAACTGATTATACGATGTAAATTTAGAATTGTATATGCAGGCTTACTCACACATACTATTATTCCTAAAAAACCAAGCCAAAATCCCCATGCAAATCCGTGATTATCTTTTTGAGGATAGCCTTTTCCTTCAACTATTGACGAACCCGCAAATCCAAATATTACTCCAAGCATAAACCATAACAGAATACTGGCGCAAATCCAAAAAACTGACGAATTATTCATTTCAATTGTACCTCCGTTTATAACCATTCAGTTAATACACATAATATTATATACCATTTAAACTAATCTGTCAAGTTATCCGTTCGGTTATATGATAGAAATAAAAATACCAAATCTGAAAGAGGGTAGTTATGTGTATTACTATCAACGGTTGAGAGATCTTCGTGAAGATAAAGATATGACACAAAAACAAATTGCTGAAATACTTCAGATACACCAAGTTCAATATCACAAATACGAATCCGGAAAACGTGAACTTCCGTTACACATGGCTGTAGAACTTGCCAAATATTACAACGTCTCCCTCGATTATATTGCCGGGCTTACCAACGACAAGCGCGGTCTGACGAAATCGGAGCTTCCGAAAGACGAAACCGTACTTCTTAAAAAATACCGCTCACTTTCCCCGCAGAACAAAGGCAGGCTTCTCGAACGGCTTGACATACTTCTCGGCAAATAAAAAACACCCCGCTTACGCGGGGCATTTTTATTTCATCAAAAGTTCCGAATTTCCGTATTACGGTCATCGGGGTCAAGCGCCCGTGCGCTTGCGCGGTCCAGCTGCGTAGGCTGGCGCCGTCCGCGTAGGACAAGCGCGTCAGCGCATCATCCTACGATACCGGATCTTTCGATACCTTCGACGAAGTTCTTCTGGAGGAAGATGTACATGACGAGGATAGGAAGTATCGAGAGCAGGCATCCGGACTCTATCCATACGAGCCAGTCGGACGGCACGCCGGTCGGGGTTCCGTTCGGGCTGTAATAGGCGGAGATCGTCTGATATAGGTTGCTTACCATAAGCGCTACCGTGTTGGACTTTGTGAAGAACATACCCGATACATAGGAGTCGTTCCAGTACCAAACTACGGAGAAGATGAAAACCGTGAGGAAGGAGTTGGAAGCGTTCGGAACCATTATTCTTACGAATGTTTCGAACGGTCCGCAGCCGTCAAGATACGCTGCATCTTCGAGTTCCTTCGGAAGTCCTCTGAAGAACTGTCTGAAAAGGAAGATGAACAGACCCGCACGGATACCGTTGCAGAAGAATGCCTGCAGGTAGAGCGCCCACGGAGAGTCCGCGAGGTTTATCGCCGCGCCGTTGTTGAAGAGACCGACGATGCCGAGGGGGTTGAAGTATCTGAACTGCATATACTGCGGTATCAGGATAACCTGCGTAGGAACGATGATCTGGAGAATAACTATCGCGAACATCAGTCCCTTGCCCTTGAACTTGAATCTTGCAAATCCGTAGCCGGCTATCGAGCAGGTAAGAACCTGAATGATCGAGCAGACTACGTTGACCGTCACCGTATCCCATACAAGTTTCGGATAGTCGATAGCGAGCCATGTTTCCTCAAGGTTGCTGAGGGTCAGCGTCTTGGGTATCCACATGATAGACGGGTCAGACATTTCGACCTGCGGTCTTATCGCACAGGATATCATGTAGATTATCGGGTAAACTACGACGAACGCAAGTCCGAAGAGGATAAGGAAGCGGAAGACCGGCCATACCTTTTCACCGGTACGTCTGCCGAGAATATAGCGGTAATGCTTCTTTTCGGCATCTGAGTACTTGAAATAGTGCGTTATGATCTCCCAGCTCGAAACGTGGAATTTGCTTAAGCGCTTCTTCTCTTCCTTCTTGAGCTGTCTCTTTGATTTCTTTGCAGCGGAAGCGGCTCCCGGTACATTCTGAATATTTTCGTTGTCCATTGAAGCACCTCCTTAATCTACCTGATAGAATATGAATCTGGAAACTATTGCGGAAATGATCGCGAGGATAACTCCGACTATTGCGAAGTAAACCCAAGCCATCGCAGATGCGTGGTCGTATTCCCACTGCTTGATATAGGTCATTACCTGCTGCATTACGGGGTTGTCGGACTTCACAAACGCGTCGATCGTTGTATAGATGAGGTTTGCGAAGATCATCGGGGAGATCGTCGGGAATGTTATCTTCCAGAAGAATTCCCAGCCCGTAGCGCCTTCCATTGATGCCGCTTCCTTCGCGGAAACAGGTATCGTCTGGAGTGCGGAAATGAATATCAGTATCTGGATACCGGAATCCCATATAAGGTTCAGTATCGAACTCGTGACTTCCGAAACGGTGTCGGCGAGCTGCTGACTTATGTTGTTCAGACCCATGAACTGCAGGAAGTCCTGAACGAAGTCCGTTTTGAACAGCGCACTGAACTGTGACGCGTCCGATATACCCTGCGAGAGCATATCACCGTTGATAACTCCGAGTACAGGACCGGTCGCTATCAGTACCGGCAGGAAGAATATCGCTCGCGCAAGCGTTCTTCCCTTGAACTTGTCGTTGAGCAGAAGAGCAACGAAGAGGGAGAATACGAGTACCAGCGGTACCGTGTAAGCTGTCTCTCCGAGTGAAGCCGCAAGGTTCTTCGGGTAATCGGGGTTTACTGTGAATGCCCAGCGGATATTCTCGAAATCGTTCCATGTGGTGTAGATTCCGGGACCGCTCATTCCCAGCTCAGCCTGTCTTGCCGCATCGTTTACCAGCTCGGTCTTGCACATCGCGTACCAAAGGGACTGGCACATCGGGACGATGAACATATACAGAACGCCGACTATCCAGAGTGCCACGAATCCGTAGCCGTAGAGTCCCTTCTTGCGCTCGTAGGAGATCTTGGACTGCTTTATCTGCTTGACTTCTCTGGGCTTTCTTCTGCGGATATCGATCTCGCCCTCTGCGTTGAGAGCGGCTGCCGAAGCAGTCATGTGTACCGCAGCTTTTCTCACGGGAGCTTCTTCGACTATCTCCTCTGCTGCTTTCTCAGCAGCTTCGGAGACGGTCTCAGTGATCTCTTCAACTGTCTCGGAGGCAGTTTCCGCAGCGTTTTCGAGCTCATTCATATTTTCGTTTTCAAATTCACTCATAACTTGCGACCCCCAATCCGTAATCCTTCATATTGACGGACTTATTGTTGAAGACGATCTCACCCGTCTTGGTGTTTACACGGATAACGTTTCCGTTATCGAATGTGGACTGTAACGAACCGTCGTCCAGTCTCTCATACTTTGTGATCTTTGCGTCGGAAACCGACTTTACGATCTCGTCGAAGAGCTTGTATTCGCTTACCGCTCTGTCCATCCAGCCGGTGTAGTTGGTATAGTAGAGGTAATCATACTCACTGTCCGCGAACTTGTTCGGGTTGGTGTACATCATCTCGTAATGTATCGGAGTACCGGTAACAAGTGCGAGCATTCTCAGCTCTTCCGCATCTGCGCTCCTGTTGATAGCCTTTGTGGTGTACGGAACGAGTCCGTGGAGAACCATCTGTGCGAACGGGATATCATAGTCGAAGATATCGTAGTTCGAGGAGTAGAGAGGAACGTCCTTGATCTGATCCGCGTAGGGCAGTACATACTGGTTAGCGTTCTCGGTCATTATCGAGAGTCCGCTGTCTTTAAGCTTCTGATAGCCTTCGGTGAGGATACCGATAGTATCTTCTCTTACGATGTAAGCTCTGCCGTCCTTGTTCTCACGGCTAAAGTCGCTGTACAGGGTGTTGGAAGCCTGATTGAGCGAGATGCCGGAAGCGCCTTCCTGACGGAAGCTGTTGGAAAGCTTGGTGAAGATATCCGTGAAGTAGTAAGGCGAGAGGATCGTCCAGCTGCTCTTTGTGAGGTGCGGGAGACCGAATGCAAGCTCAAAGGGAGTCTGAGTCGCATACGCCTTTGTGATCTGCTTCGAGGAGTTGAGGGTGAAGGAGTAGCCGTTTCCGGACTCATAGAACTCCATGATATCGCAGCTCGGATACAGATCGTAGCCCTTCGATGTGACGTAGTTCTTGAAGTCGTTGTAAGCGCCCTTGCCGCCGAGCTTTGACGAATACTCGAAGCTTGCAGCTATCTTTCCGACGATACCGGCTTCATTGAAATCTTCGTAGATGATCTTGATGTTGGTGACGCCGCTGTTCTCAAGCTTCTTTATTATCTCAAGCGCTTCTGCGTAGGTTGTTGCCGCAGTCTGAACCTTTGCGGGGAAGCCGAGTATAGACTGTGTCTTTACCGTTCCGCCGTAAAGCGTGAGATAGAAAGGAGCGCTGTCGGAAACTGTTTTCTTATGAACGCCGATCTTGTTGATGAGGTAGTCTCTGTAAATGTTCGCAACGTCTGCGTAAGAGATATCGTCGCCGTAGATCGGGTAGTATGTTGTGGTAAGGTTGCCCGCCTTGATGCCTTCTGCCTCATATACCGTGAGGGCTGTGTTGTTGTTGCCCATGAAGTAGTTGTCTCTTGTTCTGAGCGTGAACTCGAACCAGCAGGCATTCAGATCTGTAACGTTCTGTCCGGTCACCATTGCATGCTCTATCGCATACGCATCGCCGTCCGTCGCTATCATCACAAGTCCCGCTCCGGCGGTCTTGTTGATGTTTGCCATTACCGGCATCGTTACCTTCTCGATTATATCGCCGGCATACAGCTTTCCGACTGCGAGGTCATCGCCGTAAACCTTGGATTCAAAGGTGTTGTTGTCACCGTAAGCGGTGCCGTTGTTGTAGTTGATAACTGCGCCGGAACCGTCGGGAACGATCATCATTCCCTCTTCTCCATAACCCGCAGCGCCGAAGTTCTCCAGCACATGCACATTGAGGAGCTGATATCCGGTCTCCTTTGTCTCGGGATCGGTCTCCGGTCTGTTCTCGGCGATAAGTGCCGAAGGAACTGTTGCGGAGAATGTGCCGTCAGCATTTATCACGATCTCCAGCGGGATATCTATGCTGTACTTGTTGTAGGTGAATGTGAAGCGCACGCCGTTTTCGATCTTTTCGCACTTCTTTGCTACGTTTGTATCGTAAGCTCTTACGGAAGACTCAACGGTCTTGCTCTCGGTTCCGACAACGTCTATCGAGAGAGTGGTGTTACGCTTGCTGACCTTGGTCTTGTTAGAGGGATCGGAGTTGTAGTAGCTCGACCACCACTTGTGACCGCTGCCCTTGTCCTCGATCATGAAGACGGCGGTCTTTTCGTTTACATAAAGCGCGAGCTTCGAGTTTTCGGCATAGACTTTCATATCAGCCATAGCCTCTTCCTCGGTAACGAACGTACCCGTCTCCTCTTCTCCGACGTCCTGCTCAGCCGCAGCTTCCTCGGAAGCATCGGCTATATCCGCCGTGTCCTCGTTATCGGACCAGACGGGCATTGACGCCGCGGAGACCGCGATCACCGCGGCAAGGCAGGCAGTCAGCAGCCTTTTCCTTATATTCTGCATTTTATAACCTCCATATTGGTCAATCGTATCGTATCAGAGTGTTTTGTCCGCTAAATACTGAATCGGTACATCAGCTCGGTATAAACCGAATATCCGAATACGAATACCTGCTGGAACAGTGTGAGCAGCAGTACCGCAAGGAAGAGGATGATGACCATTGCGACTATCGTGAACAGCATAGCCACGAGCGTCTTGGGTATCGAATACTGATGAACTGTTTTCATTGCGGATATCATAAGCACCACCGACCAGACGATGCCGAGATATCTGAAGAATGTTATAAATCCGCCCTCTGTGCGAAGCAGGAAGTTGCTGGCGATTATAACGATCACCTCAGAGAAGAGGTAAGGGAGAAGCGCATAAGCCGATACGCAGAAGATGTTCTTCATTGTACCTTCTCCGTCGAACAGCGTACACAGAGACCAGTTTCCCACTACCCATGTGAGGAAGAGAATTATTGAGGAGGAGAAGTAGGGGACGATGTTGAATACCTTTACATAAGTATCGTTGAACAGGAAGCCTGTGAGCTGTGCGCTCGCGACGCTTATTATGAAGAACGCAATAACTATTACCCACGCGACCTTCATGTTGTAGCCTTTTTTCCAGCGAAGGTCATCATAACCTTCAAAGGGGTGTCTCATAACGTAGAAGGGCCATTTCCACGCAGGCAGATCAAGATCAAATCTCATTATTGTGACCCTCCTTTAGCTTTTTTCTTTTTTCGCGCCTTGTTGATGTAGCTTAATACTATGAGTCCAAGTATCACCACAAGCACGATTATGAGCATCCATGTGAAGTTTGCTCTTATGAACTCGATTCGGAAGCTCTTGAATGCTCTGTTGTAGCCGGCTCTCGATGTGCGGTAGAAGTAATCGAGCGCGGTAGCGTAGTCATTCTGGTTGAGGTAAGCATTTCCGAGACCGATGTAAGCGAGCCAGTAGTTGGCATCTCTTCTGAGTACTTCCTCCCACGGCTCCTTTGCCTCGTCGTAGAGACCCTCGTTGAACAGCGAGATCGCGTTCTGAACTATCGAACCGAATTCCGTCTGACGGAATACCGTTATGCTGTTCTTGATGTTGTCAACGACGTAAACCTTGCCTTTGTAGGACTCGACTGCGGATACCGATCTGAATGTACCCTTCTGTGTACCCTGTGAGTTCTTGAAGCCCTTGGTTCCGAAGATGAAGAGCAGATCGCACTCGTCGGTGTACTGGAACACGCGTCCCGTAGCGAAGTCCAGCAGGTAGATATTGCCCTGTGTATCGACATCGACGTCGGTTATCGCGGAAGCGTAGTTGTTGCCCTTGTAGTATCTTGTTGCGTAATCACCGTAGGTGTAGTCCGAATATCCGAGGTTGATGAAGATGTTCGTACCTGCGGGGTTCAGCTTCTTTAAGATATCGGTGTCGGCTGTCTTGTTTTCGGTAACGGTGTAGATGAAGCCTTCTTCGTCGATATCCATATTTGCTATCGAGATAGCAACCGAACGGCGCATCGCTATGATCTGGTCTCTTGTGTAGATGAGCTTCCAGAACTGCTGGGCGATAACTTCCGCTGTCGCCTCAACTCGGTTCGCACCGTAGTATCCGTTGAACATTCCGTCTGCGGAGAACTGAACTGCACCCTGTGTGATTGAAGGAACGATGACGTAAACGTTGAATGCGCTGTCAACTATGACCTTCTTCGGGTTGAATGTTACGTTCGCATCGTAAACGTCGCTTGACGGACGGACATATTCCATATCTATCTCAAGGTCTTCGTTGAACGCAACGACTCTGTTGTTGTCGTAATCGGCAACATATATCAGCGTATATCCGTCTGTGTTCGTTCTTACATATACACCCGCGGGAGCCTTGAACTTTGTGTTCTTGACGGTGCTCCTGCTTTCCGGGAATATGGAGCTGTACTTAAGCTCGGTGATTATCTTGGTATTTTCCGGCGAGAAATTCTCGTCTGTAATGATAAGTCTGTTGTTCTTGCTGTCAACGATGTAGATCTTTCCGGTCTTCTGATCTATGAAGATATCCGAAGGCTCGGCGAAGTTCTTCATCTGCTCCTGCATCGTGCTGGTCTGATCGCTGTAGTCGCGCTGGTCAAGTCCGAGGTCGCTTCCGTCAACAACTCTGTCAACGACGAAGCCGTTCTGCGACGGTATCGGATCGCCCCACCAGTCGTAGTTATAACCCGTGTATGGCTCGTCGGCAGATGCCGTCACAGCCAGAGCGGTAAGCGATACAGCGGCGGCGAGTACCGAAGCTGCAAGCTTTTTCATAAACGACATTAAAATCATCCTTTCTTGATTAATCTTTAAGACCGCTCTGCGCCATTGTTTCAACGACTGAGCTCTGGCACAGCAGGAATATGAGCATCGGCGGTATCATCAGCACGACTGTCGCGGCTGCCGCGACACCGGCTCTTGCGATACCCGAAGCGCTTATCTGCTGCAGTACCGTCGGGATCGGTTTTAATGCTTCGTTATAGATGAAGGAGTAACCTGTGATCTGCCAAGCGCCGTTGAACGCGAATATCATCAGCGTCAGCCACGCAGGCTTTACGTTCGGCATTACTATCTGCCAGCATATTCTCACCTGACCTGCACCGTCGAGGTAAGCGGCTTCGATGAGCGCGTCCGGCAGCTGTCCGATAAACTGTCTCATAAGGAACAGTCCCATTGATGTTGCGATGTACGGGAGCGTGATGGCGAAGTAGGTATCGATGATGCCCATTGTTGCCATAACGATGTACTGCATTATGTAAAGAACTGTACTTGTGAACAGAAGTGTGATCTCAATGATCTTGTTGAGCGTCTTTCTTCCGGGGAACTGTACTTTAGCAAGTGCATACGCTGCGGAAGAGGAGAAGATGAGCTGTGCAATTGTTACTACTATCGCTACGAAAACTGAGTTGAAGATGTAGCGGCTGAAAGGTACCCACATATTCGATGCCGTATTTATAAGATCGACATAGTTCTGATTGGTGGGTGCCATAGCGTAAAGCTTCGGCGGGAACAGGAACAGCTCTTCACTCGGCTTTATCGACTGTATCGCCGACAGATAGATCGGGAACAGCATGAACAGTCCGAGCAGAACCAACAGTATAAAAATGGCTATGTCGCCGCCGCGGCTTCCGCCATATTTCTTTCTGGATTTTTTAGCCCTCATGACTACCGTCCTTTCGGTTGTTTATTTGCCCGCTTCCCCGCCTGCATACGGAGAAGCGGAATATCATTTCTTTTTTCACGTTTAATCGAGATACTTTCCGAGCAGCTTCTTGATCGCCCAGTTCGCTATTAGCATGACTGCGAACAAGACGAAGCATATTGCCGAGGAGTAGCCCATTTCGTATCTGATAGAGCCGTAGTCGAAAGCGTGAGTCATTATCGTATGACCCGCATAGTCGGTAGTCGGGAAGGCTGTGAGCATTCTTCCGATATCGCCTGCCGTGAAGGACGATGTGATCTGCATTACCGCCGCGAACATGAGCTGGGGTCCCATAGCGGGGATAGTAACGTAGATAAGTTCCTGTCCTCTGTTCTTGATACCCTCGATAGCACCTGCCTCATAACGGTCGCGCGGGATACCCTGGAGACCCGCTCTTATCGCAAGGAAGCCTGCGCCCAGTGCCATCCAGAGCTGAACGACTATCAGCACGCCCATGATGTAGTTCGCATCGGTAAGCCACTGGATCGCGCCGTTCGAGATGCCGAGGTTGATAAGGTAAGCGTTCATTATTCCGTATGTATCGCCGGAGAAGATGAGCTGCCATGTGGTGTAGATGTTACCCGCAAGTGTCGGAGCGTAGAAAACGAATGTGAACACGGTTTTCAGCGGTCCGGGAAGCTCGTTTATAAGCCACGCGAGAATGAAGCAGAGTATGTAGCTTATAGGTCCGGTAACTACCGCAAAGACGAGAGTGTTCTCGATAGCTTTCAGGAAAACCTCGTCCTCAAGGAACAGCGAGTAGAAGTTGCTCAGTCCCACCCAGCGCGGGAACTGCGCCATGTTGAAGTTTGTAAAGCCCATAGGGAGGGAGATACAAACAGGGATTATCATAAATATAAGGAACAGAATGAAGTACGGAGCAATGAGTCCGTAAACTCCTATGTTCTTTTTCATTTCTCTCAGAGTATATCGGAACTTATTGTCCTCGATATAGAGAGATCTATCTTGCTTAGCCAATGCCTATTCCTCCCGATTCTTTACTTGTTGTTGAACGCAAGGTCTTCGTTCTTTCTCTTGATCTCGGAGTTGATGTCTCTGTTGTAGGAAGAGAGAGAATATCTCGGATTCCAAGCATCGTTTACGACTGCTCTGAATGCGTTCTTGACGTGACGGGTTGTCGCGTAGGACGCGGGGATTATCGGAATTTCTACGGTCTGGTTCATCTGATCGGAGATCTTTTCATACTCCGCGTTTGACCACGGCAGAGCGCGGAGAGCGTTCTTGTTTGCCGTATCGAAACGTCCCATCTGACCCATCTGACCTTCGATCGTTCTTCCGTAGCTTGTCATTACATCGTCGGAGGTGAACCACTTGATGAATTCCCATGCCGCATTCTTATCTACGCACTTCGTGAAGATAACTGCGCCGGCGCTGCTGGAGTTCGCGTTGTAGTGGATCTCACCTATCGGGTTGCCGTTTATATCCGTGTCATCGGGAGTTCCGGGAACATGTGTGAAGTCCCAGAGACCCTTGATCTCAGGAGCGGAAACCGTGAGCTGGTTGAAGAACGTGTAGTTGTTGATGATGATAGGCATTTCGCCTGTTCTGAATCGTGTGAAAGGGTCGTATGTCTGCTCAAAGTCGTAGATAGTATAGAAATCTGTCCACTTCTTGAACGCGTCAACGATTATCTTCTGATCGAAAGTTGTCTTTGTGAGATCGTCAACATACATATTGTTGCCGGTCTGGAGAACGAGCATCGAGAATGTGTCGCCGGACTCGAAGATCGAGCTGGAGAGGTTCGATGTCGGCTGGAGAAGTCCGACTGTGAGGTACGAACGCTGGAGAACAGGGATTATCTCGATGAGCTGATCCCATGTTTCGGGAACCTTCTTGACATTGAGCTCCTCGAGGATATCCGTTCTGTAGAACATCATCGGGAAGGTCTGCGAAACGGGGAGTCCGTAAACGCCGCCGTTGTATGTGTAGAGTGTCTCGATAGTAGGTGTGAATCTGCTTGCGACAACGTCCTCGTAATCTCTGAATTCCTTGACATTTACGAGAAGTCCTCTTGCCGCGCACTGTATCGGGAAGTCACCGCCGAGGAAGAGTGCGATATCCGGACCCTTGCCTGCGAGTGTAGCTTCAAGGATAGCGCCCTGTACGAGGTTTATGCTTGCCTGAACGCCGGTGTTGTTCTGGTTGAAGTCGTTATCAACGAGATCCTTTACGACTGTTGCCTGGTCACGTCCGAGGGATACCCAGACGTTGAGGGACTTTTCACTGGTATCGGAAAGCATCGTGTAATCCTCGAAGAAGGAACCGATGAATGCCTGGAAGCCGAACGCGAATTCCTCGAAGAAGTTTCCTCTGGGGTTGCCGGGCTTTTCGTGTATCGTGAGAACTTCGATGTAGTCAAGCTCAAGGGGCTGATCGCGGTAGTCTCTCATCCACGCGGAAACGGCGGAGATGTAATCCTTGAGGGTACCTACCATTGACGGGATATCGTCAACCTTGTCAACGCAGCGCTTTAAGATAACTGCAAGGGACTGGAGGGAAGAAGCTTCCGAGCCCTGACCGAGCTTTTCGATATTTGCCTTTTCAGCGTAGAGGGTATCTATCGCATCTCTGAATGTGGGTATAAGCTCGGGAATCTGTCTGTCAACGAGGTAATCGTTGTACTCGTCGGGAGACGGACCGGTTATCATAAGTATTCTTCTGTAATAGTAGTTGAGGGTATAAACGAGATCGTCGAGTCTTCTCATTATCTCGCCTATGTCGCCGGGAACTACTTCCATTGTAATGGTATGCTCACCGGCTGTGAGGAAGAGGTACATATCCTTGCCGTTGTGATCCTTGAGCCTCTGGGTGTACCAGTTAGGATCGTAGGGGAAGGAAACGATCTCCATATCCTTGTTCGGAACAACTCCGTCGATGTAGATGCGTCTGTTGGAGTAGAAGCCGCGCATCGTGTTCTGTCTTGCCTTGAAAGAAAGGTTGTAGTAGCCGTCCGAAGGAACCGTGAAACTCCATGTTATAGCCTGTGTTGCCTTGTTCCAGGTTTCGGAGCCTATGGTGTTGTATCTCTGCTTGGTGGGGTGGGACGGGCTTGTGTAGCTGTTGGTTCTGTCGTATGTGGCATAGAGAGTGGAAGCTGTCTTGTACAGCGCCTTCTCGCCCTGAATGAGTATGGTCTGGGAACCGATATCGTTCTTGCCGGAGCTTAATGCCGGAGTTGCTTCGATATCGCCCATGGGAGGCTCAACATAATCGGGAGCGCTGTCATAGTTCTTGAAAGTAAGTGTCTTGAGCGCGATGTTGGTTCTGATACCCTCGATCGTTATAGTATGACTGCCTGCCGAGAGATTGAAGAAGTAGGGATCGTTGAACAGACCCTCCTTATCCTTTACGGGATAAGTTACCCACATATCCTTCTCGATCTGTGTAGGCTTAAGTTCGTTGTCCTTGCTGTCCTTCTTTATATCGGAAGCATCTTCCCAATACCTGTCGAGCGTGATGTCGTTGCAGGCTGTAAAGGGATACTCGCCGTCGATAAGAATTCCGACATCGACTGTGGTGCTTCCTCCGGAAATGGTGTAGTAATAAAGCTCAAGGCAGTAATTACCAGGATCGGATACCTCAAAATCGTATGTAAGCGTTCCGCGGTTATTTGTCCATACGAGGCAGTCCTCCTGACCGGAGTAGTCCGTGATCTCGTAGAGGGGATCTTCGCCTCCGGAATCCTTGCCCGCAGCCGCATTTTTCGCCTCGATCACGATCTCCTTTTTCGGGAATTTATCATCGCGGTATTTCTCGTAATACGCGCTGTAAGCGTTATCCCTGTTACCGGTGTTCATGATGTTGGTAATAGTGGATATCTCGCTCTGCTCCTCTTCGCTGGCAGCTGTCTCATTATCCGCAAACGCAGGAAAACTCTGCATTGACAGAATCATTGCAGCCGTAAGAAGTATCGCTGTAATCCTTTTCTTCTTGCCCAAAATTAGCTCCACCTTTCCTTAAAATCCGGCGCCTGCAATTTCTCACAGAACCGGCTGAGACACAGCTTCCTGCCGGTCTCAATATCCGCCCGCCTTCCCGGCTCAAGGGAAGAACGAAACGGGATAATTATTCTTTTATTTTATAAGCCTTTACTGCTTATATATACTGATCTTATCGCCGTCGAGTTCAACGCGCACCTTGTCACCGCCGCTTATGCCCAGCGCCGACAGGTATTCCTTTGGTATCTGTAGCCGTCCCGCCTTATCGAGCAGCACCAGTTCATCGTGACCCTCGCTTTCCTCCTGCATCGCTCTGATCTCAGCCTGCTGCTGTTCGCTGAGCTGCTCGAAGGAGATATTAGTCATCACGGGCTTTTTGCGGATAAGCTCACTTGAGGTCTTTCCGTCGCGTATCGCCACTACGCGGTCTATCGACTTTGCAAGGTTCACATCATGCGTTACGATTATCACCGTTACGCCTGTTTCCTTGTTGAGTCTTCTGAAAACATCGAGAACATTTCCCGCGGTCTTTGTATCTACCGCACCGGTAGGTTCGTCTGCGAGCAGGAGTTTCGGATTGTTCGCTAAAGCGATAGCAATTGCCACTCTCTGCTGCTCACCGCCGGACATCTGCCCGAGCATCGAGTTCTTTCTTGCCGAGAGCCCCACCATATCCAGCAGGTGCTCCGCACGTTTCCGCCTGCCCTCATATCCGCTGAGCATCATCGGCATTTCGACGTTCTCCAGCGCGGTAAGGTACGGTATCAGATTTCTTGCGTTGTTCTGCCATACGAATCCTACCGTATGTCTCTTATATTCTATGAGATCCTTGTCGGTGAATTTCAGCATATCCTTCCCGTCAACGAAAAGGCTTCCTGCTGACGGCTTATCAAGACCGCCGAGCATATTGAGCAGTGTGGATTTTCCGGAACCGGAAGCTCCGACGATCCCCATAAGCTCACCGCGCTCGACTGTAAGATCGAGACCCTGGAGCGCCATTACCTCAATGTCTCTGCTCTTATAGATCTTGACCAGATTGTCGCATCTCACCATAACATTTTCGGGAGGAGCGAGTAGTATGGTCTTCGGCATTTGTATTTCCCTTATATATTATATATATTATAATGGTATATCATTTCTTGTTATGTTTACGATCTCTCCGTCCTCGAGAGAATATACAACATCGGCAAGCTGCATCATCGCCTCGTCGTGTGTGGTCATTACCACGGTGATACCGTCATCATGCACAAGCTCTCTGAAAAGCGCGAGCACAGCTGTTCCGGTTGTTGAGTCGAGTGCTGCGGTAGGTTCATCCGCGAAGATGATCTTCGGTTTGTTGGCAACGGCTCTTGCGATAGCGACTCTCTGCTGTTCACCTCCGGATAATTCTCCGGGGCGGTGATCCATTCTCTTTCCGAGACCCACGCGGGTAAGGCATTCCTTTGCGCGCTTCGTTCTTCCGGAGATTGGGTGACCTGCAAGCCGGAGCGAAAACTCTACATTCTCCAGCGCGGTCATTGTGGAGATCAGCGCAACCGACTGGAATACGAAAGCAAGCTTTTCTCTGCGGAGCTTATCTCTTGCGATATCGCTCAAAGCTCCTATATCTTCACCGCAGAATATTACATTTCCGCTGTTCTGGCGGTCAAGGGCGCCGAGGATATTGATGAGAGTAGTCTTTCCGGAACCGGATCTTCCTCTGAGGCAGACAAGTTCACCCTCATTGACTTCAAGATTTATGTCGGTGAGCGCATGAACTATACTCCCGTCTCCGATAGGAAACTCACGGGAAACGTGTTCAGCTTTTAGTATATTTTCCATAAATTAAGTATTATATATTAGCTAATTTTAACACTTTCTACAAAAGAGCATAGTATCCCCATACTTTTCCCTACTATTATATCAAAAAACTCTTCATTTGTCAATATTTCTAAAAAACTTTTGAGACGTTTTGTTTTCTTATGGCGAATTGACCAAAAAAGATAAACTATCTGTAAATTTTAGCAGATATTGATGTGAAATTATTTTTCACATACAATATATTGTTGCAAAAGTAATCGTTATCAGTAAATTTTACCTTGATTTTTGTACAAGAAAGTGATATCATAAAAAAAAGTTAAAAAAATTATCATTTTCTATATTAACCATATATCAATTTCAACAAAGGAGACAATTTATGAAAACCGGACTTGTACTTGAAGGCGGAGCGAGCAGGACGATATTTACCTGCGGAATACTTGACGCACTGCTTGAAAACGGGATATACATAAACTACGTTGCGGGAGTGTCGGCGGGCATTTCCTACGGAGTTTCGTATTTGTCGAAACAGATCGGCAGAAATCACAAGATCACCGAAATATATATGAGCGACAAGCGTTATATGGGTGCAGCTAACCTGTTCAAAAAGGGGAACCGCTCCTACTACGGGCTTGATTTCGTATTCGGCGAGATACCGTCGAAGCTTCTCCCCTACGATTTTGATGAATACAAACGTTCCGGCGAAAACGGCTTTGGAGCTGTTACAAACATAGAGACGGGCGAGACCGAGTATATGCGCGTACTTGCAGCGGACAAGAAATGGACGGTACTCCGCGCTTCCTGCGCACTTCCCCTCCTGTTCCAGCCGATAAAGATCAACGGAATGTACTATATGGACGGAGGTATCACCGACTCTATACCTTTTAAATATGCACTTGACAGCGGACTTGACAAAGTTATCGTAGTACTCACCCGCCCGCGCGGATATAAGAAGTCTCCGGAAAAGCTTGCGGATCTTATAAAGGTGACATACCCGAAGTATCCGAAACTTGCGGAAGCTATACGGAACCGTCATCTGATGTACAACCGCGAAACGGAGGAACTTTCCCGGCTTGAAAGCAAGGGCAAGGCACTTGTTCTTGCTCCGGAGCGTGATTACGGCATCAGCCGTCTTGAGAATGACCCGAAGATCCTCCTCCCGTATGAGAAAGAGGGTCACGATTACGCCGTCAGAAATCTGGAGAGAATCCGAGAGTTTTTGAGAGAAGATTGAGAGAAGTTTTGGAGAAACTTTGAGAGACTTTAAGACGGGGGCGCTGCCCCTGCGACCCCGCAATCCCCCTTTAAAAAAGTGGTCTTGACCCCCTAAATTAATGCAGTATTTCAGAGCATACAGCTATGGGCGAGTGCAGACTGAAATGCAGTGGGGTTGGTGAAGACTCCATTCGTGACATAAGAAAGACTGCTGAAACTAACAAATTTCAGCAGTCTTTTTCTTGTATTTAGATGAATATAACTAACCGAGGTGGTGCACCCGCCCATTGAAGAGTGTCGCTACGCATTTCGCCGCGGGGCGTTCCCCGCCGCCGCCCGCGTAGGGCAAAAAATCTCTTAAAATCTCTCTCAAAATCTCTCACAGCTCGTTGCGGTTCTCCAAAGCGCGCTGGAGGGTGACATCGTCTGCGTACTCGAGAGAGGAGCCTGCGGGGAGACCGTATGCGAGACGGGTGACCTTGACACCGAGAGGTTTTATCATGCGGCTGATGTAAGATGCGGTAGTCTCGCCCTCAACCGTGGGATTTGTCGCCATTATCACTTCATCAACGTCGCCGGAAAGCCTCTTCATAAGCTCCGCTATCCGGATATCGTTGGGTCCTATGTTCTCCATTGGCGAAAGAAGTCCGTGAAGAACGTGATAAACTCCGCTGAAACCGCCCGCCCGTTCAAGTGCGGAAACGTCTTTCGGCGCCTCTACCACGCATATCACTCTTTTGTCTCTCTTTTCGTCACCGCAGATAGAACATTGCTCCGTGTCAGTAAAGTTCTGACATATCTTGCAGCAATGCACACTTTTCCGTGCATTCAATATCTGTGTCGAAAAAAGCTCAACTTCTTCAACCGGCTGGTTCAGTATAAAATACGCAAGTCTCTGCGCAGTCTTCATACCTATGCCCGGCAGCTTTGCAAACTGCTCCGCAGCCGACACAAGCGGAAGTGAATTGTATTCAGCCATATCAGAAAAGTCCCGGGAAGCTTACGCCGCCTGTTACCTTTTCCATTTCCTTTGCGCTCTCTTCGTCGATCTTCTGGATAATTGCATTAACGCCTGCAACTATAACGTCCTGAAGTCCCTCGATATCGTCCTTGTCAACGATCTCCGGATCAAGCTTTATAGACTTGAGAACTCTTCCGCCGGTCATGGTAAGCTCTACCATTCCGCCGCCTGCCGTCTCGGTAAATTCAGTCTGTTCCATTCTTTCCTGAACAGCCTGAATATCTTCCTGCATCTTCTGTGCCTGCTTTACCATAGAATTCATATTTGCGGCACCTTTGTTCTGGTAACCCTGGGGTAATCTTGCTTTCATAATAATATTCCTTTCTGATCGTTATTTCTTTTTTATTTCAATTCCTTTAGACCTTGCAAGGTCAAGAAAAAGACTTACTTTATCTGTTTTCTGCTGTACGGGAGCATCGCTCTCCGTATCCTCCGCAGCCGCTATTCCGACACTTCTTCCGATTGCCTTTGACGCGGCTTTCTGGATCATGTCGCGGTAATCGTTCACCGCCATTGTCACAGCAAGCTTTCCGCCGCTGATATAGACCGTGTTTCCCGAAATGGACGCAGTTGTATTTTCAAGGCTGTACTGTATCGAGATCGGCAGAGTAGATATTATATCCTGCCATATTGCGAGAGGTGCAGCTTTGTCCGGCTGTTTCTGCACGGGTCTGCTTTCCGGTTCGGGAGTTTCGTCCGCATGAGGAAGTTCTACTGCCGGGAATTCAACCGGCTTTTCCTTCTCCGGTACGGGTGCAGGCTCATTTCCGAATACCGCACTCCTTAGATCTTCCGGCTCGGATCTGTGAGCATTCTCTTTTGGTTTATCTTTCTTTTTATCTTTATCCGGTTTTGATTCCTTTTCTTTAAGCTTTTCCGGCAGCTCTATTCCGAAAGGCTCCGGCTCTGATACAGACACAGGTTCTTGTATCGGATTGACAGGTGCAGAATTTTCGGATATACCATTATAATATATAGGGTGTGAAGAAACACCGTTTTCGATAAGCTGTTCAAGTCTGTCTATTCTTGTTGAGAGTGATTTCTCGTCGATATCGAGTTTCGGAGTGCAAAGCTTTATGAAGCACATTTCAAGCAGCAATGCCGGAGTGCGCACACGCCCCATTTGTGAGAATGTTTCGCTTAATATAGAGATACAGCGCATTATCTGTTCGAGCGTATATCTGTCAGACTGTTCTTTCAGCTTTTCAAAATCTTCCGAAGTAACACGGACTGCAAGCGCGTCTGCACCTGCTTTTGTGAGCATAAGTCCGCGGAAATGGAAGATAAGCTCTTCACAGAGCCTTGTCACATCTTTTGATTTTGAGATAAGCTCATCAAGCAGCATAAGCAGCTCGCCGGAACTGCAATTATAAATGAGGTCCGCTATTCTGAAAAGGTAATCACTTCCGGAAATACCCGCGCATTCCCGCACCACATCTGCGGTGACATTATCGCTTACGGAGAAGCACTGATCGAGAAGCGAAAGAGCGTCTCGCATACCGCCTTCCGATATTTTTGAGATGAGGAATGCAGCGTCATCGGAAAGATTCTTACCTTCCTGTTCAGCTACCCAGAGAAGACGTTTTTTGCTGTCCCCTATATCTATACGTCTGAACTCAAAACGCTGGCAGCGGGAAAGTATAGTTGCGGGAACTTTGTGGACTTCGGTAGTAGCGAGAATAAAAACGACATGTGCCGGAGGCTCCTCAATAAGTTTGAGAAGAGCGTTGAATGCTTGTATCGAAAGCATGTGTACTTCATCTATTATATAGACTTTGTACTTGCCGGACATAGGAGCGTAGAAAGATTCCTCTTTCATTACTCTTACATCGTCAACGCTGTTGTTTGAAGCAGCGTCTATCTCGGTTATATCGGAGTAATCTTCGTCGATGCTCTTGCAGGACTCACATTCAAGGCACGGGTTTCCGTCACGCAGATCAGTGCAGTTCAAAGCTTTCGCAAGAATTTTCGCACAAGTGGTCTTACCTGTTCCGCGGGAACCGGTAAAAAGATACGCGTGGGAAGCCTGTCCGCTTTTAAGCTGATTTTTAAGAGTGGTAGTGATATGTTCCTGCGAGATAACGTCGTCGAATGTACGAGGACGATATTTTCTGTACAATGCAAGATACATCATCAAACCTCCCGTCTTTCAGCCATACAAAAGCTCTTGATTATGAACACAGGCTTACTGCGCACAAGCCGAAGATTTGCTTAATGCTGCTCGGTTCCCCGCCTGACATGGTTCACAACACGACCTTGCACAGGGTCTGTGTTCATATTCAAGAGCTTTCTATTTATTATATACTATTTTTTCCGAAAAATCAAGTGATTTGTGAGACTTTTAGATACTTTTTATGTTATGATATTTTATGTTATGATACAATAGATATGTTACAAAAAATAGAGAAAAACTTTCAAAAATATGTTATGATGTTAATAACCACAAAAACACATAACGAAAGGGTGAAAGTTTTTCTCCATGAACAGTATAGCACA
>Ga0256405_10003570_pt1 | contig 31768 bp, 43 predicted proteins | sample RumenRJG_02DNA_FD_189096 | JGI IMG/M metagenome (GOLD analysis project Ga0256405, IMG submission 189096) | Bovine rumen microbial communities from Lethbridge, Alberta, Canada - RJG_02 | ecosystem: Host-associated > Mammals > Digestive system > Stomach > Rumen | place: Canada: Alberta...
GGCCGCCTTGATCGCTGTCAAGAACGATTCCGCTGTCGTTTGGTTCTTGACTGCTGCGTATCTCGACCAGTTAAGGAATTCATAATATCCCTTTACGCCGGAATCCATGTCCTTGTATACGCGGAAATTATCGGAGATCGCCGTCAATGTTCCGACGGTGTATTCTTCCATTGTTCGCATATTTACGGAAGGGCCTTTCCAGGCTCCGCCGCATTTAAGGCCGAAGAAGTTGAAGTATTTTGATAATCCACAAGTTCCGTAAGCTGATTCAAGGCAGGCTTGCGCGATTGTTCCTGATACGTTTTTATATCCGAACTGTTTCGCGTACTTGATGACGATCGGCGCGATCGCCTGGATAAAATCAGACTGTTGTTTTGCTGTTGCCATTATACGCCGCCCCCTTTCCTTTCTTCTGCTGCCGCTTCAGGATCCTTTTTATCGATATCGATGTTCCCGATCTGCTTTAATAGCTGAATAACCTTGTCATATCCGACCATTGATCCGATCCATACGACCAGGATCATAAGACAAAGACAAATTATATTGTTAATAGTCCAGGGAATCCCGCGAAGCATATAAACGACCGCGGTTCCGATTCCGCCGACAACGAACGCGTTTACAAGCGCGATCACATTTGCGGAATACTCTTTTCCGGCGTTCTGATAGGCTTTCTTGATCGCTTCTGTTAATAGCGCAGAAACGGCCGCCCCTACGGTTACGATTGTGATAAATAGTGTTACTGTCATTTTGATTTCCTTCCTTTCCTGAAGTAAATTGTTAATATCCGGCTGAACTCTGATCGTCATCGCCGGACATAGTTACCTTATCCGCCTGGTTATGCTTTCGAAGGTTCTCCGCTTTTGCTTTCCAGTAATAGAATCCGTGTGCGGCCGTTGCAAGGCCGAAGACGCCCGGGATCATATAGGAAAGCGGCGAAGGATCCTTGAATATGAAAACAACGACGAACGTCAGAATGACCGTCGCCGTCAATAATCCGTCGCAGTAGTAAAGAAGAACTTTTGACGTTTCAATTTTCTTTTTCTTTTCTGTTTTTTCTTTTCTTCTCGATAGGATCATGTTTTCATCTGATAAGGCCGGACATAATAGCCGCGCCGATCGCTGCCGCAATCGCGCCCAGGATTCCGAAGATAAGCGCATCCCACTTCTTCGCGGGTTTTTCTTCGATCGATTCAAGGCGTTTCCCCTGCTTCTCGATCTCCGAAGTCATGGATTGAATAGAAACTGTCATTCGTTCGATATTAAGCGCCAGTTTATTGATATCTTTCACGGACGCTTCGAGCGCAGAAAGACGTTTGTTCTGACGATTGTTTTCGTCGCAGATCCTTTCGTTTTCAGCTTCCATTCGACGGGCGAATTCTTCGTGTTCCCTTCTTGTAATGTAGTCTTGTTCCACCTTGTTATCCCTTTCTTTAGGCTGTTTTTATACCTGAATAATCGCATAGAAAACCGGGATAGAGTGACCCTTTTCACGCTACCCCGGCAATCAGGAAAAGACCCGGATCCCCGGATCGGAATCCGGCTTCTTTAATATGGAATTCCTGTGATCTCTTCGAATTCCTCTGCGCTGATTCCTACTGAATAGCGTTTTTCGTGAAGTGGAACATAACGTCTTAACTGATCTATTCTGACGTAGTTCATTTCATACTTCTTTTTCAAACTCTCAAACTGCGGACTGTGTTCAACAACGGTTTTCTTTGCCATTTTGTGACCTTCCTTTCTTTACTCTTCTGTTGTGTTTTCAGCTTCTTTGTCGCCCTGGCCTTCCAGGATCAAAAGTTCAAGATCTGATATCATCTGCCCGATCTCTTCGCGTCCTTCCTGCTCCGCGATAGATTCTTCCGCTGCCGCTATCGCGATATCCTCGAAGGCCTGTGTGATGATCTGCATTGACAGACTTTCCGTGTTCTCGATCTCGGTCTGATATTCTGCGTATTCCTGAAGATTCAGGGCGGCTTCGTCGTATCTATACGCTGTCAGGCCGTCAGGGTTTTCGAATTCTTCGACATTCTTTCTTACATACACGGTCCCAGGACTTGAATCCGTATCAACAAGGATCGGATATTCCAGGCTTTCCGCTTTTTTGTAGATGATCTTCATTTTTGGCGTTCTCCCTTCTTGTGTGTTTTGATACTATTTTCTTCAGGCGCTTGACTTGAATTTGATCCTTGATATTTCTTTCATAGAATCCGTACACGTCCGCGGCCTGAATGGTTCCCATATATGACAGCATTTGCGACGCTTCGTACCAGGATATTTTCTGTCCTTTCTTTGCCCCGATCCGAAGGGCCTTTCTTCTGATCCTCTTCAGGATCGATTTTCGAAGCGTCTTTCTGTCGTAGTGAAATTGAAATCCTAAAAAATCAAGCATACGGCCACGGATCCGGCCGTCCTTCCCGACATATTCGAATCTAAAGATCTGCCAGTTCGATTTCATTTCAAGGCGAAGTTCGTCTTTCATGTATCGGGCGACTTCTTCGCGGATCTTCTTCAGGCTTCTTTTGTTCCTGGATATGAATATCATGTCGTCCATATATCGCATATAATGATCCGGCCGTAATACCTGGGCGATGTAATGATCGAGATCCTTCAGGTAAAAATTGCCGTTCCATTGTGACGTATAATATCCAAGTGGAACGCCTGTCCGCTTCGATATAATCGTCCCGGTCGTCTTTTGCATTGTCTCCGGGTCAGGATTGTATTTTTCAATGATCTTGATCGCTCTTTCAGTCCTTCCGAAGGCGATTTCTGTTGCCAGGTCCTTTTTATCGCACATTTTCAAAGGATTTCGTCCTTTGGCCATGTAGTGAACGGCTTCGCCTATCCTGTCGTATTCGATCAGTATATACATAAGACGAAGGAATCTTTTGTCCCGGATAACCTTCTTCAGTTTTGCTTTCAGGATTTCCCTGTCAATGCTTTCGAAAAAGTGTCTGATATCCGTCTTCAGGATATAAAACTTCTTCCCGTCATATTCCCGGATCCACTTTTCGACCGTCTTACTTGCTCCGTGTGTTCCCCGGCCTTTAATGGATCCGCAGACTTGTTCATAAAGTCCGGCCGTCACTATCTGCGAAAACTGCTTTATCGCCGCATGGTGAACGACCTGTTCATATTGATAATTTGGTTTTACTATCCGCCGGGCCTTCCGACATGATGTTTCTTGAATAATGTTTGCTTCATGGTATGAAGGGATAAATTCTTCCCTTTCAAGTATTCCGTATAAAATGTCAATGTGTTCGTCCAGGTTATCTAATATCCTTCGGACGTCTCTTCGCCTGGTCTTCTTTCTCGCAGCATCGCGAAAACATTTTTCCAGGGTTTCCCGATCCAGGATCTTTTCGTATAAATTGTTATAACTCTTCATGTCAATTTATCTTATTCCCTGAAGGGATTTCGGCTTATTGCTTACTATTCCTTCCCTGTTCCGGGTTGATTTTTGCCAAGTGGCAAGGAAGCCGGGCCGCATTTGGTTATTATTCCGAAATAGTAAGATAATGGCCGCGCCGATGTTCCAGTTCGAGTTCGAGACGGCGTTGTTCAGGTTGACAGCAAACGCCCCGTCAAGCGCCCCGTTGTTGCAGTTGCCCCCGACGATCGCGGTCGGCGCGAAGTCGCGCCCCGGTTCCCTTTGGGTATTCATTTTCAATTTTCTTTTTGGCTTCCTGGAGTTCGCGGGGCCTTTCCTGCCCCGCTATCCCCACCCTTGCGGCTTACGCCGCGACAGGCTGTTCGCAAGATAAGGCCGCGCCGATGTTCCAGTTCGAGTTCGAGACGGCGTTGTGCAGGGCGACAGCAAACGCCCCGTCAAGCGCCCCGACGGCGCAGGAGCCCCCGACGAGCGCGTAACAAGAAGCGGCGAACCATAGACCGTCACAGTCATATGTTGAACTGCTTCCTGAAGCTGTCTTCGGCAAATATCCGCCGTATTCCTTCATGTCTGCGGCCGATATATATCCGCCTGAAGTTCCGCCCGGTGTGATTCCTGTTGCGGTATATCCTGATCCTGTCGTGTTATATGGTTTCTTCATCTTGACAAGGATCTGTTTGTTTGCGTCTGTGACAAGGCCTTCGATTCTCTCCCAGGCATTACCCCACCAGTTTTCGATATGAAATACCTTCATAACCGCGTTTGTGTTTGTTCCGTAGAAGGCGCCCTTGTTGTAAAGGGTTCCTGTCTGTGTAAGGTGCGAAGCCTGCGATCCGCCGGAATCATGTCCCTGTCCGAATACTGTCTGTGTATCTGTTGACTTACCCATGAGGATAAGAAGCATATTCACAAGGTTTCTATGCGCCCAGGATCTTGTTGACCACAAGGAACCGTTCGCCTTTGCGTAGGTCAATTCGTTCGTGCCTGTCTGTGTGTTCATTACAGACTGACCCTTCAAGGATCTGACCTTTGAAGAGATCAGGGAACCTTCGAACATGGAAAGGAAGATATAATCCATGATTGTTCCGTCTTCTCTTTCGTGGGCGTAGGCGTGATAATTGCTGTCTAACTGGATATTGCAGATCTTACAGTTAAAGCGGCCCTGATTGTCTTTGTACTGATAAAGCCATACTGTGTCGAATCTTGCCATGGCGTTTCCGGCGTATGCTGAATCGCTTACCGCCGAAGATCCTGATCCGTCGGCCTTCCTTGTGTAGTCGTTCGGATCCAGTTCGTAGTCGATAGTCCCGTCAAACTTTACCATGTAAGGCTTATTATTTACCCTGAAGAAAACAGATTCGTCCCATGAACCGGGATCAAGCTGTCCTGTTGTGAAGTTCATTTTTGCCGGGGTCATGCCTTCGGCCATGTCGGTATAATGAACGCGTGTCGCAGGGTTCGAATCATTCGGGTCGATATAAAATCCGTAAAGAATATATTCCTTCGGAGACGCCGAAATGATGTTCGCGGCGTTTTTGTTGTAGACGTTATGATCCGAATAAGGGAAGAAACGATAAAAATATTCTGTGTCGTTTTCCAGGCCCGTATCTTCGAAGGCTGTTTCCGCATAGTCTGAAGGACCGCAATCAACAACAAGATCGCCGTCCGTGATACTCTCCGGCGCGGATCCTGCCTTTCTTCTGACTATGATTCCGGCCGTTGTCTGTACGACCTGGCCGTCGATGATTGTTTCTGCCGGAACTGCGAACTTCAGGTTCACTTTCTGATCGCCTGCTGCCGCTGACATGATCGAAAGATTCGCAGGCGGAATCCCGGATCCTGCTGTTCCCTCTTCTAATAACTTTTTAATGTTCTCCGTTGTTTCGTCTACGATGTAGACAGCCGATTCGTCAATCATGCGCTTTTACTCCTTTCAATCTTTTAATTCTCTTGTGTAGGTATTCTGAACGACGGTTCTGTCGGTCATATATGTTATAACTGTGACCTTGCGATATTGATACTGGCCATTAACGGGAACGACCAGGGAATTGATCGTCTTTGTCCCGGCCTGTGGATCCGACGCGAAGGTTGTTGTGACTGCCGCTTCATCGTTTGCAGCTTCGACGCGGACCGTTCTTCCGTTCTCTTTGATGATATTCGCCTGGGAATTGATAAGGCCATAATATCGATTGAACATTGATTCGTTCGCTTCGTCGATTTCAAGTTGCAAGTGTGCAGCCGTGGCCCCGTCGATCAGGTTTTCCATTTCATCGTATAGATCCGTGAACTGCTGCTGATATGCGGCGGCCAATGTTTGAAACTCTGTCAAAAGTGACTGATATTCTGTGTCGCCGTTCTGCTTTAATAATTCAATGTAATCATTGAAGGCTTCGAACCTTTCTGCGACTGTCAGTTCGTAATTTGTGAAGAACTGTTCGAACTGCGCTGTTATCTGTGTGAAATCTATTTCGTCAATAGTTGCGCAGACGTAGCCGCAAAGATCAGGATCCATTCTTGTATCTGTAATCATGGACTGATCGATTCTGACTGTTCCGGCCGGAACGCTGATCTGCGCGATTACAAGTTCGTAAGTCGCGCCGGATCTTGTGGGCGCCGTCGGAACTGGTTCTGAAGAAAGACTTCCCTTTGTGTATGCTGCTATGACGTCGCGCTCCGTGTCGTCTCTTCTGATGACGATCGTATCGATACGGTCAAGGGTTCCTGAAGCCGTTTCAATGTCAATCGTGATCGGCTCCGTGAAATGGCGAAGCCTTTTGACCGTAGATCCTGATATAGGGACCCACGCATAACCGGGCGCGATTGTTACGGTCATATTGTTGTTTGCTGTTACCTGAAGGGATCCTTCGAATACGCCAGGCGCGAAAAATGGCGACATGAAGTCGGAATGACCGTCGGCGTTATACTTACGATCCCCGTTCTGTGAGTTGTAGAAATACGCGTGATTGTTTACCTGATTTTCGTTTTCGTTTGCCATTTACTTATCACTCCAATCGATTGTTTCGGGAAGCGGCGAACCGAAGGTCGGGACGACATAACCGCCGCCGTATTCGTAGACTTCCTTTGCTTCTGTTACTCTTTGATCCATGTAAAGGCCCCATTTCTTCTTTTTGACCGATACAATGTCGCCTAGATCCCAGTCTGTTTTATAAGTGAAATTGATATTCGGATCGACTTCCGCTTCGAGCGATTCAGCGATTGCCGCTTCCGTTAATGCTTCGCGTCCTCTCTGCTGCAAGGCGGCGCGATATTGTTCCGCTGTCAGTCCGTCTGAAGAAAGGTCCCTGGCGTCGACGAACATTTCCCGGAGATCCAGGCCTTCGCCTTCGCCTACTTCAACAATGACACGGGATAATCCTTCGCCCTCGCCCCCGACGATCGCTTTTGTTTTATATAACTGGCTGTTATATTTATAAATCGCGTTCGTAAGGTTGTTATAGCTTTCCGAGAATGTGACGCGGCCGTTCACGCCCTGGGACATTGAACGGTCCTTTCCCTGGTATGTTTCAAATATGATCCGTCTGTTGTAGAAATCCGGGCGGAATCTTACGCCTAAAAGGCCTTGACGGGCCAATTTCTCGACGATGACATTCAGGTTCTTATATGACGCCTGAAATTCGATCGTCCCTTCGGATCCGCTGTCTTCTCCGAACTCCACAAGGGGAATCGGAACACAAACGCCGTAAATCGCCCGAATAGCCGCTTCAATTCGTCCGTTGTAGTTGAATACGGTCTTTATCGTTCGGCGGTCCATATAGGCCGACAGGAAGCGTCCTTTGATAGTGATTTCATTCTTGATATCCGATTCTTCTTTTTCGATATCTTCGATTATGGCCGCTTCTGCTGCCCCTGGAAGGCTTACGACGTTGTCCTTTACTAATAATTCAAGGTTCTTCGGAGTGATCGGCGCGTGAATTTCCATTTCTCCCGGTGCAAAATATCGCCTGGTCCATTGAATTGACGTCTGATTTTCAATTTGTCCGATACGCCGAAGATCCGGCCGATATACTCTGACTTCCATTCGCTTACACTCCTAAATATCTTTGACGATAGCGGATTTCGACGTCCATATAATCACGGCCTACGTCTGCCGCATATGTCAAAGTGTTTTTTCCGTGGATCAACTGAATGAATTCGGACTGTTCGTCCAGGTATTCGTTGACGTTGATCTCTTCGCCTGCGCGGATCAGAATCACGTCTTTTTCATTTGTCCCGGTTGTGATCTTTAATTTGTCCCCTGACTGCATATAGAACGGATTCACTTCTGTTCCGATCTGAATATGTTCTTCTTCTTCGATATGGTAGATCGCGGGGTTCGTGATATTACCAGTCGCGGCGATCGTGATTTCCATTCCGATATATGCGACAGCCGAATCGTTTTCGATCGTCTTTGTGATCTCTGCTGTCCTGCTGCCGTATTCTTCGCCTTCTTCTATCCATTCGTGGATATATTCGAAGCCTGATTCCCACCCGGCCATTGTTACGACTGTGTCCTGTTCGTCCTTGAACATAGGATCGCAGCATATCAAGGATATTGTCGCGTATCTCTCCGGGCCGCCGTCGGGATCCACGTCGATATCTTCGACCGTGTAATCGATGACGCGTCGGATCTTTCCTTCTTCGACGGTCATTGTTCCGTCTGTTGCAAAACAGGAATAAAGAAGGTCCCTTCTTCTTTGATGTTCTTCAGAAGTGTTCGCGTCGATTTCTGCCGTGATAACAATGTTCTTCTGCGTTGTGACGGACCCCTGTTTCGTGGATCCGTCCGTCATCGTATTTTCTGAAGTTGCGACCTTCTTTTTGACTGTGGTAATACCGTCGATCTTGTGTAAAAAGAACATAGCGTCTTCGTCATAGCTGAAGGCGACTGATACGTCATTTTCATTTCTGCAAGTGATAATTCGCGACATATATCAATTATCCTTTCTGCAAGCGCAGGATCATGTTCTGCGTTGCGATTCTTGTCTGCCTTGCGGCTTCGTAAGGCGAAAGGGCCTTCGGCGACTGATAGTAGTTCGTCTGATAGAATCCGCCTGTTGTCTGTCCTGCTGCCGCAGGCGTGTTCTTTGTTACTCCTGAAAGCGGGGTGACGATTGTCTTTCCGCCGACCTGGGTAATAAGTTCCGGGCCTGCTTCTGCGACGATCGCGGTTCCTTGCTTTAAGACGCCGCCCTTTGCCAGGCGTGGAAGCGATAATCTCGAAAGGGATCCGATCGATACGCCGGGAATCTCGTTGATAATACCGATGATTCCGTTGATTGCGTCGACGAATCCGTTCACGATGTTTTCAATCGTTCCGAATACGCTGTTGATCGCAGACTTGAAGGCGCCTGAAAATGCTTCTGCGACTTTCTGTCCGGCTCCCGTGAATAATGATAATATTCTTTGCCATATTCCCGAGAAGAACGAAGGAATCGCGTTGAAGGCGTTCTTTATGGCCGAAACGGCATTGTTGAAGGTTGTCGAGAAGAAGGAAGTCACGACAGAAAATACCATTTGTATATCCTGCCACCTTGCCCCGAACCATTGTCCGATCGGAGTAAATACGGCCACGATTCCGTTATACGCTGTCATAAACAGATTTGAAAACCAGGCTGTCACGTCTGCAAAGACGCCCTGAATTCCGGCCCATATTGAAGCGAATACTGCCTGAATATCGACGCCGAATCCCTCGAAGAATCCGACGATAAACGCGATCCACGCCTGAATGATATTCGATACAAAGTCAATCGCATTTTGAAGGGCGGCTTGAATGTAGGATAAGAATCCGTCGAAATCGCCCTGGAATAATGCGACGAAAGCCTGAACGACGTTCGTCACGAAGTTGATGACGTTTGTTATTGCCGAAATTATCGGGCCTGCTGCATTTATGACGCCGTTCACGAAGGCGCCGATATATGTGATTATGAATTCGAAGACGGGTTCAAGGGCTGTCAACAGATTTTCGAAGGCTTGCTTCAGCTGTTCAAGGATCGGTTTGATCTTCTCGATCATCTGCGTGAAGGCTTCCTTCAGTTTTCCGACCGTCTCCTGGACGTGTGCGCGGAATTCGTCGTTTGTATTGTATAAATGGACGAATATCGCAATCAGGGCCGCTATTGCAGCGACTACGATTCCGACAGGGGAAGCAATCGCGGAAAGGATTCCCGGAAGGCCGCCGAGTTTGGCCATAAGGCCGCCGATCTTCGTAATCATTCCGCCGACCCCGGTCGTGATCTTTCCGACTGTCGAAACGACTTTCCCGCCCAGTAATAGCGCCGGACCTAATGCGGCCACAATGGCGCCGATCTTGACGATCTGTTTCTTCTGTCCTTCGTCCAGGTTCTTGAACCATGTTGTTACTTCTTTGATTTTGTCTATGATCTGTGAAATATAAGGCATAACCATTTCAAGGATTGTCGATCCGAGTTCGATCGCCGAATTCTTGACCTGGTTCAATGCGATTTTTGCCTGGTTTGATGTTGTGTCGAGTTTTGCGAAGGCTTCATCTGTTGCCCCTGCGCTGTCTCCCATGGCGTCGACAGCTTCGTTCAGTTTCTCCGCATTATCCCATAAAACAGTCGCGGCCTTTCCGGCTTCTGCGGATCCAAACATATTCGCGATCGTTGTTCCTGATTCCGCCGCCTGTTCGTCCAGGATAGAAAGGACGTCTGTCAGGCTCCACCCCTGTTCCATGGCTTCGGCCATGGTCAGGCCGCCTTCTTTGATGTGTTCCGTTCCTGCTGCGAACGCTTTCGCTGCTGCCGAACCCTGCTTTCCTAACTCGTTCAACATACTGTTCATGTATGTTGTGGATTCGGCTGTTGCGATACCGTTCGAAGTCATAACGGCGTACATTCCGGCCAGGTCTTCGATTGCGACGCCGTTCGCCTTTGCCGTAGGTATAACTTTACCCATGGAAGACGCCAACTGATCTACGGTCGTTTTACCTAGGTTTTGCGTAGTGATAAGAACGTCCGAAACGTGTCCGACTTCGTCGGCGCTCATTCCGTAGGCGTTCATAGCTGTTGTCAGAATATCCAGGGCGGCGCCCGAAGATGTGAATCCGGCTTTTGCAAGCGAAGTCGCGTTCGCTACGAAATCGACAGCGTCCCCGGTCTTCTGACCTGCGGATATTGCGTCGTATACGTTGTTAGCGATCTCCGAAGCTGAAATTCCTGTTTGATCTGAAAGATCCTGAATCTGTTTTTCCAGTTCTTCGAGCGGAACGCCTGTTTCTTCGCTTGTGTCCGCGATTGTTGATAATTTGGCGATAGCGTCTTCAAAATCCATAGCGGCCGCAACTGAAGCGGCGCCGACGCCTGTCAAGGCCGTTGTAACAGGCATTAAAGCCTTTCCGGCGTTCTGCATACCGTCGCCGACAGCTGTTATTTTGTCGCCTGCTGCCTTGAATTTATCGCCCACGTCCTGAAGGCTCTGTCCCATACTCTGAAGCGTAGGATTGAAAGACTTGACTTCGTCTTCAAGTCCCTTCAGTTCGTTTTCTGTGTTCGCGATTTCTCTTTGAAGTGCGCGATATTGTTCTTCAGGGAGTTTCCCGGATTCAAACGCGGCCCTTGCCTGTTCTTCGGCTGTTTTCAGGGTCTTCAGTTTTTCGTTTGTTGCTTCGATTGATTCGGTCAGGATCTTTTGCTTCTGCGCTAAAAGTTCCGTATTCTTCGGGTCAAACTTCAGGGACTTTTCTACTTCCTTAAGTTCTTTTTGAAGGTTCCGGCTTTGGGTGTTCACGCTTTTAAGGGCGCGATCCAGTTTAGTAGTATCGCCCCCGATTTCTATTGTGATTCCCTTGATATTGTTTGCCATGCCTTCAACTCCTCTTTATCGTGTTCGCCCCGAATTTATCGCGAAGGGACTTTCTGTCCGGCTCCGTTTGGACGAAGAAATAACAATCTTCAAGATACTTTCGTCCGTCTTCTGTCTGATTCAGATAATGGATATATGCTTCACGCTGATAATATAAGTATTCATCGATCGGCAGTTCTCCGATCTGTTCCAGGTTTAGACCTGTGTATTTAATAACTAAATGTTCCCCTTCTGTGTCCGGCTTATAATATCGTTTTTCCTTCTCTACATAGCCCGGATAAAAGGGGATTTTCAGTTTGGGTTTTCATCTAATTTTCCGACGAATTTCTGATAGAAATCAGCTAAAAACAGCTTCATTTCTTCAAGATCATATTCGTCGGCGATCTCTTTTGCAGATACTTTCTTCCCGGTCATATTGTTGGAAAGAATTTCCGCAACTGCTCCGGCCAGGGTGTCAACGACTGCCTGAACCGAAATATCTTCGTTTCCTTCCATGTCCTGAAGCGCCTGAATCTTTGACATTGTCTTTTTCATAGGCATTTTGACAAGAAGGTTGTCGCCGTTTTTAAGCGTTACATTAAAAAAAGAATTCTGTAATTTGTTGAAATTAAAAGACATATTTCCCATGATCCGATATTTCCTTTCTTTTCCTGATTTTGAAAAATCCGGCGGCGGGCGATAATCATATCCCGACCGCCGGATCGTTTTCTTTGTTCCTGCTGCCTGTTTAGTCTTCTGTCGCTGTCGCTGTGATAACTACGTTACCAGTTACGGAAGCGATTGTGACTTTGCCTGTTGAAGCGTTCCAGGCTGTTGAAGTGATATCATTTCCGGCCATTGTTACGACAGGCGTATCGATTGTATATCCTGAATCTGCTGTCAGGGTTGCTTCGATAGAATCGCCTTCGCTTACTGCCTGGCTGCTGAAGTCAGAAGTGACGTGTGTCAAATTCTGTCTGACTGTGTATCTTGCGCCGTCTCCGACGATCTCTTCAACATAGTTGACAAGGGTTCCTTCGCCGTCAAGGTTAGGAAGGGCCTTGAATTCTACGTCAACAACAGTCGCGTCAGAAGGTGCGAACTGAAGCGTGAAGCCTGCCTGGTTCTGTCCGACGATCATAACCCATATATCGCCGTCCTGCGGGTCTACATGGTGGAAACAGATAACGTATTTCGCGCCCTTTCTGTTTCCGATTCCGCCGATCTTTGTGATACGGTGCTTTCCGTCCTGGGTAACAGATACGCGGGCGGTATCACATAACTTCTCGATTGTGTCGCCGATCAGGGTCATAAGTCCGGCCTTCAAGATCGCTTCTTCTGAAGTGATAATGACCTTTGAAACGTGGCCCATGTCGTCTTTTGCTTCTGAAGTCTCCTGTGTGTATTCAAGGGACGCGCCGTTCTTGATGTAAGAATAACGGTTTTCGTCCGTGCAGAATTCCCAGGGGTTAGGGATTGTCTGTCCCTTTTCGAAAACTGCTAAATGAATATAGCCGGATCCGAGAATGATTCTTTCAGGTGCTTTATCCATTGTTTGATCTCCCTTCTTTGAATGGTTTACCTTTTCTTCTGAACGACGCTGAAATCGAACGCCGCTTGAAACATGTTTTCTGACTGGATCAGGACGCCTTGCTTTACGAACTCGACGTCAAACAGGACTTCGTCTTCGATGCGCTTTTCTAGCGCCGGGTCTGATTTCCTGTCTGTGTATAATTCAAGCGAAGCGTCGATCTGTCTGATCCTGTTGAATCCGTCCGGGCCTGTCTGTCTCTCTGTCTTCATGTAGACGATAAAAGGCGGCGCCGGGGCGGGATTCTGCTTCGTGGCCTTGAACTCATATTCAGTTATCGGGATCCCCAACGCTTCCGCGCGGGCGATAATCTGTTCAAACGTTGCGTTCATAGTTTGTTATTTGCTTCCCTGACGGCCTTTTCGACTGCCTGAACGGCTTTCGTCTGTGCCTGGCGTTCTGCGGGTTCGATGTGCGGATATGCCGGAACCCTTTTTCCGCTCCGGGAAACGTGCCCCTTTTCCAGTAAATGCGTAAGTTGATAGTGTTTCTTGTTGTGAACGGTGTACTGTTCGCCGCTGATCCCTGCTGTGGCGTTTGCCCTGGTCTTCACGGCCCAGTCTTTTGTATATTTCCCCGTTCTCTCTCTATACGGTCCGCCCTTCTTCAGGGTGTCCGCTGTGTCTTCGGCGACCTTTTCCAGTTCTTCGTTGACCTTTTCCGTGACTGCTGCCGAATAGCTTTCCAGGGATCCCCGGATTGCTTCGGTCAGGTCTTCCGGCTTTACATTAACGACCATAATTTCCGACCCTTGTCGCTGCGTATAACTCGATCTTTCCGTCTGATTTTGGTCCGTAGGTTCGATATATTGTCAATCTGTCCCCCTGGATCTCGATCGCGTCCTGATCTTCGTATTCTTCCGCCCATACTGTGAACATTCCTTCCGCCTTATAGCCATTAACCCCGGCGGCTTGAAATTCATCACGTCCGACAGGGTATCTTGTGGCATATACGGAAGTCTTTTCGTCGTCTTTGGGATCGTCGGCCGTGTGAATCAATGTGATGATACAATCGTCCATTATGAACCCCCTTCCGGCGTTGGCGAAAAGTATTTCGCGCAGCCTTTGATCTTTGTTATGTTCATGTCATAAATCCCGGATAAAACAGGATAGGCCGTCGTGTCAATGGAATAGTTCGCCTTGACGTATGAAAGGACGGCTTCGACGATCAACGGATCTTCAGGAGTATCAAGCCACGAATCCGCGACGCCGATCCTTTTCAGGTCTGCGATAGCTGTGTTGACAGCGTTCTTCACGTCCTGGTCGAGATCGTCCGATATTCTCTTTCTGACCCGCAGTTTTGCGGCGTCGTACAATTCGTTAATCGTCATATTGCCGTCCTTCTTTCGTCACATTATGGGCGTATTATGCGCCCTTCTTCACACGGATAAATCCGTTATATGCAGCTACGGCGCCGCCTGCGAACATAGACGCGCGGAAAGCGGTCTGTCCGCTCTTGAACTTGTAGTCGTCAGATCTGCGAACGTCGATATCGCTGAAGATAGCAAGTTCGTAATTCTGAAGATAACCGTATGCCATGAGGTAGTCGCCTGTCTGTGTTCCTGAAGCACCGACAGACTTACAAGCGGAATTGATGACGAAAGGAACGCCGTCGATTGTGCCTGTCTGTCCGTTGTTGATGATTGTGTAAACCTTGCGGCCCTGCTTGTCGCGAAGCTTCGCGAAGGCTTTAAGATCCTGCTTGTTGAGGATAAGAGTTGCCACGCCCTCGACTTCCTCGTCGCCACCGAAGGAATAGATGATCTCGTCAAGTGTTCCGTCGTCGATCGCTGTGATCTCGATATCGGTTGCGGGATCGATTACCTGGTCAGCTGCGGAAACAGGATTGAAGAAGATACCCTTCAACTTGCTTGTGGAACCGTCGCCGATAAGGATCTGACGGGAAAGATACTTTCTGACAGCCTTTGAAACAGATCCTTCGATCACGCTGTCATAATCAGCGTTAGGAAGTTTCTGCATTTCCTCGGGTTCCTCGGTGTATGCTGTGACTTTCTGCTTCTCGATAGTCACATAGCCGAATTCAGGTTCCATGTCGTTATAGTTGGATCCTTCGCTTGTTGCTCCGGCTCCTGTTCCGACGTAGTCCTTTACGAATCCGCGTTCGTAAGTTTCGCCGCCCTTAAGGGGAACAGCCTTTACCATGTCAACAAGTGCGGAAACAGGGTTCGCGGTCTCGTTGATGTCGGAAGCTGTGTGAACTACGGGCGCGGTCTGTGCTACGGAAAGAGAATCCTTGACAGCAGGAACGGCGATTCTTGCATTGAACTTCGCTTCCTTGCCTGCCTTAAGATTCTGTCCGCGCTTATCAAAAGCCTTGACAGCCTTGTCGGTCTTCTCTTCGTTCTCTCCCTCGTTTACCTCGGGATCCTCTGCGCTGTCAGCGATTCCGGCCAACTGCTCGCGCTTCTTTGCCTGGTCAAGAATATCTTTGATATCCTGGGCTTCTGTAAGAAGTGCGTCGAGCGCTTCGCCTTCGGCTGTCTTTGACTGGACGCCGATCTCCTTCAGACGCGCGTTCAACTGATCCCTTGTCAGTTTCATAAGTTCTTCGTGTTTCATTTTGTGATCTCCTTTCAGATACTTTGAATGATTACACGCGCGATTTCGTCGCGCTTGCTGCTATTCTGAATCAGTTCCGCTTTACGCGCGTCCTGATTATCAGACTTTGTCTTTGCTGCGGCTTCCTGCTTTGCGATAACAAGATCCTTCGGCATATTGTGAGATCTTGCGACATATTCGCCCGCTGCGGCCGCTATTTCTGCGACGCTTTCGGTTGTTTCAACTTCGAAATATTTCGCCGCTTCTTCCCCGGATAGCCAGGTTTCCGCGTCCATAAGTTCGCGGATCTGATCTTCTGTCACGCCTTCTTTTGCGTGTTCCATGTATACGGCAAGGATCCCGCCGGATATTACGTCGAGATCGTCGGCCATTTTGCGAAGGTCTGCTGAATTACCTTCTACAAGCGCCCAGGGATTATGAATCATCAAGAAGGCGTTTGACGGAATCTTCGGCGCTTCTGATCCTGCGAACGCGATCACGGACGCGATAGATCCGGCCAGGCCGTCAACATATACCTTGACTTCTGCTGTCTCCGCGAATCTCTTAATCATGTTATAGATTGCGATTCCTGCGAATACAGATCCGCCGCCCGAATTGATGTAAATGTTCAGGTTCTTTCCCTGCTGCCCTGCCAGGAAGTTTTTGATTGCTTCAGGATATTGATCTTCTTCCTGCCACGCTCCCCACCAGTCCGACACAATGTCGCCGTAAAAATATAGATCAGCTGTTGTCGCAGTTTCGTTCTTTACCTCGAAGCAATTAAAGATTTTCTTCAATTTTGGCATTTTGCCCGCTGCCCCCTTTCTTTCTAGTTTTCGCAAGATAGAATCCGGCTTCCAGGCTTTTGATCCTGGCCTGCTGCCCTGGATCCTGTTCCTGGTCCTGATTGCTATCCTGGCCGACCTGATAAAGCGATTGATCGTCGGTCTTGACATAGTTCAGACTAATCATTCGGACGTCTCCGCCCTCGATCGGTTCGTAATATAGCAATTCGCGGAATTCGTTTATTGTGATGATTCCGCGGTCAAACATGCCCCCGCCTATGACCATTCGTGTTTGCATGGACGCATATTGAAGGCGGTTTGCTGAAAATATGACTTTGTTTCCGAATCCGCGTTCGCGCTCTGATAACAATTTGAACGTGAATTCGAGTGATAATTGAATCGCGATCGGCTCGATCACGTTCTCAAAGAACGAATTGAAATCCGCTTCGGTAAAGGACGAAGTCAGGATCTTGTCGTTCACGTTGTAATATCGATATATGTTGTCGCGGAAATACTGCGACTGTACGACGGGAACGTTCGGACTTGATCCCGTTATTTCCTTGAACTCCATTGAATTATCAAGTCCGGCGATTCCGCCTGTATTCTCTACGGACATATAAGCGTCCTGGAATTCCTTGACTTTCTGTTTGAGTTCTGCGTCATCGATAAAGTTGTTATATTTCAGATATCCTTTCAGGTTTGAAGCGTTCCTGACTGTTGCCCTGATCGCTTCCCCGGAATAATCCAAAAGTTCCAGGGTACTTCGCAGCTGTGAATCCGGCGCGGTTCCCATAAAGCGCTTTTTTGAATAGCGGCTTCGAAGATGAATCACGTCCTGATATGGCAAGGTATAGACTTTCTTGTCATAACTCCACCTGAAGCGGAATAATATCGCCCCGGACTGCTGATCTTCCCATATTCTGACGTCTGTCGCGTCTATGGGAACGATCGATTCTACCTTCGTAAAATCCGGCGAATAAAATATGACTGCGTAGGCGTTCGAATGATACACAAGATCCGAAGCCATTTTGTAAAGTGCAGAATATGGATCAATTTCCGGCGCCCAACGAAGTGAAAGGATCCTTGAAAGATAATCATTTCGCGGGAACACGCCTTCGTCAGTCTTTCGGATAATCTGCGGATTCAGTTTTCCGACGTTTGAAGCGATCACGTTTGCGATTGCTCCGACGATATCTGATTCTTCAAGATTTCCGTTCGCCTGGTAGTCCCCGGAAATCGCAACAAACGGCGCGAATTTCGCGCGTCTCAAATTCAACAAGTCCCGGATCAGGCCCATGTTTCCGACGCCCCTTTCTGTGATATTTTTTTCCTATCATGCCATAAGAATACAAAATAAAATCGCGACAGAATGACCCACTTTCGAATCTGTCGCGATTACTTCCTGATATTCTTCAGCTGTTGCCCGATTCCGCTTGAATACTTCATTTTGACCGTGAAGGCGTCGAAGACGCTGACGGCGCCGTCGATATGTGATCGTTTGTCAATCTTGACGGGTTTCATTCTTGAATCGTTGATGTTAATATCAACGGCCACGTTCAAGAAGTGTCCCTGAAGAAGGGCGTTGTCTCCGATCTCGATCAGGCCGTCTTTCAGCTTCCCTTCGAACTCGATCAGGATCGGCGTCAGGTTGGTTCCCTGATATACGTCGTCCATGTGGAAGCCTGCTTCCTTCATGTCGTTGATAAGATACTGGGCGGAATATCTATCATATCCCACCTTCAAAGGCTTGATCTTGTAAACCTTTACCAGGTCAAAAAACCACTTGTAAACGTCGCGATAATCGACGGCATTATCCCCGGAGATTGTAAGGAATCCCCGGTCCTTATAAATGTTATACGGGACGTTCTCTTCGTCGACTGCGACGTCGAATCTTTTCTGTGGCATAAAGAACTGTGTGAAGATGTAATTGATATTATCGCGTTCGATCACGATCGAAGCGGCCGTCAAGTCGGTTGTTCTTGAAAGGTCGATTCCGCCGACGCAATAGCAGCCGCGGAAATCTTCAAGGGTATAATGAACCGCGATTCCGTCCTTGTCTTTGCCGACTGCCTTTTCGACGTCTTGATAGTCAAGCCAGGCAATCGAAGAATTCTGTTTGATGTTGCAGAATTTCGTCAAGAATTCCGCTTTCTTTGATAGGCTTGAATGTGCGATCGCGATCTGTTCGACGTAATAATCCCACTTGACGGAGACGTCCAGGTTCGGATTCGACTTTTCGATCTCTTCCCTTGTGTCCCACTTTTCGACGTCGTCGATGATAAACAAAAACGGCAGGAATCGCCGTTCTTTTTCTTTGCCGATAGATCTTCCCTTCAGGAAGGCCGTAGCCCTTCGGATCAGTTCGTCGTATATTCCGTCGTTCTCATACCCGGCCGTCCCGGTTGACATGATAAGCGGTTCGTCCCTGCTGCCTGTGGCCGAACTGATTACTTCATACTGTTTCAGTCCGGCGTCTCCGCGCCAGGCTTCGATTTCGTCATTCAGGCAAAAGAAAACGTTGAATCCGTCTGACTTTTTCGAGTTGAAGGCTAGTTTTTTGACGGAAGTGTTGAAGTCCTGAATATACAGATCGGTCCTTCGTTTCTTCGTGACTTTGTTCAGTTCGTCGTCCGACTGGACGATCTGATAAAAGGCGTCGAAGCATAGTTCCGCCTGATCCAGTTTCGGCGCCATGCAGTAAAGTTTCGCGCCGTATTCTCCGTCGATGTACGTCATGTATGCCATGATTGCAGCTGCGAAAAGTGTCTTTCCGTTCTTCCTGGCCACAATCAGAAGGACTTCGCGGAACATTCGGATCTTTGGATTCTCGGGATCCATAATTCCGAAGATCGCAGACGCGACGGCCTTCTGCCATAGTTCCAACTTCAGAAGATCCGAACGCCCTTCGGAGTGATGACAGAAGTTTTCGATAAACTTGATTGCCTTGTTTGCCTTCTTCGGGTTGAATATGTATTCACCTGACTGGATTCCTTCGACCAGGATCTTAAAGATCGCATGAATGAAGACGCCTGCTGCCCTGACGCCCGGAACCTTTTCGCCGTTCTTGATCCTGACAATCGCGTCGTAATACTCGAATATGTAGTTGTCTAATAGTGGCGCGATTGCCTTGTTTTTCATTCCTGGTTAATCCTCTCGAAGCGCTGCAAGGCGCGAAATCTCTTTCTTCTGTTTTGGCGGTAACATGTCGATCAAGGTCTTCATGTTTGACGCGTAGCTTCTCGCGTATTTGTCGTATGTCTGAACCGCGGGATTTTCCTTGACGAATTTTTGCGACGCGTTTTTCGTCGTAGTCTGTAAGCCGTGAAGGATCAGTTCTGCTTTCGCCTGTCTCATAGCCACTTTTTGAAAGGCGACTTCCTCGATGATCTTTTCGACAAGTTTCATTCGATCCGGGTCGTCGTCTTTTACTGGCTTGAACATACGCTTGATCGCGTTGAACTCCTTCTTGACGTTGGCTTCGGTCAATATTTTTTCATCTTTCGAAATTTGCTCTTTTTTTTCGGCCATATATTGAAGTTTCTCCTAACCCCCCTATATATGCGCGCATGTCAGCGTTTTTCGGAAGGCTCCCCCTCGGTACTCAACGCCCCCATTTTTTGAACGACCCCCGGGGGTGGGTTCGGTGCGCAGGAAGAATCATTCGGAATTAAATTTCCGAATTTGTCGAATCGATATCGACGTTGACCTTCCTTGTGTTCCTTGTTGTGATGATCGTCACACAATCCTTCGAGATTATCGAACGACAGACTGATAGTCGGGTCGTTGATATTCTCCGGCGTCAAGTAAACTTTGTGATGAACGATCTTGATCGGCTTCATGTCGTCCAGGCTTCGCCGTCCCTGTTCGACTTCCCTTCGGCAGCGTTCGCAATAGCCGCCGCAATAAATAATATATGCGGCCCTTGTCTGCTTCCAGGCTTTTGATTTATAAAACCATTCTGCGAAATCCTTTGCCATGTCATCGTCCTGATCTTCGTCTTCGTTTGTCGTCGATCATTCCCATATTGTCGGCGATAAGGAAACAGAACTGTTTTCGGATCTCATAAAAGCGGCGGCGCCCGCAATATGTTTCCCCCAACAATTCCCACGCCTGCGAATATGCGATCGACTGATATACTTTCGCGACGATCGCTTTTCTGATTTCAGGGGAAGCGTCGCCGACGTCCAGGTCATCTTTTGCCCTTTGGATCGCCGACGCGCTTTTCTTCCTGAAGCCTGATTGTCTCGCGTTGTCTCGGGCGTCTTCCCGGACTATGGCGTTTATTATTTGTTTTTCGTTGTAGTCCAGGAAGTATTTTTTCACACTATCCGCCCCTTCCTTCGCTAAAATGTTTCTTCGTTCGAATCCCTGAACGTTGTTCGGATTCGAATCATTCCGTCGGAATCTGTGTCGATCTTGTGGGTATGCTTCCCGATCTTCAAAGTCACATAATCGATTGCCCCTTCGAATGTCGCCTTGATAGCGTATAACGCGACCTGAAGTTGTCCGTCCTGGTTGCTGAATACATTCTTCGCCCAGGCTCCCGCTGCTTCCATTTTTGCGCGGCGCTCTCTCTGTCTGATTGCTTCGTCGCAGTCACATTCGCGTGTCGCCAGTTCGTCAAGATCTGCCGGACTGGATCCTTCCGGCGCTTCGATAAGTCGAAGCTGTTTGCAGTATTTGCAGAATCCCGATTGCTGTGTCATTACTCTGACCGCAGGCGCGTTCGGCATACCTACAACTTCGGCGTCGACTGCTTCGATTCTTTCTGCCTGGATCCCTGAAGATTCGATCACTTCTTTGATTGTCAGGACGAACGTCTCTGAAGCCAGGTCATTAAGGCGCCCGATCTTAACTGTTGCCTTGACTGTTACTGAAGCGGCGCCGCCTGCTGTGAACCTTACTTCCCTTTCTGCGTCCGTGGTTCCCTTTCTGTCCTCTCGAAGGTTTCCGATGATTGTTCTTGTGTCGCTTTCGGAGAATCCCAAAAGATTGACGATTCGCTTTTCCCAAAAGTCAGTTAAGGGAAGCGCCTTCGCCTTTTTCTCTCCTGCTGCAATCTCGAAGATCTCTTCTTTGTTCGTTGTGATTGTCAACATGTCTGTTTGCTCCTTTCTTTTCCTGATTGCTGTTTTCTATATCCTCGCCGGATCAATCCCGCCGAAGTCGGGCGTATATATAAAATCCGCCGTTGATATCATTTACTTTCACTTCTGCGTCTATGAAGCGATATCCGGGATATGCCTTCTTGATCCTGTTCTCTAAATAGTCGCGATCAATAGCCATTCGCTCCGCTGTCCTTTTTCCGAATCTCGAATATGATTTCGTGACGATCGGCTTCTTCAGGTTCTTTGACGCTCTCCACCTTTTCCGGCCGTGCGGGTCCTTTGTGATATAGTTTGCAATTCCGGCCGCGTGTGTGTCGGGATCAGGATCGATTCTTCTTGTGTGATTCCTTTTCCCTTGTCTCCACAACTCTTCCAGTTCGTCACGATCATTTCCCTTGTCGATGATGACGTGATGATGACAACGGATCCCGTCGTCCCCTTCTGACCATTCCGTAACGACGATATATTTCGCGTTATCCTGGCCGCGCTTCTTTCTTCTCCTGTTGACCCTGCGAATGTAGTTCGCGAAGATCTTGTCTGCTTCGTCCGGGGATTCGGGAAGATGATCGTCGTCATATGTGAACGTCGCCCATATGTCCCCCTGTCCGAAGTTTGCTGATATCAAATTGTTTAGATACCTTTTCGCTCTCTTATCGTTTAGGTTCTTTTGTGCAGGACGTGATTTATTCCCCCGCTTTGTCCTGGGTGCGTCCTGTCTGTTTCCGAATGTCGGATATATATCTGCTTCGAGTTGATCCCCTGCTTTCGTTGTCTTTGTCTGATAGGCGATCCCCTTCTTTGCTCTGAATGATCTTTCGATCTCTGACTGCTGCATATCATCAATCGATTTCTGATATGCTTCTTCGAAATCGTAATCATCAAAATATCGTTTTCTTTTTCTCACACCTTCCGCCCCTTCCTGACCTGTTTATATAAAAAATATAAATATGGTCGATATGTTAATACCCATTACAAGGCCGGACGACCTTCTGTCCCCCTGCCCTATATCAGAACGCGTGTTCTAATATCCGAGGGCGGCGTCGATGTAATCCGAAAATTCTTTCGCGCGTGTCTCGATTTCATTTGTGTATTCTGTTTCTGTTATTCCGGCGGCGACCTGTTCTTTCGCGCCTTTTTCTCCTGCGTTGTAACACATAAGAACGAAAGTCGTATCGCCCGGATATCTGTCGAATAATTCGCGCAGTATGTGACAGCCTGCGCCGACGTTATCTTCTAATAGGAAGAGATCTTCAAATCCGGCTTCTGATAATGCGTCGACGTTGCAGTCGTTAATCTGCATATATCCCGAATCCCCGGTTGTAGATCTTGCCAGGCGATCAAACTGTGATTCGTGTTCGATCATGGCCATAACAAGCGGAAAGGCGATATTATACTGACGGCATATGTCATAGACGATTCCCTGGTCTTCTGCGGACATGTCAACGGGTAAGGCTACGAATTCGATCGAATCTGTTATGTCGATTCCTGCTGCCCTTCCGGCGCCCTGGATAAGCGTTTCGTCCTGAATCTCTTCGTCCTGGATCTGAATATCTTCTATATTATTGAAGGAATCCGTTTGCGGAATCGGTTCGAATATGGCTTCGACTTCCTCTTTTGCCTTCGCCTGCTGCCCCTGGCCGCATACCATAGCGAAGCAAAGAATCCCGCCTGCTGCCGTGATCGCTGTCAATAATATGATTATGCTGTTTGCCTTGCGATATCTTCTTGTCATAGGTCCCGCCTTTCGTGTATAATATATATGGTTTGATCCTGATCCCGGTGTTTGGCGTCCCGCCTTTCGCCGGGATCTCGTTTTATTCATCTTTAGGGATCAGATCTTCTTCATTGATCCCCGCCTTTTTGCAATACTCGCGACGCGCAGCCGCAAAATCTCCATATCTTTTCCATTTCATCAAGAAAACAAATTCCTTCGGAAGTCCGCCCAGGATCCGGCCCAGTTCGTTGATCGCAGAAAGAAGCATGAATTCATATGAATAGGTGACTGACTTTTCTTTTCCTCTTCCTTCTTCTCTCTTTCGAAGTTCTTCGATCTGTTCCGATAACTTTTCGTTTGCCTTCTTCAGGCGCCGGATCTCGTTGTTTGCTTTCTTCAGCTTTGCGGACACGGTCGGAATCGCTTCATATTTCTTCAATTCCATGAACTCGACAATGAATCCGCTTCCTGATCCTTCGACCTGGATCGGAATTTCGTCGATTTTCTCTAACTCCCGTACGCGATCGTTGAAAAGATCCGGCCGAATATATTCAATTCTTCCCTTCTCGCTTATGATCTGCATATCAGACCCCCGTTCCGGGATCCTCGCTTTCTTCGGGATCCTCAATCGAATATATCTTCGCTATACTTCCGCGCTCCGCTCCCCTGGATAACTGTCTGTAAATGTTTTCCCCGACAGCTTCAACCATTTTCCCGAGCGCTTCAGCAGTTGCGATCGAAAGGCGGCCGTCTCTGACCTTTTCGTCAATGATTCCTATAACGTAGCCTGTCGCCACGTCTGCGTCGCGTGGACTTTCTGCGTCCTGAATCTCTTCTGTGGCTCTGAATACTTCGCGAAGTTCCCTTCTTGAATCTTTCTTTTTTCCAAACATGGTTTGATCCTCTCTTTCGTTTATATTGTCCCGGCCTTGATCTTCTCGATCAGACTTCCGGGATCGATTGCTTTGTCATCGATGTAATAATCCGCGTTAATCTTCCTTGTGTCTCCGCCGTAGAAATCGATATGTTCCTGAAGGTTCCTGTTTACTTCGTCGAACTTAAGTCCGTAATGATTGCAATAACGGACGGCTTCTGATAACTGTTCGCCGTTTCGACATGTGTATAATATGATCCTGGATCCTTTTTCCTTTTCCTTTATCAGGAAAGAAAACAGTTCTTCGTTCGGTTCTCCTGTGTTTGGCCATTTGCCTAGTGACAGGGTCCCGTCGAAATCTACTGCAAAGACGCGGTTCCCCTTTGCGTCCATATATCCCCCTTTTCCTTCACGGCCGGGATCCGGCCTGTCATTATCTGAATCTTTAGCGGCGGAAGATTCCTGATCGCCTGCTTCAGTTCTTCTTCTGAACGGATCCCGATCTTCTGAAGGGCCGCTTTTAATTTTTCAGTCTGTGTCTTTTCCATTTCTTCCACCTTCGCAACGATCTATTCGGCCGAGATCGACCGAATCGATGATTCCGCGCCTTGTTACTGCTGCAAGCCGAACCGCTTTTCCGGCCAGGTCAAGGGCAATCCGATATATATCCGTAAACTGCTTGTGTATCACTTCGGGATCCCCTTCTCGATAACCGTCTTCAATTCCGACTTCGATAATCGAATCCGTGATATTATCCAGGTCTTCCCGGATTGATCTGTTCATTTCTCCGATCTTATCCAGGGCGCCGACTGTCGTCGTCAGTTCCTCTTTCAGATCTTCCGTGTTTATGTCTTCGAGTTCTAATTGAAGAAGGCCATATATTCCGGCCATTGTTAGCGCTGTCGGTTCGTGCTTCATATGTCATTCCTTTCGTTTTATAAAAATGTCGTAATATATGAACACGGTCAGATCTTTGAATTCATACATACGCGCGATATCGGGTTCATAAGGCGGGATCAGTCCCGGTTCTTTGAATTGTTTGTGTCTGATCTCCGGCGAACATATAAACCGAATTACTTCGGGATCCTCATTTAAGAATGAAAGTTCTTCTGTAAATGAAAGAAGGCTTTTATATCCCGAATATAGGATCTTAAGATTCGGATCCATTCCGACGTCTTTATTGCTTCGGTTCCCTTCGATGATCCTGATCCTGTCTGCCGAATTTATAATTTCTAAAAATTCCGATAATCTCATGGTTTGGCCCTTTCTTTCGCCTGCTGCCCCGCTGCCGCTTAATAGATATAAACGTGTAGGACGTAGTTATTGCCTTCCTTTTCGACTTCAGGGTGAATCAGCTTGACTGTTCTTCCTTTCCCGGAGAACTCGCGGAAGGCTTTCGCGGCGGTTCCCTTGTATACGGTAATATCTTCGGGTTCGTCAAACTGCCCTGTCGGGGATCCTGTTTCTTCGTCCATGATCCGAACGATCATCGACGGGCCGACCACGGTCAGAAGTTCTTCCAGTTTGATATCTGCTTTTGTCATGCCTGTTTCCTCTCTTCCTTCATCTGATCGATTCTTTCGCGAAGATCCTTTTCTTCCTGTGACTGCTGCCCTTCAGAATCCCCGGTTATCGTTTCCCTGATATATCGATAAGGAACTTCACATTTTACGGCGTTCATCATCATTTCCGCCTTTGTAGCTTCGCGCATAAGGGCGAAGAGTTCTGAAGCCTTGATCTCGATCTCTGTTTCCGCTTTGAATAAATCAACTATGCTGCTTGCCATTCTTTTTCCCTGCCTTTCTTTTTCTTGCCGCGATCCGAACCTTTGCGACGTTCAGACGCGCTTCTGTTATGGGTGCAAATTGCGACCTGGTTCCGTGCCTGTTCATTTCCAGGTTCTCTTCGTTTGTCAGAAGGAAAAGATTGTCGGGATCCATATTGTCGGGGCTCCCGTCCTTGAATCCGACCATATAACCGTCCGGGATTTCTCCGAAGTGTTCCTTGTAAACATGCCGGGCCATAAACTCCCACCGTTCGCGCTGTGTTCCCTTTTCGGTCACTTTTATGATCTGATATCCTTCTGTTGTTCTTGACTGTGTTCCGACCTTGACTTCGTTGTGTGGCCTGTTGCCTTTCTTAAACCATGTTTTTTCGCAGCCTGGGAAGAACTGTTCTTTTGATAATCCGTTCGGGTTGACCTGGCCAGGCTTGAACCTGGTATTCACTCCCGAAGGGATCTTGTGATTCTTCCTGAAGGCGCGGACCTGGTCTTTTGTCATCGTGCCGGATCCGAACCTTCTGTTGACGGCTGCTGCCGTCTCTTCTGAACCAAGTCCCTGACATTCGTCTTTCATAAAGGCAATCACGCCTTCGGGATATTTGACTGTCGTTCCCTTTTTAGTCCCCTGTTTTACGCCGGAAGACAAGTGATAATTCTTTTTGTAGGAAAGAATCGACTTCTTCGTGAAGGCTGTTCCGAATATGGTGTTGACCATTTCGGCCAGTTCTTCAGAAGTTCGCCCCTTGTAATTCTCAACAATGAAGTTGTGAACTTCCGGCGGGTATTTCCGGGCCATTTATTTACCCCCCGATAAGCGGAAGGCCTTTTGTGTCGTATTCCTTGCCGTATTCGTCCATATGAACGATCGTTTTGTATGCCAGTTCGCCGTTATGAATTATCTTTTCTGCAATCTTCGACATACCGTCCGCCCGCTTCAGTTCCTTTTCCAGGGCGTCGTCGTCGAGATCTTCGTCATTCAGGCGTTCTAATTGCTCGAATAGATGATTGTTTAAGTCTGCAAGGGTGTTTCTCATGGTTTGATCCTCTCTTTTCTGTATTTTCCACAAAGTTATCCACAATCACGGGATTAAAATTCGCGATTGATATAATCTGTTATGATCTTGACCGTTCCGTCCTGAATATCCGTGAATTCTTCGCCGTCTACTCCGACGACAATGATATTCCCGACGTAATCAACGCCGTTGATCTCGCAGTTTCTTTCATATCCCTTCAGGCGCCCTTCTTCGTCACATATGACCGCGAAGACGCCTGCTGCCGTGTGATCGGTTACTGCCTGGATATATCCGCCGACTGCTTCCTGAAGCGCTTCAAGTGTGTTCGGGATCTCGACAATCTCCGGCTTTTGTCCGACCTTCTTTTGTAATGCTTTCATATGGTTTGATCCTCTCTTTCTTTGCAATCATTCGCCTTTTTGCAGCCGATAAAGATTTCCCGGTCTGTTACTTCCAGGACCCGCGCAGCTATGCAGGCGATACAAACATTTTTCTTTTCTTCTATAACTATCCGTTTTGGTTCCATGTCTTTTCCCTTACTCTTCCCCGCCCGACTTGATCGTCGCGATCTTGATTGCCAGGCGATTGATCTTCCCCTGTCTGTATGCTTCGACCGAATCCGCATTGTTGAAGATGATCTTCATTTGTTCGGCCATGATAAGGACGTCGGCGATTTCTTCGGATATGTTGCTTTCCCGGCCGCGTCTCTCATTCAGAAGCGCTTTTGTCAATTCGGCCATTTCCTCGATCATCATGTCGACCTGTTTTTCTTTGCCGAATGTGGTCACGGCTTCGTCCAGGATTGCCAGGCGCTTTTCTGATTCGGTCATTTCCTTGAAGAATCCGCCTGTTGAATAATCCCAGTCGATTGTCCCGTCTTCATAGATTCCGATATTGTGCGCTTCAAGCGTCCACCCGGAAGCGATATTCTTCATTACTGAAGAAAAGGGATCGTCCCCGCCTGCGATACATAAGAAGCGGCCGCCGCCGTGGTTTGTGTAAATCCTTCCCGGATATGGTTCGAATTGTTCTCTGTTCATGGTCTGATCCTTTCTTAACGCTATAAGCGTTTATGAAAATGAAAAAAATTATATATTCGCTGCTTGTCTTTCGGCGTTCCCGAATAACTCTTCGAATGTCTTTCCGTAACGATTCGTCAAGATCTGAATTTCTCCGACGTCAAATTCGCGTTCGCCCCTTAATCTGCGGCGTGTTGTGTCGTTGCTTATATTCAGGATTCTTGATAATGTTTCGGTGTCGTCCCCATTGAAGGACATGGACGCACGAAGTCCGGGATAAATGTTCACTAATGCTTTCGCCATAATTTCACGCTCCTTTCTTTTGATAAACGCTCCCGGCGTTATCCCCTCATGCTGATAGATTAAACGCTTTTTGCGTTTATGTCAAGCGTTTTTATTTTGTATTATATTCATATTTGCGTTTATTGTGTTGCATTAACGCATTTTTGCGTTTATAATAATTCACGAAAAGACCTATTCAAAGAAAGGAAAATCGGGAAATGTCAAAGAAAAGAACTGTTGAAGCGCGAAGTCCTGAATATGAACAACTTGGGCGAAGACTTGCTGACGCTCGAAATTCCCTTGATATATCGCAATCCGAAGCCGCCCGGCGGATCGGGATAACTCAATCGACATATTCGGGTTATGAAACAGGAACGCGAAGGATTAAGTTGTCGATGTTGCAGCGGATCGCCGACGTCTATAACGTGACTGTTGACTGGCTGATCGGAACTGACTGTCATTCGGAAACGCGCCCGGCGCTTACTCTCTCCGATCAAGAATATGATCTTGTGATAAGGTTCCGGGAATTGTCTGAAGCTGAACGGGCGATCATTCTTCGGTCTGTTGGAATAAGTGAATGAAAGGATCTTGTGATATGGAAATAGGCGACATATTGAGAAATTATCGAAAGGAACACAATCTTTCACTTCGTGAATTTTCCAGGATATCAGGCGTCAGCAATTCTTATCTGTCAATGCTTGAATCCGGGCGACACCCTCGGAGTAATCGCCCTATTATTCCCACGCTTACGAAGCTGAATCAGATTTCGGCAGCTATGGGAATGACTGTCAACGACTTAATATCTAATATCGACGGCGTTCCTGCTGCAAAGAATAAGTTTTCAGAACGAATCCGAATCCTTCGCACGGGTCAGGATCTTACGCAAGAAGAATTATCTTCGCGTCTCGGATTGACAAAACAGGCTGTTTCACAATGGGAACGCGGAATTCGGGAACCTGATTTCGCCACGCTTGAAAGAATCGCCGATTTCTTCGGTGTCGATACCGATTATCTTATCGGGCGATCTGTCCGTTCTGTTGCCCTGGATAAGGCGGAAGTCGATCTGATTGAAAGATTGCGCCTGCTGCCTGAAGGCGAAAAGAATATGATTCTTCGGGCTGTTGGGATTATTGACTAATATTTGAAAGGATCAAACCATGAATGAACAAAAGACTATCGCAATATATACCCGCGTTTCAACCGGGTATCAGGTCGACAAAGATTCGCTTCCTTTTCAGAAAAAGGAACTGACAGCATATTGTCGGCATGTATTACACGCCGAAAAGACAGAACTATTCGAAGACGCGGGGAAGTCCGGGAAGAATACCGACCGCCCGGCGTATCAAAGAATGATGAAGAAGATCCGCGCCGGAGAAATCTCCCACGTCGTAGTCTATAAAATCGACAGGATATCCCGAAATCTTGTCGACTTTTCTTTGATGTATGACGAATTCAAGAAGTATCGCGTCACTTTTATATCCCTGAATGAACAATTTGACACTTCTTCAGCAATTGGCGAAGCTGTCCTGAAGATCATTCTTGTATTTGCGGAACTGGAAAGAAAATTGACTTCCGAACGTGTAACTGACGTTATGATCGGCCGCGCCATGTCCGGGAAATGGAATGGCGCCCGTATGCCTTACGGGTGGAAATGGAACGAAGAAAAGGCCTTCCCGGAACATGATCCGATTGAAGCGCCGAACGCCCGGCGATTATATGAGATCTACGAGAAGACCAGGTCGACAGCGAAGGTCCGTGATTACTGTTATGATAACGGGATTCAGACGAAACGCGGCGGAAAATGGAACACGTCTACAATATGCAGCTACCTTCGAAATCCTATGAATAAAGGTGATTATCGATATAATTATCGCAATTCGGCCAGGGGACAAAAGAAGCCTGAAGGCGAAGTCGTATATCTTCCCGGCGTGTTTCCGCCCCTTGTGGATCCTGATCTGTGGGACCGTGTCAACGCGATTCTTGACGATAACGCTATCAAGTCCACAACTTCAGATAATCCGCATATAAAGAAACATGTTCACGTCTTCGCAGGCGGGATCCTTCGCTGTGCTGATTGTGGCGCCGCCTTCCAGGTTTCCCGACTTGATAAGACCAGGGCGAACGGATTCAAGCCTTCTTTGTATGTCTGTACTTCTCGCCGGACTTATCGGGCCTGTGACGCCCCCGGCGCTTCCGATGTAGTTATCGGACCGTTTGTCTTTAACTATATCGCGAATATGGTCAGGGCGACGAAATCCAGGGCGAAGATAAAGGATCTTGACGATCTTCAAGATATCCTTCTTTCCGGCCCTGAATATGAATCTATCGATAGAATGAACCGGGAAGATCTTTCGATCATATTCCAGGCGATAAAAGGAAGTCGATCAGGACCCGGCGCGACGTTTGTTCCTTCGCTTCCAGGATCCGAAAAGGACGTCCCGGAGATCTCCGGCCTTCGTGCTGAAGCTGATAAATTATCCCGCGCCATGGATAGGCTGAAGAAGGCTTTTCTTTTTGACGACGGCGGGATCCCCGAATCAGAATATCTTTCAACCCGCGCAGACCTTCAGGAACGTTTGACGGCTGTCAATAATAAGATCGCCGACGCTCTGACCGGGGATTCATATTCTGAAGCGGCGGAATTATCCTTCGTGAACTCCGCTTCTTCTTTTCTTCTGTCATATAGGCTTCAATCCGGGGATCATATAGATTATTCAGACTTCGCGGCCACGGTCGACAAAACGGTCCTGAAGGACTTTGTGAACCTGGTCATTGATAGGATCATCATAAAGGATTCGAAGGTCGTTGAAATCGTGTTCAAGAACGGTCTTCGGAATAGATTTGAATATTGATAAAAAGAAAAAGCCGCGTTTTCTGCGGCTTTTCTTCGTCTCGTGTTAGATATTCATCTGACACCCCATAGTTACCGTACACGCATATAAAGGGCGTCCCAGTTCTTCCGATTTCTTTTTTATTATCTCCCGACATTTCTTGATGAAATAATACTGTCTTTCGGGTTCTCTTTCCGGCGGCGGGAATGATAGGTCCTGCGCGTCGATAAGTCTTTCGTATTCTTCGTTATAGTTCACGGTTTGATCCTTCCTTTCAAATATTGCCGGATAATTATATCAAAATCCCATTAAAAAAGCGACCGTTTTCGAACGATCGCCTTTTGTTTTCCGTGATATATTCTTCCTTGACCAAAAGAAAGTTTTTCCGTGTCTGCCTTTTGCGCAGACGTGATCCCCCTTTCTTTTTTTATCTTCCCGGATCCGGGACGTGTGTTTCACACTATGCAAGCCGGGAAGGATCCCGGATATTGCTTTAAGCCGCTTTGATATATCTGTTTCCTTTCCAGTAGGCAGCCACCCACCCGGAAGGAATTCTGATCCATACGTCGGACCCGTCTTTCTGAACTTCCAAACATGTGACGATTGTTCCCTTGTCGATTGCTCCGTCGCGGTCCCTGTCGTTCGCTTTTGCGTTTGCCGTAAGTTCTGCGTGTGACTTCTTCCTGTTTGCGGTTCCTGCTCCTGTTCTAACGTTCAATTCTACTGCAAGGACATAGTTCTTTCCGATTGTGAATGTCGGAATGTCTTCGATCTGTCCTGCTGCCGGGGCGACGATTGTTTGATCTCCGGCGAAGACTGCGTCCCAGGCTTCGAGATTGTGCGCCTTTACAACATTCATTGTATTTCGGACGTATGTTGAAGAAGTCGCATATCCGGCCGCCTTGATCGCTGTCAAGAACGATTCCGCTGTCGTTTGGTTCTTGACTGCTGCGTATCTCGACCAGTTAAGGAATTCATAATATCCCTTTACGCCGGAATCCATGTCCTTGTATACGCGGAAA
>Ga0256405_10003571_pt1 | contig 31767 bp, 22 predicted proteins | sample RumenRJG_02DNA_FD_189096 | JGI IMG/M metagenome (GOLD analysis project Ga0256405, IMG submission 189096) | Bovine rumen microbial communities from Lethbridge, Alberta, Canada - RJG_02 | ecosystem: Host-associated > Mammals > Digestive system > Stomach > Rumen | place: Canada: Alberta...
GCCGGCTTCCTTCAGATTCCGTCTCACGGCGGACACCCTTGCCTTTGGCTGTAACCTTCCCACTATCAGGGCGGTTTGGGGACTTCCACCCGTTAGAGTTCGTTCGTGCTGGGCGAACACACAAAAAAACCGGCCCCTCAAATGAAGGGTCGGTTTTTTAATGCAGTGGAAGAACTTTACTTCAGTTCTGCCAGATACTTGATGGTGCGGACCATCTGGGAAGTGTAGGAGTTCTCGTTGTCGTACCAGGAAACGACCTGAACCTGATAGGTGTCGTCATCGATCTTGGAGACCATGGTCTGGGTGGCGTCGAACAGGGAACCGAACTTCATGCCGATGATGTCGGAGCTCACAATCTGGTCCTCGGTGTAGCCGAAGGACTCGGTGGTGGCGGCCTTCATGGCGGCGTTGATGCCTTCCTTGGTGATGTCCTTACCCTTCACCACAGCCACGAGGATGGTGGTGGAACCGGTAGGAGTGGGAACACGCTGGGCGCTGCCGATGAGCTTGCCGTTGAGTTCCGGAATCACAAGACCGATAGCCTTGGCGGCGCCGGTGGAGTTGGGAACGATGTTGCAGGCACCTGCGCGGCTGCGACGGAGGTCACCCTTGCGCTGAGGGCCGTCCAGAATCATCTGGTCGCCGGTGTAGGCGTGGATGGTGCTCATGATACCGCTCTGGATGGGAGCGTATTTGTTCAGGGCGTCGGCCATAGGGGCCAGGCAGTTGGTGGTGCAGGAAGCGGCGCTGATAACAGTGTCCTTCGGGGTGAGGGTTTTGTGGTTGGTGTTGTACACGATGGTGGGGAGGTCATTGCCTGCAGGAGCGGAGATGACAACCTTCTTGGCACCAGCCTTGATGTGAGCGGAAGCCTTTTCCTTGGAGGTGTAGAAACCGGTGCACTCGAGCACTACGTCCACATCCAACTCGCCCCAAGGGAGCTCGGCGGCGTTGGGCTTGGCATAGATGGTGATTTCCTTGCCGTCCACGATGATGGAACCGGGAGTAACAACAGTTTTACCGTCCTCTGCGAGCACAGCGTCCTTGTAGTCCACGGTGTGCTTTCCTTCACCGAACTTGCCGGCGAAACCACCCTGGGCGGTGTCGTACTTGAGAAGGTGAGCAAGCATTTTAGGACTTGTGAGGTCATTGATGGCAACTACTTCGTAACCATCTGCTTCGAACATCTGACGGAAAGCCAGACGACCGATACGGCCAAAACCGTTGATTGCAATTTTATTCATATTAAAATGTAACTAAAAGATAAAAATTTCTTACAGTTTGTTAAAGCGGCGCAAAGTTACAAAAAAATCCGATAATATCATAGATATTACCTAAATTATTAAAAAATTTTAATCCCGCCGGAAAATGTCCCGCGTATAAACCTTCTCCTGCACATCGTCCAGGCAGGTGTCGTACCGGTTGGCGATGATGGCATCCGACTGCGCCTTGAACTGTTCCAGGTCATTGATAACGCGCGAACCGAAGAACGTGGCGCCGTCTTCCAGCGTAGGCTCATAGACAATGACGCGCGCGCCTTTGGCCTTGATGCGCTTCATCACGCCCTGGATGGCGCTCTGCCGGAAATTGTCCGAGCCCTCCTTCATGGTGAGACGGAAAACGCCCACCGTCACCTCTTTTTCCTGCGCCGCATTCCACTGGTTGTCGGACCGATAGGCATAATACCCGGCTTTCTCCAGCACCCGGTCTGCAATGAAGTCCTTGCGGGTGCGGTTGCTTTCCACTACGGCGGCAATCAGGTTCTCGGGGACATCGGCATAATTGGCCAGGAGCTGTTTGGTGTCCTTGGGCAGGCAATAGCCGCCATAGCCGAAGGACGGATTGTTATAATGGGAGCCGATGCGCGGATCCAGTCCGACGCCCTGGATGATGGCGGCGCTGTCCAGGCCCTTGATTTCCGCATAGGTGTCCAGTTCGTTGAAGAAACTCACGCGAAGGGCCAGGTACGTATTGGAGAACAGCTTGACGGCCTCCGCCTCCGTTGTGCCCATATAGAGCACCGGGACATCCTTCTTGAGGGCGCCCTCCAGCAGCAGGCCGGCAAACGCCTCCGCCCGGGAGCGCTCCCCGCCCACGATGATGCGGGACGGGTACAGGTTGTCGTACAGGGCCTTGGATTCCCGCAGGAACTCCGGCGAGAACAGCAGGTTGTCCATCTTCCGGGAAGCGGTGAAGCCCACCGGGATGGTGGATTTGATTACCAGCATAGCGGCCGGATTCACCTTGGTAACGCTTTCGATGACCGCCTCTACGGCTGACGTATCGAAGAAATTGGTGGCGGAGTCATAGTTGGTGGGCGCGGCGATAATGACCAGGTCCGCCTCCCTGTAGGCCTTTTCCCCGTCCAGGGTGGCCATCAGGTCCAGCTTTTCCTCCGCTAAGTACTTTTCGATGTACTCGTCGCGGATGGGGCTCACGCGGCGGTTGATTTTGTCCACTTTTTCCGGAACTACATCCACCACGGTGACCGGATTTTTCCGGGACAGCAACACGGCCAGGGACAAACCGACGTACCCGGCGCCGGCAACAGCAATTTTAGTCATGGTTTCCAAACAGGTTTTGTTCAACATATTCACAAAGGACATGGCCGATAAGCGTATGGCATTCCTGGATGCGGGGCGTATCGGCAGAAGGAACATGCAGCACATGGTCGTACGCGTCCATCCGGCAGGCTTTTCCTCCTACAAGCGCCACGCTCACGATGCCCTTCTCCCGGCAGGCATCCAGGGCCCGCAGCAGGTTTCCCGAGTTCCCGGAAGTGGAGAGTCCCACAAAGACGTCGCCCGGACGGCCGCAGGCGATAAGCTGACGGTAGAACACCTCCTCGTAGCCGTAATCATTGCCGATGGCGGTAAGGATGGACGTATCCACCGTAAGGGCCATGGCCGGCAAACCCGGACGGCTCAGCCGGAATTTGTTCACCAGTTCCGCCGCCATGTGCTGGGCATCCGCCGCAGAGCCGCCGTTTCCAGCCCAGAGGGTTTTACCACCCTGCCGATAGGTTTTTACCAGGAGATTGGCGACATCGGCCATGCCTTGCAGGGCCTTCTCATCGTTGAGGAAAGCTTCCATGACGCGGGCAGAAGCCGCCACTTGCGCTTTCACTTGTTCCATTGTGCATTTCATAGTTTGCAAAGATAACATAAATTCCGTATTTTTGCATACTATGACGGACAAGAAACCACCTATTTACCTTTATACAGACGGCGCCGCAAGCGGCAATCCGGGCCCCGGAGGCTACGGAATCGTCCTGCGCTGCGGCACCTATGAGAAAGAACTGTCGGGCGGTTTCGCCTGCACCACCAACAACCGGATGGAGCTGCTGGCCGTCATCGTGGGCCTGGAACAAATCCGCTGGGACAATGCGGAAGTCCATGTCTGGAGCGATTCTTCCTACGTGGTAAAAGCCCTCAACGAGGGCTGGCTGGAAAAATGGAAGAGCACCGGCTTCAAAGGCAAAAAGAATGTGGACCTGTGGCTCCGCTTCGACGCCGTGTACAAGCGGCACCGGGTGGCGTTCCACTGGCTCAAGGGCCACGCCGGCCATCCGGAAAACGAGCGCTGCGACCGCCTGGCCGTAGCCGCCTACCACCAACCCAACCTGCCGGCAGACAACGGCTATCTGGCAGAAAACACCCAGTTAATCTAAAAAATTCACCAATATGGCACTTTCCAAACTTGTTGTGGGTATCACCCAGGGAGACAGCAACGGCATCGGCTACGAAGTCATCATCAAATCGCTGGCCGACGAGCGCATCCTGGACTCCTTCACCCCTGTCATCTACGGTTCATCCAAGCTGATGGGCTTTTACCGGAAAACGCTGCATAACATCGGCCCCATGGACGTGAACGTAATCTCGTCTGCGGCCGATGCCCGTCCGCGCAAAATTAACCTGGTCAACTGCCTGCCGGACAGCATTTATGCCGAGCCCGGCCAAAGCACGCCGGAGAGCGCCAAGAACGCCATCGCCGCGCTGGACGCCGCCGTGAAAGACCTCAAAGACGGCCAGATAGACGTCCTGGTCACCGCCCCGATCAACAAGCGTGCGATGCATGCGGAAGGCTTTTCCAATACCGGGCACACAGAATTTCTCCAAAAGGAGTTTGGCGTGGAAGACGTTATCATGATTATGGTGAGCGACCAAATCAAGATTGGCGTGGTCACCGGCCACATTCCCCTCCGGGACGTTCCCAAAAGCATTTCCAAGGAAGCCATCCTGGGCAAACTGCGTATCATGAAAGCCTCGCTGGAGCGTGACTTTGGCGTGGCGGATCCCAAGATTGCCGTACTGGGCCTGAACCCGCACTGCGGAGACGGCGGCCTGCTGGGCGACGAAGAGCAGAACATTATCCTCCCGGCCGTGAAGGCGGCCCAGGAGGAAGGTATCCAGGCGTTCGGTCCCTACTCCCCCGACGGTTTCTTCGGCCTGGGCAATTACAGCCGCTTCGACGCAACGCTGGCCATGTATCACGACCAGGGCCTGGCGCCGTTCAAAGCCCTTGCCTTTGCCGACGGCGTCAACTACACCGCCGGCCTGCCTGTGGTGCGCACCTCGCCGGACCACGGCACCGCCTACGAAATGGCCGGCCGCGACGAGGCGGACCCGCGTTCCATGATGAGCGCCATTTACACGGCCATCGACATTTTCCGCAAACGCCTCCAATACGACTCCCTGATGGAAGGGAGACTGGTGGAGAAATAATTACGCCCCCCTGCCGGCAAGATGAACCTGGATACGGCCATACAGTACCTGCCAGGGGTGGGGCCCAAACGGGCGGAACTCCTGCTTTCCGAGCTGGGAATCGGCACGGTGGGAGATCTGGTGCGCACCTATCCGTTCCGCTACATTGACCGCAGCAGCATTGTCCGCATTGCCGATGTCCACCCGGACCTGGCCCAGGTGCAGGTGCGCGCCATGGTCACCAAGGTCCGGCTATATGGGAAAAACGGCGTGGAGCTCCCTGCCGATAAACTCAAGTACAACATGGTGAGCCGACTGAGCGCTATGGTGGCGGATGACAGCGGGGAGATGGAAATGGTGTTCTTCAAGGGCGTAAAGTGGATGCACACGCGCCTTGTTCCCGGCCACACGTTCATCTTCTTCGGGAAGCCCGCCGTCTTCGGTACCCGCCTGAATATGGTGCATCCGGAGGTGGATGCGCCGGACAATGCCAATACGGGCGTGCTTACCGGCGTGTACAATTCCACGGAGAAGCTCAAATCGGCAGGAATTACGGGCAAGGTGATGCTCAAGCTCATCGGAGCGGCGCTGGAAGGCGTGCTGCCCACTTTGCAGGATACGCTTCCGGACTATATCCTGAAGGAGAAAGGGCTGGTGCCGCTCACCTATGCGCTCCGGCAAATCCACTTCCCGGTGGACCAGAACGCCCTTGCCAAGGCCACCTATCGGCTCAAATTCGAGGAACTGTTCCTCTTGCAGCTTTCCCTGCTCAAACAAAAATACGTCCGCAGCCGCAGCGCCGTGGGGCTCAATATGCCTGCTGTCGGAGAAGCGTTCAACGCCTGCTACAAGGCATTGCCGTATGAACTCACGGGCGCCCAGAAGCGTGTTATCCGGGAAATCCGCGAAGACATGCGCAGCGGGCACCAGATGAACCGCCTTTTGCAGGGCGACGTGGGCTCCGGCAAAACCATGGTGGCGGTGCTCAGCGCGCTCATCGCCGTGGGAAACGGCTACCAGGCCTGCCTGATGGCGCCCACGGAAGTGCTTGCCCAGCAGCATTTTGCCAATGTCTCCAAATACCTGAAGCCCACCGGGGTCAAGGTGGCCCTCCTCACCGGCAACACCGGGGTCAAGGACCGTCGGGAAATCCATGCCGGCCTGGAGGACGGGCGCATCGGGGTCCTCATCGGCACGCATGCGCTCATTGAAGATACGGTGCATTTCCGGGCGCTGGGGCTGGCCATTGTGGACGAGCAGCACCGCTTTGGCGTTGAGCAGCGCGCCCGCCTCTGGAACAAAGGCTGGCAGGGCGTTCCGCCGCACGTGCTGGTGATGACCGCTACGCCCATTCCTCGCACGCTGGCCATGACCCTGTACGGAGACCTGGACGTTTCCGTGATTGACGAGATGCCGCCGGGCCGCAAGCCGGTTCAGACCTTGTGCGTAGGAGAGGGCAAGCGCCACGCCATGCACAATTTCATCCGGGACGAGATTGCCAAGGGCCGGCAGGCGTTCATTGTGTATCCGCTCATCTTTGAGAGCGAAAAGCTGGACTACAAGAACCTGGAACTGGGGTATGAGGAAATTGTGAAAGCCTTCCCGCTGCCGCAGTACAAGGTGGCCATCGTCCATGGGCAGCAGACGCCGCAGGAAAAGGCGTTCAACATGGATGCCTTTGCGGCGGGCCGTGCCAACATCCTGGTTTCCACCACAGTGATCGAGGTGGGTGTGGATGTACCCAACGCCTCCGTCATGGTGATTGAGAGCGCGGAACGCTTTGGCCTGAGCCAGTTGCACCAGCTGCGCGGCCGTGTGGGCCGGGGCGCGGAGCGCTCCTACTGCATTCTCATGCGGGGTAACAAGGTGTCCAAGGAAAGCCAGAAGCGGCTGGACCTCCTGTGCGCCACGGAAAACGGCTTTGAACTGGCAGAGGAGGACATGAAGATGCGCGGTCCCGGGGACCTGGAAGGCACCCAGCAGAGCGGCCTTCCCATCAGCCTCAACATTGCCTCCCTGGCCAAGGACGGGCTCATCCTGAGCGACGCCCGCAGCTATGCCCAGCACATCCTGGACCAGGACCCCGGCCTCACGGCAGAAAAAAATGCCCCGCTCGCAGCAGAACTGCGGCGGGACAAATACCAAACCAAGGATTATTCCCGAATTTCCTAAGCCTTTTCTATCTGCCATTTTTTGTTCACAATGCGCGCGCGATTTGTATAAGTCGCGAAATATATCTAACTTTGCACACTTATTTGAATTTTATATTATGACATTTACTCAAAAGGCCGGTTCCCTGTTGGCCGTGTCACTTGTCCTTTTTGGGTGCAGCACGCCCAAAAACATTGCATATATGCAGGATAGCTATAATGACGCCATTGTGGAGACCATCAAGGCCAATCCCATCCGGCTCAAGCCCATGGACAAGATTTCCATCGTCGTAAACAGCCGGGACCCGCAGATTGCCACCATGTTCAACCTCATCTACACGTCCGTGCACCTTGGGACAGGTACATCCTTGAGCGGCGGCTTATCCAACGGCGGCCAGATGGTTCTTCCCTATACGGTGGACAAGGATGGTGAAATTGATTTTCCCGTCCTCGGGAAAGTGAAGGTTGCCGGTCTCACCCGCGCGGAAACAGCGGATCACATTAAAAATCTGCTGATAGCAAGCAACCAGATCAAGGATCCCGTGGTTACAGTGGACTTCATGAATCTGGGATTCTCTATCCTTGGAGAAGTGTCCAGACCCGGCCGTTACCGGATAGACCGGGACGCATACACCATTCTGGACGCCATTTCCCAGGCCGGCGACCTCACCATCAACGGTCAGCGGGAGAATGTCACCCTCATCCGGAATTACGGAACGGCCCAGGAGATTTTCTACAAAATGAACCTGACCGACACGGAAGATATTTTCTCTTCCCCCGCCTACTACCTGGAACAGGGAGACATTGTCTATGTAACCCCCAATCCCAAACGCCGCCGTGAGTCCACCGTATCGGCCAACAGCGCCTTTACGCCGTCCTTCTGGATCTCCCTTGCCTCTACGGCCACGTCCATCACATCCGCCATCCTCGTTATCGTTAGAACATCCAAGTAATGAGCGCAGAAAATTTTGAGACTCAAAGCCAGGAGCATCAACTGGACCTGCGGGAACTGATATCCTTGTGCCTGACCCGCTGGATCTGGTTTGTAATCAGCATTGCCATATGCCTTTTGACCGCGGTCATTTACATCAAGAAAACACAGCCTGTATATACCCGCAGCGCATCCATTCTCATTAAGGAAGACGGGAAAAAGAGTTCTTCCATCGGAGACGTATCCCAGACTTTTGCCAATATGAACCTGGGCCTGGGCCGCATCAACGTGTACAATGAGATTCTCAACTTCACCTCTCCGGACCTGATGCTGGAAGTGGTGAAGCGCCTCCATCTGGAGACCAGCTACCGGAAAGAAGGCGGCCTGTTCAAGAAAGGGCATTTCCTGTACAACCCCACGCTCTACGGCTCATCCCTTCCGTTTACCGTTCTTTTCCTGGACGTAAACAACAACGACGGTGTATCCTTTACCATGGAACCCCAGGCAGACAATACGTACCGCCTGACAAAGTTGCGCGTAAACCAGACAGACTACGAACAAACCTACAAGGTGTCGCCGGGAGATACGCTGAGTACGCCGGCCGGCCGCCTGTACATTGCGCCATCTCCCTACTCACAAGCCGGCAGGCTCCAGGACAACATCCTGGTATCCCGTACCAGCTACGCTGCCGCAGCCAGCGCCTATCGCGGCCGCGTTTCGGCCTCGCTCAATGAAAAAAATTCCACCGTGATTGCCCTCTCCATCTCGGACACGAACACCCAGCGTGCGGAGGATGTGCTCAACATGCTCATCAACGTTTACAATGAGAACTGGATCAAGGACAAGAACGCCATCTCCACCTCCACCAACGAGTTCATAGCGGACCGTCTCCGCGTCATTGAACAGGAACTGGGCCACGTGGACAGTAACATCTCGGAATTCAAGAGCCGCAACCGCATACCGGATGTGAGGGCTGCCGCCAGCATGGACATGCAGCTGGCCGTACAGGCCGGACAGCAAATTACGGAAGTGAACAACCAGATTTCCATTGCCCGCTTTCTGACTTCCTACATCCGTGAATCCGAAGGAAAACTGCTTCCGGCCGACGCCGGCCTGTCGGAGAGCAGCATTTCCAGCCTTATCAACCAATACAACAACACCCTGCTGCAGCGAAACCGTCTGGCAGACAACAGCTCCTCGGAAAACTATCTGGTCAAGGACATGGACCAGCAACTGAGCTCCATGAAAACCGCCATCCTTTCCTCCTTGGACAACTATGTGATTGCCCAGAACATGCAGCTGCAGTCCTATCAGACAACCCAGAGCGCACTGGACGCCCGCGTAGTAACCAATCCGCAGCGCGCCGGAGAGCTGCTCAGCGACGAACGTCAGCAAAAAGTGAAAGAGGCCTTGTACCTGTTCCTGCTTCAGAAACGGGAAGAGAACGAGCTTTCACAGGCCTTCACGCCCTATAATTCGCGGGTAATCGCACGTCCCTATGGCAGCAACGCTCCCATCGCGCCCCGGAAAATGTTCATTCTGCTGGCTGCACTTCTTATAGGCGCAGCCCTGCCCCTGGCCTTGATTTACGTATTGGAGATTACCAATACCACTGTACGGGGACGCAGGGACCTGGAGAACGTTCAAGCGCCCTTTGCCGGTGAAATTCCCGGCGTGTTCCTGCATAAGATCCATCTGTGGGACCATCTTTTCCCAAAAAAGATTCAGAAAGACCGTCCCGAGGAACGCCGCATTGTGGTCAAGCCCCAGAAACGCGACGTTGTCAACGAAGCCTTCCGTGTAGTCAGAACCAATATAGAATTCATCAACAGTAAAAACGCGGAAAACAAAAACGGTGGAACGGTCATCATGATTACCTCCATGAACCCCGGTTCCGGCAAAACTTTCTGTATCTCCAATCTAGCCTCGGCCTTTGCCATCAAAGGGCGCAAAACCATTGCCGTAGATCTGGACCTGCGCAAGAAATCCCTCTCCATCTTTGCCAATTCGCCCAAGAAAGGCATCTCCAATTACCTGGCTCACCGGGAAGACGATTTCCAGCCGTACATCGTCCACAATATCGAAGACTCCGGCCTGGACATCCTTCCGGTAGGCACCCTTCCTCCCAACCCCAGCGAACTGCTGTCGGACGACCGTCTGGACAAGATGATTGAAGTCCTCCGCAAGGAATACGACTACATTTTCCTGGACTGCCCGCCCGTGGAAATTGTAACCGACGCAGACCTTATCCGCCGCGTAGCGGACATCACCATCTATGTGGTAAAGGCCGGTCTGATGGAACGCGCCATGCTGCCGGAAATCAACAAATACTATACAAGCCAGCGCTATCCGAACATAGTTGTCCTGCTCAACGGCACCAATAACGAAGGCCGATACGGCTACAGGTACGGCTATCGATATGGCTATCGCTACGGTTACAGATATGGGGGGGGCAGTTATACTAACTATGGTTATGGCGGGGACCAGGAACAAGAAGACAAGAACAAAGCCTGAGCATGTGGTCTTTTCATAGGAAAGAATCACTGCTCCAAAGCGGTGCCCTGCAGGGCGGGACAGACTGGCATTGCCATATCCTGCCCGGCGTGGATGACGGCATACCCCAAATGGAATCGGCACTGAAAGCCCTGCATGCCTATGCGGAAATGGGAATACGGGAGGTGTGGCTGACACCGCATATCATGGAGGATGTGCCCAATACCACGGAAAAACTCCGTGCGCGTTTTGAACAATTGAAAGCGGCCTGCCAAGAGCCGCTTCAATTGCATCTGGCCGCAGAAAACATGCTGGACAATTTGTTCGAGGAACGGCTGGAAGCAAACGATTTGCTTCCCCTCAACGACAACTACCTGCTGGTAGAAACCTCTTATTTCAACCCTCCCTACAACTTCTGGGGCATCCTGGAGCGTATCCAGTCCAAAGGCTACTATCCTTTGCTGGCGCATCCGGAGCGCTATGTTTACATGGAAGACAAGGAGTACGGAAAACTCAAAGACATGGGGGTCGCTCTCCAGTTGAATCTTCCATCCCTTTGCGGTCTGTACGGCATTCACGCACAAAAGAAAGCGCTGAAACTCCTCAAGCAGGGGGCCTATCAGCGCTGCGGCTCAGACCTGCACCGGCTCTCGCCCATCCAAGCGGTTTTTTCCGAAAAAAGATTCGACAAAAAAACCCTGACCATGGTCAGGGAATTGTGCAAGTATCCGGGAGACTGAGTTACTTCATCCACCGGTCCAGCCAGCCAAAGTAGCTGCGGTGCCAGTACAGGGCATTCTGCGGCTTCAGAATCCAGTGGTTCTCATTGGGAAATACAATCAGTTTGGAGGGGACGCCCATCATCTGGGCGGCGTTGAAGGCAGCCATGCCCTCGTCCACCGGAACGCGGAAGTCTGAGCCGCCGTGAATGCACAGGATGGGCGTGTGCCAGGCAGTCACCAGTTTGTGCGGGGAATGGTCGTAGTGACGGCGGGCCTTGGGCAGCGTGCTCCAGGGAGAGCCGCCCTGCTTGATACCGCCGAAGGTGACGCCGTCCCCGGCAGGGCCCACCTGACCGGCCTGATAGGCATACTCATGCAGGCCGCCATTGTCCCAGTTGGGGAACCACATTTCCTCCGTGGTCATGTACATGTGCTCCTCATTGAAAATACCGGCATGAGCAATGAAGCAATCGTACACATCCTTGTGGATCCCCGCCAGGTAGTAAATGCTGTAACCGCCGTAGGAAGCGCCGCAGGCTGCTACACCACTGATATAAGGCTCCGCCTTGATATTGCGGGCGGCCGTCAGGTAATCCTGCATGTTCAGTCCAATGTAGTCACCGGAAATTTCCTCGCACCAGGGCTGGCCGAAGGCCGTGGTCCCGCGCCGGTTGGGCAGCACCACCACATAGCCCTGGTGGCACATGAGGAGGTAATTCCAGCGATAGCTCCAGCCCTGCGAAAGCGTCCCCTGAGGGCCGCCCAGGCAGATTTCAATGGCCGGATAGGTTTTAGAAGCGTCGAACTGCGGCGGATACAACACCCAGGTGAGCATCTTTTCCCCGTCCACGGTGTCCAGCCAGCGGGCCTCGGTGTCATGGGAATCCAACTGCGAAAGCAAGTGCTCGTTCTCGAAGCTCAGCTGCTGGATGGCGTTGTCGTTCACCGCCACCAGTTCCGTGGGGAAATCCATGGAAGCATAAGTGGTGAGCAGCGTTCCGTCCGGCAGCACGCCAAACGGAGAGCCAAAGTCGAACCACAAATTATCGGCCGTAAGACGCACAATTTCAGGCGTTTCCGAGAGCACCACGTTAAAGATGCCCTGCACGCCCTCTGCCAGCGCGGCAAAGTAGAGGGACTGGCTGTCCGCCGCCCACACGGGGCCGTCGGCATTGTATTTAAAGGCCTGCGTCACGTCGCAGATGTTCTCCACGGAAGGATTGGCGCTCTGCCCCTCCCCTTCCTCTTCATACCGGACCGATGCCACCATGAGGCGCACCTTGTCTGCCTCATAGCCGTCGCGCTCCATGGAAAGCCAGGCCAGTTTGCTGCCGTCCGGGCTCCATACGGGATACGTGTCGTAGCCGCCGTCAGAAGTCACCTGCGTGGTCTGGCCCGTAAGCGGACAATAAAGATAAATGCAGGTATTGGTGGAGAAGGCGTACTGCTTGCCTGCCAGCTTTTTGCAGGCATAGGCGATGTAGCGGCCGTCCGGGCTCCAGCACAGGTCCGCCACATCCGGGAACGGGCCGTTGGGGAGCTGGAAGAAGGCCTCTTCCCCGCCCAGGATGTCCATGCCCTCACGGATGACGCCGTTCCCCAGCGAAGCCACAAAGCTGTGCGGAATCTCCGTCACCCAATGGTCCCAGTGCCGATACATGAGGTCCTCCGTAGCATAGGCCTCCGCCTTTGAAAGCAGCGGATCCATGTCCGCAGGCACCTCAACGGCGCTGTGCACGGAGGAGACAAAAATAAGCTGCGCCTCGTCCGGTGAGAGGAGATAGTCGTCCACGCCGGCGGGGACATCTGAAAGCTGCGTCCGCTTACCCAACTTGCCGTTCTTGTACGGCGCCTTGTACAGCTGTCCGTCCTGGAGGAAGTAGATGGCGCTGCCGTCCTTGCTCCATTTGGCCGACGCAATGCTCTTTCCGTCCATGGTGAGCTGCGTGGGTTCGCCGCCCTCCGCCGGCATCACAAAGAGGTTGCGCACGCTGCGGTTCTCTTCAATGGAAGTATAGCTCACGCCATACAGGATGGTTTTTCCGTCCGGCGACAGCTGAGGGTCGCTCAGGCGTCCCAGCGAGAGCAGGAGTTCTGGTGTCATGTGTCCGCCCTCCACTTGCAGGGAGGATGGGCCGATATACGCTTTGTCCGGTTTCATGTCCGAGTTGTTACAGGCAGAGAGGGCCATCACCATGGCCGTAACTGCTAAATACTTAGTTTTCATATAATTGTAATGCATTATTCAAGGCGTCTTTTACGGCCTGGCGCAGCGGCTCCGGCTCCAGGACCTCCAGTCCGACGCCATGCTTGCACAGTTCCATCACCAGGTTGGGATTGGGAATGAGCCGGAGGGCGAATTCGCAGTGATTTTCCTCCTGCAAAACCAGCGTTTGGCTGGGGTGCAAGGGCAGGTCCTGCAGATACGCGGCTTCCCGCAGGGTGGTACGGAGTTTTACCAGCACCGGCTGCTGCCCCGCCTCCGGAAGATACATGCCATAACTGGCCTCGAAGGCCTCCGCCACGTTGAATCCGGCCGGCATCTTGAATTTGTCGCCGGTCCGTTCCACCGACAGCAGGCGGTCCAGCGCATACACGCGCAGCATGGCGGCTTCCTCGCTGTAGCCCACCAGGTACCAGCGTTTGGCGAATTCCCGCAGGGCGTAAGGACGGACCGTACGGACATCGGCCTGCTCACTTAAATATTTACGATACGTGATGCGAAGGACGCACCCGTCCAGCATGGCCTGCATGAGCACGGTGAGGTATTTTTGGCCCGACGGAACATCTTCCACGCTCACCCGCCCGCGGAGGCGTTCCTGCCCCAGCGTGAGCAGGCTGTTCACCGTAAAGGTATTGATGAGGTAATCCACGGCAGCCCGCTTGTCCACTGCGCTTTCCGCCGCATCGATTTTGTACAGGTTGGTCCTTCTGTCGCAGGTGATGAGCAGGCCGAAAATCTCCTCCACGGCCGCGCGGTGGTTCAGGAACGAACGGCGCGGGTACGGCTCTGAGTAGCGGTCTTCCCAGCGGCGGGCGATGTCCGGCCAGGAAAGGCCGCGCTCCCCCGCCTCCACAAAGAGCTGCACCAAAAAAATGTATTTTCCAATCAGTTCCGGGACCATAACATACAAAGATAACAAAAAAATATGTAAATTTGTGAGTTAGTAGTGTATATAAACAAGAGAATCTATGGACAATTTTACCCGCAACTATATCGAGGGGTTCATGGGCGAACTCATTGCCCGCAATCCCGGTGAAAATGAATTCCACCAGGCCGTGCGCGAGGTGGTGGAAAGCGTAGCGCCTTATGTGACGGAAAACCCGCAGCTCATGGACCAGAAAATCCTGGAGCGCATCGTGGAACCGGAACGCATCGTGATTTTCCGCGTCCCTTGGATGGACGACCGCGGGGAGGTACATATCAACCGCGGTTTCCGCGTACAGTGCAACAGCGCCATCGGCCCTTATAAAGGCGGCCTGCGCTTCCATCCCAGCGTGAACCTTTCCATCATGAAGTTCCTGGCGTTTGAGCAAACCTTCAAAAACGCCCTGACCACCCTGCCGATGGGCGGCGCCAAGGGCGGCAGCGACTTCAACCCGCGCGGCAAGTCGGATGCGGAAGTCATGCGTTTCTGCCAGAGCTTTATGACGGAACTGTACAGGCATATCGGCCCCAACACGGACGTTCCGGCCGGCGACATTGGCGTGGGCGGCCGCGAGATTGGCTATCTCTTTGGCCAGTACAAGCGCCTGAGGGACGAATTCTCCGGCACCCTTACCGGAAAAGGCCAGGCCTGGGGCGGCTCCCTGCTGCGCCCGGAGGCCACCGGCTACGGCCTGTGCTACTTCACCAGCCAGATGCTTCAGACCCGCGGCCTCAGCTTTGAAGGCAAGAAAGTGAACATCTCCGGCGCCGGCAACGTGGCCCAGTACGCGGCCCAAAAGGCCATGCGCCTGGGCGCCATCGTCCAAACCCTGTCAGATTCCGACGGCTTCATCCATGACCCGGAAGGCCTTACGGAAGAAAAGATGGCCTATGTGTTCGAGCTCAAGAACCTCCGCCGCGGCCGTATCAAGGAATACGCGAAGAAGTACCCGCAGGCCACCTATTATCCCGGCGAACGTCCCTGGCGCATCCCCTGCGACATCGCCCTCCCCTGCGCCACGCAGAACGAGATTGAGAAGGCCGATGCAGATAACCTGGTGAAGAATGGCTGCCTGTGCGTAGCGGAAGGCGCCAACATGCCTTCCACCCCGGAGGCCATCCGCATCATCCAGGGCGCCGGCCTGCTGTACTCCCCCGGCAAAGCCTCCAACGCCGGCGGCGTTGCCACCAGCGGCCTGGAAATGAGCCAGAACTCCATGCGCATGCACTGGAGTTCGGAAGAAGTGGACCAGTACCTGCGCCGGATTATGCAGGACATCCACGCCGCCTGCCTGAAATACGGCACCGAGGCCGACGGAACCGTGAATTACGTCAAAGGGGCCAACCTGGCCGGCTTCATCAAGGTAGCCGCCGCCATGAGTGACCAGGGCCTCGTTTAGCTGCCTATGGACAACACTGCCTCCCTCATGGCCAAACGGATTCGCCGAATCCTGCTGGTATGCAACAATTACGACAATTTCTCGCTGGAAGAGGACGGACGCCTGGACATGCGCATCTCCCACGAGTATGCGGAGCTCAACCTGAGCGGTCCGCCCGTCTTTGAACGGGCCTCCAGCACCCGTGAGGCGTTGGAACGCGCCCAGGCCGGCGGCCGCTGGGACCTGGTGATTACGCTGTACAACGTGGGAGAGGTGGATGTATTTGACTTTGCCACCCGGATGAAGGCCTTCGACGCCTCCACCCCGGTGGTCCTCCTGACCTCCTTTTCCAAGGAAGTGTACCGCCAGCTGGAGAAGCGGGACCTGAGCCATATCGACCATATCTTCAACTGGAACGGCAGCACAGACCTCATCATTGCCATCATCAAACTGCTGGAAGACAGCCTGAATGCCCCGCAGGACATCCTGCAGGACGGTGTGCAGTGCATTTTGCTGGTGGAAGACTCCGTGCGCTACTATTCCACTTATCTGCCGCTGCTGTACAAGCTGGTGTTGCAGCAGAACATTGACGCCGTACGCGACGCCCTCAATGAGGAACAGCAGATTTTCCGCAAGCGCGCCCGGCCCAAAATTCTCATGGCCACCAACTATGACGACGCCGTGGCCCTGTACAACCGGTACAAGGAGAACCTCCTGGGCGTGATTTCCGACATTGGCTTTGTGCTGCACCGGCACGACAAACCGGCGTTGGAAAAACTGGACGCCGGCGTGGACCTGTGCAAGATGATCCGCCGGGAAATCCCCAAGATGCCCATCCTCATGCAAAGCTCGCAGGAGAGCATGCGCTCGGTGGCGGAAGGCCTCCGGGCCGGCTTCCTGATGAAGCGCTCCAAAACGCTTACCCATGAGCTGTCGGAATACATCGGCCGGGAATTCGGCTTTGGCGATTTTGTGGCCACGGACGACAAAGGCCGCGAGACCGCCCGCGCCCATGACCTGCAGGGGGCCGAGGAACTCATCGCCCGCCTGCCGGAAAAGCAGCTGGAAAAGCTCCGGAGCAAGAATTACGTATCCCGCTGGCTGCTGGCCCGTGGTATCTTCGAGGAAGGCAACGCCCTCAAAAATACCACCTTCGACAGCACGGAAGCATTCCGGGAAACGGCCGTCGCCCGCATCCACGACTACCGGGTGAAACAGAGCCTGGGCGTGGTGGCCCGCTTTGACCCGTCCACCTACAACGACACCATCTGGTTCTCCCGCCTCGGGGACGGCTCCATTGGCGGGAAAGCCCGCGGCCTGGCCTTCCTGAACAATATCCTGTACAAGTACAAGCTGTACGGGGCATGGGACGGGGTGCGGCTCACGGTGCCGCGGACGCTGGTGATAGCCACGGAATACTTCGACCGTTTCATCCTGGAAAACGGCCTGCAGTATGTGATTAATGCCGATGTCTCCGACGCGGAGATTCTGTCGGAGTTCGTATCGTCCAACCTGCCGGCAGAACTGACGGACGCCCTGCGCGCCTTCATCCGCGTGGTGCGGAAACCGCTCGCCGTGCGCTCGTCATCCAAACTGGAAGACTCTTACTATCAGCCGTTTGCGGGCGTCTATTCCACGTACATGATTCCGGCGGTGGAGAACGAGGACCAGCAGCTGCGCCTGCTGGCCAAGGCCATCAAGAGCGTATATGCCAGCGTGTATTTTGCGGCGTCGCGCGGCTATATCACCGCCACGGCCAACGTCATCTCGGAAGAGAAGATGGCCATCATCCTGCAGGAGGTGTGCGGCAGCGAGGAGCAGGGCTTCTACTTCCCCACCCTGTCCGGCGTGGCGCGAAGCGTGAATTTCTATCCCATCGGCTACGAAAAAGCGGAGGAAGGCATTGTGAAACTGGCTTACGGCCTGGGCAAGGCGGTTGTCGATGGCGACCAGGTGCTCCGCTTCTCCCCCGCCTATCCCAAGCACGTGCTGCAAACTTCCACGCCGGAACTGTGCATGCGCGAGACGCAGCAGGAAATGTATGCGCTGAACCTGCAGCCGGAGAAATTCAAGACGTCGGTGGACGACGCCGTCAACCTGGAACGCATCCCGGTGAGCGACTGCGGCCGCTTCGCCTCCTTCCAGAAAGTGTGCTCCACCTACGACTACGAGAACCAGCGCATGGTGGACTCGCCCTTCGCCAAGGGGCCCAAGGCCATCACCTTCGCCCACGTGCTGCGCTACGGGACATTCCCGCTGGCAGCCATCGTGCAGCGGCTGCTGGATATTTGCACGGCCGAAATGCAGGGAAGCGTGGAGCTGGAATTTGCGGCAGACCTTTCCACGGGCATCTTTAACGCCCTGCAAATCAGGCCCATATCGTCCGACAGTTTACAGGCCGATGTGGACTGGCGCAACATTGACTGTTCCGGTGCCCTCATCACCTCGGAGAGCGCACTGGGAACCGGCCGGCTGGAGGGCCTGCAGGATGTGGTGTACCTGAAGGCATCGGCCTTTGACAAAATGAAAACCGTGGAGATGGCCGACGAGCTTCGCGCACTGAATACCCAATTCCGCGCTGCCGGAAAACAATATGTACTGATTGGTTTTGGCCGATGGGGTTCCAGCATTCCCACCCTTGGCGTTCCGGTGGCCTGGAGCGACATTTCCGAGGCCCGCGTGCTGGTGGAGTGCGCCCTGCCGGACTTCCGCGTGGACCCGTCCCAGGGCACGCACTTCTTCCAGAACCTCACTTCCTTTAACGCGGGCTATGTGAACGTGGATCCCTATTCCCGCAGAGGGGATGCGATGGACCTCAGCGCCCTGGATGCCCTCCCCGCCGTGTACGAGACGCCCTGGCTCCGCCACGTGCACCTGGATGCTCCCCTCACCGTCTGCGTAGATGGCCGCGAGGGCCGCGCCGTGATAAAACTCTAGCTGGTCGGCAACTATCTGATAATCAATACTATCCTTATAATCCTCGGCTCCTTTTGCGCCGAGGATTATTAGCATCTTCCACATAATCAATAAGTTACGAGCCAGTAGCTCGCCCAAATGCGCACTGGTCGCTAACATGTTGATTATTAATTATTTACGCAAAATCCTCGGCGCAAAAAGAGCCGAGGATTATTAACAACGTGTTGATATTCAGTGTTTTAGCGACCAGCAGCAACGGCGCAATTGATGCCATCCAGGGCGGAGGAAACAATGCCACCGGCGTACCCTGCGCCTTCCCCACAGGGATACAGCCCGGGCACATCTACGTGCTCCAGGGTTTCCGGGTTCCGCGGGAGGCGGACCGGCGAAGAAGTGCGGGACTCCACGCCCAGCAGCAGCGCGTCGTTGGTGTAGTAACCGCGCATGCCCCTTTCCACCATGGGAAACACCTTCCGCAAACGGGAAGCCACATGCTCCGGCAGCAGTTCATGCAGGGGGGCCGATACCGTTCCGGGATGATAGGAGGTCTTGGGCAAGTCTTTGGAAACCAGGCCTCTGCAGAAGTCTTTCATGCGCTGGGCCGGGGCCGTGAAAGGATGCCGGGCACCGTGCTCCTGCGCATAGCGGTACATGGCCCGCTCCACATCCCGCTGAAAATCCATGAGAGCGAACGGACCTGTATATTGTTCCGGCTGGTCGCCGGGCTCAATCTGCACCACCACGCCGGCATCGGCCCATTTGGAATTGCGGGCCGCATTGGACATGCCGTTGAGCACCACGGTCTCCGGCTCGGTGGAGGAAGGGACCAGGATGCCGCCCGGACACATGCAGAAGGAGAACACGCCGCGACCGTCTACCTGCTGCACAAAAGCATATTCCGCCGTTGGCATAAACGGCTGATACTTACCATGATACCGAATCTGGTTCAAGAGCCACTGCGGGTGTTCCACCCGGACGCCCAGGGCAAAACCCTTGGCCTCCAGCTTCCAGCCTTTGGCCTGGAAAAGCTCGTAAATGTCCCGGGCCGAATGACCGGTTGCGAGAATCACCTGTGGGGCCGAATAAACGCTTGAGCCACAGTGCACAGCAAAGCTGCCATCGGCCTGGCGCACCAGATCCGTCACGCGCGCATCGAAATGATATTCCCCGCCATGCGCCTCGATGCACTGGCGAATGTTTTTCACCACCTCCGGCAGTTTGTCTGTGCCGATATGCGGATGGGCATCGATCAGAATGTCCGGGTGCGCGCCGAAGGCCACCAGCTGGTGCAGCACCTCCCGGATATCGCCCCGCTTGGAAGAACGCGTGTACAGCTTTCCGTCGCTGAACGCACCGGCACCGCCTTCCCCGTAGCAATAGTTGGAATCCGGGTCCAGCACGCCTTCCGTGGAAAGCCGCGCCATATCCACTTTGCGCCGCTCCACATCTTTTCCCCTTTCCAGGACGATGGGCTTCAGGCCCAGCTGGAGAAGCTTGAGGGCGGCAAACATGCCCGCGGGACCGGCGCCCACCACAATTACGGGACGCGCCTGGTGCACCTCCAGGTAAGGAGCCACGCGATACGTCTCATAGGGCTCGTTATCCCGATAGGCCTGCACACGGTAGCGGTACAGGATATCCTGCCGGGCGTCAATGCTCCGGCGGGTTACTTCCACATGCCCCACTTTCTCCGGCTTTACACCCAGCGCCTTGGCCGCGGCCTCTCGAAGCTGCGCGTCCGTGAGCGGCTTGCCTATTTTCTGTGCTATCTCGAATTCTTTCATACCAGGCTAAAAATCCGCCATGCGGGAAACGGGGGCTACGTCCAGCGGGGTGCGGACACCGGCCTTGTATTGGAACCAGCCGGCCACGGCTATCATGGCCGCATTGTCCGTAGTAAACTTAAATTCAGGCAGATACACATTCCAGTGGCGCTTGGCGCCTTCCTCCAGCATGCGCTGGCGCAGGCCGCTGTTGGCCGACACCCCGCCGCCGATGGTGATTTCCCGGATGCGGGTTTCTTTGGCCGCCCGGATAAGCTTGCCCATGAGTACGTCGATGAGCGTTTTCTGGAAACTGGCACACAGGTCCTCCTTGTTCTTCTCCAGGAAATCCGAATCCTGGGCCATCTGGTCCCGCACAAAATACAGGAGCGAGGTTTTTACGCCCGAAAAACTGTAGTCCAGTCCGGGGATATTGGGCTTGGCAAAGTGGAAACGCTCCGGGTCCCCGAGCTTGGCCAGCCGGTCAATGACCGGACCGCCGGGATAGCCCAGCCCAAGCATCTTGGAACATTTGTCGAAGGCCTCCCCTACGGCATCGTCGATGGTCTGTCCCAGGATGTCATACGAGAGTGGACTATTTACCCGCACAATCTGGGAATTGCCGCCGGAAACCAGCAGGCACAGATACGGGAACGAGGGCTCCCGCACGGGGACGCCTTCCTGCCGCACGAAACCGGCCAGGATGTGTCCCTGCAGGTGATTCACCATGACCATGGGAATATCCAGGGAAAGGGACAGCGCCTTGGCGAAGGAAGTGCCCACCAGCAGCGAGCCCAGCAGGCCCGGACCACGGGTGAAGGCGATGGCCGTAAGGTCCCCTGCCGCCACACCGGCCTTCCGCAAGGCTTCCGAAACCACCGGAACGATATTCTGCTCATGCGCCCGCGATGCCAGTTCCGGCACCACACCGCCAAAATCCTTGTGAACCTGCTGTGACGCAATGACATTGGACAGCAAAACGCCGTCGCGGATGACGGCCGCCGACGTATCGTCACAAGAAGATTCTATTCCCAAAATAATGTCTGCCATACGCTTCTAACGGAAAAATCGATTGCAAAGATAGTAATAAATTACTATTTTTGTAGATTAATGAGGCGCGCCCTAAAAATATTGGCATGGCTGCTGGGCCTGTTTCTCCTGCTCATTCTGGCGGGCGCCGTCGTCATTCAGTCACCGCGCGTACAAACCTTCATTACCGGCCAGGTGGTGGAACGCCTGCGGGGACAGCTGGACGCAGACATCGACATCGGACTGGTCACCCTGCGTCCCTTCGACGCCGTGGTGCTGCACGACGTTCTCATGAAAGACCCGGCCCCCGTCGTCAACGGCATGGACACGGTGGCTTGCATCGACAATCTTACCGTCAAATTCTCCCTGCTGGGCCTCCTTCAGAACGGCAGCGTCCATGTGAAGCGCCTCAAACTCAACGGCGGGGTATTCAACCTCTCCGTGGAACCGGACCCGGACAGTCCCATCGGCTCCACCATGAATCTGTACCGCGTGCTGCGCATCCAGACCAAGGAAAGCGCCGGTCCTTCCCACTGGGGAGACCTCATCAGCGCCAAATACGTACAAGTGAGCGACTTCACCTTCCGATACGCCAGCATCGAGAATGCCCTGAACATGTTGGCCGAAGGCAGTTTCTTTGCCGACGGGTCCATTGACTGGAACGACTTTTCCGTCCATGTGGATGACCTGGTGGCCGGCAACCTGGCGGTAAAGGACGACCTCATCACCGGCACCGTCCAGCGCCTCATCGCGCAGGAAACCGGTTCCGGGTTCCGGATCGACATGGCATCGGCCCAACACGTGCAGGTGGGCCTGGAGAATGTCACCATCGACGGCCTGCACCTGCAGAGCGGCCATACGGACGCCCATCTGAGCCGCTTTGTCATGGACGGGGCCATCGACAATTACTCGGATTTTATCCGGAAAATCCGCCTGGACGCCCAGATTGCAGACGGCTCCGTCATCGCCATGCCCACCCTGCGCTATTTTGCCGACGGCCTGGGCGGCATCACCTTCGAAGGAGGCGTACGGGGCCATGTGAGCGGAACAGTGGAAGACTTGCAACTGGAGACGCTCCGCATCGAAGACGACCACAACGACGTGCAGCTGAGTGGCAACGGACGCATCCAGGGCCTTCCGGAGATAGAAGACACACACTTTGACTTCCAACTGAACGAGCTCCGCTTCACCCTGGACGGCCTGGGCGGCTTTGTAGAAGCCTGGGCGCCGGGAACGGACCTGGACCTGTCCCAGCTGGCCCGCGGAGAGCGTTTCCGTTTTTCCGGCCATGTCGCCGGCCTCCTGAACAAACTGCACGTCAACGGCGACATCCGTTCCCGTATCGGCCATGTCCGGGCCGATGCCACCCTGCAGAACGCCGTAAAGGAAAACGCCCCCATCATCCTGGGCGGTACCATCCGGACGGAAGACCTGCACCTGGGGAAAATCCTGAATACGCCCTCCCTGGGCCCGCTCACCATGGAGACGGGCCTGGAAGCCCGTTTTGACAAAAAGATGGAGGTCCGGCTGGACTCCCTGCACATCTCCCGCCTGCAGGCTTTGGAATATGATTATTCGGACATCTCCGCCGCGGGCACGTACAGCGACGACGCATTCGACGGCCGCATCATTGCCGCAGATCCCAACCTGAACTTCCTCTTCCAGGGCACCTTCAACCTGTCCCGGCACACCCGGAACGCCGTCTATCGTTTCTATGCTTCCCTGGGCTATGCCGACCTTCATGCGCTTCACCTGGACAGCCGGCCGCACGCAAAAATCAGCCTGCAGGCGTCGTCCAACTTCCTGCGCACGGAAACGCATGAACTGCTGGGCGATATCCACCTGAGCGACATCTGGCTGGAAAGTGAAACCGGGCGCAACGAACTGGGGGACGTAACGGTGCAGGCCCACGCCAATGACAATGTAAACCGCATCCGCCTGGCGTCCAGTTTCCTGGATGCTTCCTATGTTGGCGATGCCGCCCCCGCACGCTTCCTCAACGACCTCCAGTACCTGGTGTTGCAGCGGGACGTTCCCGCCCTGCTCAAGCAGGCTCCCGAGCCGTGGAAGGGCGCCACCTATGACGTAAACCTGAACGTAAAAGGCTCGCAGTTGCTGTGGAATTTCCTGGTCCCCGGACTCTATCTGGAAAAGAACACCCGCATGGCCCTCCAGGTAAACGACGCAGGCCTGCTCACCGCTCAGGTAATATCCGGGCGCATTGCCTACAAGGACAAATTCGTCAAGGACCTGCAGCTGGACTTCGACAACGGGAACGCTGTGCAGACGGCCCTGCTCACCGGCAAGCAAATCTCGCTCTCGGGGACGCAAATCCTGAACAACCGCATTTCTTTCTTTGCCGATGACAACCAGGTGGGCCTGGGTTACACCTTTGACAATGGAGAACAGGGAAGCAGCCATGCAGAACTGTATATTTCCGGAGACCTGGACCGTGACGAGAAAGGGCTCATCGTCAACGCCCGTGCCCTTCCCTCCAATATTTACTACAAAGGCAACGGCTGGGGCATTACCAGCGGTGACATCCGCTACAGCGGCGGTGACTTCTCCATCCAGCAGCTGATGGCCCGCCATGACAGCGAAACCCTGCTGGTGGACGGCCGCCTGTCCCGGGACAGGACGGACACCCTCACCGTGATGATGGACAAGTTCGACATCGGCCTGCTGAATACCCTCAGCGGGAAATTGCCTTCCCTGGAGGGCAAGGCCACCGGAAAAGCCCTCCTGCTCTCCCCTTCCGCCCCTTCCATCGGCCTGCTCGCCGGCATCCGCTGCGACTCCACCTATGTCGCCGGACAACGCATGGGCCAGCTCAATATCTTCAGCGGCTGGAACGACGAGAATCAGCGCTTCGACATTGCCGTCAGCAACCTTCTCAACGGCCGCAACAACGTAAACGCCGCCGGTTACCTGACTCCGGAAAACGGCGCCATCCATGCATCGGCACAGCTGAACCGCTTCAACATGGGATATGCCGCACCGCTCCTGCAGGATGTCTTTGCCCAGTTCGGCGGCTTCCTGAGCGGAGAAGTGGGCCTGGACGGAACCCTGGATGCGCCGCACCTGAGCAGCAAGGGACTCCGGATGGATGAAGGCGTCCTGCAGGTGGACTTCACGCGGGTTACCTACCATGCCTCCGGCAATCTGGAGCTGGACGACCAAGGCCTGCATTTCCAGCGCCTGAAACTCACCGACGGACAGGGCGGAAACGGACTCCTGCACGGCAGCATCCTCATGAACGGATTCAAGGACATGCGGCTGGACACCCACCTGCAGTTCACCGACATGAAAGTGGTGGAGATGCCCCGCGGCCTGAACCCGCTCATGTACGGCAGCGCCACGGCCAGCGGCTCGGCCGACATCACCGGTCCGCTGAACAAGATTCTGCTGAATGTAGATGCCGTCACCTCACGCGGCGGCGACATGCACATCGCCCTGGGCGGCAGTAGCGACGACGTATCCCGGGAAATGCTCCGCTTTACGGCCGACCCCAACGAGCGCGAAACAGACCCGTATGAAATCATGATGGCGTCCACCCTCCGGGAAGAGGAGCAGAGCGACCTGCGCCTCAAACTGCGCATCCGGGCCACCGAAGACATGCAGCTGAGCATCGACATTGACGATGAATCCGGCATCAACGCCCGCGGCAACGGCAGCATCGACATTGAAAGCCGCCTGTCCCAGGGGACCTTCTCCCTGAACGGCGACTATGCCATCTCCCAGGGAACGTTCCTGTTCTCAGCCATGAACCTGGTCACCCGCAAATTCTCCATCCAGGACGGCAGTACCATCCGCTTCAACGGCGACGTCATGAACACGGACCTGAACGTAACCGGCCTGTACACCACCAAGGCCAGCCTCTCCAACCTGCTGGCCGACGGCAGCGCCGGCAGCCGCCGTACCGTGAACTGCGGCATCCACATCACCGGCCGCCTCAGCAATCCGGAAGTGAGCTTCAGCATTGAAGTACCGGATCTGAACCCGACCACGCAGGCACAGGTCGATGCCGCCCTGAACACCGTGGACAAGGTGCAGAAACAGTTCATTTACCTCCTTATCGCCAGCAACTTCCTGCCCGGCGAAGAGTCGGGCATCACCACCGGCGGCTCCGACGTCCTGTTCTCCAACGTATCCAGCATCATGTCGGGGCAGCTGAACAACATTTTCCAGAAGCTGAACATCCCCCTGGACATGGGCCTGAACTACCAGACCACCCAGGCGGGCAGCAATATCTTCGACGTCGCCCTGAGCACGCAACTGTTCAACAACCGCGTCATCGTGAACGGTACGGTGGGCAACAAGAAACAGATAGACGGCACCTCCACCAATGAGGTGGTGGGCGATATCGACATTGAAATCAAACTGAACCGCAGCGGTTCCCTCCGCGTGAAGCTGTTCTCCCACTCGGCCGACCAATACACGTCGTACCTAGACAACAGCCAGCGGCATGGCGCCGGCGTCTCCTACCAGCGGGACTTCAACTCGTTCCTCACCTTCCTGCGCACGCTGTTTATGGAAAGGGAGAAACGGGAAGCCATTATGCAGCAGGACATGTTGGAAGCGGGAAAACCGCATGTGTATTCAGTGGATGAAAACGGAAAATTATCCCTGGAATGACCTACGGAAAACTATACCTGATTCCCACGCCGCTGGGAGAGGGCGCACCGGAGAGCGTGCTGCCCGCCAGCGTGCTGGCCGTACTCCCCACGCTGCACCGCTTTGTGGTGGAGGAAGTGCGCACGGCGCGGCGCTTCCTGTCGGCCGCCGGCCTCAAAGGACATATCGCGGAACTGGAATTCCACGAACTCAACGAGCACACCGCTCCGGCCGACGTAGAGCGCTACCTGCACTTGTTTGAGGAAGGCACGTCGGTAGGACTGCTCTCGGAAGCCGGCTTGCCGGCCGTGGCAGACCCCGGTGCGCTGCTGGTGGCCCTGTGCCACAGGCACGGGATAGAGGTGGTGCCGCTGGTGGGGCCGTCGTCCCTGATGATGGCGCTCATGGCGTCCGGACTCAACGGCCAGTCGTTCGCCTTTGCAGGCTACATTCCCGCCAAGACGGAAGAACGCCGGACCGCCCTCAAGGCGCTGGAAAAGCGCTCTGCAACAGCCCGCCAGACGCAAATCCTCATCGAGACGCCCTACCGGAACGACTCCCTCTTTGCCGATATGCTCCAGTGCCTCAGCAGCAACACGCGGCTGTGCGTAGCCGCCAGCCTCACCTGTGAAGACCAATTCATCCGCACCCGCACGGTGGCGCAGTGGAAAGCCTCTCCTGTCACCATCGGCAAACGGCCGTGCGTTTTCCTGATACTTGCATGAAGATAGCTTTCAATACCTTGGGCTGCAAACTCAACTACGCGGAAACAGCCACGTATGAGCGTGGCTTTGTGGCCGCCGGTTGGGAGGTGGTTCCCTGGACTGCCCCGGCCGACGTATATCTCATCAATACCTGCGCCGTTACGGAGACGGCGGAGAAGAAGTCCCGCAACCTCATCCGCCGGGCGCACAAGACGTCCCCGGAAGCCCGGATTGTGGTCACAGGCTGCTACGCAGAGCTCCGCAAAGAGCAGCTCCTGGCCATAGACGGCGTGTGGAAAGTCTTCGGCGCCAATGAGAAACAGCTGATTATCCCTACGGTTGCAGAGGTATTGCCTCCCGAATCGTCGCTGCGCGACCCCTCCCATTCGCAGTGCTCTCCGAGCACAAGCTCCGGGCCCCTCCCTCTTATGCGGCCGAGGGTGGCCACAGATTCGGGAGACAACACCTCTTCCACCTACGGAACTTTCACCTTTGGGGCATACAGTAGCGGCGAGGAGCGGACGCGGGCATTCCTGAAGGTGCAGGACGGGTGCGACAACTTCTGCGCCTACTGCACCGTGCCGTACGCCCGCGGGCGGAGCCGCAACATCCCCATCTGCGAGGTGGTGAAAATGGCTCGCAACATTGCGGCGGAAGGCGTGAAAGAGGTGGTTCTCACGGGCGTGAACACCGGCGACTTCGGCCGCACCAGCGGGGAAAGTTTCCTGGACCTTCTCAAAGCCCTGAATGAGGTGGAAGGCATCGAACGCTATCGAATCTCGTCCATCGAGCCCAATCTCATCACCCCTGAAATTGTGGACTGGATTGCTTCCGGCACCAAATTCCAGCGGCATTTCCATATTCCGCTGCAAAGCGGAAGTGATCGCCTGCTCAAACGCGTGGGCCGGCGCTACGACACCGCCCTTTTCGCCTCCCGCATCAACTACATCCGCCAGGCGCTGGAACGCCCCGGGGAGCCCAAGGTCTTCTTCGGAATAGACGTCATCGTGGGCCTGCCCGGCGAGACGGAAGAACTGTTCCAGGAAACCTACACCTTCCTGAAAGCGTGCATCCGGCCGGCGTTCATCCACGTATTCCCTTACTCCCGGAGGCCCGGGACCCGGGCGGCCGAATGGAAGGACCAGGTGCAGGACCGCCTCAAGACGGAACGCGTAGCAAAGCTGGAAGCGCTTTGCGAGGAACTGCACGCAGACTTTGTGCAGGCGCACAAGGGCCTGCACGAGACCGTGCTGTGGGAATCGTCTGAGAAAGGCGGGCTCATGGCAGGCTACACCGGGAACTACATCCGCGTGGAACGGCCCTTCGACCTCAATCGCATTAACCAACTGGAGGACATTGTCTTATGACCCAGCTCACCTTCTTAGGAACCGGAACCTCGCAGGGTGTGCCCATCATCGGCTGCCAGTGTGCCGTATGTCGGTCGGCCGACCAGCGGGACAAACGCTTCCGCTCATCGGTTTTTGTGCAGCACGACGGGCTCAGCATCCTGGTGGACGCCGGTCCGGATTTCCGCTCCCAGATGCTTGCGCACGGCATTTCGCATCTGGACGCCATCCTCCTTACGCACAACCACAAAGACCATACTGGCGGGCTGGACGACGTCCGCTCGTTCAATTACATCGACAAGAAAGCCATTGAAATTTTTTGCGAAGAACGGGTGCTGCATTCCCTCCGCGTGGAGTATTCCTATGCCTTTGAGGAGCACAAGTACCCCGGAGCGCCGGAATGGCATGTGCATCTGATTGACGAGCGTCCCTTCCGGGTCGATTCCATCGAAGGGGCCGGCGAACTGGAATGGGTGCACGACGTAGGGTATTTTTACCGCCAGCCGGACGGGAGCCTCCAGCCCTCGGATAACGCCGTGGTGGATGCGCCGCACGATTGTCCCAACGTGATTCCCATCCGGGGCCTTCACGGCCAGATGCCGGTACTGGGCTTCCGTATCGGCAACATTGCCTATATCACCGACATGAGCACCCTGCCGGACAGCGAACTGGAAAAACTGCAGGGGCTGGAGCACGTGACGCTCAACACCGTGAGCTACCACCCGCACCACTCCCATTTTTCGCTGGAGGAGGCGCTCCTGCTTGCCGATAAAATCGGCGCCAGCCATACCTGGCTTACGCATCTGTCGCATGCGTTCCCCAGCCATCCCCTGTTTTGTGAAGAATTACGAACCCGTTGCAAGGAACTGGGCATCCGCTCGGATGTGCAGCCGGCCTACGACGGATTAACCATTGCATCGATATGAAAAAATTACTGACCTTCCTCCTCATCCTGCTGCCATGCGCCATGCTGGCCCAGGAGCAAGTGTACAACTTCTCCTTTGACACCTGGAGCAAGACCAAAGGCGCCTGGGACCTGTACCCGGAGAACGCCACCGCCAAACAACAGGTCTGGGGGACCGTGAACCACGGCACCAGCTTCCTGGGCATCAACACCACTGCCCCGGAATACGAGCATGTGGCCGTCAAGGGCAAAGGCAAGGCCGCCGCCAAGGTGAGCAGCCGTTCCATTATGGGCACCTTCGCCACCGGCAACCTGTACACGGGCAAATTCGTCAAGATTATTGGCATGTCCGGTGCGGAGATGTACCACGGCATTCCCTTCCACAGCCGTCCCAAGAGCCTGTCCGGCTACGTCCACTACCAGCCCGGCAAGATTGACTGCACCAAGGCCCCGTACAAGGACCAGAAAGGCAAGCTGGACAAGGGCCAGATAGAGATTGCCCTGTACAGCTGGAAGCAGGCCCGCCATTTCGTTTCCACCGACGGCGCCAGCACCCCGGCCGCAAAAGACCCGGACGTCATTGCGTACGGTTCCCTGGTGCTGGACAAGGACACGGGCGGGTATATTCCTTTTACCATCGACCTGAAATATGTCAGTGACAAGGAGCCCGGCTACCTGTTCATCGCCGTGCTGGCCAGCCGCTTGGGTGAATATTTCACCGGCAGCAGCAAGTCGGTCATTTACGTGGACGAATTCAAATTTAACTACTAGAATCCTATGAGCCCGGAAATCATCCAAAGCATCGACAGCATCCAGGTGAGCCTGAATGCCGGTGGCATGAACACCATCAACATTATTCTGGCGTTCGTGATGTACGGCGTGGCGCTGGGCATCAAGCCGGCCATCTTTGTAGAGGTATTCAAAAAGCCCAAGAGCGTACTGCTGGGCATGCTGTGCCAGCTGGTGCTGCTGCCTGCACTCACCTGCCTGCTGGCGGTTCTCCTCACCGGATGGATTTCTCCCATGATGGGATTGGGCATGATTCTGGTGGCTGCCTGCCCGGGCGGCAACATTTCCAATTTCATGAGCTCGCTGGCCAAGGCCAATGTGGAACTCTCCGTGTCGCTCACGGCCATTTCCACCGCCCTGGCCGTGCTGCTAACACCGTTCAACTTCTGGGCCTGGGGCACGGTGTACCTGCATTCCGCAGCTGTATCGGCCGAAATCCCTACCCTGGTGATTCCCCTGTGGGACGTGTTCAAGACCATCTTCATCCTGCTGGGCATTCCGCTGGTACTGGGCATCCTCACCAGCCATTACCTGCCTAAGGTGGCACAGGCGCTGAAAAAGCCCCTGCAGTGGCTTTCCATCGTCATTTTCATTGCCATGGTGGTGCTGTCGTTCGGCAGCAACATAGACGCGTTCCTCAAGTGCATCAAGTACATTTTCCTGGTGGTGCTTATCCACAATGCCCTGGCGCTGAGCATTGGCTTTGGCGTGGGCTCGGCCTTTAAGGTGCCTTTCCGCGACCGTCGGACGCTCACCATAGAAACGGGCATCCAAAACAGCGGCCTGGGCCTTGCCCTCATTCTGGGCACCAGCCTCTTCTCCGGCTTCCCGCCCCATGGCGGCATGCTGGTAATCACCGCGTGGTGGGGCATCTGGCACATCATTTCCGGCCTCACCGTGGCCACCCTCTTCAACCGCAGCAAACGGGCCGATGTCTGAGATTTGGAAACATGACCGCCTGTACAGCCTGGGGCGCCCGTACGTGGACTGGTGCACCCGGCAGAGCTTCCGGGCCCTGCGCTACCGGGGTGCAGACCTTCCCACGGAAGGGGCCGTCATCCTCGCACCCAATCACACCAATACGCTCATGGACGCGCTGGTCATGCTGGCCGCCCGCCCCGATGCCACGGTATTCGGTGCCAGGGCCGATATTTTCCGGAAGCCGGCCGTGGCCCGCATCCTCCACTTTCTGCGCATCCTGCCCATGGTACGGCAGCGGGACGGTTTGGAACACGTGAGTGAGAATTACGCCTCCTTCCAGCAGATTGACGATGTACTGGCGCACAACGTGCCATTCTGCCTCTTTGCGGAAGGAACGCACCGGCCGGCCAGGACCTTGCAGCCCATCAAGAAGGGCATCGCCCGGATTGCCCTGCACAGCGCCCGTTCGCGTCAAACCTGGCTGGTGCCTACCGGCATCAATTACAGTGACTTCTATCATTTCCGGGGCGTGTGCGAGGTGCGTTACGGGCAGGCCGTGGATATCAGTGCGTTTGTCCGGGAACATGCCGGTCTCACGGAAGCACAGTTGCTGCAGGAACTCCGCTGCCACATCGAGGAACGGATGGCACGGATGGTAGAGCCGGAAGGCCCCGCTACGGAAAAGCCGCATCCGCTCCTGCTGCTGGTGTGGCCCCTGGCCGCCCTGCTCACCCTTCCCATCTGGCTAACGGCGGAAGTACTCTGCCACAAAGTGAAGGACAAGGCCTGGTGCAACAGCATCCGCTGCGTATGCCTGGTTCTGCTCCTTCCCCTCACCCTCCTTCTCTGGGGCATCCTCTTCGGTCTCACCCTCCCCTGGAGCTGGACACTTTCCCTGCTGACCTCCACTCTGTTCTCCTACCCCGTCTTCTACGACGGCCTCCGCCTCTTCAGCAAATGGTCAAAACACGCTTAGCGCCATAAATTAGGCTCTTTTTATGGCACTTGCCGCTCAAAACACGCATAGCGCCACAAATCAGGCCCTGTTCATGGCACTCGTACAAAAAAAGAGGAGACATCCAGTGGATATCTCCTTCTTTTTATAAATGCAACTGTCGATTACAGCTTGGGACCAGCCTTTACCAGGGCCTTACCGGCGCGGTTGCTCTCGTACTTGTGGAAGTTCTTGATGAAGCGGCCGGCCAGGTCTTTGGCCTTGACTTCCCACTCTTCCGGCTTGGCGTAGGTGTCGCGC
>Ga0256405_10003573_pt1 | contig 31749 bp, 31 predicted proteins | sample RumenRJG_02DNA_FD_189096 | JGI IMG/M metagenome (GOLD analysis project Ga0256405, IMG submission 189096) | Bovine rumen microbial communities from Lethbridge, Alberta, Canada - RJG_02 | ecosystem: Host-associated > Mammals > Digestive system > Stomach > Rumen | place: Canada: Alberta...
ATGAAATATTTAGAAACACTAAAGGGTATTGCATCAGGACAAAATAACAAAGTTGTTTACATGCCTTATGAAGCAACAGGAGTATTATCCTCTGTTGATGGTATAAAACAAATGTTTGACGGAGTTAAAAACGTAAAATAACTCATAAATAAGATATATAAAAAAGTCCAAGAATAATTTCTTGGACTTTTTTATTTTATTCAATATAATCACGGAGTCAGATTAGCAAAACCATAACCCTCTAAAACGCTTGTATCACCTCGTTTTATAACTTGTCCGTTTACATCTGCTACAGTATATTGTCCATCAGCAACTTTGGTTATTTTAACCTTTGTTCCGTCATCTGCTGTAGCTTCTCTGGTTTCTCCATTTGCCATACGTTTAGCTGTTACAACAACTTCAGATAATTCATTAGGAGCCCTGCTTGTAGTACTAGGTGTAGTTGTACTTGGTGTACCTGTAGTCGTTGCACCCGGTGTACCAGTTGTAGTTGTACTTGGTTTACCGGTGTTACCCTTTGCAGTCGTACTTGGCGTACCACCGTTAATTTTTGCCTGAGCAGCATCACGTATTGCTTTTGCATTGTCTATTTGCTGCTTTTCATTATACAATTCATCTAATTTTTCTCTTGATTTTTGAAGTTCTTTTTCTGCTTTTGCTTTATCTTGTTCTGTTTGTGTCTTTGCTGTTGCTGCATCAGTTCTACTTGATTGTGCATTTGAAGCTTCATTTTTTAGACGTGTTTTTTCAGCTTGTAATTTATCCTGATTACCCTTTAACTCAGAGTTAGAGTTAAGCAGCATGTCTAATTCACCATCTGCTTTATCTCTACTTTCGGCTATTTGAGCCATTGTTTGATTTCCTACTTGAATACAAGATTGTAAATCAGCTATATCATTTTTTATTTTATCTAATTCTCTTTCTTTTTCAGCTTTTGTGTCTTCATAAGCTTTTTTTGCTTGCTCATATTTATCTGAATTTAGAACCTTTTTTGTTTCTGTCGTGCCATCACTTTTTGTTACAGTTTGTTCTTCATAATAATCATTCTGATTTGGCACTTTAAGAGAGTTAATTTCAGCTTGTTTTAAGTCTTTATCTCCATTTGCCTTAGTTAATGCTCTACCAAGTTGGCTTAATTTTGTTTCTCCTTCTTGTTGTGCTCCGGCATATTTTTCTATCGTCGTCTTTTTTTCACCTGTAGCTTCTTCATTTGCAGATATTTGTTGAGAAACACCATCAATTTCAACTTCAACAGAAGTTGCCTGTTGATTAATGTTACTTAATGCATTATCAATGTTTTGAATGTTTCGTTCCTGCTTAACTATATCAGATGCAAGTGAATTCTGTAAATTTTGCAGTTGTGCACTATTTTTTGTCATATCAGACAATTTTTTATTAAGTTTATTTTCAGCTTTTGTTATATATTTATTTAAAGCCGTAACATCAGATTGTGTAGGATTGTCAGCTTGGCATGCCTTCATAGCACTTTCAAGATTTGATGGACCGCTTTCACTGCCATCACCACCTGTATTTAGGGCTGATAATATCTGTGTTACACCTGATGCAAGTGTACTTGCAATCTGTATTCCTTTTTCAAATCCCGTTGGTCCTGCATTATTTTGAAGATTTTGAAGTTCTTCGAGTTGTCTCTTTAAATCCTCGACTGTTGTATCATAAGTTACATCTCCCTCATCACTTGATTCCGGCAAATTTGCAAGCCATGATTCAAATTGTGTATCTGATGCTGAAAGACCACTATTGCCTACTTCATATGAAGAACTAGTACTGCTTGTATTTTGCTTTTTATAAATCTCTGAACTTTGATTACTATTAATTCCATCTACCATACTATACACTCCTTATTTTATTTTCTACTATACCTCATGTATATCGACAGGATTTATGATAATCTTTAACACATGTAAATTTTTGTAAAGAGAAATGTGTTTTAAATTTATCACATAAAAATCATCTCTAAAGATAATGTATTTTTATTTATATCGTGTATAATTGTATTATGGATTTATTGGAGATAAACAATCTTGTTTTAGGATTTAATACAGAAAAAGGTTATTTCAATGCATTAAATAATGTTTCACTTAAAATACACACAGGTGAAACACATGCACTTGTAGGTGAATCAGGTTGCGGAAAATCTATAACGGCTATGAGTATTCTTGGATTAATTCCTAAAACAGCTAAAATAACCGATGGAGAAATTTTATTTAAAGGCAAAAATTTGCTTGGAATTTCTCAATCAGAATTAAAAGATTACAGAGGTGCTCATATAGCACTAATTCCTCAAGATCCAATGACTTCACTCAATCCATTATACACTGTTGGAAATCAACTTGTTGAAATAATAGAACTTCACCAAAATTTGTATGGTAATGAGGCAAAAAGAGCTGCTATAGAGGCATTAGATAATGTAAAAATACCTTCAGCAAAAGAACGATTTAATCAATATCCGTATGAATTTTCAGGTGGTATGCGTCAGCGTGCAATTATTGCAATGGCTCTTGCATGTAATGCAGAATTAATAATTGCAGACGAACCGACAACAGCACTAGATGTAACTATTCAGGCACAAATAATGCAAATTTTGAAAGATATTAAAAAAGAAAAAAATACAGCTATTTTACTTATCACTCATGATTTAGCCGTAGTTTACCAAAATGCAGATGAAGTATCGGTTATGTATGCAGGAAATATTGTAGAAAACGCAAAAACGGATGAGTTTTTTAAAAATACAAACCATCCTTATTCTATAGGTCTTTTAAAATCATTACCTGAAAACAGAAATAAAAAACTCTTTGCAATAAAAGGACATCCCCCAATGATAAACGATAACATCAAAGGTTGTAAATTCCACAATAGATGTGAGTTTAACATGCCAGATTTATGTTGTAAAAAAATACCTGATTTAAGACATGTTGGAGAAAATCATTGCTCTGCCTGTTTTTTAAATTAATTAAATCTCAGTTCCAATATCTCCAGCCATTTAAGTAGTATTCCAAAATTTTTGGTTTATCAAGAGTGGATGGTTTTATATTTTTTCTGTATAAATCTTTTTCTATATAAAAATAATTTTCTATTGCCTTATTCTCAATATATTTTGCAGGAACTTTTATATCTATTTTTGAAATATTTATCGGCAAATTACTTGCTAAGACAAATCCCCAATCACCAAATGACGGAACATAAGTATGATACGGCTTTACAAACTTAAAGCCCGCAGATTTTAAAGTTTCACTGACACACCAATATGCCTCAGGTGAAAAGAAAGGACTTGTTGCCTGTGTTACTAAAATACCATTTTTTGCAAGTTTTTTTCTTGCGGTTTTATAAAATTCCCTACTGTATAATCTTGCTAACGAAGAATTGTTGGGATCAGGCAAATCTACTATTATTACATCATAAAAAGTATCGGAATTTTCCAAAAATTTGAATGCATCCGTATTTATCACTTTTACTTTAGAATTTTTAAAACTATTATTATTTAATTGAGCAAAAATCTTATTATTAACTGCTAAATCAGTCATTTCTTTATCCAAATCAACAACTGTAATATTTTTTACGTCATTGTATTTTAAAATTTCTCTTGCGGCTAAGCCATCTCCGCCACCAAGAACAAGTATATTTTCATGATTTTTAGCAAAAGACATCGGTATATGCACTAATAATTCATGATACCTGTATTCATCAATAGTCGAAAATTGAACATTTCCATCTATAAATAATCTAATATCTGCCTTATTTTTAGTAATTACAAGTTTTTGATATTTTGTCTGTTTTGTAAATATAACTCTATCATCATACATTGATTTTTCAAGATATGTAGATATACCTTTAGAAAATATTAAAAAAGCTATCAAAAAAAATGTAATAAAAATACATTGGTTTATAACTATAATCTGCTTTTTACGAGTTAACTTATTTTTAAATCTGTTAAATGCAAATATTGCGATAACCATATTTAACAAACCCGTCAAAACAGATGTATTAAATATACCGACAATTGGCAATAAAATAAATGGAAAAATAAGAGATGCAATAAATGCTCCCAAATAATCAAGAGATAAAACATTTGAAATATTTTCTCTCAATTGAAAATATTTTTCTAAAATTCTTGTCAAAAGAGGTATTTCAAGCCCTATAAGAGTTCCTATTATAATTATCAAAAAACACATTACAGGATAGTAAAATATTTGTAACGAGTAAATATAATACAAAATTGGCACGGAAAATCCACCAAATATTGCAAGCACAACTTCAACAACAATAAATTTGTATATCAAATTGTTTTTTACAAATCTTGAAACAAGTGTTCCAATTCCCATAGCTGTCATTGTAAGACCTATAGTAATAGAAAATTGTTTTATACTATCTCCTATAAAATAGGAAGAAATACTCCCGATTAGAAGTTCATAAATAATTGTACAATATCCTGTTATAAACACACAAAATAATAGTACAAGAGCATCTTTGTTTGATAAAAAACTTTTTTTACTTTCCTCCATTTATACCTCTTTGAGAGTATTTTGAACCGGAAAGACTGTTTTCACGATTACTTTTTCCATAGTAGTATAAATCCGAATTGGTATAATAAAAATAATGATGTCTGTAAAACCCTCCATATCCCGGATAACCGTACCCTCTTGCGGACATCTTACCACAAGCCGTATATAAAGACATACAGAACAGGATTAGTAATATATAGCAAACCATATAAAAAACTTTTCGTTTTCTCATACTTAATCCTCCAACAAATGCTCTTCCATAAACTCATTATACCATTCACGGTTTGAAGCATTAGAGAAAAATACAAAAATTGCAATTATTACACCTAATATTCCAAAATATAAATAAGGTAAAGCACTTCCCTTTTTAAGTTCTATTTTAATGCTCACATCATGAGGCATTTTTTCAGTTTTTAAAACATTATTTGAATGAAATTGTATATAATATTTTCCGGCTTTATCAAAAGTAAGGTCAATATCAGAATTGTAATCCCCTTCAGAATAATAACCCTCACTGTCGTAACCGTCTTCATGCCAAAATTCTTTACCAAATTCAAATAAAGTTTCTTTATCTTCATCAAGAACCTCTCCTGACAAATAAAAACTACTGTTATTCAAACCATAAGTTGATGCATGTATTGTACACACTTTGGGCTTATCTTTTATTATTATAGGACCATAATAAGCTCCCTCAGAGATATCATAATACTTTTTACTTGCTTCTACAGAACTATCTATTTTAAATGCCGTTATAAAAAATAATAAACAGAAAATTGAAATAATAATGCAAATATTATTTATAAACAAATCTTTTTCGAAAATATCAATTTTTTCAATTTTCATACACTACACCATATTAACAAAATCTATTATAAAGAAAATCAACAACGCAAAACAAATAATAGCGAATGCTTCTGTAAAACCTGCTGCAATATTATTATTTTTTATTTCCTCTCCTATTTTTATTGATTGAACAATAAACTTATCAAGCACATACCTTACACAAGGTAATATTAATATAATTGCGGATAAATCAATAAAATATAATAATAACCCATGCTGCCAAGTTCCAACATCACCTAACGTAGCTTTCATAAGTATAATACCTATAGCAATAATATTTCCACCAAAAGCAACTCCAACAGCAACATTATCTTTTTCAATTTCTTCCAATAAAGAAAATGGTGTCATAATATCATAAAGTTTGGTAAAAAATGTTAAGAACAAAATACCCAAACAATAATAGACTATTGTCGAAATAAATCCATAATATTTTAAATTATGTACGCTTTGATTATCCCCCGCAATACATGCAGATATTATCAAGCCCGATGCAACATAAATTCCAAAATGAACCGCAGCCGTACCCATATTCCTATCTCTAACAATTTCATCAACATTATTGAATTTATAAAGTACAGTTTTTTCGACTATCCAACCGGAAAAAATCATTAAACATAAACCCAAAATAGAATAGCCAATATATGTTAATAAGTCAATATAAAAAGCATTAACGCTATTTCCTGAATAAGCAGCTGCAAGAATAAACACCATACCAAATAAAAATCCGCCATAAGGAACTATAGCAGTAGCATTACAAGATTTTGCCTCCTCTGTTAAATCGTATTTTACGAATTTTTTAAAGATAAATCTTGCAAATATTAATATTAATAAAGATACTGCAAGATATATAAAGCTTATTAAAACAGTTTTCATTAAATAACTCCTATTTAAATATATATATCATTTATTTATACAATATACATACATTTAATGTCAAATCATAGTTTTTCGCTGTAAAAAACATTTTTAAAAAATATTGTTTCAATCTGACGAGTAACCACACAAAATTTACTTTATTCAAAATAATTAAGTCATATACTGACATAGGTTTTTTCTCTTATTTATATTAGAATAGAGTAATAAGGGGTATAAGTCATGAGTTTAACAGCTAACGTAAATGAAAAAGCCAATCTTATATGGGCTATCGCAGATAAATTAACAGGGGTTTACAAACCTCATGAATATGGAAAAGTTATATTACCACTAACAGTTATAAGAAGATTTGATTGTGTTTTGGCAAAAACAAAACAAGCCGTTTTAGATAAACATAATTCTATGGAAGACGATTTCCCTATGCGAGAACAATTTTTGAAAAAGGCATCAGGGTATAACTTTTATAATACAAGTAAATACACCTTTGAAAGTTTACTTGATGATGCAAGCAACATTGAAGCCAATTTTAGGAACTATATAAACGGATTTTCAGAAAATGTAAGACAAATTATTGAAAAATTTAAGTTTGATAATGAAATACAAACAATGGCAGATAAGAATTTGCTTTATATCGTAATTCAAGAATTTACGACAGCAAAAGCAGATTTACACCCTGACAAAATCTCTAATCTTGAAATGGGTTATATATTTGAAGAAATTATACGCAGATTTTCAGAAGCTCATAACGAAGATGCAGGACAGCACTATACTCCAAGAGAAGTTATAGAGTTAATGGTGAATATATTGTTTACCAATGATAATGCTATTTGGAATAACAATGTTACAAAAACTATTTATGATCCTGCCTGTGGAACAGGTGGTATGTTATCCGTTGCAGAAGATTATCTACAAAAATTAAACAGTTCTGCTACTTTATTGCCTTTTGGACAAGAAATTAATGATGAAACTTTTGCTATCTGCCAAGCAGATATGCTTATTAAAGGTAATGAAGCAAAGATAAAATGCGGTAATACGTTATCAGGTGATGAATTTGGTAATGAAAAATTTGATTATATTCTATCAAATCCTCCTTTTGGAAGGGAATGGAAAAATGATAAAAAAGCAGTTGAAAATGAAGCAAAATTAGGAGCAGGCGGAAGATTTGGTTATGGACTTCCTGCAGTTGGTGACGGTCAAATGTTATTCTTACAAACTGCTATTGCAAAAATGAAAGAACCAAGTAAAGGTGGCAGCAAAATTGCTATCATTCATAACGGTTCACCATTGTTCACTGGTGATGCAGGTTCAGGACCATCAGAAATTAGAAGATACATTTTAGAACATGATTTACTTGAAGCGATTATTGCTCTACCTAATGACATTTTCTATAACACAGGCATTGCAACATATATTTGGGTATTATCAAATAAAAAGGAAAATCACAGAAAAGGTAAAGTTCAACTTATTAATGCTAATAATATGTATGAAAAACGCAGAAAATCATTGGGTAACAAGAGAAACGATATACCAAAACACTATATAGATGAAATAACAAAAATTTATGCTGAATTTAGAGAAAATGAAGTAAGTAAAATTTTTGATAATGAAGATTTTGGATATTCAAAAATCGTTGTTGAAAGACCACAAAAAGATGAAAACGGTAATCCTATTTTAAAAAGCAATAAACCTGTTCCTGATACCAATTTAAGAGATACTGAAAATGTACCGCTTAAAGAGGATATACAAGAATACTTCAAAAGAGAGGTATTACCTTATGCACCTGATGCGTGGATAGATGATAAGAAAACAAAAGTCGGTTATGAAATACCGTTTACAAGGTATTTTTACAAATACGTTCCACCAAAACCATCGGAAGATATAATGGCAGAAATAAAAGAATTGGAAAAATCTCTTGACGGAGTGTTAGAGGGGATATTTAATGACTGATAAAGGCAACAAAGGTGAAATAGTTATATATAAAAATGAGAATGGAAACATTTCATTTGAAGCGAAGTTAGAAGATGAAACAATTTGGCTAACTCAGGATATGATGGCTAAATTGTTTGAAACTACTTCTCAAAATATTACTATGCACATAAAAAATATTTATGAGGAAGAGGAGTTAGAACAAATTTCAACTTGTAAGGATTTCTTACAAGTTCGAAAAGAAGGTAAGAGAGCGGTTTCCCGTAAACTTGCTTTCTATAATCTTGATATGATACTTTCTGTTGGTTATAGAATTAAATCAAAAACTGCTACACAGTTCCGCAAGTGGGCGACAACTGTTTTAAAAGAATATATGACAAAAGGTTATGCAATCAATGAACATAAACTAAAACAGGAACAAGACAAGGTTAAAACCTTACAAGATACAATAAAACTTCTTTCAAGGAGCTTAGAATATCAGGTTCAGTCGTTAGATGAAGCAAAAGATGTGGCAAAACTTATGGATAATTTTGCAGGTGGACTTGATTTATTGGATAATTACGACCACCAAAAACTTGATAAAAAAGGTGAAACTGCAAGAGAAGCCGTTAGAATTGATGAACAGGAATTTTTATCTGTTATTGATAAAATGAAATCAGAATTTGCGTCAGACGTTTTTGCAACGCCAAAAGATGAAAGTTTTTCAAGTTCTGTTAATCAGATTTACCAAACCTTTGGAGGTAAAGAACTTTATCCGACATTAGAAGAAAAAGCCGCAACATTACTTTATTTGATAGTTAAAAACCACAGTTTTGCTGACGGTAACAAACGTATCGGTGCAAGTTGTTTCTTGTATTTTTTGAATAGAAACAATATGTTATACAAAAACAATACACCTATCATAGATAATTCGACTTTATTTGCATTAACTTTGCTTATTGCAACATCAAAACCTGAAGAAATGGAAACCGTAAAACAAGTTGTTTTAAGTGTGCTAAACAAGGGAGGAAAAATAAATGGTTAATGAGGTATTTTTCCTTGGTGCAGGATTTTCAATTGCATTGGCAAATTCTTGTGTTACTAATGGTAAAACATATCCTACATTAAAAAGCTTAACTAATGAAATTTTATGTGATTTCAGTAAAACATCATTAGGAACACATTTGCATGAAATATCTCAAAAATATACAGAAAATATAGAATTACTTTTAACTTATCTATCTACTGATTTACCATGGCAAAATCAACAAATGATACATTTGGATAAAGCATTGTATTTTGAATTAACAAGTAAGATTAGTAAATATTTTAATGATTTGGATAAAGTTTGCGAGTATAATTTTGAACCATTTAAAAATTTATCAAAATATATTACAGGTAATAAAATTCCAATAATAACTCTAAATTATGATACATTACTAGAAAGAATGTTGCTTTTTACTATGCCAAAAGATTCTCAAAATGCAAATTCGTACAATAAACAATACACATGCGACTTTGAACGAATTAATTGAATTTGTTCTCTTTTGAAAGTAATAAGGTCTTACCTCCTGTATTAATTCCGAAATCTTATCCATTTCTTCCTGTTCACGTCTGCAATCCTCACATTCGTCTAAATGCTCTTTTAATTCTTCCTCAGAACTAAATGTAAATAAACTTTCATATTTTGTACATTTTTTTTCTGTCATAATTTTTACCTCGTTACATGTAAATAACGATATAAATTTTAAAAAGTTCATTTGTTTAAAAATATTTTATTGCTTATTTACATTTCTTAATATAAAAATATTAAAAATACGAATAAAACATGGCTTTATGTAAATATTACAATGATTATTTATTGCATTTTAAAAACATTCGTGAAATAATACACTTAAGGTAATCTTTTGGACGTTTTTTTTGTCTTTTACCGTGTATATATTGTAAAAAATAGGAAGTTATACTCAAGTAGATGAGTGTGTTTAATTTTAATTTTAAATTCTTAAGAGATAATGCAACTCCGGGTAGTTGGCGCAGGGGCTATGAGTACTATACAAAAGAAATGGTACTTAGCACTTATCCTGAAAAAAATTTCTACATGGGTAAAGTAAAAGGCAGTTTTCAAGATTCATATAATACAGATTTGATTTTCAAAAAAAACAAAGTTGAAGCTCGTTGTAGTTGTCCTTTAAAAGAAGAATGGTGTAAACATTCTGTTGCAGTAGCCATAAAAGCAATAAACGACCATGCTTACGAAGATTGGCTTGAAACTAAATTTAAAATAGAATCTGATTTTAGTGATGAAGATACATCTATGGTTGAAGCACCGAAAGGTAATTATATCTTCCACTTTAATCCTAAAAGAAAACCAAATTTCTTTTCGATACTGATTATGTCCAGAAGTACAGGAAAAGTTGTAAGAGCCATAGAACCAATTCTTTTGGGGCTTATAGAAGCACAAAAAAATGATTCTACATTTATTTTAAATAATTCACAAAAAGTAGAAGTTGAAATTTTTAAGCAAATATTAACAACAGCAAGACAGGATAAAAAAGCGGGCTGGTATGATATACCAATTCCTAAATTTGCACCGATGTTTCCATTAATGGCAGCAGCAGATGAAGTTTTAGATGAAAAATCTAAAAAGAGAATAAAATTTACAGAAAAAGAATGGCGTCTTGTAATGTCTGTTACAACATCTCAATCAGGCGGTATCTCTTTGGAATTATATTGGAAAAGACCTGATAAGGATGATATTATACCGTTTGAAGAAGTACGATATTTTTCAAGACAAATAAAATGGGGCAGATATAAAAATGTTATATTCCCTACGAATGTTTCAATGAATGTAATGCCTCAAAGCTTTATAAAATCAACTTTTACTGATTTAAAAGAATCGGACAGCGGAAAATTTATCTATGAGGAACTTCCTAAACTAAAAGAAGTTATTGATATTGAAATGCCGGATAATATCAGTAAAATGCTTTTAGAAGAAAAATTACCTAAAAAAATTGTAACACTAGGAATAGATTATGATGAATCATTGAAAGCATCGTTAGAATTTGATTATGACGGAGTAAGAGTTCCTTTTTCAAAGACGGCTGAAAAAACACCATATATTACAATAAAAGATAAAGATACTATTTATTGGATAAAAAGAAATATTCAACATGAACAAGATGCATACAGAATGCTTTTAGCATGCAGGTTTGTTCCTATGCAAACTAACAATCTCGGTATGGAAAAAGAAAATGCAATAGATTTTTATAATTTCTATATGAGTAAAGCAGGAGAGGGCTGGATATTTGAAGAAAAAGATGATATAAGTTTCTTTAAACTTATTGAAGAACCGTTTAATATGTGTGCAAAGATTGATTTTTCAAAAGAAATGAAAGATAGTTTTGAAATTCAATTATATGGTCAGGTTGGAGAAGATATTATCAATTTTGATGAAATCTATGAAACAATACAAAATAATGAAAAATACAGTCGAGTTAGAAGTTTAGGATTTGTTGAATACCCTGCGGAAGATATCTATGCAATGATGAAATCTTTCAATTCATTTGATGCATATAGAAATGATGAAAACCAATTTTTAGTAAAAACATATCGTGTCGGTTTAGTTCAAGAGTTAAAAAACAGGGGCTTTAAACTTATATTAAGCGATGAGTTTGAAAAATTCTGGTCGCAAATATCAACCTTCTCAACAGGAGAAACATTGGAAATACCTGCAAGTGTTAATGCAGATTTAAGGGAATATCAATTAAAGGGCTTTAATTGGTTATGGTTTTTATATAAGTATGGTTTGAATGGTATTCTTGCTGATGATATGGGTTTAGGTAAAACTTTGCAAGCACTTACATTGATACAAAAAGCAAAAGACGAAGACGGAAGTAAACCGGTACTTGTAATTTGTCCAACATCAGTTGTATTTAACTGGGAATCAGAAATCGAAAAGTTTACACCTGAATTAAAGTGTTTAAAATTATCAGGTGTTGATAGAAAAAACTTGTTTGAAAAAATAGAAGATTATGACATTGTAATTACAAGCTATGCATTAATCAGACGTGATATAGATGATTTGAAAAAATACCAATTCAGATATGTAATACTTGACGAATCACAAAATATTAAAAATGCATTAAGCCAAACAGCACAATCCGTAAAATTATTGAATGCAGAACACAAACTTGCTCTTTCAGGCACACCTATAGAAAACAGATTAGAAGAATTATGGTCAGTATTTGATTTTCTTATGCCGGGATTTTTATTTACAGTTCCTGAATTTAATGCACGATATGTTAATCCGATTATGGAAAGACAGGATAAAACGGTTGAAAAACGTTTGAAAGTTCAAATATATCCGTTTATACTTCGTCGTATGAAACGTGATGTAGCAAAAGATTTACCTGATAAAGTAGAAAACCTTGCATACTGTGAAATGACACCTGAACAAAAAGATTTCTATTTAGATGTATTAGACAGTACAAAAGAAGAATTATTTAAATCTATAGAAATGAACGGATTAGAAAAGAGCAGAATGTCAATATTCTCTGCACTTTTGAGATTACGTCAAATCTGCTGTCATCCGAGATTATATGATAAAGAAATGGTTAAAGGTGTAATACAATCAGGTAAATTTGAATACTTAAAAGGAATGCTGGAACAAATTATATCAGAAGGACATAGAATACTATTGTTCAGCCAATTTGTGGATATGCTTGACATTATTAAGGGCTGGTTGGAACGAACAGGTATTTCTTACGAATATTTAACAGGTAAGACAAAAGACAGACAAGGTGCTGTTGAAAGATTTAATAGCGATACAAGTATTCCAATATTCTTAATCAGTTTAAAAGCAGGTGGTACAGGTTTGAATTTAACAGGTGCGGATTACGTAATACACTACGATCCTTGGTGGAATCCTGCAGTTGAAGATCAGGCAACAGACCGTGCTTATCGTATCGGACAAACGAAAAAAGTATTTGTATACAGAATTATTACAAAGAATACTGTTGAAGAAAAAATACAAAAACTTAAATCTATGAAACGTAACCTTGTTGACAGTGTAATTTCCGTTGATAGAAATATTACAAAATCACTTACGATAGACGACATTAAAGAAATCTTCTCCGTAGATTAAAATAGGTTACTAAAAATTACAGTATAAGCATAAAAATACTATTTACAAAAATATAGCAGATAGTTATAATATTGTTATGGATAATAAAGCACAAGTTTTAATAGTAGGCGGAGGGCCTGCCGGAATATCCGCAGGAATTACACTTGCTCGTTCCGGTATAGATGTAATTATACTTGAGCGTGGTTCATATTGCGGAAGTAAAAATATGTTTGGCGGAGCAATATATACGCAGCCGACAAAAGAAATTTTTCCGGATTTTGAAGCAAATGCACCGATAGAAAGAAAAACTGTTAAACATAATTATATGCTTTTAACGGAAAAAGAATCCACTGTAATATCTCATTTTGATGTGGAAGCTAACACTTCATACTCTGTAGTTAGAGGGAAATTTGACCGTTGGATGGCAGAAGAAGCTAAAAAAGCAGGTGTTGTAATAGCAACTGAAACAGTTGTAAAAGAGCTAATAGTCAAAGATAAAAAAGTAGTCGGAGTCAAAACAGAACTTGAAGATTATTATTCTGATATAGTTATTTTAGCAGATGGTGTAAATTCATTACTTGCAAGACAAATTGGTTTAAGAAAAAGAATAGAACCAAAAGACGTGGCTTTGGGAGTAAAAGAAGTTATTAAAATCGGTTCGGATAAAATAAATGAAAGGTTTAATTTAACAGATGATACCGGCTCTATATCCGAGATAATCGGATATCCTATGTCTGAAATGTTAGGTTTGGGATATATTTATACAAACAAAGATAGTATCGTTGTAGGTTTTGGTATAGCACTCGATGAACTTGTAGAAAGAAAATTAAAGCCATACGAACTTTTAGATAAATTAAAAGAACATCCTTCCATATCAACACTAATAAAAGACGGTGAAGTAACGGAATATTCAGCCCACCTTATACCGGAAGGAGGTTTCAAAAAACTTCCTAAGTTGTATGGTAACGGAGTATTAGTCGTTGGTGATGCCGCAATGCTTGTTGATAACATTCATTGGGAAGGTACAAACCTTGCAATGATAAGCGGTAAGTTTGCAGCAGAAACAGCAATATATGCTATTAACAATAATAATTTTTCAGCGGATTGTTTAAAACTTTATAATGAAAAATTGAACAATTCTTTTATTATCAAGGACTTAAAGTCTTACAAAAATTTGATGCCTGTAATGCATAAAAGAGAAAAATCATTTACAGGTTATTATATAAAAAAAGTAAATTCATTTTTCAAAATGTTTACATCTGTTGACAGCGTACCAAAACGAACAAAATTCAGACAATTTATAAAGAGTATATTTACAGATAGAAATATATTTGTTCTTCTTCAAGATGGGCTGGCAGTTTTAAAACTCTTATTTGGAGCAATAAAATGAGTATAGATGACAAATTATCAAAAGTAAAATATAATTGCGATAATATTTCACACTTGACAACTAATGAAGAAAAGTGTAAAAATTGTAAAACAAAAGCATGTACATATATTTGTCCGGCAAATGTATGGCAATGGAATGAAAATTCCAATTCAATGCATATAAATTTTGAAAATTGTTTGGAATGCGGTGCTTGTAGAATAGCATGCGAAAAACAATGTATTGAATGGAAATACCCAAGCGGTAATAAAGGTGTAATATTTAAGCAGGGTTAACCCCTGAGAGGAGAAAAAGATGGCAGACGATATGAAAGAAGAATATTCAAATCAACATAGACGTTGGTATGATAAAGATCCGGTTTTATCACAAGCTATGAATACATTAGAACATTCGGATGATGATACTCAAATTAAGATTGCATTAAATCTTATTAAAATAATCATTGAACATAATATTGAAAGTGAAAAATATGAATCCGTAGAAGATATTATGACTGCCGTTCAATCAGGTCAGGGTAATTCAAAAAATGGTCGTTGGTACGATATTAATGACACATTAAAAACTGCAATGACAATGCTTCAAAATTGTAATGAAGCAACTCAGGGTGTTATAGCTAAAGAAATGGCTAAACTTGTTGTTGATAAAATAAAAGAAAATGATGAAGAAATTGAATAAATAATTTACTCCCTTATATTCAAATATTTTTGTTTATGCTAATATAAAATTCAACACACACAAGAATATTTGAAAACATATAAGGAAGGGTTAAATGGAATTCATACAAAACTACGTACAATTACATGGTGTTGCGATAGCAGCTTTTATATTGATTGCTGCGTATATCTTTATAGCACTTGAAAAAATACCAAAAGTTACAATTGCCTTAATAGGTGCATCATTAACAATGATATTAGGACTTGTCAGTGTAGACAAGGTTCTGCCGACAGGTGAATTAGACCCTCATTATTTCATAAATTTTATAGATTTTAATGTTGTATTTTTACTTGTATCAATGATGATAGTTGTAAATATATCAGCAAAAACAGGTATGTTTAATTGGGCAGCAAATGAACTTCTGAAGTTTACCAAAGGACATCCTGTATCTATACTTATTGTATTAGCAATATTTATAGCTGTTGTATCCGCATTTTTGGATAATGTTACAACTGTAATTTTAATAATGCCTGTAACTTTTTATATTGCTAAAAAGCTTGACATACATCCTGAGCCATATTTGATAACAGAAATATTATCGTCAAATATCGGAGGTACAGCTACATTAATAGGAGATCCTCCTAATATAATTATCGGAAGTGCAGCCGGATTTTCTTTTTTAACATTTTTAAAAGAATTAACAGGAATAGTTCTTATTATATTGGCATTAGTTGTATTTATTATGTTCTTATTCTTTAGAAAACAACTAAAAACAACACCTGAAAAAATGGCTGAAATAGCTAAATTAGATAATTCACATACAATAGAAAATTATCCGAGAATGTACTTAAGCTTAGCCGTTTTATCATTTGTAATAATTGGTTTTATTACACACGATATAACAAAAATTCCTGCAAGTTTATGTGCAATGATTGGTGCATGTGTTCTTCTTATGTTTGATGATCCTAAACATACAATAAAAGAAGTTGAATGGAATACTATTTTCTTCTTTATTGGTTTATTTATTATCATAGGCGGTTTAGAAGCAACGGGCGGAATAAATCTTATGGCAGAATGGCTTTTAAAAATAACTAACGGTTCTGAAAAAGCAACAGCAATGGTTATTTTATGGGCATCCGGTATATTATCGGGAATTGTTGACAATATCCCTTATACAGTTACAATGACACCTTTAATTGCAAATATTCAAAGTGTAATGGGTGCTGAATATGCTCATCCGCTTTGGTGGTGTTTGTCTTTAGGTGCTTGCTTAGGTGGAAACCTTACTATTATAGGAGCTGCAGCAAATGTTGTAATATCTGAATCTTCTGCTGCTCATGGGTATCCTATTTCATTTGTTAAATATTTATTATACGGTTCAGTTGCGGTATTTATATCGTTAACCGCTTCTTCAATTTATATATACCTTAGATTTTTAATATAACAAAATAAAAACCTGATTTTGATAAATTCCAAAATCAGGTTTTTATTTTATTTTTCAATGTGATTATTGAATTTTTAAAGTTTTAGTTGTCTTTTTTTCTTCAAGTTTTCTTAAAGTAACTTGTAAAATTCCGTCTTTATATTCACAAGTTGAATGTTCTGCATCAATATCCTTTGCAAATTCAATAGTTTTACTAAATTTACCGTAAGATAATTGAGAATAATGAATATTTTCATTTTCATTTTCTTTTGCTTCTTCAAATTTGCTTTCTGCACTAATTATCATAGTGTTATTATCTAATTCTATATTGATATCTTCTTTTTTTACACCAGGTAACTGAATACTTACTTTGTATTCTTTTTCATTTTCTCTGACTTCACTTAACGGTTGATAAATTCTGTTTCCCATATCTTTTACATCATCAACCATAACAGCATTGAGTAAATTTTCCAAATTGCTTCTTATTCCTGAAAAGCAATAATCAGGTTCTCTTTCAATAACATTGAATTTCATATTTATACCTCCGTTTTCTCTTTTCATTTTCTCCTTACAATTATGTTATAACTCTTTTTTTTGAAAATAACGGAGTTTTTAACAATAAATTAATTTTTAAGGTCAATTGTTAATTCTTTGTTAAAAGAGAAATATTGGAACACATCCCGCAAGGAATAATACAAAAAATACTAAGAAAACAAATATGGCTATAACCTTTTGTATATCAGAAAAGATAAATTCTTTTTTATTTTCACGGAATTTTTTCATTGCATTAAATTCCATTTGAAAAGGTTGTGCCGGAAGTTTTTTCTCTAGTTCTTCCACAACTTTGGATAATTTCATCTTTATCAAAATATTGTATGTATCGATATTAATCCACCATAAAGCACAAAGCAGCATACCTAAGACAGAGAGTACCAAAATTATTGATAAACGTCCTATTAAAACATCTTTATATGCAAAAACTAAAACTATTAACAATGTCAGCATAACTACATAAAATCTGTTTATTAAAAATGTTCTATCAGTATATTTATCTTTTTGCTCTGTATAAAGTTTATACTGTTCAAATAACAACTTTTGTTCTTCTATACTTAAAGTTTTATTTTCTTCTTCACACATTTTTATTCTCCTTATATTAATTTAAAATTTTCTTGGCTTAATACCATTTATCCAATTATTTTCAATAGTTTCCAAAGATATCCCCTTTGTTTCAGGAACAAAAAAGTATACAAACACCAGACACAATATTGATACAATTCCAAATATCCAAAAAGTATATGCTCCGCCAATTCTATTTAACAGCACAGGGAAGCTTGCAACTACAAAAAAGTTAAATGCAAAGTTTGAAACTGTACAAATACTCATTGAAATACCTCTTATTTTTAAAGGAAATACCTCTGAAATCAATATCCATCCGACAGGTCCTAAACTTACCGCAAAACAAATAATGTATGTAACCAAACTTCCGACAGCTACCCATTTTTGGTTATCACCTAAAGCATCTGCAAACTGAAAAGAACATCCGATTGCAAATAAACTAAGCATAACACCTGTTAAACCAAAATACAGAAGCGGCTTTCTTCCTAATCTGTCCGTAAAATAAATTGCAACTATTGTCATTAAAAAATTGATTATACCTATACCAGCAGTTGCATATATAGCAGTAATATTACTGTCAAAGCCGGCAGATTTAAATATTGTAGGGGCATAATAAATAATTGTATTAATACCTGTACAAATTTGTGCAAACATAATACCAATTCCAACCACAAAAGGCATAATCATCCATTTTTCAAAAACAAATTTACCGTCTTTATTTTCACCGGATTTAATAGTTTGTTCAACTTCCTTTACTGCTTCATCCGCATTCTTATTTGGCTCAAGTTTTTTAAATACCTCTTTGGCTTCATCGTACCTGTTTTTACTTACAAGCCAGCGAGGTGTATCTTTCATAAACAGCATACCTATAAACAATATTACACCGGGAACAACACCTGCAAAAAGCATCCAACGCCAATTATAAACTGATTTTGCAAATACAGCATTTATAAAGTATGAAAACAAAATACCTGCTGTGATAGCCCATTGGTATAGTGAAACTAATGTTCCTCTCATTTGTTTTGGTGAAATTTCCGATAAATAAAGAGGGACTACAAAATTCACAATACCGACAGCAAAACCTACACATAATCTTGAAATTATTAATACTATAATATTAGGTGCAAAAGCACAGGCAATAGAACCGAAAATAAATATCAAAGCAGTCATTATAATTATCTTTTTTCTTCCGAAAATATCTGCTAAAATCCCATTTGTAGCAGCACCTATAACCGCACCTATCAAAACAGAACTTACTAGCATACCCTGCAAAGAATCTGACAAATTCCAACTCTCATTTATAAATAACAATGCACCTGAGATTACACCTGTATCATATCCGGATAAAAGTCCTCCCAGAGAAGTTACTATTGCAATAATATAAAGCCACAAATATTTCATTTATATCCCTTTCTTTTTAGTATATAATAATACAAAAAAGTTAAGGAGTGATAAAAAATGGCAGAATATTCACAATATATTAACAAAGAACGTTTAAAAAAACTATTCATAAGAATGGCTGAAATAGATACCGGTTCTTGCGAAACTTCAAAAAAAGATGAAAAACCAAGTACTAAAAAACAAATGCAATTTGCTAAAAAGCTTGCCAATTACTTAAGATATATCGGATTACAAAACGTAAAACTTGAAAATAAAACAGGTATAGTTACCGCAGAATTAAAAGGCAACATTGACTCTGATTTATCTATTGGTTTGATTGCCCACATGGATACAAGCGAACAAGCACCGACAGGCCCTGTCAAAGTTTTAACACACGATTATACCGGTGGAAATATACAATTAAAAGATGACACTATTATTTTAGAAAAAGTTTTAGAACCATACAAAAATGATTTAATAATAACATCTGACGGTACAACTTTACTTGGTGCAGACGATAAAGCCGGTATTGCGGAAATTATTGAGGCAGTAACGATATTAAAAGAACACAAGGATATAAAACATCCGAATATAAAACTTGCATTTACTCCTGATGAGGAAATTGGCTATGGTGTTTCATTTTTTAATATAAAAACATTTGGAGCTGATTTAGCTTATACTGTAGATGGTTCAAACGCATGTAATATAGAATCCGAAACATTTAACGCTTTTAATCCTGAAATAACATTTGAAGGTATTCCCGTACATAGTGGTTATGCATACAATAAAATGATTAATTCAATTGATGCTGCAGCATTATTTTTATCAAGATTACCAAAAGAAGAAAAGCCGGAAAAAACTCAGGATAGAGAGGGCTTCTATCATGTTTACAACATATCAGGAGATGTAAGCAAAACTACCGTAAAAATGATTGTAAGAGATTTTGATTATGAAAAGGCAAAACAAAGAATTAAATATTTACAAGAATGTTTAGAAAAAATTGGCGAAGAATTTAACGGTATAAAAATAACATTTAATAAAATTGAAGCATACAAAAATATGAAAGCATATTTAGAAGAATTTCCTGAAGTAATAGAATATGCAAGACATGCAATTGCAAGAACAGGACTTGTACCGCAAGAACCACCGGTAAGAGGCGGAACAGACGGAGCAATGCTCACAGTAAGAGGTCTTTTAACACCAAATTTAGGAACAGGTGGTGTGAATTTCCATTCAAAAGAAGAATTTGTTTCGCTAAATTCAATGGCATTATGCACGGAAAATATTTTAAACCTTATGAAAATATGGGCTGATAATATAGATGAGATAATGGCTAAAATAATTGAAAGACGTAAAAAATTAAAAGCAAAATAAACAATATAGATATTTTTTTTTGTTTAAGATATTATTTAAATATAGACAAAATGGAAGGTTGATATGAAAATAGGGATTCCAAGAGGATTATCATATTACAATATATACCCGTTTTTATACGGATTTTTTTCAGCTATAGGTATAGAAGTTATTTTATCAGATAAAACCACAAAAAAAACATTAACAAGTGGTTCTGCACTGGTTGTAACCGAAACCTGTCTGCCTGTAAAAATCTTTGTAGGGCACGTATTAAACCTTATTGAAAAAGGTGTTGAAAAAATACTTGTACCGTCCTTACAATCTTTCATTCCTAAAATATATAACTGCTCAAAAATCAGGGGATTACCTGATTTAATCAGAAATGTTGTAAAACAGGATTTTCAAATGATTGAACCAACTCTTGATAAATCAGAAAACGGAAAGGGATTATATTCGTTTTTGCAAGAATGTGTCAGTCCTTTTGGTATATTTGACATGGAAAGAATTAAAAATGCATCAAAAGCCGGCTGGAAAGTTTATAATAACTTTCAAGTCATGCTGAAATCAGGTATGTCATACGATAATGCCCTAAAAAATGCTATAAAAGGTAAACTTACAATTGAAAAAGATGAAACAGAATATCCAATATCTGTTGCTCTTGTATCGCATGGATATAATATTTATGACGAAAGAGCTTCAATGAAAGTTATAGACAAGCTTAATAAAATGGGAGTTAAGGTTTATACAGCATATCAATTGACTGATGAACAACTTGAAGAAGGAGTTAGTTCCTTAGGACAGCAAATATATTGGGCAAACGAAACAGAAATGACCGGCTGTGCAGGACATTATTTAAGAGATAATAAAATTGACGGACTTATCACAATAACTGCTTTTGGATGCGGTCCTGATTCATTAATGATTGAAAGAATTACAAGACGTTCAAAACAATTTAAAAAGCCGTTACTAAATCTAACAATAGATGAACATACGGGTGAAGCCGGCTTTATAACAAGATTAGAGGCATTTGTTGATATGTTATACCGTAAAAAACGTAAACAGGGTATTATTGATAAAGGTTATGCCCCTACATCAAATGTTATGGATTTTATATAGTACGAAGTATCTCATTAAATAATATTTAAAAATATTAACTAAGCTCATCAGATATATTTTGATAAACATAGCCGTCAAAAAGTTGTGATAATGGTATATCAAGTGTTTGAGATAATCTTATCAAGGTAGAAAATTTAAAAAAACGATATTATTTGATTTAGATGGTGTTTTAAACACTTACGACGGAAAATATGACGAAAATTTTATACCGAATATAAAAGAATGAGCTTATGACTTAATAAAAGAATTGTCAAATAATTATAAAATAGTTATTTTTACAACAAGAAATTCTTTAATTGCATCAAAATGGATTGTAGAAAATGGTCTTGATGTGTATGTCGAAAATGTAACTAATGTAAAAGTTCCGGCATACTTAATTATTGATGAGCGGATTTTCGGTAGGGTGAAACGAACGGAAGTGAGTGTAACCCGTAAGAGCAACAGCCAATTGCGAAGTTACTAAAATTGCGACAGCAATTTATACGAGCAATGAGGCGGTGCGTACCCGAATAATCCAAGAAATAGGTATATTAATTTTAATGGTAATTACAATGATTTAAAAGAACAAATTGAAAAGTTTGAAGTTTGGTACAGAAAAAATATATAAACGTGAATGCGCCATATAGTTGTAATGGTTGCATATTACAAAATACTACGATTTAGATAGAATAAGATATTAATTACAAAATCTGCTATCAATAGAATTATCGTAGATTTTATAGCTGCTTGAGTTGTAGATTTGCCTACATCTTTTGCACCGCCATGAGTTAAATATCCCTGTGTTGCACATACAAGTGCTACAATTCCGCCAAATACGCTTGCTTTAATTAAACTAATATAAATATCTCTTGTTTGAAGCCATAACCATACAGAGTTTATATATCTGTTAGGATGCAGTCCGATTGTTGCATAAGAAACAATCATTCCGCCTATTATGCCTATTAATTCAGTAATAATAACAACAAGAGGAACAGTTAACATGCCTGCGGTTATTCTTGGAGTAAAAAAATATCCTACAGGATTAACTTTTGATGTTTTTATTGCATCAACTTGAGAAGTTACCTGCATATTTGCAATTTCAGCAGAAATTGATGTACCTGCTCTTGCACTTATGGCTAAAGCGGTAAATCCCGGTGCAATTTCTCTTATTATAACAAGTGTAATTGTACCGCCAATATAAGTATCAGCACCTGTCATTAAAAATTGTTTTGATACTTGTATTGCAATGACAGCAGCAGCAATAAAAGATATAATTAATGATATTGGCAGTGAATCATAACTTATAGCCGCAGCTTGATTAAGCATATTTTTTAACCGCATTTCTCCTGACAATAAATATTTTACAGATGTTATTAAATTTTGAACACAAAGGCCAAAAAAACTAATCATATACAGGCATACACCATTCTTTGTATTTGGGAACTTTTCCTTTTACAACGTTATAATATAAATCTTGTATCTCTTTTACCTTTTCACCTATTTCACCATTTCCGATTGCTCTGTTATCAATAGAACAAATCGGAACAACCTGAGCACCTGTACCGGAGAAAAATGCTTCATCTGCGGCATATAATTCACTTCTGTCGATAGTTCTTTCTTCTACAGGCATATTTAAAACTTCTTTTGCAAGTTGTATTATGGTATTTCTGGTAACACCTGTCAACATATCAGATGTAGTAGAAGTTGTAACAAGTTTTCCATCCATGATTAAGAATAAATTCATAGCTGCACCCTCTGCAACTTTGCCTGACTGAGATAAGACAATAGCTTCATCAAAACCGTTCAGTCTTGCATCTGTTGAAATAAGTGATGCATTGACATAAGCTCCGTTTATTTTTGCTCTTGGAGGTATAGAGTTGTCAGAATTTCTTCTCCATGATGATACACAACATTTTAAACCCTTGTCTGCAAAATATCCGTCCATAGGGAATGAAAATATTAAATATTTATCAGGATTATCAATCAAATGAGGTCCTATTCTGTTTGCAGATTTATAAATTATTGGTCTTATATAAACATCATGTTTATAATTGTTTTTCTTTAATAATTTTTTCAGTATATCCAAATGTTCTTCTAATGTATAGACAGTATCCATATACATTATTTTTGCACTTTTAAACATTCTTTCAAAATGTTCTTTTGCTCTGAAAACATATAACTGTCCTTCTTCTTCATTATAATATGCTCTTAATCCCTCAAAAACAGCTGTACCATATAAAAATGCATGTGTCATTACAGGAATTGAAGCTTTTTCCGACTCAACAAATTTACCGTCTAAATACATATACTCTGCCATATTTCCTCCTTACGAGTTTTTTTCATAATTACATAAAATAGGGAAAATTAAAATAAAATATTTCTTAATATTACGGATTTTTATCTTAAACACTTTTTTTATTGTTTTTTTGTACTATAATTTTGTATAGGCGCAGAGCTATGGAATTTATCTTAGACTTAATATATATATATGTAATAATATTTTCGTTTTATTTCTTTGTTTTAGCCATAAAAAGCTTAAATAGCAAGCGTTTAATGCGAGAAAAACAAGGTGCGCCTTTAATTGAACCTGAAACGCTTTGTGTTATTTTATACGTACATAATCAGCATGAAGCATTGACAAATATGTTGAAAATGCTATTTTCACAAAATTATCCGGTACAAAATTTTATTATACACGTTATTTTAGATAATTGTAATGACCATTCGGAAGATATAATTCCTGTCGATACCAATATAAGAGTTTTAAATTTAAATGACGGTGTAACAGTCGGAAAAAGCCAAGCTATATCTATATTATTAGAAAGCATAAGAGAAGATAAGTTTATAAAATCTTATGTTTTTGTAGATGTTGACAGGTATATAGAAAAAGACTTTTTAACAAATGTCAATGCCGCATTAAATTCTTCTCCTGTTATTACAGGACAAACGGTTATTATAGATAATGAAAACATGAATTTTTCAGAGAAAATGGTATTTACATATACAAAGTATATGAATAAATTCATTAGAAAATCTCGTGCTTTACTAAAACTTTCAGATAAAGTTGACGGAAATCTGTTTGCAATAAGAAAAGACTTTGTAGAACAGGTGGATGCACTTGATATAAAGGATATAAACGCAGAATTAAAATACAGCATTTTGCTTTCAAGTATTGGTTATCCATGTCTTTATGTGCCTTACGTAAAGGCATACGTAAAACCATACAATTATAAAATCGAAAAACCATCTTTAAGTTACAGGTTAAAGTTATTTAAACAATGTTTTAAAAGTCTGTTTTCGTTTAAATTTAAATTTATTGAGCATATTCTATCACTTGTAGCACCGAGTGCATTGGTTATATCGTTTTTATCCGTTTTTTATTTATATGTTTCATATAAATTCTACTTTATGTTTAATTTTATAATTGTATTTGCCATATTTTCAGTGTTACTGTTGAGTTTTGCAATAAGTATAGTTAAATCTGAAATGTATGCAGGTGATTTTTGGTATCTTATGTTATATCCTATTTATTCTATAGGGCATATTATATCTAATTTCCCGCCTTGCAGATTTGTAAGAAAATACTTTTTTAAAAGTTCAGATAAGAAAAATGTTCAAAAATATACAGTAAAAGTTCTTGCTACAAACGGAAAATCAAATATACCTTGTAAACTTGATTTTATTTCTGAAAACGGACTTGCTATGGTTGTATTTTCATTTAAAAAGAAAAAATTTAAATCAAGCAAGCAAATAAGAATAATAGAAGCTCTTAATGAATTAACAACAAAATTAAATGATTATGGATTTCAATTAAAAATATGTTATTGCTGTGAGTATTTTCAAAGTCTTATTGACGGAAGTCAAAATATGATAAAAGGAACTTGTAATTACGAATTTAAAGGACGTAATATGCAAGAAGAATTGCAAACATTTATTTGGAATTCTTGTTCAGCGTGCTTAGTAAAAAAAACAATTAGTATTATCGAAGATATAAGACTAAATCAGAGGAAGCAATGAAAAAGATACCATTATTTATTCTTATACTATTAATACTTATTTTGCCTTGTTATAGTGATGAATTGGCTGATGATTATTTTGACATGGCTGAAAACTACCTTACAGCAGGTGAAACATCAAAGGCACTTGAATATTTAAACTATGTTCTTATCATTGATTCTAAATATTCTAAAGCAATAGAAATGAAAAACAGGATTTTACCTCTTGCAACAAATGATGATTTATCAAGAACAAAAATGACTCTTGATAAACAAAAACAGTTAAGCAATTTATCTATTATTGATATTCCTAAAAGTGTTATTTATCAACCCGTAAACACTTCAGAATATTATAACCGACAGGGTAAGCAGTATTATTTAAGTCAAGATTACGACAATGCTATAAAAAACTTTTTTATGGCAGTATCGGAAGATAACAAAAATTATATAGCATACAATAATCTTGGTATGACATATATGGTTAAAAATAATCTTACGGCAGCAGAAAAATATTTTAAAAAATCTGCATCAGTCAGCAAAACATATATTCAACCATATATAAATTTAGCACTTTTATACAAACAAAAAGGTGATAACGACAAATATTTGTCATACCTGAAAAAAGCGTTAAAAGTTAATCCTGAAGATTATAGAACACACTATTTGATAGGTGATTATTATACATCAAAAGACGATTATCCTGAAGCAATACCATATTACATAAAATCTGTAAATTTAAATTCTAATTTTGCACCTTCACAATTGGCACTTGCAATATCATACTTTAAAACAGATAAATATGAAAAATCTATTGATACATTAAAAAATTATATTATACTCAATCCGACATCCGATTTTGCATATTCAATGTTTGCAAAAAATTATTATTTACTCGGAGATTATCAAAATGCGAAAAATTGCATGAAAAAAGCTGTAAAATTAAATCCTACAACAATTTACAGATTGGAACTTGCTAAAATAGAATATAATACTTCAGATTATCAAAATGCTTTATTTAATCTTGAAATAGTTGAGCCGGAATATCCTTATGCAGATGTTTATAACTACATGGGCTTATGTAACCTTGCAATGCGAAGATATGAGCTTGCTATACTTAATTTTAATAAAGCAATCGTAGCAGACAGCAGACGACCTATATATTACTATAACCTTTCTCAATGCTATAAAGAACTTGATGATAAGCTAAAATATGTACAATATTTAAATATTGCACTTCAGGTTACACCAATAAGTCCTTTGGATTACATTGATTTAAGCTGTATTTATTATAATACAGGAAAATACAATCTTGCTATAAAAATATTAGAAAACGGTATAGAAATGAATCCTAACAATAAAACATTATATTTGGCTCTTATGAATTTATACGAAAAATTAAATGATAATGCCGGCTATAATAGTATGAAAATAAAAATAGAAAAGAGATTTAATACAAATGCATAGACAAAATAAAAGAAAAAAAGGAAATCTGTTTTCGAAAATTTTAAATACAATTTTCACACTTACTGTTGCAATAGCAACAGCAGGAATAATGATTGTTTACACAAATAATACCGCTATCGGGAAGTCTGTAAATGTTTTAAGATTTGCACAAATAAGTGATGACCATTTATCAGTAGAAAAAGTAAATAAATCATATAGGATGACCGCAAGTTCTGCTCAATTGCTTGATGATGCTATTGATGTGATAAATGAAACCCCTGATTTAGATTTTGTATTTTTTACAGGAGATGTTATTGACGTTCCTTATGAAAAAAATTTAAGACTGTTTTTTGACCACGCAAACAGACTAAAATACAAATACTATGTTGTGCCTGGAAACCATGATATATGTTACGGCGGTTATCTTGATAAAAAAATGTTTGTAAAAATGCTTAATGAATATAATCCTACATTCAAATTTAAAAAAACATATTATTCATTTTCTCCAAAAGTAGGATATAAAATTATAGCACTCGATCCAATTATAGATACGAAAATAACCGCACAGGGCGAGCTTCCTAAAGAACAGTTAGAATTTTTAGATTTAGAACTATCTCGTTCCGGTAATAATACAGTTTTAATTTTTATGCATGTTCCTTTAAAACAACCATTTTCAAGTGATTCGCACAGATTAGTTAATGCTGAAAGTATGTATAGGATTTTAAGAAAATATAATAACCCTATAGCAATATTTACAGGGCATTATCATACAACAAAAGTTACTCAAGATGGTAATATTTTACATGTTAGTACACCTGCATTAATATCTTATCCTAATGCTTTTAGAATAGTTACGGTTAAAAATTATAAAGATAAATCTGTATTTAGTATAGAATATATGCCAACAAGATTAAAAGAAATACAAAAGAAAGCAAAACTACTTGTATTCCATTCATCTATGTATTATGGAGATGAAGACGACAGAACAGTAACAATAACAATTGATAAGGGGAAAAATAATGACAAATGAATTCAAAATTAAATTTAGAGGCGTAAGAGGAAGTTACCCTTGTGCAAATAGGAAATTTATGACGTATGGAGGAAATACATCCTGTGTTGAAGTTCATGCCGGAAATCATTTAATAATTCTTGATGCAGGAACCGGTTTAATAGATTTAGGTAATGAATTACTAAAAAATCATATAATGTCCGGTTCTAATTTAAAAGAAAGAAAACCTATCAGAGCAACATTACTTTTGAGTCATATTCATCAAGATCATATTTTAGGTTTTACATTCTTTTCTCCAAATCATATCCCTACAACAGAATTAAATGTATTTGGAATGTCTGATTACAATGAAAATCTAGCGGATGATTTAGCACAATTGTTATTTACAAAGTCATTTCCTATCGATTTAGGTGATATAGCTGCAAACTTGAATATATGTGATATAAGTGAAACAGAACAAATTATTTTAAGAGATAATTCTGCACCTATTGTAAAGAGAATAGCAGATTTTGATGAAGATATAAGAGAAGATGATGTTGTAATAACGTCATACAAATCTTATGCTCATCCTCAGGAGGGTGTTGTAATATACAGAATTACATATAAAGGTAAAAGTGTTGTATATGCAACAGATAAAGAAACTTACTTTGGCGGAGATCAAAAACTGTCAAGCTTTGCAAGGGGTTGTGATTTATTAATTCATGATGCACAATACACAACAGAAGATTACTTAAATCCTCATGCACCAAAACAAGGTTTTGGACATTCCACATTTGATATGGCATTGGAAGCACAAGATGCATGCAAGGCAGGTAAAGTAATATTTTTCCATTATAATCCGTCTTATGATGATGAAAAACTTGATTCTATTGCAAAATTATACGGTGATATTGCAGATAAAGCTGACTTCGCTCAAGAAGGTATGGAAATAAATCTTTTATGAAACTCAAAATATTAATAATAATTTTTTCTTTATTATTATTTTCTAATACAACTAATGCAGAAACAAAAGTTATGCAATTAGGTATAAGTGAGTATAAGCCGGAACATAACGCCTATGTACATAATAACAGGGGCTTATCATACGTAGAAGTAGGACAATACTACGCTGCAATCCAAGAATTTAAAATAGCCATAGCTTTAAATCCTAATACACAGGCAACATCTGTTTATTATGGTAATCTTGGGGATTTATATATGCAGCTTGGTAACTACAGAGATGCACAAGATTGCTTTGAGCGGGCAATATATTATAATCCTCATAATTTTAAATTTTACCTTGATTTAGTTACATCATATCAATATCAAGGTAAACTGAAATCTGAGTTATCAAAGCTAAAAAAACATAAGCACACACCATTAGATGATATAAAAATAGGTCTTATTTATATTGCAATGGGGCAAAAAAAAGCTGGAATAAATATTCTGGATGAATTTATAATGAACGAACCAAAACTTTATATAACTGACGGCGTAAAATACTATGTACAACAGTATGATAAGCTTCATCAATAATAAGAAAGCTTTATATAAAACCTTTTTAACATAGTGTTACATATTCTTATATAAACAAATATATAATCTCCATTATTTATTAATTAGGACGACTTCTATAATGGCTTGTTACGTATGTTCCATCACCTTTTGTATAAGAGTGTACATACACATCACCTGTTGAACTTGGTCGCCTAAGGTCATGATTAGATGGTAAACCTATCTTTTTAATTTGTGCATTTAAAACTTTTTTGTTATTATTATATTCTTCATCAGACATTGCTCCGATATTTTCTACTGTATAAATTATGTCTTTTCCGTTTTCATCATTTATAAATCCTTTATAGTACCCTCTTTTATATTTTAATAATGAAGCGGGATTACTAAAATCATTGCGATTTGCATTATATTTAGGAACTAATTCATCTTTTCTTGCTTTTATTTTATGATAATCGCTGAATTTGCGAGGATCATTAGGATTAGTGATTAAATCGCCTGCTCTCATTCTTTGCATTACCTTATGTGCAATATAGTCTTTAATTTCACTTTTTGTAGGTTTATATTGTGAATTAGAAATTGCATCTTTAACTTCAGCACCAATTTCTTGTCCAACCTGATTATTCCATAAATCCATATTTAATTCCCCTTTAGGTTGTTTTGGATTTGACATTTCATGTAAAATGCCTTCAAACAAACTTTTATAATTATTCTCAAAAACATACTCATTAGCTTGCCAATAAGCATGTTTAAATGCATCTGCCTCATTATTCCATGTTGCGTGTTGCCCTGTTCCCATTTGAAACCCATATTTTCTCTGATATTTTACGGTATCATTAAAATATTCATTTTTTTTTATTTTAGCTTCCTCAGAATTTTCCAAGTTATGAAGTAAATTAATATGTTTTTTCATTTTTTATCCTCATTATGTTAGAATAAAATTATGCATCGCTTTTATGTAAGTAAATACAATATAGTTAATATTTTTTTATGGTATTCTATAATAATTCCCTTAGTTCCTTTTTTATACTTTATTAAAATATTCTATTCAAATGAGACATGGACTCGTGTTTACGGTGAATTTGCTATTTTGTATTTGCAAATATATTTATACTTTTTAATCGCATTTTTTCTTGTTATTGGTATTATTATAGAAATTGTTTATGTAAAGAATAATAATAAAAATCTCACTAATAAGGTTACAATGCCTAAATTTTTAAGATTTTTTATCATTATGATTGCAATTTCATTTTATCCGGCTGTTGCATACTTATATTATATAGCTGTAAACTTATGCGAATATATTTATGGTAAAGGTTAATTTTATAAAATTTGCCGTTTTATTTTAGATTATTAAGTAAGTCATTTGTTATTCTCATTTCTTTATTATAGTATTACTTTATGAAAAAATTAAAATTAAGCAGATTTTGGACTTTAAATGTTCTATTTTGGTTTACATATGTGTTTAATATTGTGATGATTTTTTATGCAATATTATTTGATAATACAGATTATCAAATAAATAATTTTATAATGTTAATATACCATTATTGTTGGCTTACAGGTGCTTACTACTTTCTTTATAATTTATTAGTTATAGTTTTTATTTTTATTTTTCTTTTAGAAATTATTATAAGAAAATTTAAAAATATTCATTTAGACAATACCTTTCAAATGCCTAATAAATTAAGATATTTTCTCTATTATTCATCATTTGTGCTAATTATTTTGTCTTTTTTTATTTCATATATTTTTCATATTATTTATGATGCCATTTTTTTCGATTAATTCATTTATTCTCCTTTCATGTTAAAATTATTTTATGCATATTTTAAATTTAAGTAAATTTTACACAGTTAACTTGTTATTGTGGTTTTCATTAATAGTAAATTCTTATCTTTTATACTATTCTGCTTTTACTGAATTAAAAGATGCACATTATGTTGTAATCTTTTTTTATTTTTTGAAGCTTGATTATTACTTATTTTTTCTTTGTCTTATTTTTCTTTTAATTATAATTGCTATTGAAGCCGTTTTAAGAAAAATAAATATTTTAAAATCCTATAACAAACTGACTATTCCATTAAAAATAAGATTAATTTTATATTGGACTGCAATCATTTTTATTCTATTAGATTTA
>Ga0256405_10003575_pt1 | contig 31732 bp, 30 predicted proteins | sample RumenRJG_02DNA_FD_189096 | JGI IMG/M metagenome (GOLD analysis project Ga0256405, IMG submission 189096) | Bovine rumen microbial communities from Lethbridge, Alberta, Canada - RJG_02 | ecosystem: Host-associated > Mammals > Digestive system > Stomach > Rumen | place: Canada: Alberta...
TGCTTTTGCCGCCAGGTCTGCGGCGACCACGGCCGCCGCAATGGTATAAAACTCCATGACGCCCATGGCATTGAGACGCGACGGAGGGTTTCCTCCGGCAATGGCCTGAATGACCTGAGGATCCAGGCTGGCAATGGTCAGGTCGTCGACAAGATATTCTCCGGCCTGGACCTTGCCGGCATCCATGGAAGCAGAGACCGCCGCGACTTCGCCGCAGATAAGAACGGTATATTTGCCGGGGCAGACGGCTCCTGCCTTGAGCAGAGTAACCTCTGCGGCTTTCAGCATGGCATCGCCTGCGATGACGCCGCGGGCGATGCTGTTGGTTTCCAGCAGACCCAAAGAAATCATGAGCTTTTTCCTTTCCTGGATGGAGTTTGGAGGTGATCAGGACCGGGCGCGGATGACGATGAAACCGTTTTCAATCTTGTCAACGGTTCCGCAAATGCTGGCATGGACATCAGCCCCCAGTGCGCCCTCGGCCATGCGGCCGATGGTGTCACCCTGCTGTACCGGATCCCCGGCCTGCACACAGGGGACAGCCGGCACACCGATATGCTGTTTGAGAGGAATGCAGACGAAGGGAGCGGTGACGTCAATGCAGTTTTCGGGAACGGGGATATCGTAGCGGCTGGCATGAATTTTGGCCAGTACACGTTCGGAGGGGGCCTGATGATATTCAGCCAGAGCCGGCGGATCTTTCAGCTGAAACGCAGGCTTCTCGCCGGCCTGGCGGAGCTCTGCCTTCTGTTTCTGCTGAATGCGTCTTGGATTAAGTCCCATGGGGCAGGCGTATAATTCACAGATGCCGCATTCCATACACAGCATGGCTGATTTTTCCAGGCGGTTTCCGGCCGCAAAACTGCGCATGGTCAGGTGGGGATAGATGGGATGTCCCAGCAGATGCCGGGGACACAGATCGGTACAGGTCCGGCACTGGATACAGACGGACATTGCCCGTATCCGCATCTGTTCCGGTGGGAGTTCCGCATGGCGGACCAGGAGATGATCTGCCGGAAGGACCAACACGCCGCCGAGGGTTTTGGTGACGACCGTTTCGGTATCCGGAGCGGTAAGGGAGCCCATCATGGGACCGCCAAGGATCAGGCGATAATCCGAAGCCGTTGGTCCGCCTGCCTGCTCCAGCAGAAGCCGGACGGGCATGCCAATCGGAACCCGATAGACACCGGGACGCTTTACCTCGCCGGCAACGGTGATAAACCGCCGGGTAACGGGTTTTCCCTCAAGCGCACGGCGGGCATTGAGGGCCGTGGACACGCTGACCACGGTGCAGCCGACCGAACCGGGCAGTGATCCCGGCGGAACGGTTCGTCCCGTTGCACTGTGCACCAGGGCCTGCTCATCCCCGATGGGATAAACGGTGGGGAGGAGATGCAGGCGGACGGCAGGTGCCAGGGACAGGGAAGGAAGGGCATCGGTAAGGGCGCGGATCTGGGATTTGTAATGGTCCTTGAGACAGATGACCGCCTCTTTGGCACCGATGATGGAGGCCAGACGGGAGGCGGCCTGCAGCAGCTCCTTAGGATAACGCTGCATCAGGTACTGATCGCTTTTCAGAAGAGGTTCACATTCGGCGCCGTTGATCAGCAGGATCTCCGCCGGAGCAGAGAGCTTTTTAAAGAGAGGAAAGCCGGCTCCGCCGCCGCCCACAACGCCGCCGCTGCGAAGCAGATCCAGATCGTTCATTTTCCCTGTACCTCATGAATATCAATGATGGCCACAATGGCCGCATCAACAGGGGAGTCCTGCTGACCGACCGCTTTGCGGGCAGATGATCCCTGTGCCACCAGAACCATCTCGCCGATGCCTGCGTCAATGGTATCGACGGCGACCAGCTGTTCGCCGGTTGACGTGCCGTCCAGTTTGGAGGGTTCCACGATCATCAGCTTGCGGCCGATGAGGGAGTCCTCCTTGCGGGTTGCCCACAGGTTTCCAACCACTTTAGCGATGAACATCGGTTTAACCTCCGTAAATGAGTGTAATGCCTGCCTCTCTCGCGGTATCTTTGGCCAGCGGGGTGATAATCTGTCCGCGGGAAAGATGAAGAGAGGTACAGCCCGAGGACCGGAGTTTCCGGATATCCTGATCGGTGATCAGCCTGCCGGACAGTTCACAGGGAGGAACCGGAGCGGCAGGCAGGGCATTGGACGGACACGGAGCGGCAGAAAAACCGGGTGAGAGTATCTGGCAGGTACAGTCTTTGCCGGCGCCCGCCGCATTGGCCTCATCCGTGTCCATGTGAAGGGCCAGGGCAGACTGCTCGCTGACGCGCACCGGAACATCCTCCAGAATGAGCGGACGGGTGCCAAGGACGCGCACACTGACCGACTGACCGTGCTGCACGCCGAAAGCAGCGGCATCTGCGGGGGTCATATGAAGATGACGCCGGGCGATGATGGCCGCATTGCGGGTGATGAGTTTATTTCCTGCCTGCAGGGTAATGCAGGCAGCATCCTGCAGTTCGCCGGAGAGGCGAACGGGAGCGGAGATGCCAAGGGTACGGGCATCGGTTGCGGAGATCTCAACCTGAGTGGCCGGGCGTGTCGGTCCCAGAACGGCCACGTTGTCAAGGATGCCCTTTGGGCCGATCAGCCGGACACGGCACTCAGAGAGAAACTGACCGGGCTGTGAAATCTCCCGGACGCAGGTCAGATGATCCAGCCCAAACAGCGCTTTCAGGTCCTCTGCACTGAGGTGTACATGCCGGGCAGACATTTCAGCAGGGATCAGCCTGTCGGAGCATGCTCCGCCTTCGTTCTTCAGGCGGGAGAGAACTTCCCGTACAATGGCTTCAATGGAATCCATGTTGAATACCTCCTGATCAAGGGTGTGCGGCACGCAGCTGAAGGACATAGAAATAGCTGGACAGACGATTCAATGCCATCACCAGGTCCTCCCGGGTGACTTTCTGGCCATCCCAGAAAGCCGTGACCGCCGCCAGTTCCGTTTCGCGGGTAATGGCCCGCAGACGGTTCAGCTGGGCGGCCAGCAGGCCGTGCTCCGGGGCCGGGAGGATGTGGCCGGGGAAGCCGAATTCCTCCGGATGGTGGGAACAGCGGTGAATTTCCTCCGGATTCATCCCCTGGAGTGTCCAGGGGGCCAGCGGGATTTCCCGGACCTCTGCGGCCAGAATGGAACGGGTCAGCTGCAATGCCTCATTCAGCGGCTCGCACCATTCCGGGGAACAGGTGGTCTGGAGGACAAGAATCTCGCTTTCAAGCGTATCCAGTTTTCCGCGCAGATGAATGCGCGGATGCGTTTTGCAGACCATCTCATGGGCATTCAGATTAGTCATATGCTCCGGCTTGCGCTTTCCGGAGGAGACCGGTGCGGAGGCCGGGGATGGATGCCTGTACAGGCGAAGGTCCATCAGATACTGCCTGGCTGCGGGGGTCAGCCGGCATCCGGCCGGAACCTGATACTGTTCAGGTATTCCGCCGGCAAACTGATCCCGCAGTTCAAGCTCTGTAATGAATCGCATGGTCATCCATCCTTTCTGCGTTTTCTGTCTGTCTTTGCCCGGAAACGGACTTTACCAGAGCAGGATCAGGTGTCCAAATGAGGCAGAATCCCTTCCACTTCATTATGCGGACGCGGGATTACATGCTGGGAAATGAGATTGCCGACGCGCTCGGCTGCAGCGGCACCGGCATCGACGGCCGCCTTCACCGCGCCTACTTCGCCGCGGACCATGACGGTGACCAGTCCGCCGCCGACGTGAACCTTGCCGATGAGGGTGACATCGGCTGCTTTTACCATGGCATCTGCGGCTTCAATGGAGCCGATCAGGCCGCGTGTTTCAATCATGCCAAGCGCAATTCGTTCCTGATTCATCGTGAACCTCCTATTTAGGTTTCCATGTTGGGAAGCAGATTAAGTATCCAGATGCGGCAGAATGCCTTCCACTTCAGGATGCGGACGGGGAATGACGTGTACGGAAACCAGTTCGCCGACGCGCTGGGCAGCGGCAGCACCGGCATCCGTGGCGGCTTTCACGGCACCAACGTCGCCGCGAACCATGACGGTAACCAGTCCGCCGCCGACGTGAACCTTGCCGATCAGGGTGACATTGGCGGCCTTGACCATGGCATCGGCAGCCTCGACGGAGCCGATCAGTCCTTTGGTTTCCACCATGCCAAGAGCAATCTTTTCATAATCCTGACTCATAAAGTACCTCCTCCAGGATTGAACCTGTATATCTATTCATGCCTGCACGGCAGGCGGGAAAACATTACTGACCGCGTACCTGACGCAGTACGGCCTGAACAATCCGTTCCATCTCATCCGGGGAGATGGAAGGGGATGGATTGGTCTGGGAACAGGCGGGGCAGCTGCCGGTCCGCTGGCTGACATCCTCCGGCTCAATCAGGCCGTAGGCGGCCCGCCGGATCTGATACAGGTGATGGACCGTCACATTGTCACTGGTGGCACTGCCGCCCACGGCACCGCATCCCAGGGTAAAGGACGGGCTGATGCCGGTGGTGGCGCCGATGCCGCCCTGCGTTGAGCCTGTATTGACCAGAAGCCTTGAGACAGGCTTTTTGAGGACGAAGGTGCGGACCAGCTCCGGATTGTTGGTATGGATGGACAGACTGTGTCCGATTCCGCCGTAACGGAGAAGCTGCAGACAGCGCTCGCAGGCGTGCTGCCAGTCGGGAGCCGTGTAAAAGGCCAGCAGCGGGGAAAGCTTTTCAATGGAGAACGGATATTCTTTTCCCACACCGTCCTGCATGCACAGGATGACTTTCGTATCAGAGGGAACGGGAATACCGGCCATTTTGGCAATCTCCAGGGCGCTCTTGCCTACGATTCGGGGATTGACGGTTTCCGCGCCGGGACGCCGGATAATGGCCTCCAGCTTTTTCTGCTCCTCACCGGATACGAAGTAACCGCCCTGACGCTTGAACTGGGCAATGACCTCATCCCGGATACAGTCCTCCGTGACGACGCTCTGTTCAGAGGCGCAGATGGTGCCGTTGTCAAAGGTTTTGCTGGCAATGATCCGGCGCACCGCATTCGGAATGTCGGCCGTTCGCTCAATATAGGCCGGGACATTTCCGGGGCCGACCCCCAGGGCGGGGGTTCCGCTGGAGTAGGCCGCCTTGACCATGGCGCTGCCGCCGGTGGCAATGATCATGTTGCTGAGCTTCATCAGCTCGTTCGTGCCGCCCAGGGTTGGAATGGTCATCATGGTGACCAGACCATCCGGCGCACCGGCCTCCACGGCGGCCGTATTCAGGATCCGGACCGCCTCCCCGATACAGTTCAGCGCGGAGGGGTGAGGGGAGATGATCAGGGCATTGCCTGCCTTGACGGAGATCAGTGCCTTGAAAATGGTGGTGCTGGTGGGATTGGTGCTGGGAACCAGACCGGCTACGACGCCGACAGGCACCGCGACTTCCAGCATCTTCTTTTCGGTATCCTCACGGATGATCCCGATGGTTTTTTCATTCTTGATAAAATCGTAAACGGTGCGGGCCGCAAACAGATTCTTTGTGATTTTGTCGTTTTCTTTGCCAAAACCGGTATCGCGGATGGCCATCTGCGCCAGTTTCTGCGCAGCCTGTTCTGCGGCAGAGGCCATGGAGGCCACGATACGGTCCACCTGCTGCTGGTCCATTTCAGCCAGCACCGCCTGGGCGGCTTTTGCTTTTCTTACCAGGTCACGCGCTTCCTGAATGGAGGCAAGGTCCTTGTCCAGTTCCATGGCGTTCGCTTCCTTTCTTTATCCGGAATGGGGATTATTTCCTATAATAGGTTTCAAGCGCAGTCAGCAGCTGTGCTTTGGTCGCGTAACGGATACTGTTGGGCTTGAGCGGGAAATCGGGCAGTTTGCGAACGAAGCTTCGCAGATCAATGACCCGCCAGCCGGCGAGTTCCTCAAGATCCGGCAGAGGTTTCGGAGCCTCGGGTGCCGGTTTCTGGGCATCCGCATCGGCGGGGGCGGAGGGAGCCTTTTGACAACGCTGCAGTTCCCGCCGTCCGCCCTCGCAGCCGCCGCAGGCGGCACATCCGCCGCTGTGGCGCCGGCCCGGACCAACGGAGGGATCACTGGCCAGCATGCAGAAAACCTCGGGCATGGCACGGGGGATGACATGTGCACTGAGCACATGACCGATCCGCTGTGCCGCCAGGGCACCGGCATCGACTGCCGCCTGAACGGCAGCAACACTGCCCTCAAAACGGACCATGACCAGACCGCCGCGGACGTAGTCCGTTCCCAGCAGGTGCACATCGGCGGCTTTCAATCCGGCATCTGCCGCCTCTATGGCCGTCAGCAGTCCGCTTGTTTCAATCATTCCCAGAGCGGTTATTTCCATGCGCCACCTCCTCTGTTCCAGAGTTTGATCTTCCCGGCACTGCTGCTTTTCCGGTGCTCACACCTGACCAAAGCCGCTGTGCACTGGCCGACTCAATTCAGTTAGATGGCTGATACAAATGCTTCGACGATTGCCATTTATCCGTTTTCTTCCCATAAATACACAATTACTCGCTCCACCTGACCGGATGATTGGCCACATCAATGACCGCCCGGGCGAAAGCTTCGCAGGCTGCCTGGCAGTCCGACTGGGAACCGGTCAGGAGTCCGCCTCCGAAATTCGTCGGAGAGGGAGGACCATAAAAGGACACAATACGGACCTGTGCCGCCTTCAGGGCCTTATCCATTGCGTAGATGCTCTCAAGAGGCGGAGCAATGAGATAGGCCAGCGGGCTGCCCTCCGGAATGCCGCATTGAGCGGACAGATAACTGCCGGTCCGGCTGATGCAGTGGGCATAATAGACCACACTGTCATCCGCATTGGCGGAATAGAAACAGGCATCGTGCTGGATCATCTGCCGGGCGGCTTCAAGACCGCTCTGGACCTCATCCGGTGAGGGACCCGCCAGGATGCCCAGAAACTCACCTGCCAGGGACGTATTGGCATTTGCCGCACCGGCATACATGGACTGGGCATAGCAGACGGAAACACTGGCTTTCTTGGTTGCCTCATCCAGCGCCGTGTATCCGACGTCATCACTGTCACAGGTAATAAGGCCAAGGGAACAGATCCCGGAGGCAAGTTTCAGCTGCTCTTTGAGGCCGGAATCCACCCGCGGAATCAGACGCACGGCAAGTACATTTGCCGGCATACGGTCACCCTGCAAGCAGATCCCTCCTTCTCATGATCGTTTTGGATGATTCAGCTTTGTCCTGGCCCGGCTTAGACAAACGGCCATTTCGTGCCAGGGACTGTTCATTGTTCTCTCAGAATAACCTGTCCGGATTTCCGGAGATCATACGGGCAGATCAGTTCCGCTTGCCTTTTTCTCCATCATCAGCAGAATCAGGTCAACGATATGCGCACCGGCCTCGACGGCGGGCGTTCCGCCCCGGTGAATATTTGCCAGAACGGTACGGCGGCTCTCCGCCATTCCGACCGTTGGCCGGTAGGCGATATAGGCGCTCATGCTTTCTGCCGTAACCAGACCGGGACGTTCGCCCAGCAGGACACAGACAACGTCTGCATTGGTGGCTGCGCCAATCTGATCTTCCGTGGCCACGCGCCCGAACCGGACGAAGAACGGATCATTCACCCGCAGACCGGCGGCTGCAAGGCCGTCATGGATGACCGGAAGAATATTGGCGGCATTGGCAGTGACGGCACTGGATGAAAGACCGTCTGCCAGATAGAGCACGACCTGTGTGCCTTTCGGGACAGAGGCGGCAATTCTGGCGAGAGTTTCCGGCGGGAAAACCCGTCCTTTATCCGGACGTGTCAGAAATTCCTCCCGGTTTTCACAGGAAGTCTGAAAAACAGGGAGATGCATGTCCTGCAAAAAGGTTTCCGGAACATCCGAAAAGACGGCATCCTGGGCGGCGGCATGATCCGCCTGGAAACGGAGCATGGTTTCTGTCCGGTAACGTGCGCCCGCGTGTCCCGTACCGATGCGGGCAGGGGTGCGTTCCTTCATGACCAGGAATGCAGCCTGATCATGCGCGTGCTCTACCAGATACTGCCGGCGCAGGTCGACGGCGGAGATATCGGGAAGGGGATCTCCGGAACCGGCCGGAGCCGGCGGCGCAGGGGAATCCTGCCCGAGCTGACGGAGCACCTGCTCAATGACAGCGCGAATCTCCTGTTCGGTCATGTGCATTCCTCCTCTTCAGGCCTCACAGTTATCACTTGCCGGAGCAACATTGTATGAGACCTGGATCTGATCAACTGTCGCTGCGCGACAGGGCGACTTCTTAATTGATGGGTTTCCGGCTTTTCAGGAAAGGATCATCCTGCCGCACAGCGGCCGAATTAAAGGAAAATCGACGCATCCCCTGCATTGGGACCGAGACGGCCATCCTGCCAGAAGCCCCATTTTTCCATCCATTTTTCAAAGGCGGAAATGGGCCGCAGGTGCATGGTTTCCCGAATGGCTGCAATGTCATGATAGCTGGTGGACTGGTAATTGAGCATGACATCATCCCCGTGGGGGACGCCCATGAAGTAATTACAGCCGGCGGCCGCAAGGAGAACCGCCAGATTCTCATTGTCATACTGATCCGCACGCATGTGATTGGTATAACAGCAGTCGCAGCCCATGGGAAGGCCGTGGAGCTTGCCCATAAAATGATCTTCAAGCCCGGCACGGATAAACTGACGGTTGTCATACAGGTATTCCGGGCCGATAAATCCCACTACCGTGTTGACCAGAAAGGGACTGAAATGCCGGGCAAACCCATAGCACCGGGCTTCCATGGTCACCTGATCCCAGTCATTATGGGCATCACTGGAAAGTTCGCTGCCCTGGCCGGTTTCGAAATACAGCTGATTGGGTCCGTGACTGGTTCCCTCTCTTGCCATGAGGTCTTTCGCCTCGGCGATCATGGCATTGCTGATGCCAAAGGCGGCGTTTCCCTTTTCAGAACCGGCAATGCTCTGGAAGATCAGGTCGCAGGGAGCACCCTGCCGGACCGCTTCCATTCCGGTGGTCACATGGGCCAGTACACAGATCTGCGTGGGAATCTCATACTTGTTTTTCAGTTCGGCGAAGCGGTTCAGAATGGCCTTCACGCTTTCCGTGGACGCATCCACGGGATTGAGGCCGATGACGGCGTCGCCGACACCATAGGTGAGGCCCTCCAGGGTGGAGGCAGTAATGCCCTCCACATCATCCGTTGGATGATTGGGCTGAAGCCGGGCACTGAGCGTCCCTTCCTCGCCGATGGTCGTCACACAGGTGGCCGTGACGCGCATTTTCCTGGCGGCATAGATCAGGTCCAGGTTGCTCATCAGCTTGCATACAGCGGCGATGACTTCACTGGACAATCCGCGGCGCAAAACGGCCAGTTCATCCGGTGAGGCAGAGAGGATATATTCCCGCAGCGCCCCGATGGTCATATCCTGAAAGCGGCGGTAAATGGTGGTGTTCAGATCATCCAGAATCAGCCGGGTCACCTCGTCCCTCTCATAGGGAACCGCCGGATTTTCACAGATGTCCTTTACGGTCAGATGACTGAGCACGACGCGGGCAGCGACCCGCTCCTGAGGGGATTCTGCTGCGACACCGGCCAGGCGGTCACCGGATTTTTCGTCATTGGCCTTTCCCATTACCTCCCGGATCTCCCGGAAGGTATAGGTATGTCCGCCTAAAGTAACACTGAGCCGCATGTTAGTTCCTCCCTGTATCCTGTGAAAAAGCAAATGTTTTGACAATAACGGGAACGACACGTCCGCCGCTCAGAGGTTCACCGATGTCAACCGTGTCCCCGTACATCAGTTCGATCCCATCCAGGCAGAGAAAGGGGGTTCCCTTCGGCCAGCAGCGGGATAGTGCCTGCCCCAGTGCCTTGGCCATATCCTCCCTGAGAATCAGGACCTTCAGACCGGTGGCCTGCATGGCAGAGGCGATTTCCCGTGCTGCGGCCGTGAGGTCGGCAAAAGTGGGGGAGGCAATGCCCTCCATGTACAGCGCACATTCCCCCTCAAAGATCCGAAGCTGATCCGAGATGGCCCCGGCCAGTCCCGGGATATCCGCGGCGGAGGAAAAGGGCACCTTGGCCACAGGCAGGGACGGCAGGGGAAAATGAATGCCGCTGAACTGAACGGTGCTGCCGGAAACGGCAACGCTGTACGCACCGGCCCCGATGACGGTTGCGTGAATGGTTTCCGCCGGACGGAGCACGCGTTGTTTTTCAAAGAAGAGAGAGCGGGCCAGCGCATGGCCCAGGGCTTCACCCATATCACAGAACGGATTTCTCTCCGGGGACAGGCCGTAGATACAGTCGGCGACGCCACCCGAGAAGGTGAACAGTTCTGCATCCGGATGCTCCGGCAGTTCATGCTCCACAGTCAGCGCATGATACAGATCTGTCCGGGGCCGCAGACCGGCTGCCTCCTCAAGAACCTGTGCCATCCGCTGTGCCAGACGGGCCTGATCCGCATCTGAAAGCGCGATCCCTGTCCGGAGGGAAATGCCCGTATCAAGGGCAATCTGTTCCATGGCAGGGGTAAAAGAGAGCACGGTATGCTGGTCTTCCGTAAAGCGAAGCAGACGTCCGCCCACATTGAGACATCCGTCGGCAACCGGATCGCCGCCGGAAAACAGCGCCATATTGGTGGTTCCGCCGCCAATGTCCAGGTTCAGTACCCGGCGTCCCCTGTGCAGGGAAAGATCTGCGGCGCCGGAGCCGCGTCCTGCCAGGATGCTCTCAAGGGACGGCCCGGCGGTAGCGACCACAAAATCACCCGCCAGCTGGGATAATGCCTGGGTAACTGCTCTTGCATTGGCCTTTCGGGCGGTTTCACCGGTAATAATGACCGCGCCCAGACGGATATCGGCCGGGGAAATGCCTGCCTGATGGTAGGCGTTTCGGACAATGTCCTCAAGGGCTGGAGCATCGATGGTGTCACTGCTGAGAAGCGGGGTAAGTACCAGGGGAGCACGGTAGAGGATCTTCTTTTCTGTAATCCGGATGCGGGGAACGGAAAACGCCGAGGCGGTGTTGCTCAGCGTCAGCTGACTGAACACGCACTGTGTGGTGGAGGTACCAATGTCAATTCCGACACTGAGCAGCTGTTCTTCCCGCATTGAAGGTGCCTCCTTAAATAAACGGTGACTGGATCTTTTGGCACCGCTGGTTTCCGGTGCTCATATTTGACAGATCGACGCTGCGCCTCGAGCCCGCACCTGCCTGCATTTGGCCGTTGAGCATGGGCTCTGGTAAGACAGAGACGAAGTGTTAAATCTCTCCAAAACGTATATACCACACGCTGTAAGTTTTGTCAACGTGAAAAGAAATTATCGGGAAAATCGCTTCCTTGACAGAGGCAAATTGCAACATTATAATACCGTTAAATTTGGTACAACGCAACAGCATTTTTCTCTTTTTGGCAAAGAAAAATGCGGACAGGCGGTGAACAATGAACTGGATGAGAACGGAGATGGAACGGCCGGGTCAAAGGGAGCAGTTTCGGGATGCTCTCCTGCGCGGGGATCGGCCTGCCGTGGAAGAAATGATCCGTCAGGGGCCGGCAGATTATCCGTACTGGCGGGATGAACTGCTGGGGGAACTGACGGAGCAGTATCTTGAGGGGACTGTCCCATTCTCTCAGCTGACAGTCCTTGCCGAGGCAGCTGCGGCACTGGCGGAGCATTTGCCGCCGGTGGCCGTATGCGGAAGCCTGGCGGGAAATCCCGGGGATACGGGGCGGAACTTCATTCAGATGCTCCTTCGCGCATGGGGCGTTCCGACACTGGATCTTGGCGCGGATGTTCCGGCAGATCACTTTCTGGATGCTGTTTCGGGGCAGGGAATCCGTTTCGTCATTGCCGCAGCCTTTTCCGCGGATGATGCCGGCGCAGCCATGCTCCTGCACCAGAAAGCGGTGGAGCGGGGAATCCGGGATCGGTTTGATCTGCTGGTCTGCGGTGCGAAGCTGACGGAAGAAACCGGGAAGAAGCTGCAGCTGGCGTGCATGGATCACCGGGCGGCGGCCGTGGCCAGATGGGTGGTGCAGACATGGAAAAACAGATGATCTTTCCGGCAAACCGGTTTGCGCTTGTACCTGACAGGGATGAGGTGTTTTCCTGGCTGCAGTGTGATGCAGGCCCGTGCCGGGCTGCATTTGAGAGAGTGTGGGTACCGGCCCTGCAGATGCTGGAGGAGACGATGGCACCTGTGGCGGTGTGCACGCAGCGGAATGCGAACGCCCTGACCGTCTTTCTGACCATAGGGATGGAAACGGAAAGGCGTGTTTCGGCCCTGTTTCAGGAGGAGCGGTACATTCTGGGAAGCCTGCTGAATACCCTCTGTGATGAGATGCTTTTCCAGATGGACAGTCAGCTGGCAAATATTCTGCAAAGGGAACTGGCCTCAGAGCATCTGTATATGGCCGAGCGGCTGGAGCCCCGGGTGCATCTGTCTCCGGAAACGCTGCAGGCTGACTTCGGCGGTTTGCAGAGCATGGTCCCGTTTGCCCGGGTGACCGCGTCCGGCGTGCTCTATCCGGCAAAATCCATGCTCTACCGAATCGTGCTAACCGGAGAGTCCCGCTCGGTTTCTGCCCTTCACGACTGTGCCAGGTGCAATCAGGCGGACTGTCTGTACAGGGACAGAAAACAGGAATCCTGAAGGGAAAAAGAAAAGCTCCCTGAAAGGGAGCTTAAGGAATCGACCAACAGGAGGAAAAGGCCGGTGTGACGCAAAGAGATAGGCATTCCAGTCTTGTTGAGTTCAAATGCTTCTGTCGATGATAATTCGGAAGTGTCGAGATTCATGGACTATTTTAAGCTTGCCGATCCAAACGATGCAGCCCATGGAGCATTATCAGATAGAGTGCATCTTTTGACGTGTTAATAAGCGGATAGCTTAACGATGATTAAATGGATGGAGCAGGTTCTGTTACACGATACGATTAACCATGCTCCGAGGGGAAAATTTCATGTTTCAGTTTACTCGTAAGGACAAGAAATCAGGCATAACCTATGTGTATGAGCAGGAATCGCGCTGGATCCCAGAATTCAAACAGTCTCGTGCAATCAGACGCATCATTGGCAAATTGGACGAAGAGGGAAACATCGTTCCGACTCGTTCGAGAAGAAAAAAAGACACGGTCGAACCAAATGACCCAATATCGGGGAATGACAGATCGCAGAGGACAGAATGGAAAAGCTCGAGAAAAGAGTTGCTGCTTTAGAAAAGCAAATTGCGGATTTCCAGAAATCATATGTAAACGACATGCAGATAATCAGGGAAATTGGTAAAAAGCTGACAGCGCTGAAATGAGCAGGTCATGCATCAAAGAAGAAGGAATGAACAGTGGCTCGATTACTGGAAAAACGTTTTGATGGAACGGTGGAATTTGTGGGAGCACCGCCCGTCAGACGATCAAACGAAAGAAAAGCCGTGCCACTGGCACGGCTTTAATACTGTCTGATTACAGGGCAACGATCAGATCTTTCCGGATGGCGGCATAAACGGTGTCACCTTCGGTGAAATCCATCTGATTTTTGTAAACCACGTCGGCATTCAGGGAGAGGTTTTCAAAATCCACCGTGAAGCGGACCAGGTTGCCGTGGGAGATATGGCTGGAAATCTTGCCCTGGGCAACGAGGAGATCCGCGGTGTTCTCCACTGGTTTCCGGCTGAGCGAGATGATTTCAGGCCGCACGGCCACATCGGTGCCGGGAATGGCCGAACCGAAGACCCGGTTAAAACTGGCCGCATCCGGCAGATTGTAGTTTCCGATGAAGGTGGCGGCAAACTTGGTGGCCGGATGGGTATAGATCTGCTCGGGAGAGCCGGACTGTTCAATTTTCCCCGCGTGGAACAGGTGAATCATGTCCGACATGACCATGGCCTCATCCTGGTCGTGGGTGACGAAGATGGTGGTGATGCCCAGCTGCTGCTGGATCCGGCGGATTTCGATCTGCAGGTTTTTGCGCAGCAGCGCGTCAATGGCGCTCAGCGGTTCATCCAGCAGGAGGACCTTCGGGGCCGTCACCATAGCGCGGGCCAGGGCAACGCGCTGCTGCTGACCGCCGGAAAGCTGTGCGGGGTACTGGCTGATTTTATCGCTCAGTCCCACGATGTCAAGCATCTGTTCAACTTTCTGGCTGATCTCCGCCTTGGGCAGCTTTTTCAGCTTCAGACCGTAGGCCACGTTGTCCCGCACGTTCATGTTGGGGAAGAGGGAATACTGCTGGAAGACCATGCCGATACCGCGGCGGCGGGGAATGACGTCGGTGATTTCCTGCCCGTCCAGGTAGATATGCCCGCTGGTGACCTGCTCAAGGCCGGCTAGACAGCGCAGCAGGGTGGATTTTCCGCAGCCGGAGGGACCCAGCAGCGTGACCAGCTGCCCCTTTTCCACATCCAGGTCAATGTCTTTGAGCACGTGATTCGTGCCAAAGAATTTATTGATTTTCTCAAATCGGATGTAAGACATGGCTTATTGCCCTCCGTTTCTGATCTTCTCAAGAGTACTCCGGTTCTGCAGGGTCAGCACGACGGCGGTGATGGCAAAGGTGATCAGCATGATGACCACAAACACGGCAGAGGCCTCGGTGCTGGAGCGTTTCATGGCCTGATAGAGGAACTTCTGCATGTTGTTCACGCTGGTGCTGGACAGGTTCCGGATAATGACGTAATCACCGAACAGGAGACCGACCGCCAGCAGGCTGGAGACAGTGATGCCTGTGAGAATGTTGGGGACGATGACCTTGAAAAAGGCGCGGAATTTGCTCTCGCCCAGCATCTCTGCGGCCTCAAGGAGCATGTTCATGTTAATGGCCCGCATGCCGTTGCGGATGCCGTTGTAGATGTGGGGCAGGATAATGATGCAGTAAGCCCCGATGAGCATGACCATCCGTCCGCTGAGAATGGACTTGCCCTTGGCATAGAGGATCAGGATGGAAACGGAGAGGATGACGCCCTGAATGGTATAGGGAATCATGCAGAGAATCTGAACGTATTTTTCCAGTTTCGGGAAATAGACCGTGACCACAAAAAGAGCCAGCAGCACCACAATGATGGTGATGACAATGGGCACGGCACAGACGATCAGGGTCTGGTACATGGCCGTCAGGAACGCGGGATCCGTGAAGATTTTCTGATAGTTGGCCAGGGTAAAGCCCCGGGGAATGATGCCTGTCCAGTCCTCAAACAGACTGTAGATGATGGTGGCAATCAGGGGAATCAGCAGCCAGATGACGACGATGGTCATCACGATGTTGGCGGAAATCTTGGCGCGTCGGTTCATCCGGTCTTACCTCCCTTCCCATTTGGTCGTCTTTTTGGTGATGTAGTTGTTGAGCAGAATCACCAGACACATGATCAGCATCATGACGACAGACAGGGCGGCACCCAGCTTCGGCTTGGTCTTGATATCTCCGACAAAGGAGGCGGAGATATTCACCGGCAGAAGCGAGAAGTTGTTCATCAGCAGCGCATAGGCCGTGGCATAGGCACAAAGGGCGTTGGCAAAGAGCACGCTGATGGTCGAGAAGATGCTGGGCAAAAGCACCGGGATGGCAACCTTGAACCAGAAATGGGCGCTGTTGCCGCCCAGCAGCATGTTCGCCTCATTCCATTCCTTCCGGATGCCGTTGAAAGCCGGAATCAGGAGCAGGGTGGACAGCGGAATCTGGAAATAGATGTACATCAGGGTCAGGCCGCCGCTGGTATACAGATCGAAGTTCTGGATGAAATCGATATGATAGACACTGGCGATCTGCTTGATCACGCCGGCGTTGCCCAGGATGATCATGTACGCAAAAGCCAGCGGAACGCCGGCAAAATTGGAGGTCATGTTGAGAACCGTCAGGAACGCATTGCGGAACCAGCCTCTTGAATTGTGGGCCGCACGGGCGCCCAGGAAGGCGATGATGATGCCGGCAATGGTGGAGACGAGGGTGATCCTGAGGCTGTTCTCAATGGACTTCTGGTACTTGAGGGTCGTGAAGATCTTGGTGTAGTTGTCCAGGGAAAAACGGACGCTGGCATTGCTGTCAAGTCCGAAACTGTCCACGATCAGCATGATCAGCGGAAGCAGTTCGTACATGATGACCAGAAAAAGGAAGGGGACCAGTGCCAGCAGATAATAATACCGGTTGTTCCGGCTGGTCAGCACCGTTCCTTTGTTTTTTTGTTGCATAGGCGTCCTCCGTCTGAAAAATGAGGGGGCGCACTTTTGGAGTACGCCCCCGAAGGCTGTCAGTTAATTGGAAATCAGTTCAGAAGAGGAATGATGTTCTCATCCCACCACTCGGAGATCTGACCGCAGACCTCGGCGTAGTGCGCGGCATCGGAGATGCCCACGGCGTTGGCATAGGTGGAAGGATCGAAGGTGGAGGCGATGACCTCATCCGGAATGGCCACGTTGGTGCGGGTCGGGATGGCACCGGACTTGGCCAGGTTGATCTGTCCCTCATCGGAGAAGATGAATTCACGGGCCAGAGCAGCGGCGAACGGGGAGTCGCTGTTCTTGCTGATGACGCTAGCATAGCCGACCAGGATGGCGCCATCCGAGGGGATGCCGACGGTGATGTTGTAGTTGGGGGTCTGGTCACGGTAGGTCAGCACGTTGTAGGACCAGCTGACGCCGCATTCCACCTCACCGGCCTGAATACGGGCAAGGAGGATGTCGCCGCTGTCGATACGGCCGGCTTTGGCCATCTCGGTCCAGAAATCATAGGCAGGCTGCAGGTTGTCAAGATCGCCGCCAAAGGCATAGGCGGTGGCAACCACAACACCCTGACCGGTAGCGCCGCCGACGACGTCGCCGATGGTCAGCTTATAGGTTCCCTCGCGGACATCCTGCCAGCTCTTGGGCATAGGCTGTCCCTTGGCCAGATCGTTGTTGAAGATGAAGCTGGTGCATCCGGTGTAGGCGATCATCCATTTGCCATCCGGATCCTTGGCCCAGTCAGGAACGCTGTCCCAGTTGGTGGTCTTATAGCTCTGGACCAGATCCTTGTCCAGGGCTACCTGCGTGAAAGCGAGTCCGACATCACCGATGTCGCGGGTGCTGTCGTTTTCAAACATGCTCAGCTCTTCCGCGCTGCTCATGTCCTCGTCAGTATGGGCAATGCCATAGGTTTCGGTCAGGCCTTTCCAGCTGTCGCCCCAGTTGGCCCAGCTGTCCGGCATGCCGACGGATTCCACATGTCCTTCTTCCTTTGCCTTGGCGATGATTTCATCCAGCGTATAGCTGTTCAGGTCATCGGCCAGTGCGCAGCAGACGGTCAGCACCATGGAAAGCGCGACAAAGAGAGCAATCAGTTTTTTCATGGTTTTTTCCTCCTGTATATTCTTTGGGTACATCAATTCGTACCAACTGACTTCATTATATATGATGTTTCATGGGAATGTCAAATAGGAAACGAATAAAACTGGTGTAAGTTTAGCGCTAAACCCAAATATTTTTCCCTGCAAACCGTATGAAAATGAGAATGCAGGGTTGTGAATTTGTCTGAGTGCGGGCAAAACGGGCAGGAACCGGAAATCTCTATTTTTTAGATCAGATTTTTTTTAAGCTTTTTTTCAGCTTTTAATTGTATAATGGCACTGACAATAACGTGGCGGAGGGATACCCGTGCGTCGGAAAAACAAGAAAAAGAAAAAACTCCTGCCCCTAATCATTCTGCTTGCGGTCCTTGGTCTGGCCGGATTCGCTCTTTCCCGGAATCTGACAGGGAAAGAGGAAACAAAGATGCAGATGTTTGCGGTGCAGCGCGGAACGATTGAAACCTATAAATCATTCAGTGCGACCCTGAATGTTGAAAACAGTGAGACCATTTCCAATACGGAGGGTGTCACGACCATCAAGGAACTGTATGTAAAGGCCGGGCAGCTGGTCAGAAAGGGAGATCCCCTGGTGATGCTCGGAAATGGAAAAGTCTTTGCGGCATCCATCGCCGGAACGGTCAATGAGATGCGGTTCAAGAAAGGGGACTTTATCTGGCCGAATGTCACCCTTGTGCAGGTCTGTGACCTTGAGCATCTTGAAATCCAGATTCAGGTAGATGAATATGATGTCAAGAAAGTGGAAGTCGGACAGAAATGTTATGTGACGGTGGTTCCGCTGTCCATGGAAATTGAAACCGTCATTACCCATGTCAACCGGATGTCGGCCAGCAACGGCCGTGTGGCCTATTATCCGGTGACGGCCAAGCTGGAGGTGCCGGATTCCGTTCTTCCGGGCATGACCGTCAGTGTCCGCATGGCAGATGAGCGGGCGGAAAATGTCCTCACGCTGCCGCTGGCCGCGCTTTCCTTTGATGAAGACGGAAAACCTTTTGTCTATGGGAAAGACGGGGACAATATGAAAAAAATTGTCCTTGAAACCGGCCTTTCAGACGGCATGCAGATCGAAATCAAATCCGGTGTCACCGAAGGGGAACAGGTCTATGCGCCTGTACTGGGCGAAGAAGAGGAAACGACGGGACCGCTGACCCGGCTGCTCCGGCAGATTTTCGGCACACATGCGGTTTATAATGAAGAAAAAGCCGTTCGCGGTGCCAGGGACAGTGGCCGCAGCGGACAGATGCCCGGTGAAGCAGAGCAGAATGTGCCCGGAAGCCGTCAAAACCGTGAGCAGGTGAGCACCCCATCCGAGGTGTCCCGCGCAGCGGAAGGACAGGCATCCGGAGCGGGGGGAGCCGCGGAACGGCCGGGAAGCCGGGGCAGGGAAACGCCCGATTCGCAAAAGGAGACGGACACCGGTTCCTCTGAGCAAAACAGGACGGAGAATGGGCAGCCGGCGAGTACCCGGTCCGGGGGCGGCAGACAAAGAAATGAAAATGCGGAGGAGCGTGCACAGTGAAACGAAGATGGGGTCTTGCTTTTTTCTGTCTGCTGGCAATGGCGGCGCTTTCCGGACATGCGGAAATCTTGCTGAGCGGCAGAACCGTTCCGGGGGAGGCCGTCAGCATGCGTGCTCCCTATGGGGGAATCGTCAAACGGATCGATCTGCGGCAGGGCAGCACCATCGCGGTGGGTGATGAGGTAGTCGAAATGGCCACAACCCGGGTGATGGCAACGGAGGATGGTGTGGTCACCGGGATCTTTGCCGAGCCGGGGGATACGGCGGAGCAGACGGTTCTGTACCTGGCGCCGGTCAGCAAATTTACGGTGACTTCTTCCATTAAAAAAGCCTACGAATCGGTGGATACGACCTATGTCATGGCGGGCGAGACGGTGTATATTAAGTGCGCGAAAGACGGAACGCACCGGGCCATCGGGCGGATTACAAACGTCAGCGGTTCTGACTATACGGTGGAGACGGTTGCCGGGGAACTCTACATGGAGGAGACGGTGTACCTGTACCGCTCGCCGGATTACGCATCCAAAACCTGCATCGGATCGGGAAAGGTTTCCCGGACCGGCGTTCGCAGCGTCCAGGGAACTGGAAGCATTATCCGGATGTATGTGTCGGATGGCGAGGAAGTGGAACGCGGACAGACGCTGTTTGAAACGGTGGAGGGCGATATCGACGGCCTTCGGGCCATGGAACCCGTCCTGCGCTCGGAACTCAGCGGAATTGTGGCGGAGGTAGCGGTCAGTGCCGGACAGAAAGTGGCAAAGGGCGATACGCTGTTTACCTGCTATCCGGACAATTCACTGAAAATTGAGTTTGATGTCCCGCAGGAAAACCTGTCTGAGGTGAAAGTGGGCGATCCGGTGCGCATCTACTTTGAATGGATTGAGGAAAAAGAGCCGGTTCCTGGAGTGGTCACCGAGATCGCCTTTGTGGCCAATGAAACAGAAACAGATGAACCGGTTTACAGCGGATACGCGGTATTTGAGAATACACCTCAGGTGCGTTCAGGAATGAATGTGCATGTGGAGATCGATCAGGGGGGAGAAGAATGAGAAAGAATCAGGGATTGCTGCTTGCGTTTAGTCTGATGCTTCTGACTCAGTTTAACATGCCGGCGGTGAGCAAAGGGGAAGAACCGCTTGAGTTGATCGAGGGTGAACTGGATGAGGGCTCAGATCAGTCCCCTGAAAATGAATCAGGGGGAGAGGACGGATCTGTGAATGATAATTCAAACGGCGGTGATGAAACCGGCGGAGACAACAGCGGCGGCGATGAAACCGGCGGTGACGGGAACGACGACAGCGGCAGCGAAGGATCCGGCGGAGAGGATGCAGGCCAGGATGACAGCGGCAGTGAATCGTCCCAGGTCACCGGCGACGGGGATGCAGCCGGCGGTGACTCAAAAGAAGACAAGGGCAGCAGTTCACCGCAGACGGATGCCCCGGCCGGCAACAGCACCAGTGGTTCTGACACATCCGAAAAGAACAAAGACAATGCATCGGCTGTGAACAGCGAAAAGAAATCGGACAACGCTGTCAGCGGCCAGACGGGAACAGCGGGTTCCGGTGAACAGAAGATCGATAAAGAGCAGAGCCTGGAGGATGAGGTAGAAATCATCGAGGGCGAAAAGGAAACGGAAAAAGAGAATCCGCAGAAGAACAATCCGGAGCAGAATGAAATTGAAGTGGAGGCACACTGCGATTATCTGGCCGAAACGGATTCTTTTACCCTGAGTGTTTTGGTTTATCCGGGAGACATGGAGCTGAATCTGGTGCTGACCCGTCCGGATGGGACAGTGGAAAAACTGAACAGGTCAGCTGCCGGCTGGTCGGTTTCGGTCAAGGCAGAGGGCGAGTACGTTTTTACGGTTCAGGATACGAATGGAAATTCCCTTGTGTCAAAATCACTCAAGGTCAAAAGGCCGGAGGTTTTGGAGGAGGAAGAAGAAGCCGTTCAGGAACCGGCAGATAAGGGAAACCAGGGGTCCGTGCCTGGTGCGGAAAATGAAGATAATGAGGATGAAGGCGATGCCGCGGAGAACCTGACGCCGGATAAACAAAGCACGGACAAGGAAGAAAACGAAGAATCGGACTCTGAAAAGAAGCAGGAAAATGCCTCTGAGGTGAAATCAGAAACTGACACCGGCTCGGAGGAGGAGAACAAAGGAAACAAAGCGCTCCTGAATGCCTATAATCAGCTGAAATCGAATCAGGCGGCCGTACCCGGGAATGAGCAGACTGGAAATCAGGAACAGACGGAGGAACTTCTGACAAATTCCGGCGCGGATACAGGGGATCCGGATGAATTGCCCAAAGAGAATGGACAGAATCAGGAGATGAGCGGGAAGTCCGTTCAGGGATCGAACAACCCGGTTTCAGAGTTAAATGAGACAAAATCCGTGACAGAAAAGAAAAAAGAAGCGGATTCGGATTTGCAGCAGGACGGGGACAAAGATGATCTCGATTCAGACGGGGCAGAGGAAAACAAAAAAGAGGCGAATCAGACGCCGGCGCAGTCATCTGTCATTAAAAATGCATCATTATCCCCCAAAAGCCTGAATTCAGCCGTTCCCAAAGGCGTATCGGGGACGAATCTGGAAAATGATGAGAAACCGGACGGGGACAATCCGCAGCCGGATGATAAGCAGAATGAAAACGGACAGAATGATACGGAAAACGGTCAGATTGTGTTCAAAGTCTCTTCCAAACAGAATCCGCTTTCACTGAACCTGGTCAGTGAGCAGAATCTGAATGAGAAGAACAGTCTGAACAGCAAGGGAGCTTCGGGGACCGGACAGGATCCTGCACAGAACCTGGAGGATTCAGGGGAGAAAGACGGGAATCCCGACCAGAACGATTCCCAGCAGAATGAAAATGACACGAACGGGCTGAATGCGGCGAATACCGGTTCAGGGCTGCAGACACTGAACACCTCTCTCCTGTCCGGATCGCCTGACAATGCGCAGGGGTCCGGACAACCAGATGGTACAGACCCTCTTTCAGGGACTCCGGGCACGGAAGAGAATGAAGCGTCCCAGATGACAATGAGCCTCCTGTCAAGCACGGGTACGGCTTTGACCGGTGAAAACCCGGTCCTGGGGACAATGCTCCTTTCCGCCCCTGAGGAAACAGAAACCATTGAGGGGGCCGGGCAGACCGTTCAGTACACCCTTTCGGTCAGCCGGACCGGCGAGGCCGAAAAGGGATGGAGCAAAGAGGCATCTGTGTTCACCCTCAGTCATACCGCGGAGCCGGCCGGCACGGAGGCGGTGTTTTATGCCGTACAGAGGACCGGCGCTGAACCGGAAATCCTGGAGGGTTCTGCCTATACAGCCGTGGACGGGGATTACAAGGTTCAGTTCCTGCTTTTGAATGAGGCTGGCGCGGAACTGGCCAGATCCGAGGCGTACACAGTCAAACAGGATACGGTTGGCCCGATTATGCTGCTCTATATGACAGATGGATACGGACTGGTGGTTACCGGAACAGATACGGTCAGCGGGGCGGTATCCGTGTCGGTGAACGGCGGGAAAAAGTGGAGTCTTCTGACACAGCAGAAAGACGGAACCATGCGCCGGGCGTATCAGGCAAACGGAAAAGTGACTCTGGAAGTCGGACAGATCTGTATCCGGGATGCAGCCGGGAACATTACGAAGAGCACCGAGCGGATTGTGCTGGGCACACGGGATGAAAGTGTCGAGCTGGAGACGGATGAGGACAAAATGAACGCCAAAACCAAAACCACGACGACGGTGAAACGCAGCAGCGGCGGTTCAAGCCGTTCGGTCAGTCACGCAAAGTCATCCACGAAACTGATTTCCGCCTACAACGGCGTGGATCTGGTGCTTGATTCTGACAGTGCCATGTCTCAGCTGATGATCGGTGAGGAAACACTGGATCTGAATCTTTACCCGGGTGACGGAAACACCGGCGAGTCAGCGTCGTTTAAGGCCCGTTTTGCGTCCTGGAATGAGGGCGGCACATTGGATACCATTGTTCTTACTGCGGATGAAAGTGATGAGAATGCCTATACATGGGTATTCAGCGGCACGGTGTCAAAGAAGCTTTCAGCCAGCGGAATTGCGCAGATGGTTCTGCAGGCCGGCGATCACAGCATTACGGTGCCTACAGACGGTTTTTCCGGGGGAACCCGCTATGCCATGTATCGTTCCAGCGGAAAGGTCAGCAAGGATTTCTTGTATGCGCTGACGATGGATACCGCGGACAATACATTCAATGTCAATGTGACGGTCGATGGTGAGACCTATACACTGACGGATAACCGCGATTCGGAATTCTATTATTACGATGTGCGCAATAATACCGCACAGGAAATGAACCGGCTGAGTGAGGAGGGACAGAGTTGAGAGGATCCGGGAAAAAGAAGCGCGGACGCCGGATAATCCACCTGGTGCTTCTCCTCCTTGTGCTGGGGGCTGTCGGGTACTTTGTCATCTTCAGAGGGGTGAACCGGGCAGTGACCGTGACGTACGATACCTTTACCACGCGGAAGGGAAACATTTCAAATACCCTGAGCTTCAGCGGAAGCATGAGCGCAAAGAACTATGAGACCCTTTCGGCGGACAATGCGGGGACTGTGCGCAAGATCTATGTGTCCGAGGCGGAAAATGTCGAGAAGAATGAACGGCTGATCCGCCTGTCTACCGGGGAGATAATAAAGGCATCCTTCAGCGGCCAGGTAAACGAAATTGCCGTTCGTGAGGGGGATGAGGTGACGGCGAATCAGAATCTGATTCAGATTGTTGATTTCACCGAGATGACCGTCTCCATCCGGGTGGATGAATATTCGATTTCAAAAGTGTATCTGGGTCAGCCGTGCAAGGTCAACCTGACCGCGCTGGGAACCAGCTTTGATACGAAAATTGCTCACATCAACCGGATTTCCAGCTCCAACGGCAACACCGCCTACTACTCCGTCAGCTGCGATGTGACCGTGACAGAGGATGTGCTGCCGGGAATGCAGGTAACGGTGACCATTCCCCTTGAGGAGGCCACGGATGCCGTGATCCTGAGCAAGTCCGCCCTGAGCTTTGCAGGGGATAACAGTGCCTATGTGCTGGTCAAAGGCGAGAATGATGAGATGTCACAGGTGCCTGTCACGGTAGGCGTGGACAACAATAACTATGTGGAGATTGTCTCCGGTCTGACCGAGGGACAGACGGTTTACAAGGTTGCCGAGCAAAAGGCAGCCGGAAATACCGGGCTGTTTAGCGGCTTCCAGAATCTCTCCACCGGAAGCGGTCAGAACAATTCCAGCCAGAACAGACAGAACCGTCAGAATCAGGGAAATTATCAGCCCGAACTTCTTTAGCTTTATAGGCTCGCTTTATACAGAATTCGTCCGAACAATTTGCAGAAGCCTTTATTTTAAAGGCTTCTCATTGTTTTTTATGCCACAAAATATCCACTTAACATCTCCACCGCGAGCCTATAATATAGGCTCGCGCGGAGGTGATTACATGTCAAAAATACGGATGGAAACTGACAATTTATTTCCGTCCCCAAAGGGTGCAATAAAACCATTTCTCTTTTGAATGCAGCTTGATATCATTAGCACAAGAAATATTCTGGTGCTTTATTCTGCACATGTTGTCCTTGCGAGCCTATAAAGTTTAAGAAGTTCGGGTATCAGCGGAACACCGGCGGAAATATGGGCGGCATGCCGCCGGGCGGGATGCGGTAAGGGAGGTACGTATGCAGAACGGAAAAGATGCAGCGGCTTCCCTGAAGGACTGCTTTTTCAAAATGACCGATATTGTCAAAAAGTATCTGCTGGGTGAGGAATATGTCACCATTCTCAAGGGGATCTCCCTGGAGATTGAGGAAGGTGAGTTTCTTTCCGTCCTGGGCCCTTCCGGCTCCGGAAAATCGACCCTCATGAACATCATCGGGTGCCTGGATCTGCCCACGTCGGGTGAATATATCCTGAAGGGCAATGTGGTCCTGGACCTGGATGAAAAGGAGCTTTCCCATATCCGCTCAAAGGAGATCGGGTTTATCTTCCAGAATTCCCAGCTCCTGCAGCGGATGGATGCCATGAAGAATGTGGAACTGCCGCTCATCTATGCGGGGATCCGGCCCAGCGAGCGACATGCCCGGGCGGAGGAAATGCTCTGCAAGGTGGGGCTTGAGGACCGGATGCATCATATGCCCAATCAGCTCTCCGGCGGTCAGCAGCAGCGCGTGGCCATTGCCAGGGCGCTGGTGACCCGCCCGAGTCTCCTGCTGGCAGATGAGCCCACAGGCGCACTGGACCAGACCACGGGCCATCAGATCATGGACCTGTTCCATGCGCTCAACCAGGAAGGGCACACGATCATCATGATCACCCATGATGTCAATATCGCCAAAAATGCACGCCGTGTGGTCAATATTATCGACGGTGTGATGACCGAAGCGGAGGGCGAGGTGACGTTTGCATGAGCCTCATGGACAGAATCATGGGTCATGTTTACATGTTTGTGGAAAGCTGTGCCATGGCCATTGAGAACATCATGCAGAACCGTCTTCGTTCCTTCCTGACGGTACTGGGAATCATGATCGGCGTCACGGCCGTCATCGCCCTGATTACCACCATTTCCGCCGTTTCCTCGTCCATTTCCTCGTCCTTTACCTCCATGGGTGCCGGGACCATAACCCTGACAACCACCGGAAATGATCTCAAGGACGGGCTGGATGAGGAGGATATGAAGCGGATCATTGCCATTGACCAGATCCGCGGACTTTCACCCACTGTGAGCATGAGCTGCACAGTGGCAAGAGAGAATGTCAGTGAAACCAGCATCAGCGTGCAGGGAACGAATGATACCTACTTTGAGGTGCATGAGGATCTGGTGAAGAGCGGACGCAGACTGAACCGGATTGATACGGAAAACATGTCCCGGGTCTGCCTGATCAACGGGGACATTGTTGAATCTTTTTTCTACGGCGTGAGTCCGATCGGAAAGACCATCTATCTGAACCGGATTCAGTTTACCATCGTCGGCATCTATGAATCGGATACCTCCATCGCCAGTCTTCTGTCCGGTTCACCCAAGATTCTGGTTCCCTATACCACGGCGCTCAAAATGAACAACGCCTCACTGGTCACCAGCGCGACCATCTATCTGGACAATGCCAATGCCTCAAAAGAGGTGAAGCCGAAGCTGGAGGAACTGCTGGATGAGATTTTCAGTTACGAGGATGACACGTACAAGATCACCACAATGGAAAGCATTGAGGAGACGATGAAAACCATGATGTCCATGATGTCAGCCCTGCTGGGCGGCATTGCCAGCATTGCTCTGGTGGTCGGCGGCATCGGCATTATGAACATGATGCTGACCTCCGTGACGGAACGGACGGTGGAAATCGGACTCAAAAAAGCCATTGGCGCGGAACCCGGGCAGATTCAGATGCAGTTTCTGATTGAATCGTTCCTGCTCTCCATGATTGGCGGACTGGCAGGTGTTGTACTGGGCCTGATTCTCTCGGCGATCATGTGCCATCTAATGGGAACGGATTTTGTGATTTCCTATGGCGCGATTGCGCTGGGCGTCGGCTTCTCAGCGGCCGTTGGCATCATCTTTGGCTGGTCACCGGCCAGAAAAGCCAGCAGACTGAGTCCGATCGATGCCCTCAGACGCATGTAAACAGATACCAAAAATGACAAGGCACATGCCCTTTGTGCCGGAGGAGTGACTATGAAAAAGCTAATCGGAATCATTCTGGCATTGGTCCTTATGCCGGTGTTGGCACTGGCGTCCACAACATTTGAGGGAACCGTCGTATCAGGTGAGGTTGTCTCCGTAACAGCGCCATTTGGCGGAACCGTCAGCCATTTCAGTCTGCGTGCTGGCAGCCGGATTGACAGGGGAAGCGTGGTTGCCACCATTGCCACGGACAAGGTCTACGCCACGGCGGATGGCACCATTGCCGGGGTATTTGCCCAGGTGGGCGACAGCGTGGAAAATGTCGTGAACCGCTACGGTGCGGTGATGTACATTGTGCCGGAGCACAAGTACACGATTTCCGCGGACATTGAGAAGGCGTATAACAGCGCGGAAACCAAGTATGTGAATATCGGTGAGACGCTGTATATGAGCTGCACCAGCGACGGAGCCCATACGGCGGTTGGCATTGTGACGGCAGCCAGTGACACCACGTATACAGTGGAAACGACTTCCGGTGAACTGCTGATGGAGGAAAGCGTGTATCTGTACAGAAGCCCGAATTATGCCTCCAAGACCCGGGTCGGCCGGGGAACCGTGGGCAGAACTTCGGAGATTGCGGTGAACGGCAGCGGTTCCATTCTTCGTTTTCATGTGAAGGACGGGGACAAGGTGAAGCGGGGAGATCTGCTGTTTGAAACCGTGACGGGGGAGTTTGACGGGCTCTACGCCACCGGCAATGAGATCATTTCAGATGTCAGCGGCATCATCGCCTCGGTAGACACCGCGGCCGGCAAGACGGTCAGCAAAGGGGATACGCTGCTGACGGTCTATTCCATGGATTCCCTGCAGATTCAGATCAGTGTCAATGAATATGACCTGGTTTCCATCAGGGAAGGGGATACCGTGAATCTGTCTTTCAATTATGATGAAAGCAACATCATGCAAACCACGGGAACTGTCTCCATGATTTCTCACCTCAGCGAATCAGAGGCCGGAAGTGAGGCAAATTATCCCGCCTATATCGACTTTGTTCCCAACGAGAACATTCGAATTGGCATGACCGTCTCGGTAAGTACACTGGATGAACCGGCGAATCCTGCAGCGGCAGAACCGGAGGAGACGACGGAAGAATAAACGAAGCAAGACAACAGGGGATGCTTTGCGGGCATTTGTCAGTCCTGCCTGAGCAGCGTCGTGCGTGCCCGGATTTGACGAACTGTGGCTGCGTGACAGGACCATTCTGCGGCAGGTCCACTTTGTCGGACCGCTGACCATGAGTTGAACCCAATAATGAAAAGGCTCACACAATTCTCTGGAAACAGAAAATTGCGTGAGCCTTTTATCCAACAGGCCGCATGCCGCTCAATCTTTAGCCAAACCATAGTCCTTCAAAAGCTTCTCCCTATATTCCGGATCTTTTGATACCTTCTCTACATCCTCGATCTTTCCCAGATCAAAAAGCTTTGCTACCAACTGAGCCATTTGTTTTTTGCCCTTCTTCTCGCCTCTCTTTTCGCCTCTCTTTTCGCCTCTCTTTTCGCCTATCTTTATACCTTTTTCCCGCATAGATTTCCCGTACGCCTGTACGGCATATTCCTGATTAATTAGCTCGATCATGATATTAACGACCTCATTTTTCCATTCATTCAGACAGTCCTTCAGATCGTTTATTGCCTTTGACTATGAAACAGGTACAGGTATCCGGGAAAAGAATAGTCTTTCTCAGAAACGAGTACAGCAGGACATATACAGTTCAAGCTTTAGCCAAACCATACTCCTTTAAAAGCTGCTCCCTATACTCCGGATCTTTTGATACCTTCTCTACATCCTCGATCTTTCCCAGATCAAAAAGCTTTGCTACCAACTGAGCAAGTTGGTTTTCGCCTCTCTTTTCGCCTATCTTTATACCTTTTTCCTGCATAGATTTCCCGTAGGCCTGAACGGCATGTTCCTGATTAAAAAGCTCAATCATGATATTGAAGACCTCCTTTTCCCGCTTCTTCAGATAATCCTTCAGAACATTTCGATCTCGGCAAATCCGGAGTGTTTCCATCACTGCTTCTCTCGTTCTGCCGTGCTTTTTAGTCTGTGCATCAAATACGTGACAGAAAATGATATACTGGCCAATTATGTCATCCGTTTCAAGGGTAAACACTTTTGCTTCCAGATCTATTGGGCACAGTTCGCTGCAGAAGAAATCCTTCTTCAGAGAAATTGTCTTTGTTTTTTTCCCTTTTCCTGAATAAATCACATAAAATTCAGGCATCGGAATCTTATGTTTCTTACCATCATGAATATCCATATCCCTGTCGTGCAGGTATTCCCGAATTGTTTCCGCCAGATACAATAAAAGTCGAATCAGAATATTGATAGACCATGTGGACTGAGCTTCTACAAATATCATCAGTTTATCACGAAATACGAATGCCAGATCGTTATACTGCTGGTTCGTGATTATCGGTTTGATGGTGATAATCTGCAGTTCATCCGCATTTACATCCGTTATCTCCGGATGTAATGTCTGGAAAAGCTGAAGGCGGTATTCATTCTGTGAAAAAAGATCAATAAACACCGTATTTTTAGCATCCCGTTTTACTATTTCCTCCATTTTCTCTGTTTCTTCCATCAGATGATCACCCTCTTTCCTTTAATTTTATTCACCAATCAGATTATACCGTAATCCAACTGGTTTGTTCAATGGAATTCTGTTCTGATTTTACTCATAAATTGGTCACTCGGCAACGCTGTCTTAACGATGTTCAGACTTGACAAACTGCGCTGTGATGAAATGCAACCCCTTATTTCGTTGATGCAGTTCATTTTTGCCTTTGACTTTAAAACTGCTTTGGCAAGTATCCGGAAAAAGCATATCGGAGAAAGAGCGGGCTTGACGCGTAGCGTTGATTTGTCAGATATGAGCACCGGAAAAAATAGCGGTGCCAAAAACCAGGTCATTGCTCATAAAGGAGCACGGGAGGGTGAATGCGGCTCAATCCTCAGCCAAACCATAGTCCTTTAAAAGCTTCTCCCTATATTCCGGATCTTTTGATACCTTCTCTACATCCTCGATCTTTCCTAGATCAAAAAGCTTTGCTATCAACTGAGCCATTTGTGCTTTGCCCTTCTTCATTCCTTTTTTTAACCCTTTCTCAAACCCCTTTTCAAACCCCTTTTCAAACCCCTTCTTAAACCCCTTCTTAAAACCTTTTTCCTCCATTGCTTTCCCGTACTGCTTTACGGCATATTCTTGATTAAAAAGCTCAATCATGATATTAAGCTCTCCCTTTCCCGCTCCTTCAGATAATCCCTCAGAACATTTCGATTTTGACAGTTGTTGACCTCATTTCTTTCCGGCAATCAGATAAACAAAGTATACCTCTGAATTCACAGCTTAGCAAGATGTGGACTTTATGGGGGATAGGATCTTAAGGGATCTGCCTAAACAACAATGAAACAATTCTTTCCGGCATACAGTGAATATGAAACGCCGCAGCATACGCCCGGTTTATTCGGGATGATTAAACGCAATGGAGATGGGAAAGGGCTGCAAAGATCCTTCCGTATGATTGTTTGATATTCTGCCTTTATTGGGATATAATCAGTCTGTGAAGACATCGGATGATCAAACAGTTGCCGGAACTGGCTGACTCCGGATGAAACCGTGGATGGATCCGGGGTTAATCGACGGGATCGACGGGATCGACGGGAAACAGCCTGTGGTCAGGTGAAAAGCCGTTGATTTAGAGGCAGAAATCATCTATAATACGGAACTCAAACAGCATGCAGAGAATTTCTCCGTTCATAGACCGGGGGAGTTCCTTTTTTCCTGCTGAAATAGGGAAAGCGGTGAGAAACGTGCAGGAAGAACTTAAGAGAATCGATCGCGTGATTGAATCGGGACCATACCGGGATGACTGGGCATCACTTTCTGCCTGGCGGGTTCCGCAGTGGTATGAGCAGATTAAATTCGGAATTTTCATTCACTGGGGCGTATTCAGTGTCCCGGCCTTTGATAATGAGTGGTATTCGAGAAACATGTACATCAAAGGCAGCCGGGCATTTGAACACCATGTAAAGACATATGGACCGCAGTCTGCCTTTGGCTATAAGGACTTTATCCCGCTTTTCCGGGCGGAACGGTTTGATCCGGATGCCTGGGCGGAGCTGTTCCGGCGTGCGGGTGCACAGTATGTCATTCCGGTGGCAGAGCATCATGACGGCTTTCAGATGTACAAAAGTCAGCTGTCGCATTACAACGCCTTTGAAATGGGACCCCGGCGCGACGTGCTGGGAGAACTGAGCCGTGCCTGCCGGGACAGGGGAATCATCGCCGGGGCATCCAGTCACCGGATTGAACACTGGTTTTTCATGGGTCACGGGAAGGATTTTGACAGCGATATTCATGAGCCGCTCCGGCGGGGCGACTTCTACTGGCCGGCGATGCCCGAAGGGGATCACATGGATATTGCCAGCACGCCGGAACCGACGAAGGAGTTCCTTGATGACTGGCTGCTCAGAACCTGTGAAATCATTGATCAGTATCATCCCTCCATCATTTACTTTGACTGGTGGATTCAGCACCGGAGCGCAAAGCCCTATCTGAAAAAGCTGGCGGCCTATTACTACAACCGGTCTCTTGAATGGGGTCAGCCGGCGGTCATCAATTACAAGTTTGATGCGTTTCCCTTCGGCACGGCGGTGCCGGACGTGGAACGCGGACAGTTTGCCGAGATGAAGTCCTATGCCTGGCAGGCGGACACCTCCGTGGCCCGCAATTCCTGGTGCTATACAGAGGGAAACCAGTACAGGGAGCCGGCAGATCTGGTCTGTGATCTGGTCGATATTGTCAGCAAAAACGGCCGTCTACTTCTGAACATCGGCCCAAAAGCAGATGGCACAATTCCGGACAGGGATGCGGCGATTCTGGAGGAGATTGGCCGCTGGCTCAGTGTAAACGGCGAAGCAATTACCGGTGCCGGTGTGTGGAAAAAATACGGGGAGGGACCAACCCAGATTCCCGGCGGTCATTTTGCAGAGGGAAAGCGGAAGCCTTTTACCTCCGCCGATTTCCGCTTTACAACGGCGAATGGCGCACTGTATGTGACAGCGCTCAAAACCAGCGAGGACGGGGTTTATGACATCCATACCCTCGGAATGCCGGAGGATGCCCGGGAGGCAGACTTTAACGGCGTGATCCGCTCTGTATCGGTGCTTGGCACGGATGAACCGGTGTCCTTTAGCC